>Ga0209181_10003854_pt1 | contig 22781 bp, 18 predicted proteins | sample MAT05_FD_187208 | JGI IMG/M metagenome (GOLD analysis project Ga0209181, IMG submission 187208) | Freshwater microbial communities from Lake Fryxell liftoff mats and glacier meltwater in Antarctica - MAT-05 (SPAdes) (version 2) | ecosystem: Environmental > Aquatic > Freshwater > Ice > Liftoff...
CACTGCGCGCGCAGGCCGCAACAGTCGCACAGCGCCATGAACCGGTCCTGATCGTGGGCGAACCTGGCTCGGGCCGAACGGTGGTCGCCCGCTATCTGCATGACCTCGCGGGTGGTGGTCAGCGGCCCTTCGTCACGCTGGTGGGAGCCTCGGTCCCGGAGGAGAACGCCGCCGCGCTGCTCTTCGGCAGCCGGCTGGGGGAAGACCCGCAGCCCGGCGCCTTCAGCCAGGCGGCAGGCGGTACCCTCTTTCTGCGGGACCTGCAGGACCTGAGTTCCGGTGCGCAGCGCCTCTTGGCCGGGGCCTTGGAGCAGGGCGGTTATGTCCCGCTGGGCCAGTCGGTACCGGTGCCCCTGCAGTTAAGGGTCATCGGCTCGCTGGCGACGGAGGGCGCCAGTCCGGTGCGGCCGGAACTGCTGGCAAGCCTCGCCGAACTCGAGTTGCGGGTGCCACCGCTTCGGGACCGGCACGAAGATGTACCTGAGCTCCTGCGCTACGCGGCCGACCAATTCGTGGATGAGGACGGGCTGACTTTCCGGCGCTTCGGACTGGCGGCGCAGAACCGTTTGCGCCATTACCCCTGGCCGGGGAACGTGCGGGAACTTACCAACCTCGTGCGGCGGTTGCTGGTGGCCGGAGGCCCGGAGGAAATCAGCCTGGTGGAACTCGAGAAACAACTGGTGTCCGTCACCGGCCTGGTGGAACCCCTGGTCAAGCAGGATCTCCTGAGCCTGCCCCTGCGGGAGGCCCGGGAGAAATTCGAGCGGGCCTATCTGATGCAGCAGTTGGCATTGTCGGGCGGCCGCGTCGGCCTGCTGGCGAAGCGGGTCGGCATGGAGCGCACACATCTCTATCGCAAGCTCCGCGCCCTCGGCGTCGATTTCCGGCAGATCACCGAAGAAGAGTAGGAGCGCCTTTAAGCGCGATCCCCCAAGAGGTGACGGGCGCGATCGCGCCCAAAGGCGCTCCTACAGAAAGAATTTCTGGAACTCGGCTGGCAGTCGCGTGACATCCACCTCGGCGAGCGCCTCCGGGTAGGGCCGGGAGTTCCAGGTTTGCCAGAAAATCGGGATCTGGCCGGCCAGCCGGCCGCTGCGGGCATCGCTGATGAGACAGGCCAGAGCCTTGCCTGAATAGGTGGTGTCCAGCCTGAAACCCGCCAGCTCCCGGGCCAGCGCCACCGCCTCGAGGCATTCCGACGTCGGCACCGCATAGCCGTCGCCGGCGAAGCCGGCACGAAAATCCAGGTCGGTGGCGAAATCTTCTGCCGCAAGACCTCTGCCTGCGGGCAGCAGCTTGCAGATCTCGGCGGCGAGACCCAGCACCGCATTGGCGTCCACCACCTGCTGGGGCACCACTTTCACACTGACCACCGTCGCTTGAATCCCGGCGATCCGCAGGCCGAGCAGCAATCCGGCCACGCTGCCCATCGTCCCGCAGGGGAGGTAGACGCGGACCGGGCCCGTCACGCCCTGGTCCGCGAGCTGCGCCGCCAGTTCGGCGCCGGCGTCCACGAAGCCGAGTGAGCCCAGCGGCGACGAGCCGCCCCAAGGCACCTCGCAGACCTTGTCGGGACCGCCAGGATGCGAGGCCTTGAGCTGCGCCGCCTCTGCCTGGGATTCGACGAATCCGGCGGCCGGGACGATACGGGTGCCGAGCAGGCCATGCCAGCGCAGCGTGCTGGCCACCCAGGGAGTCTGGACCTGGTCGGTAAGCACAGCGAAGCAGGAGAGGCCCAACTGTCTCGCATGGATTGAGGTGGCGAGGGCGTGATTCGAGCCGGCAGCCCCGAAGGTGACGACCGCATCGCACCCCCGCTCCAGGGCATCGCCGAGCAGATACTCGAGTTTACGGACCTTGTTCCCGCCGTAGTCCGCGCCTGCCAGGTCGTCCCGCTTGGTCAGCAACCCCGGCGCGCCGATGGCTGCCCCAAGACCAGGGCAGGCATCCAGGGCCGTTGGCAGCGTCGCCAGCCTAAGCCTACTCGCCAATCGGGATGACCTGATGGTCGATGCCGTTCTGGCGGAGCCGGGCCCGCAGGCGGTTAAGTTCTTCCAGGTTTTCGATGGGGCCGATGCGCACCCGGTGGAACACCGCACCGTTGGCGTTAGCGGTCTGGATCTCGGAGACGACGCCCAGAACAGCCAGCCGTGCCTTCACATTGTCTGCCGCATCCAGACTCGGAAAGGCGCCAGCCTGGACGACGTAGGCGCCCGGCACGGAGACGGGCGGCGGCGCTGCAGGGCGCGCCGTCGCGGGCTGCTCGGGGACGACTACCTCCGCATCGGGCAGCATGTCGTAGAACTCGAAACGGCCAGCGGCCTCCGCGGCCAGGGACTTGGGTTCCCGGGCGGGCTTGCTGGTCTTCTTCGGCGCCGTGGCGGCCGCTGGCGCCGCACGGTCCGCGCCGGTATCCAGCATCCCGGCCAGATCTCCCCGGAAAAACCACGCCAGCAACCCAGCGCTGACCAACAGCAGCAAGACCACCAGGGCTCCCCGGGACACGCTGGCCGAGTCGCGGCGCCGATTGCGCCGGCGCTTCTGCCGGCTGCTGGCCGTCGCCACTACATGTACTCCAGGGGGCGAATGCCCAGCAGGCCCAGCCCGGTTGCCAGCACGGTGCGGGCACTCCCGACCAGTTCCAGGCGGGCCCGGCTGCGGGCCGGGTCGGCCTCGTCCAGGACGACGTGCCGGTTGTAGAACGCATTGAAGACGCTGGCCAGATCGTGCAGGTAGTGCGCCACCTCGAAGGGCTCCCGTTGTTCGGCCCCGCGCTGCACGGCGGGGCCGAAGCCGCGGAGCTTCTGCACCAGAGCCCATTCCTCGTCGGCGACGAGCAACGAGAGGTCGCCCGCTGCGCCTGTCGTGGCGACTCCGGCGTCCACGGCCTTCCGGAACAGCCCATGCATGCGCGCATGGGTGTACTGGAGGTAGGGACCGGTATTGCCCTCGAACTGAAGGACGGTGTCCCAATCGAAGGTCACGTCCGTCAGCCGCCGCGACGAGACGTCGAAGTACAGCAGCGCGGCCTGGCCCACAGCTTCGCTGATGGTGGCCAGCGCAGCGGGCGGCACCGCCGGGAGTCCCCGGGCATTACCCGCCAAGCGCTCCTCCCGGTACCGGGCAGCCCGGTCCCGGGCTTCGTCCAGCACGGCCTCCAGCCACACCGCTTCGCCCTTGCGGGTGGACATGCCGCGCACGTAGCCAAAGCTCACGTTCTCGCAGAGTGCGGGCCAGTTCACAGGCCACTGCTCGGCTACGGCAAGCTTGCCCAGAGCGGCGAAGACCTGGGCAAAGTGGTCTTCCTGGCGGGAGACGACGTAGACGTTGGCACCAAACTCGTAACGCTCCCAGCGGTCAAGCGCCTCCGCGCAGTCCCGCGCCGCGTAGGTCGACGCGCCGTCGGACTTCTGCAGCATGCAGGGCGCAATCTCCCGGCCGATGACCTCCGACACGTCCACGACGATGGCGCCCAGAGACTCCCGTGCCACACCTGCCTTCAGGAAGCGGGCGATCATCGGCTGGACCTTGGTGTTCAGTGACGACTCCCCGTCGTAGGAATCGAACTCGATGCCGAGCCGGTCGTAAGTGCGGTGAAAGCCCTCCAGAGAGAGCGACCGGAAACGCTCCCACAACCGGACGATCTCCGGATCGCCCTGCTCCAGGCGCAAGAACAGGCTGCGCGCCTGTTCCCGCACGCCCGGGTCCTGCTCGCTGTCCCGGTTGGCCCGAATGTACAGCTCGACCAGGTAGTCGATTGCTCGCGCTTCCAGGGCGTGTTCGTCGCCCCACTGCTGCCAGGCCCAGATCACAAAGCCGAACTGGGTTCCCCAGTCGCCGATGTAGTTCTTGCGGATGACGCGCCAGCCCTCGAAGGTGAAGATCCGCGCGAGGTCCGCACCGAGATTGGTCGAGCGCAGGTGCCCGAAATGGAAGGGCTTCGCGATGTTCGGCGCAGAAAAATCGATTACCAGCGTGCGACCACCGCCGAGGTCACGGCGGCCGTAGGCCTCCGGATTGTCCCGAATCTCTGCCAGGACCTGCTCCGTGGCATTCGCCCGGTCCAGAAAGAGGTTGAGGTAGGGGCCTTCCGCCCTGGCACTGGCGATGATCGGGTCCCGGGCAATCTTCGCGGCCACGTTCTTCGCGATGAGGTTGGGGGCCGAGCGGAGTTCCTTAGCCAGCTGGAAGCAGGGAAAGGCCACGTCTCCCAGGGCTGGATTCGGGGGGGCGGTGAGCGCTGCTTCGATTTGGGCGGTTCGCTCGACCGGCCAGTCGAGTGCCTTGCGCACAACCTGCGCGATGTGAGAGGTGATCTGCATTGTGGTGAGTAGCGGGTCCCCGGAACCCGCGGGATTCTAGAACAATTCAGACGGGTCCACGTCCACGCTCCAGCGCACGCGTCGCTGGGCCGGTAGCGCGGACAGCGCCGCGCGAAAGTCCGGCAGGAAGCGCTGCAGAACGCGACGCGCGTCGGCCTGCAGCAGCAGTTGCCCCCGGTAGCGCCCGGAGCGGCGTTCCATGGGCGCGGGTGCGGGGCCGAGCACCCGGAGGCCAGGCGGGAGTGCGGTGCGCGCGAGCGCCGCCGCCGCCTCCAGAAACGAGAAGACCAGCGGTCGCTCGGTCGCCTCTGCGCGCACCAGTGCCAGGGAGGACCAGGGTGGCCAGCCCGCCTGTTGGCGCTCCGCAAGCGCCATAGTCGCGAATGCGCCATAGCCGTCTGCCAGCAACACGCGGAGCAGGGGGTGATCTGGAAACAGCGTCTGCAGGTAAACCTCACCGGGACGGTCGGCACGACCGGCACGACCGGCCACCTGGATGAACGTCTGGGCCAGGCGTTCAGCGCTGCGAAAATCCGTGCCGAAGAGCCCCTGGTCCACATCCACGATGCCCACCAGGGTGACGCCGGGAAAATCATGGCCCTTCGTGAGCATCTGGGTCCCGAGCAGGAGCCGCGCTTCCAGGCTGTGGACCCGCTCCAGGCGCCGCTCGATCTCGCCGCGCCGGCGAGTGGTGTCCCGGTCAATACGCTCCATGACTTGGTTCGGAAACTCCCGGGCGAGTGCCTGTTCCAGACGTTCGGTGCCCTGGCCCACGGCCCGGAGGTCGGCATGGCAGGCCGGGCAGTCCTCCGGCACCGCCCGTTCACTCCCGCAGTGGTGACAGGTGACCCGGCCCCGCTGCTGGTGGAGCACCATCCGCGCGTCGCACCGGGTACAGCTGATCACCGTCCCACACCCAATGCACACGAGGGTTGGTGCGTAGCCGCGCCGGTTGAGGAAGATGAGCACCTGGCCATCCGCAGCGAGGTGCCGGCGGATAGCGGCGAGCAGCGGCTGAGTGAGCCCGTCCCGGGGCTGGTGGGTGCGCATGTCAATAAGGTGGGCCGTGGGCTGGCCGGCAGAGCCAGCCCGCTCCGCCAGCACCAGGCGCTCGTAGCGCCCACTCTGCGCGTTCTCTACCGACTCGAGCGCCGGGGTGGCGGAACCCAGCACCAGCGGGACGCCCAACTCCCGCGCCCGCCACACCGCGAGGTCCCGGGCCGAGTAACGAAAGCCGTCCTGCTGTTTGTAGCTGGCGTCATGCTCCTCGTCGACCACCAGCAAACCGGGGTGCCTGAGCGGGGTGAAGATGGCCGAGCGGGTGCCAATAACGATCCGGGCGGTGCCGTCCCGCGCAGCGGTCCAGGCGCGCAGGCGCTCGCCATCCGCCAGACCCGAATGCAGCACCGCCATGGGCACGGGGAAGCGCCGCCGGAAGCGCTCCACCAGTTGCGGGGTGAGCCCGATTTCCGGCACGAGCACGAGGGACTGCTGGCCGGCGTTCAGCCGTTCCTGGACACAGCGCAGGTAGACTTCGGTCTTGCCGCTACCTGTCACCCCGTCCAGCAGGAAACAGCGGAACCCTGCCGTCGCATTGATGGCGGCCCCGGCCCGGGCCTGGTCGGCGGTGAGCACCGGCGGAACGTCGGCGCTCACGACCTCGGCAGCGGCGAGCGGTGGCGTCTTCAGCTGGCGTCGGCGCGTCGGCTCCCGGCCTTCCCGCAGGGCTTTCGGCAGGGCGGCGGCAATCACCTCGCCAGGCGGGTGCTGGTAATAGGCTGATGCCCAACTCATCAGGCGCTGCAGGTCATCGGGCAACAGCGGTTCGGCATCGAGCACCGCCAGCGCCTGGCGCAGCTTCCCGTCGGGCACTGTGCTCGTGGCCTTGAGTCCCATCAGAAGGCCTACCCGGGTGCCCTTGCCGAAAGGCACCCGGACACGCATGCCGGGCCGGAGCCCGACTCCGGTATCGGGCGGGGGGAGGTAGTCGAAGAGCCCCATCAATGGGGCAGCAACGGCCACTTCCAGGATCTGGCGGCTCCCCACAGACTTATCCACAGATCCTGTGGATAAGTCTGTGGACAAGAGGGGGCAAAGGGGCCCTTCTGCCAAGCTCGTCAACCATTATGACAATCTGATCATTTTTTGCTCTAAGTATATTAGTCTTATAATTCATGTAGTTATAGCTACCTGCTCAAGTTTCGGTGGCGAAGCAAACGCTAAATAGCCCCTTTTTTTAGGAATTGTGCATAAGTGTGGCCGCAGCGGGAGTTTCAGAGGGGCCACCGAGGGCTTTGTCAACCCCTTTGGCACCCGATCGTTGTCCTCCGTTGAGACGCGGGAGAATGCGGCAGTATGCTAAATCCGCGCGGTTTCGGGGTTCTGTCCCGCATCCGCCCCTGGCCAGCAGCCCGGTACTGAGGACGTGCTGCACGCGGCGACCGGCCTGTGGCTCTGCCTCATCGGCCTCGTGCCCGGTCCCGTCGTCGCACCGGGGGCGGCGGCAACCGGCGAGGCTAGCGATGAGCTCGTCGAGTTCCTGGAGTTTCTGGGGGACGAAAACACCGCCAGCGAGGAATGGAACGGCTTCTTCGACAGTCTGCCGAAAGGCGAGGACGGCCCCGCCCCCGCGGATATCCTGTAGGAGCGCCTTTAGGCGCGATCGATAGCGAGATCGCGCCTAAAGGCGCTCCTACGAGGCGCTCCTTACAAGGCCTTGACGGACTGAATCAGGGCCGCAGCGACGGCCTGGCCGTCCCCGTAGAGCATGTGGGTGTTGTCGAGAAAGAACAGACCGTTCTCGATGCCCGAGAAGCCAGCGCCCTTGCCGCGCTTGATGACGATCACGTTCCTGGACTTGTCTGCGTTCAGGATCGGCATGCCGTAGATGGGGCTGGACTTGTCCGTCCGGGCCGCCGGATTGACCACGTCGTTGGCGCCGATGATGAGAGCCACGTCGGTGTTGTCGAACTCTGCGTTGATCTCGGACTCGTCGTAGATCACATCGTAGGGAACCCCCGCTTCCGCGAGCAGCACGTTCATGTGGCCCGGCATCCGGCCTGCCACCGGGTGAATGGCAAACTTCACCGTCACGCCGCGCTCCTGCAGCAGCTTGGCCAGCTCCCACACCTTGTGCTGCGCCTGGGCGACCGCCATGCCGTACCCCGGTACGATGATCACTTTCTGGGCAAAAGCCATCATTACGCCCACGTCGGCGGCGTCGATGGGCTTCATGGAACCGCTGACTTCGCCCTGGGCCACCGCCGTGTCGCCGAAGCCGGAGAACAGCACGTTGGCCAGCGACCGGTTCATGGCCTTGGCCATCAGCTGGGTGAGCAGCGTGCCGGCGGAACCCACCACCATGCCGGCAATGATCATGGCGGCGTTGTTGAGCACGAAGCCCTCGAAGGCGACCGCGAGACCGGTGAGCGCGTTGTAGAGCGAAATCACCACGGGCATATCGGCGCCGCCGATCGGCAGCGTCATCGTGACGCCGAGCACCAGGGCCAGCCCGAAAAACAGGGTGATCATCCCCGGCACGGGGCCGGCGGCAGCCAGCACCAGGGAAGCGCCGACCAGCACCGAAGCCAGGAGCAGCGCCAGGTTGACGACGTTCTGCCCGCGGAACCGGAACGAGCGCTTGATCAGGTCCTGCAGTTTGCCGAAGGCGATCAGGCTGCCGGAGAAAGACACCGCTCCAATCAGGCCACCGAGCACGGCCAGCACCAGGACCACTGTGGAATGCGCTTCACCCTTGAAGAGCTCGACGGCCGCGATGGCCGCCGCCGCGCCGCCGCCCATGCCGTTGTAGAGCGCGATCATCTGGGGCATGTTGGTCATGGCCACGCGCTTGCCGGTGATCCAGGCCACGCCACCGCCGAGGGCAATAGCGACCAGGATCAGTCCGACGTTGCCCATGTCCGGGGTAAAGAAGGTAGCGATGGTTGCCACCACCATGCCCGCACCCGCCCAGGCGATGCCGCCCCGCGCGGTCACCGGAGAGCTCATCCGCTTCAGGCCGGTGATGAACAGGAACGCGGCGAGCAGGTAGCTCACCGAAACCAGCGTTGCCGCTATCCCGCTGCCCATCAGTGCTTCTTCCCGCCCGAAGACTTGCTGGACTTGAACATTTCCAGCATCCGCTCGGTCACGACGTAACCGCCCACCGCATTGCCTGCGCCCAGTGCAACCCCCAGGAAGCCGATGACCAGTTCCAGCGTCGTATCCGCCCGGCCCAGGGCCACCATCGCGCCGACCAGCACGATGCCGTGCACGAAGTTGGAGCCCGACATCAGCGGCGTGTGCAGGATGGTCGGCACCCGGCCAATCACCTCGTAGCCCGTGAAGGCGGCGAGCATGAAAATGTACAGTGCGATGAAGCCGTCGATCATGGTCTGGCTCGCCTCAGGTGAAGGCCTTGCGGGTAGGCTCGTGGCGGATGGTTCCGGCGTGGGTCAGGACGGCCCCGGCGAAGACCTCATCCGTCCAGTCGATGGCCAGCTCGCCCTCTTTGGTCAGGGCTGGAGCGAGGAAATTGAAAAGGTTGCGGGCATACATCTCGCTGGCGTGGCGCGGCACCGTAGCGGCGAGGTTGACTGGCCCCAAGATGGTGACCCCGCGGTGCACGACGGTCTCTCCAGCCCGGGTCAGCTCACAGTTGCCGCCACTTTCAGCACCCAGATCGACAATCACGGCCCCGGGCCGCATACGCTCCACCGTCGTCCGGTCGATGAGTCGCGGGGCGGGCCGACCAGGCACGGCCGCGGTGGTGATCACCAGGTCCGCTTTTGCGACGCGGTCGTTCACCACGGCCTGCTGCTTCTGCCGCTCTTCGGCGCTCAGTTCCCTGGCATAGCCTCCGGCGCCATCGGCGGTCACGCCGGTGTCGACAAACTTTGCGCCGAGGGACTCCACCTGCTCCTTCGTGGCCGCGCGCACGTCGAAGGCCTCGACCACCGCGCCAAGCCGGCGCGCCGTGGCGATGGCCTGCAGGCCAGCCACGCCGGCGCCCATGATGAGTGCCTGGGATGGCCGGATCGTGCCGGCAGCGGTCGTGAGCATGGGCAGAAACTTGTCCAGCGCCCCGGCGCCAATCAGGACCGCCTTGTAGCCCGCCACGGCCGCCTGGGAGGAGAGGGCATCCATGGACTGGGCCCGGGAAATCCGCGGCACCAGTTCCATGGCAAAGCTGGTGATGTTGCGCTCACAGAAAACGCGAATCAGGTCTTTCTGCAGGTGGGGCTGGAGGTAGCCGATCACGACCGAGCCGGGCTTCAGCGCCGCGGCTTCGGCCAGGGTTGGCGGCTGCACACGCAGCAGCACACCGGCCTCGGCAAGCACAGCCCCCGCATCGGCGAGGATGGACGCGTGGGCCTCAAAGTCCGTGTCGGCGAAGCGGGCCTCGCTAGCGGCACCGGCTTCGATCACCAGGCGTGCCTTGGCCGTGGCGAGCTTTTTCGCCACTTCGGGCACGATGGCAACCCGGGCCTCACCCGGCGCAGTTTCCCTGATCACGCCAATGGTGACTGGCATGAGCGTCGTCACTCCTCTATATCTGGAGCGGGCCACCGGTCAGCGTCCCGCATAAGGCGCAGGATCATGACAGAAGGAGTGTGACCGGGGAAATTTGATTTTTGGGGCGGAACACGCAATATTTGGCCACAGGGGCCGGCCCTGAGCATGTTGTACCTCCACGACGAAGTCAGCGATTTCTCCCAGCAGGTCCTCCGGACCGACGTGGCTGGCATGCCCCTTGAGTGGATCGACTACCGGGACGCTGTCCGCCTCTACTATCTCGGACAGGTGGCCTACACCTGCGGGTCGCCCCTCTTCCGAATCCACGGGGGCTTCAGTGCCCTGAGCCAGCAGCAGAGCTGCATCGAGGTGAACTCCATCGTCGCCACGGTCGGCCGTTCGCCGGAAGTGGCCGAGCTGATGGACTGCTACGTTCCGCCCCTCAACAACAAGACCCTGTTTCGCCGGGACTCCAACCTCTGCCTGTATTGCGGCCTGCACTTTCCGGGCCGGGACCTCACCCGGGACCACGTCCGGCCGCTGTCCAAAGGTGGCGGCGACGCCTGGAACAACGTGGTTACGGCCTGCCGGCGCTGCAACAATCACAAGGGTGGCCACACGCCGGAGCAAGCGGGCATGCAGCTGATCGCGGTGCCCTTCACGCCCACCTATGCCGAGTACATCTACCTGAAGGGTCGCCGCGTCCTGGCGGACCAGATGGAGTTCCTGATGGCGCATATTCCGCGCACCAGTCCGCTGCACCAGCGGCTGGCGTCCAGCCTGAAAAGAGCGGCGCTTTAACCCCGTTGGGGCGTCCCCGGCGTTTACAGACTCCAGAGACCGCCCTGTCGGGCGGCGGAGTCGAGACCTGTGAACACCCCAGTCGTGCCCCTCACCTTGCTGACCTTGCTGTTGTCTGCCTGCAGCGTCCATGAAGAACAGACGCCAAACGCTTCCGTAGGAGCGCCTTTAGGCGCGATCGAATCCTCCGTACCAGAGGCTCGGAGAAGTGCAGGCAAGGTCGCGGCTGAAGCCGCTCCTACCGGGGGTATGGCCGGCACGCTGCTTGCCACTCAGTCCCTCTGCTGTTTCCCGGCCTACACCCCAGAAGCGCGGGAAAACTACGCGCGCCTGGCGGGCAACCCGGTGGAGCTGGCCAGCGAGCAGCCGGTGTCGACCTTCAGTATCGACGTGGATACCGGCTCGTACGCCAATGTCCGGCGCTTCCTCAACGCGGGTTCCCTGCCGCCGGCTGACGCCGTGCGGGTGGAGGAGCTGATCAACTATTTCAGCTACGACTACCCGCTGCCGGCGCAGCGCGACCAGCCGTTCTCGGTAACGACCCGCCTCGCCCCGACACCCTGGAACAAGGACAAGCTGCTCCTGCAGGTGGGGCTGAAGGGCTACGCGGTTCCCGCTGAGCGGCGGGCCGCCGCCAACCTCGTGTTCCTGATCGACGTCTCCGGCTCCATGCAGGACCCGGACAAGCTGCCGCTCCTGAAGAGCGCGTTCCGGCTGCTCGCCCGGCAGATGCAGGCCAGCGACCGCATCGCCCTGGTGGTCTACGCGGGTGGGGCAGGTACCGTCCTTGCCCCCACGCCCGGCAACCAGCAGGCCACCATCAACACCGCTCTGGAACAGCTGGAAGCCGGCGGCAGCACGAACGGCGCTGGTGGCATCCGGCTGGCCTACGACCTGGCGCGGCAGAGCTTCATCAAGGGCGGTATCAACCGCATCGTGCTGGCCACGGATGGCGACTTCAACGTGGGCCTCACGGATTTCGACGCCCTCATCGACCTGGTGAAGCGGGAGCGGGAGGGCGGCGTGTCCCTGACCACCCTCGGCGTCGGCACGGGTAACTACAACGATGCATTGCTGGAGCGCCTGGCTGACGCCGGCAATGGCAACTACGCCTACCTCGACACGCTGAGCGAGGCCCGCAAAGTTCTGGTCGAGCAGCTGTCCGGCACGCTGCAGACGATCGCCAAGGACGTGAAGATCCAGGTGGAGTTCAATTCGGCTGCCGTGGCTGAGTACCGGCTCATCGGCTACGAGAACCGCCTCCTGCGGCGGGAAGACTTCAATAACGACCGTATCGATGCGGGGGAGATTGGCGCAGGCCACACCGTGACGGCGCTCTACGAACTCACTCTCAATGACAGCCCCGCTCGCCTCGTGGATCCCCTGCGCTATGGCGTCCCCGATGGCAGGGCGCCAGCCGCCAGGCCTGGTGGCACTGAACTGGCGAACGTCAGCCTGCGCTTCAAAGCGCCCGATGGCGCCCGGAGCCGCCGTCTGGACCATCCCGTGCAACGCGCCGCTCTTGAGAACGGGTCCAGGGACCTGCAGTTCGCTGCCGCTGTCGCGGCCTTCGGCCAGAAGCTGCGGGGCGGGGAGTACCTCGACGGCTATAGCTACGGGCAGATCGCGCAGCTGGCCGCGGGCGCCCGGGGCGAAGACCCCGATGGCTATCGCAGCGAGTTTGTGTCCCTGGTGAAGCTGGCAGACAGCCTTGCGGTGGTGGCCATCCCTCCCGACGAGGCGCCCGGGGTCGGGAGCGACCCGGCCCACACGCCCCAGGTGCGACGTTAGTCACAGCGGACCCGTTTTCCCGCCGGGCCGGCTGGCATATGCTGCCGGCTATGGCGGCACGCAACGACGACGCAGAGCTGATGACCCGGTACGCGGCCGGCGACGTCGCTGCATTCGCGGCACTCTACGCCCGCCACAAGGGGCCCCTGTACCGGTACTTCTTCCGCCAGTGTGGCAATCCGGACACCGCGGACGAATTGTTTCAGGACGTGTGGCTCCGCATCATCAAGGCCCGGGAGCGCTATACACCGACCGCCCGCTTCACTACTTATATGTATCAGATCGCCCATAACTGCCTGGTGGACCACTTCCGCAAGGCCGGTCGCGCCTTCACGAACGGCACCGGGGAGCCCACCGCAGCGGAGATCCTCGTTCCGGTGGCCGACGAAGTCGACCCGGCTTTCGCTTCCGCCCGCTGGTCCCTCGTGGACTGGGAGAACGGTCCGGCAGACACCGCGCCAGGTCCGGAAGCCGCGAGTTCCGGCGAACAGCGCGCCGGGCGCCTGCGGTCGGCCCTGGATACCCTCCCCGTTGAGCAGCGGGAGGCGTTCCTGCTGCACGAAGAAGCGGAGATGGGCCTGGCCGACATCGCGGAGGTCACCGGCGCGAACCCGGAAACCGTCAAGAGCCGGCTGCGCTACGCAGTGAAAAAGCTGCGCACGGCGCTCGGCGACCTGGCGCCGGTCACCGCCCGGTCGACGCCCCGGCCAACACCCGGTGGAGCGCTCTCATGACTACCGGTAACACACCCCGGGAGGACGCAGAGTTCGAGGCCTTTCTCGGCCGCGAGTCCCCCGTGTCGGCGGACTACGCCGGTTTAGAAAAGGTCGGGCCGCCCGCCTCCCTGGACGAGAAAATCCTGGCGGTAGCGAAAGTGGCCGCCAAGCCCGTGCCGAAGCTGGTACCGAAGCCTGAGGCCGAGTCGATCGTGACGCCTGTTACCGGGAAGGCCGCCCCGACCCAGCCCGCCGTCCCGGCTGCCCCCACCCCAACCGCCGCTGAGCGCCGCAAGCGGGTTCGCCCCCCGGCGCCCGGCGCGGATGATGAAGACGATGCCTTGCCCGCCCGCCGCCCACCCTGGCTCGTGCCTGCCGCCCTGGCGGCAAGCGTGCTGGTGGCTGTTGGCGTGGGGCTTGGCGTGTCCATGAATTCACCCTCTGACTCGGCCGATGAGATTCTCGATGGCGCCCTGTTCGCCAAGCGCGCGCGGGAGCGGCGCGAGGAGAGCAAGGTGGCGCCCGCAGCGTCTGCCGGGCAGGATGCCGAGGTGATTGAACTGGAGCCGGCGCCCTTGCCACCGCCGCCTTTCTTCGAGCTGGAAGGTTCCCAGGTCCAGGACCTGGACGCCGCGATTGCCCTGATTCGCAAGGAGCTGGTGCTGGCCAATCAGGTGGCCGCTGCCCAGGAAGACCAGGCGCTGGAGGTGCAGTCGCTCTCGAGTGCCCGGACCCCCGGCCAGCAGGCTGCGGCGCCTGCCACTGAGGCCGAGGCGGCCGCGCCGGCAGCGTCCAGCGTGGTTCAGCCCCGGGAGCGCCGGCTCACCAAGATTCTCGAACTCTACGATGGCGGTAACCCCGAACTGGCCGGCGACTCTCTCGAGATTTTCCTGCGGGACTTTGAGGACGACCCGATCAGCAAGCGCATCATTGCCCCCACGCCCAATTAGTTCATGTCCAACATCGAATCCGTCCTCCATGAGAACCGGAAGTTCCCGCCGTCGACTGCCTTCACAGCAGCTGCGCGGGTCAAGCCTGCCGATTTTGCGGCGCTCAACGCCGAGGCTGCCCGGGACTCCGTCGCCTTCTGGGGCCGGCTGGCGCGGGAAGAGCTGCGCTGGCACCGGCCCTTCAGCCAGATCCTCGATGATTCCCGGGCGCCGAACTATCGGTGGTTCACGGATGGCGTGCTCAACGCGTCGTTCAACTGCCTCGACGTGCACCTTGCTGCCCACGGGGGGGCGCGGGAGGCCAAGCCCGCAATCATCTTCGAGGGCGAGGCCGGCGATGCCCGGACGCTGACCTACGCGCAGCTCACTGCGGAGGTTTGCCAGTTTGCCAACGCTCTCAAGGCCCAGGGAATTCAACCCGGGGATCGGGTGGTCATCTACCTGCCGATGGTGCCGGAGGCCGTGATCGCGATGCAGGCCTGTGCCCGCATCGGTGCGACCCACTCGGTCGTCTTCGGCGGCTTCTCGGCCAACTCGCTCCGGGACCGGATCGAAGACGCGGGCACCAGGATGGTGATCACCGCCGACGGCGGCTGGCGCGCAGGCAAGGCGCTCGAACTCAAGCAGGCGGTGGACGAGGCGCTGGCCACTGGCTGCAAGACCGTGGAGAAGGTCATCGTGCTGAAGCGCACCGGCGGAGCCGTGCCGATGCAGTCAGGCCGGGACCTCTGGTGGTCTGACGCCGTGCGGGGCCAGGCGACCGAGTGCGAGCCCACCTGGGTCAACGCGGAGCACCCGCTCTATCTGCTCTACACCTCCGGCTCTACGGGCAAGCCCAAGGGCGTGCAGCATTCGACGGCGGGCTACCTGCTTAACGCCAAGCTTACCTCCCAGTGGATCTTCGATTTCCGGGAGGACGATGTGTTCTGGTGCACGGCCGACGTGGGCTGGGTCACGGGCCACACCTACGTCTGCTACGGGCCACTGGCCGCGGGTGCGACCATCGTCATGTACGAGGGGGCGCCGGTGTATCCCGACGCGGGCCGCTTCTGGAGCATCTGCGCGCGCCTTGGCGTGACCATCTTCTACACGGCGCCCACGGCCATTCGGGCGCTGATGAAACTGGGCGACGAGTTCCCCAACAAGTACGACCTGTCGAAGCTGCGCCTGCTGGGCACGGTGGGGGAGCCCATCAATCCGGAGGCCTGGATCTGGTATCACACGGTGATCGGCAGAACCCGCTGCCCTATCGTCGACACCTGGTGGCAGACGGAAACGGGAGCCGCGATGCTCAGCCCGCTGCCCGGCGTGACGTCCACCAAGCCGGGCTCCTGCACCACGCCGATTCCGGGCATCGATATGGCCATCGTGGATGAAGACGGCGACACAGTGACGAATCCAAATCAGGGCGGCTGGCTGGTGGTACGCAAGCCCTGGCCGTCCATGCTGCGCACGATCTGGGGCGACAACGACCGCTACCTCTCAACCTACTGGGGGAAGTTCGACAACCGCTACTACGTGGCGGGGGACACGGCGCACCGGGACGCGGACGGTTACTTCTGGGTGCTGGGCCGGGCAGACGACGTATTAAAAGTGTCGGGCCACCGGCTGGGCACCGCGGAAGTGGAGAGCGCCTTTGTCGCGCACCCCCGGGTGGCGGAGGCGGCGGTGGTGAGCCGTCACCACGAGATCAAGGGCGAGTCGATCTTTGCCTACGTGGTGCTGAAGGGCCAGCGGCCTACGGGGAAGGATGCGGAGAAGCTCGCCGCCGAGCTGCGGGAGTTCGTGGGCAAGGAGCTGGGCGCCATCGCCAAGCCCGACGACATCCGCTTCGCTGACAACCTGCCCAAGACCCGCTCGGGGAAGATCATGCGGCGCCTGTTGCGGGCCATCGCCCGGGGCGAGCCCATCACCCAGGACATCTCGACGCTGGAGAATCCGGCGATCGTGGAGCAGTTGCGCGGGGCGGGGTAGGCCGGGCCGCGCGCAGTAATCCCCGATTCAAGAAGTCGGTGACTTTTCCAGTGCGCCGCTGCGGATAGCCCGCGCTCGATCAGCGATGGCAGTCATCTCGACAGGTGCGATGCGCGAGAGGTTCTTCACCTGCAGCGCCATACGGGGGTTCCTCGCCAGCAGTACCTGATGGCGAGCCAGGAAGTCCCAGTAAAGCGTGGTGAACGGGCAGGCCCGCTCACCCGTGCGCTGCGCCGGCTTGTAGCGGCAGCCGGTGCAATGGTTGCTCATGCGTTCGATGTACTTGCCGGTAGCCGCATAGGGTTTGCTGGCCATCACGCCGCCATCGGCAAACTGGCTCATGCCCAGCACGTTGGGCAATTCCACCCATTCAACCGCGTCCACGTAGACGGCCAGATACCAGGCATGTACCTGGCGCGGGTCAACGCCATGCAGCAGCGTATAGAGACCAGTGACCATCAGGCGCTGGATATGGTGTGCGTAGCCGTGTTCCAGCGTCTGCGTTATGGCGTCGTTCAGGCAGCGCATGTCGGTAGCGCCGGTCCAGAACCAGGCGGGCAGGTCTTCAGTCGCTGCCAGGGCATTGAGTTCGCCATAGGCCGGCATCCTCAGCCAGTAGATGCCGCGGACGTATTCCCGCCAGCCCAGTACCTGGCGAATGAAGCCCTCCACCGCGGGGAGTGGGGCGGATTTTTGCGCGTACGCCTGCTCGGCAGCGCGAATCACCTCCCTCGGGTTCAGTAGTTTCAGGTTGAGCGCCGCCGAGATGTGCGCGTGGTAGAGCCAGGGTTGGCCTGCCCACATCGCGTCCTGCCAGCGGCCGAAGTGCTCAAGGCGGTCTTCGACAAAGCTATGCAGCACCTGCAGTGCCTGCGCACGCGTGACCGGCCAACCGAAGCGCGCCACGCTGCCGGGGTGGCAGGCAAAACGCTGGCTCACAAGGGCAATGACGTCCTGCGTGATGGCGTCGGGCACAAAGCGGGGCGTCTCGGGGACGAAGCCTGGGCCGCGGGCAGGGAAGGCCTGGCGGTTGTCGATATCGAAGTTCCATTCGCCGCCCACCGGGCTTCCGTCTGCCTGCATCAGCACACCGTGGCGGCGGCGCATCTCGCGATAGAAGTACTCCATACGCAACTGCTTGCGGCCCTTCGCATGGTCAGCGAACGCAGCCGTACTGCACAGGAAGTGGCTGTCGGGCAGCAAGTCCAGCGGGACTCTGCAGGCGCTCGCGGCGGCGTGTAGCTGGGTGCGCACCCGGTAATCGCCGGGTTCAACCAGGCGCAGGCGCTGCACGCTACACGCAGAGAGCGTGCGCAGAAGTTCCTCGGCCAGCGTGCTGTCGGGGGTGTCCCCCGGGCTGTCACTGAGCGTGCGGTAGACCACGGTGAAGCCTTCTTCCCGCAAGGCCTGCGCAAAATGCCGCATGGCCGAGAGGAACAGTACCGTCCGCTGCTTGGCTGACCAGACCTGTGTCGACTCATCGCTGACCTCTGCCATCCACACCGCATCCTGGGCGGGGTCGAAGCCGTCGAAGACGCTGGACGCCCGGTCAAGCTGGTCCCCGAGCACGAGCAGAAGGTGACGCAGGGGCGCTTCAGGGCGTTCGGGCATGCGCTGACTTTTTCCTTCGGCAGGCCTCGGAGCAGTAAAGCACCGCGCCCCAGTTCCTTGCCCACGCCTTGCGCCAGCTCATCGCACGCCCGCACACCCGGCAGGGCTTGCTGGGCAGACGGGCCTTGTTGCCTTTGAAGCTCTGGCGCGACTCATGCTTGTGCACGGGGCGCAAGCTAACCGGTTGTCCGAGGCAGGACAACCCGACCCTCCCCACCCGCACTTCAGATCCCGAACTGAGGGTGTCCGGTGACAGCGGCACGCCATGTTTCGTCGCCATCGGTGGCCCCCAGTGGCGCCTGTGCATCACTGCGCTGCCATTTGCTTAACCACTCGGCGCCGAGCAGCTCGCGCCCGTGAGGCAGCGCTCTTGCCAATGGTGATAACGCAATGGTGGTTTCGAGTTTGGGGCCCGCGGCGCAACCCCGGGCCACGAAGAACCCGGCCACCAATAGTGCCGCCCGCACGCTGGTGGAGTAGGTGTAGGTAAACAACTCCGTGGGTTTATGCCGACAAATCTGTGCCAGTTCGTGGAAGGCCGGCAGGGTCCACAGAGTGCTATCGGTCTTGAACGAGAACGGGTCAAAAAACACGATGTCCGGTACAGGCGCATCGTGCTTGCGTCGCGTGAAGTCACCAGTCAACAGCAGCCATTCGAGACTGCCGGTGGCACTTGACCAGCGATTGTTAGTCAGTAGCTGGTTCGGTGCGGCATGCCGCAGGTGCTTGAACCAACGCGTATGGCGCAGCGCCAGTTGCAGGGAATCAAGATCACTTTCAAAGCTCACCACTTGCAGGCGACGCCGCAGCCGTTCAGCCGGTAGGGACTCCACGGCATTGATCGCCGCCATAGCATTGGCAGCGGCGCCCAGGCCGACATCCCAGACCACCAGCGGTGCAGCATCCTTGACCTGCACGCGTTCCACGAGTCGTGACTGCTCCACATAGAGTGAGCGAGCCTCCTCTGCCGGATCATTGACCGAGTGCATCACTTCGCCTGAAACGGTATCGCGCATGCGGCCAATGCCGTCGCGCACCACGATTTCATAGCGCCCCTTTCTGAGATGTGACGCCTTGCGCATCGCCTGGGTGCGAAGGCGGGTCTTGGGGCCGTAACTGTCGCGGGCATCAAGTACTTCGCGCTGGGCGTGATAAAACTCCAGCCAGGTTCCAGCGAGTATGTGTTGGCGCATGGTGCGCATCAGTTGCATGTAAAAGTACAGGTTGTGGACACCCACCAGCTGGGTGCCCTGGGAGTCGTAGGTCGCGCGCAGGTGACACAGATAGGCAATCGAGTAGGTCTTGCAAGTGGGGCAGCTACAGCTGGGGTCCAGCGCACCTTCGTTGCCACGATAGGCGCCGCGACGCAGATCGCGTCGACCCTGGCTCGTAAAGGCCACGCCCTGGGCGGCCAGTGCAGTGGGCAGAATGCAGTCGAACATGTCCACTCCACGATGCACAGCTTCGAGCAGATCACGCGTGGTGCCAACGCCCATCAGATAGCGCGGCTTATAGGCTGGCAGGACATCAGTCACGGTGGCGGTGCAGTCTTCGCGTTCGGCCACACTTTCACCCACGGCCAGGCCACCGATGGCAAAGCCGTCAAATGGCAGTTGGGTAATGGCCTGGGCGCTCTCGATACGCAGATCGGTGTAGCACGCGCCCTGCACGATACCGAACAGGGCCTGGGGTGAATCACCGCGCGCCTCCAGGCTGCGTTGCGCCCAGCGATGAGTGAGTTCCATGGCATGGCGTGCCGTGGCTCGATCCACGGTGGATGGCACGCACTGATCCAGCACCATCATGATGTCCGAGCCAATCGACTTCTGCATGGCAATGCTGCGTTCGGGGCTCAGACAGATGGTGCTGTTATCCACATAGCTTTTGAACTCAGCGCCGTCCTCATGCAGGTGTCGGCTGGCGGGCAGAGAGAAGATCTGAAAGCCGCCCGAGTCTGTCAGCACGGAGCGTGGCCAGTTCATGAACGCATGAATGCCACCGAGCTTTTCAAACAATTCCGGACCAGGGCGCAGCAGCAGATGGTAGGTATTGGCGAGCAGCACCTGGGCGCCACTCTCGAGAATGTCTTCGCGACGCTGGCCACGCACTGAGGCGTGGGTACCCACCGGCATGAAGGTGGGCGTCAGAACCTCGTTGTGCTGCGTGCGAAACCGGGCCGCACGTGCGCGTGATCCCGCAGCAGTCGCTTCCAGTTGAAAATGCAGGCGAGACACGCAGGGAGGATAGGGCAAACACAGCGACTTCCGGTAGCACCCTTCCAACCCACCGCACGGCAGCCCTGGTTCTCGTGCTGGTCGCGGCGCTGGTGGCCTTCGTCCGGGCCAGCTCGGACCGCAGCCCGCTTGAGCCCCTGGGCGTGAACTTCGCGGTGGGTGACGTGCTGGCTCCTGCGTCCGTGCGGGCGGCCTTCCAGGCCGGCAACTTCGATGCCGCCATCGCCACCATCGCCGGGCTTTCCGTGCCGGACCTGGACCGGCAGGGCCACATCAACGTGGCGGATGCCGCCGTGGCCAACCGCGTTCAGAGGGTCATCTTCACCATCATCCGGCCCGGCGACCTCCCGGGACGACCACCTTTGCCCTATCCTCTGGCGCCATGACCGGCAGCCAACCCATCAAGCGACGCCGCCGAGCCGGCCTCTGGCTGTCGCTCATCGCTGTCGTCGCCATTGGGTTGGTCTACTGGCAGGACCCCTGGTTCTGGCGCAACTACGTCCGCTTCTTTCAGAGTGGCGACCCCACGGGCGTCGAAATGCTGCCCCCGGGCGAGGAGATCCGGGGCGACGGCTCCTACCTGCTGCCCGTGGCTGCGCCGGAGCAGCGCACGGTGAGTGCGGCAGCGCTGGCGGACATGGAGCGCTTCGCTGCGGACTACGGCTCCCACGCGCTTATCGTCATTCACAAGGGCGTCATCCAGGACGAGTGGTACGCACCCCACTGGCAACGGGACTGGCTGGCCCAGTCCCAGTCCATGCACAAGTCGCTGATGGGACTCTTCGTCGGCATGGCCATCGCCGACGGCAAGATCGCCTCGGCCGACGACCCTGTGGGCAAGTACCTGGAGGAATGGCGCGAGGATCCGCGGGGCAAGATCACACTCCGGCAGCTCATGCAGATGAGCTCGGGTCTCGCCCAGTACGCCTTCACCCTGAACCCGTTCACCGACGATAACCGCTGGCTCAATTCCGGCTTCTCCGGCGACGTGATGCTGCGCACCCCCCTGGCCGACTGGCCGCCGGGCACCCGGTACGACTACAACAACGTCAACTCCGAGCTCCTCGGCATGGTGCTGGTGCGCGTGTATGGCCAGCGCTATTCCGCACTCCTGCGGGACAGGCTCTGGCTGCCGATGGGCGGCGAACGGGCCTTCGTGCACACCGACCGGCCTGGCGGACGGGCCTACACATCCTGCTGTCTCATGGCCCCGGCCATGGACTGGGCGCGCCTCGGCATGCTGCTGCTCAACCGGGGCGAGGTGAACGGCCGGCGAATCGTGTCGGAGGAGTGGTTCCGCGAAATGACCACGCCCTCGCCGTCGGCTGGTTTCTATGGACTGCAGATCTGGCTGGGCTACGGCGATCCCGCCGTGCCGCCGGAGCACGCGGGTTCTTCCGGCGCGATTGTGCCCGGACCGTTTCTCGCGCGGGACACCTTCATGACCTGGGGCCGCGGCCAGCAGCACATCTTCGTCGTGCCCTCCCGGGAACTCATCGTGGTGCGGCTCGGTCCTGCGCTGGGCCGAAGCCCCATCAAGCCGGGCTTCGACGTCACCTCCCTGGTCAACACGGCAATCCGGGGTCTGGAGCCCTAGCCGCATGGGCAGCGTCCGACTCATGATTCCAACGTACTCCACGCTGCAGGAGATGGGTTGCGCCGTGCTGAGACTGTCGGTTCTCATAGTGATTGGTGCCGCGAGCCGCTGAGCGCGCCGTGATGCTCTCCACCCGGTCATCCTCGCCACACCTGCTTGCCCACGCCTGGAGTGAGCTGGCCAGCCTGATGACGCTGGCGACCCCGCTGATCGCGAGCCTGACGACGGCATCGCTGATGGGCCTCGTGGACACTGCAATGCTAGGCCCGCTGGGCGCATTGCCCCTCGCGGCCGTGTCGCTGACCACCAGCGCGCTGGTGATCTTCGTGACAGGGATCTATGGCTTCCTCAGCCCGGTCGGCATCCGGGTCGGCCATGGACATGGCGCGGGGGACCTGGACGCTGTGGCCCGGCAGGTAAAGGCCGGACTGCACTGGGCATGGCTCATCGGTGCGGGAGCCGGGATTGCGATGGCCGCTGCCTTGCCGTTGCTGGCCTGGCTGGGCCAGCCGGATGAAGTGGTGGCGGTAATTGCGCCCTACTGGCTTGCCTCCGCGGCAGGCCTCCTGCCGTTGAGCCTGACACTGGTCTATAAGCAGGCGCTCGATGCGATCGACCGGCCCTGGCTCGGCGTGCTCCTGGCCGGGGTATCGGTAGCTGCCAATGGCGCATTCAACTACGTCCTGATCTACGGCAAGTTCGGTTTTCCCCCGCTGGGGCTTGCCGGCGCGGGACTCGGCACCCTGCTCGCCCTGTCCCTGGGTGCGTTCGTCCATGCGGCCGTTTGCCGTCGTGCGCAAGGCCTGCGCCAGCGCTTCGCACCGGTGGCGATCGATGCGCCGCTGCGGGCCCGGTTCGCTGCGGACGGCACTCCGATGGGGTTGCAGTACGCGCTGGAGGGCGGCTCTTTCGCGGTGGCAGGCCTCTTCATTGGCTGGCTCGGCGCCATTCCCTTGGCGGCCACCCAGGTGGTCATGGCAGTGGCCGGCACGCTGTACATGGTGCCGCTGGGCATGGCCGCTGCAGTGGGTATCCGGATCGCCCAGGCCGCCGGCGGCGAGCAGCACCAGCGACTACGAGCCATCGGGATGGCGGGGCTGGGCGCGGTCAGCGCGTGGATGCTGATCGTGACCCTCATCCTGACCCTGGCGGCCGACCAGATCGCGGGGTTGTTCGTCGATGACGGCCGGGTGATCACTCTGGCCGCGACGCTATTCCTGGTCGTCGGGCTGATGCAGGTGTTCGACGGTGTGCAAAGCGTGAGCCTGGGC
>Ga0209181_10003855_pt1 | contig 22779 bp, 12 predicted proteins | sample MAT05_FD_187208 | JGI IMG/M metagenome (GOLD analysis project Ga0209181, IMG submission 187208) | Freshwater microbial communities from Lake Fryxell liftoff mats and glacier meltwater in Antarctica - MAT-05 (SPAdes) (version 2) | ecosystem: Environmental > Aquatic > Freshwater > Ice > Liftoff...
TGCCACAATCACATCCAGTGGACAATGGAGCGCTTCGGCGATCGGAGCAGCTACTGCAATGCCGCCTCTTGGCAACGCATAGACCACAAACCGACGGGTTACTTCAGAGTCGCGATCGCAGGTTGGGGGCTGAGCCTCCACTACAGCCAAGACCGCTTGGGCTAAACACTCACCTGCCTCTAGCCGATTTGCAAAAACCGTCGAATTTGAACTGGGAGACGGTGAATTAGCAGTCATAACGACCCCAGAAACTCATAGTGGGATTTTCTTCATCATGCCTGAGTTTGCCTGAATCTGCCGACTGACACTAGAAAAATTCTCAGACCTGTCCTACGCTAACCCAAAGGTATTAAATCATTTTCCCCTACGTCATGACTGCCGAAAACCAAATCGATCTATTCAATTTATCCAGCGCCTCAGATGCATCTTTGCCGCCGATTGATCCGGAGCAAATTCCTACGAATGCTAAAGTCCCGATTCCTGTGGGAACCTATGCCACGATGGATGCGATGAAACAACATTGCAACCGCTGTTATCGCTGTGAGTTGGGTCATACCCGCACCAATGCCGTAGTGGGGGAAGGCAATTTAAACGCTGACATCATGATTGTGGGGGAAGGTCCAGGGCAAACTGAGGATGCAACAGGGCGACCCTTTGTGGGGCGATCGGGCGAACTGCTCGACAAAATTTTGGCGGCAGTCAGGCTAACGCGCGACCAAGATGTGTTTATTTGCAATGTGGTTAAGTGTCGCCCACCCGAAAACCGTGACCCAAAACCAGCGGAGGCGGCAGCTTGCAAGGGCTATTTACTAGAGCAAATTCGCTTGGTTGATCCTAAAATTATCTTGCTCACTGGAAAAGTTGCCTTGCTGAATTTGCTGGGCATTAAGCAAGGAATTACTAAAGTGCGAGGTCAGTGGATTGAGCAGGATGGTCGTTTGTATATGCCAATCTTTCACCCGGCATATCTGCTTAGAAACCAATCGCGAGAAGTAGGACAGCCTAAATGGTTGATGTGGCAAGATGTTCAGACGGTGCGCGCAAAGCTGGATGAGTTGCGGAGATAAGCTAATATCTTTTCGTATTGCAGAGAGCAAATCAAATTGAAGAGACAAGAAGCTGAAGCCCTTTGTTCATGAAGTTTTGAGGATTGCAATTTAAACGACGGTTAGCTTTGGATCGATTGATCGCGCAACTTTCCCCAATTCCAACAAAAAAGGAGATGATCAACACCTCCTTTTTGCTTCAGTCGTTTAATTTCGCCGCCAATCACGAAGTATCTACAGGCTAATTACTTATTAGGTTGAGGAGTAGTTCGTAAGTAAGGCTTGATTTCGGTCACGCCCTTTGGAAACTTCTGTCTCGCTTCTTCAGTAGGAATCGTAGGTACTACAACCACATCATCGCCATCTTTCCAATTGGCTGGAGTCGCTACGCTGTAATTGTCGGTCAATTGTAGCGAATCAACCACCCGCAAGATTTCATCAAAGTTGCGACCCGCGCTAGGTGGGTAGGTCAGGCTTAACCTCAGTTTCTTGCTGGGATCAATTACAAAAACGGTACGAACAGTCACCTTTGCATTTGCATTGGGGTGAATCATGTCGTAAAGCTCTGACACTTTCTTATCTGCATCTGCCAAAATCGGATAGTTTACCGTCGTTTTTTGAGTTTCATTAATGTCTCCAATCCATCCAGCATGAGAGGTTGTGTCATCTACACTTAAGGCAATGACTTTAACATTCCGCTTGTCAAATTCAGGCTTGAGTTTAGCAACTTCGCCAAGCTCAGTTGTGCAAACGGGTGTGTAGTCAGCAGGATGAGAAAAAAGAACAACCCAACTATCGGCTGCCCAATCGTAGAAGTTAATCTCTCCTTCGGAGGATTGCTGAGTAAAGTTGGGCGCTGTGTCGCCAAGGTAGAGAGCCATAACCGATTAGTTCCTTTCTGTTATCAAATTACATAATCGCTGTTTAGATCATGCCATAAACCCCGGTTCCCCAGTCGGATTCCAGATCTATTTATTTTTTGAGATGCGTCAAGGATGCGATCGCTCTCTTAGACCATACGTATCTCAACATCGTTGTATTTCTTAATAAATTAATGCTGCTATTTCTTATAGCTAAAAGCTTCTGCCACACTCAATTGTCTTTTTACCGTTAAGAAGCACTGAAATCTGTCTATCCGCTAATCTTTATTTGTTAATCTTAGTCACTTTGGTCATCAGCAAATCTTACATTCTGTAGAAAATCTTCAGGAAAAAGCGATAATTTCAGACGGGACTGTTCTCAAAAAGTTATTCAGAGTTAGAGATTTATGGAAGCAAACGTCGCAAACGTCATGGAAGCAAATGCACTCCTCATTGTTGATGAAAAACCCCTTTCGCTGCGGCAATGCTTACGCTATCTGCAAATGGGCGGAAAATTGCAAGGATTTATTGGAGATGTCCTGCGTCAGTATGTTTTAGAGCAAGAGCTAGAAACCCGTGAAGGGTTAGAGATTAATTCCGCAATGGTAGAGCAGGCATCGGTTGATTTCCGCTTGCAAAATAAATTGACCGATCAGCAGTCGTTTCAAGATTGGCTAGTGCGGAATGGCACAACCTATGATTTATTCCATAGTCAGATTAAAAACAGCTTTAAGCTTGAAAAACTAAAGGCTCAGATCACTGAACCTCGTCTGCAAGAGCATTTTATTGAACGAAAGCTCATGCTAGACCGAATTGTGATGTCGCGCATTGTGGTAGAAAGCAAGGAAATGGCAGAAGAGTTGCATACCCAAATTGCTGAAGGCGGTAGTTTTGAGCAACTTGCCCGCGAGTACTCCAAGGCAGATGAGCGTGTTGCCAATGGCATGATGGGACCGGTGAGTCGCGGCACAATGCCCGATGTGCTAAGGTCGGCGCTTGAGTCCGTCGAGCCAGGAAGCGTAGTGGGTCCCTTGCCAATCGAGAACTATTGGGCAATTTTTCGCGTTGAACAATTTCTACCCGCTACCTTAGAAGATGCCCAACTCAAACAAACAATGCAAGGTGAATTATTTGAGAAATGGCTCACTGAAAAAATCCAATCCATGACGGTTAAGCTTCAAGTGAATGAATAATAACCTGAGTCTTTCAGGATTCATTTGTTAGAGTATCGCTGTTGATGTCTTGCAAAGATCGGTCACCCTATCCCTTAAATGCGTTAGTCCAGGAACCCTCCATGATTGCAACTGATCTCACTACTAATTTGCCTTGGAATTCTCCACCGCTCAGCTTGCTAAACCCGGATCAACAGGTTCAGTTTAGGCAGAAGGCAGAAGTTCGTCGCTACGGGCTAGGAGAAGTCATTTGGGCAACTGATTCTCCTGGCATTCACAGTTATGTGCTGAAGGGTAAGGTGCGTTTGGTGCCTGAGGATGAGCAGTCTGTCATTCTAAAAGCGGGAGACTGGGTAGGAGATTTACTTGAGTTGCCGGGTTCTTGGAAGGCGCGGGCGGCAGAAAAGGATGTGGTTTTGGTGAGTTGGCGAACCGATCTATGGCAGGCGATCGCCACTCCCCCATTAGAGAGTTACTGGGCATCCCATCGGATACGGCTACAGCCTAAAACAAACGATGCCCCTCAGCCGGTTTCTGGCTTTCCTTTCGTGGCAGCCGTGAACACTCCTGCTGCTTGCCTGACAATGGTAGCCAATCATTTGCAAATTTCTACCAGCTTGGATTGGGTGCAACGGCAACTGTCTAGTCAACGTCCAGCCGATGTGATTGAAGCGGCTGAAAAAGTAGGATTGCAGTTACGCCATATTGATCTCCGCAGTAGTCAAGGGATTGATTGGACAGGATTGCGCCGATTGGAGTATCCCGTCCTGATGATGTGGCAAGACCAAGATACGGCATCGTCAACGTTTCAAAACAATGGATCTAAGGGATCGGCTCATTGGGTGGTGGTCTACAGCACGAAGGGCGATCGCCTGATTATTGCAGATCCCCTCAATCCCAATAGAACCTGCGAAAGCATTCCCCGCTCAACCATCCAGACCGTGTGGGATGGTCAACTGTGGCAGATTGAAACGATTCAGAAGCAAGAACGCTTTGGCTTATCTTGGTTCTTGCCAGCCGTCTGGAGATATCGCCGCCTGCTCAGTGAAGTGTTGCTAGCATCTTTTACCCTACAAATCTTGGGCTTGGCAGGTCCAATCATTACGCAGGTCGTGATTGATAAGGTCATGGTGCAGGGCAGTCTATCCACTTTGGATGTGATGGCGTTTGCGTTCTTAGCAGTGGCATTTTTTGAAGCATTCCTGGGAACACTACGCCTGTTCGTCTTTACCCACACTGCACGACGGCTCGACCTTAGCCTGTCGGCTCAGCTTTTTCGACATCTAATGCGGTTGCCCTTATCTTACTTTGAGGCACGACGGGTTGGCGACACTGTTGCACGAGTGCAAGAGCTAGAAAATATTCGCAGCTTCCTCACAGGCACCGCAATGACGGTAGTTTTAGACGCAGTTTTCGCTAGCGTCTACCTGACCGTCATGTTTTATTACAGTGTCACCCTCACGTGGGTGGCGCTAGCAGTATTACCTCTGTTCGCCGCTCTGACTATCATTGCAACACCCATTTTGCGAGGGTGGCTCAACGAAACCTTTAACCGTAGTGCCGATAGTCAGTCATTTTTAGTGGAAACTGTGACAGGCATCCACTCTGTTAAAGCCCATACGGCAGAGCCAGTCTCGCGGGAACGCTGGGAAGGGCTATTTGCCAGATTCATTCGCACTAGCTTCAAAGCTTCCACGACTTCTAACATCAGTGGCAACATTGCAGATTTCCTGACTAAACTTTCTTCCGTGCTTATCCTGTGGTTTGGGGCAAAGCTGGTGATTGAGCAAAAGCTGACGATTGGTCAACTCGTTGCCTTTCAAATGCTTTCCGGTCGCATGACGGGACCTTTGCTGCGATTGATTCAGCTTTGGCAGACGCTTCAGCAAGTGCTGCTTTCAGTCGATCGCATTGGCGATATTCTTAATACTGCCCCGGAAGCAGAATCGGGCACTGGTTTGGTGCTGCCGCCGTTGCAAGGGCAAGTCGTGTTTGACCAAGTCTTTTTCCGCTACAATCCCAATCAGGAGCCAGTATTACGCGGAATTTCTTTCACGGTTGAGCCAGGAATGCTCGTTGGCGTAGTCGGTCGGAGCGGTTCTGGAAAAAGCACTCTTTCTAAGCTAGTTCAGCGGCTTTATCCAGCGGAATCTGGACGCATTTTGGTAGATGGATTCGATATTAAAAGTGCTGATTTAGTTTCTTTGCGGCAACAAATTGGTGTGGTGCTGCAAGAAGACTTTATGTTCAACGGCACTGTTTTTGACAATATCAGCCTTGGAAACCCCAACGTAACAGCCGAACAGGTGGTTGAGGCGGCTCGGTTAGCGTCTGCCCATGACTTTATCAGTGATCAAGTCCATGGGTATGAAACCAATATTGGGGAACGAGGCACAGCCCTATCAGGTGGGCAAAGGCAGCGGCTAGCATTGGCGCGGCTGTTCCTTTCACAGGCTCCAATTTTGGTGCTAGATGAGGCGACTAGCGCTCTAGATAGTGAGACTGAGCAGCAGGTTTTGCAAAGTTTGCAGCGTGTCTCAGCAAATCGCACCGTTTTTCTGATTGCTCACCGATTTGCACCTTTGAAAAAAGCAGATTTGATTTTGGTGTTGGAGAAAGGAGTGCTAGTAGAGAAGGGCACTCACGATGATCTGCTTAAGAGTAAAGGGCTGTACTGGTCGCTTTATCAAAGACAACAAGCGGCTGTTTAGAGAAATTGTCTTGAACGGAAAGGGCGATCGGTAACCTGTAAATTCTCAGCGGTCAACCTCAAGAAACTAGGATATAGTTTCAACCCTTCCTAGCGAGATTTGTATAAAATGCTAATTGCCTTCAGTAAAACCCACGATTTTTTTAAGCCAATTGGCGGTTTTTGTAAAGTTGTGTAAAGTATGTATGCCGAGATCAACTCATAGGGCATCATAGCAATGCCATTTGATGGGGTGATAGCCGCGATGCCTGACAGTATTGGAAATACCCTAAGTACCGCTCTTTCGATTTCCTTAGGTACGAACATAAAAACATTTGCCGACTCAGTAGAGTTCGGCGATGAGGACTATTACAAGTTTACGCTGAATAAAAGTAGCAGTTTTAACCTAGCGTTGACAGGTTTAAGTGCAAATGCAGATGTTGCCATTCTCGATGCTAGCGGCGCTGTGGTTTCTGTGGGTGGTATTCCACTTCAGTCCCTTAATCAAGGATCGTTGATTGAAACGATCAATACCATTCTTGCCCCAGGTGACTATTTCATTCGAGTGTTTCCAGGCACTCCAACCGATCCTGCTAATCCTGCCAACACTACTCCTAGCACAAACTATACTCTCAATGCTCAAAGCGATACAGGTGTCCGTACTGATCTTGCTTGGCGTGATTATGGCTTTGGCGAGACTCGTATCTGGACAATGAATGGCACGGCTATAGTCGCAAATACTCGCATTCAACCTACTCCGAACCCTTCTTGGGTTCTTTCAGGCTCAGGTGATTTTAACAATGATGGTATTAGTGATTTTGTTTGGCGCAACTTTGGCACTACCGATGCTCCTATAGGATCTCAGACATTTTGGCTATTAAACTCCAACGCTCAGCTAACTAGCTTCGGTTTCTTGCCTCGCGAACCAAACCCTAGTGTCGTTATCGCTGGAGTTAGCAATCTGAATGGCGATACTGTTCCAGACATTATTTTTCAAGATGTTTCGACAGGCACAGTTCGCACTTGGTTATTAAATTCACCATCTTCCATAGCCAGCACTGTAACTATAGGAACTTTGCCTGGTGCTGGTTGGCGCGTTAAGGGGGTTGGTGATTTCAACAACGATAACTCTCCCGATTTGCTATGGCACAACTCTATTACGCGTGCCAATTTAGTTTGGTTCTTGAATGGAACAACCTTGGCTTCCTCCGCTAGTCTGCTTCCTTCACCTGCTTTAACTCCTCAAGTTGTTGGAGATTTTAATGCAGACGGACAGGTTGATATACTCTTCCGCAACTTCTCTACCGGGGCAAACGAAGTTTGGTTGATGAATGGGCTAAGTCGCACTGCAATTGCTCCAATTACCACAGTTAATGGCGCAAATTGGCAAGCCGCTGCACCCTTGACGCGATCGCTGCCAGTTATCCAACAAGACGCGGCTGGAAACACTTTGGCGGCATCCCTCAATATAGGCACTTTGAACGGAAATGGAACGTATCGTGATTCCATTACAGCCATTGATCCGAATGATTACTATAGATTCACGCTGAATGGACAATCACTAGTCGGCTTGAACCTAAATGGCGTAGGGGGTGCTCCCCTAGCGGACAACTTAGATATACAGATTTTGAACAGTAGTGGAGGAGTGATTGCCTCTGCAACTAGCGCATCCATAACACCAGAAATCTTGACGAATTTGAGTCTTGCTGGCGGAACTTACTATATTCGAGTCTTTGCTGGTGGGGTTGGAGCAGCTAGCCCTTACGAATTAGGTGTGCAAGTCAATAATCCGCCTGTGCTAGTTTCTAGCGGTCCACTCACCGTTAGTGAGTCATCATTACAAACGATCAGCAGCAACTTGCTTTTGGTCACAGATGCCAATAATTCGCCGATACAATTGACCTATCAGCTAGCGGCCGCGCCTAATATTGCCAATGGCAGTCTGCTGCTGAATGGAGCCGCGATCAGCACGGGCAACCTTTTCTCTCAGCAAGATATTAATCAGGGAAGGTTAGTCTACCAGCAGAACGGTAGTGAAGGAGCCTTGACAGATCGATTTATCTTTGGCGTGTCTGATGGTCAGGGTGGTACGATTCCGAATACAACATTCAGTATTAATATCGTTCCAGTCAATGACCCACCTGTTTTGGTCTCGTCTGCTGGTATTACGGTGTCGGAAGGATTTGCGACTACGATTAGTAGCAGCAATTTGCTGGTAACAGACGTAGAGCAGGCTGCGCCGCAAATTGTTTACAGTTTGAACAGTTTACCCACGAAGGGCGCGTTGCTGCTGAATGTTTTGGGTGGGGCGCTGCCGCTCACCTTGAATAGCACTTTCACCCAGGCAGATATCACTAGCAACAGGCTGGTCTATCAGCATAATGGCAGTGAGACTTCCGGTTCCGGTGGATTAGATGTACCGGGTAGCGACAACTTCACGTTCACAGCAACCGATGGTGCTGGCGGGTTTTTGGTGCCAGCCCAACGCACATTCAGCATCTCAGTATTGCAGACGAATGATGCGCCAGTGCTGGTTACTAATACGGGCACTACGGTCAGTAGTGGATCAAGCAGAGTGCTTGATGCAACTCTTTTGAGGGCGACTGATGCAGAGTTTGTATCTGCGGCTGCTCAAGACTTGATTATATTTTCAGTAGCGAGCGCACCCGCTCAAGGCACACTCTTTCTCAGCTCTACTCTGGCAACGACTTTTACTCAAGCGGACTTAAATGCTGGGAAAGTTGTATATTTGCACAACGGTACTTCTACCAACAGCGATCGCTTTACCTTTACAGTTTCCGATGGAGTAAACACGATCGCCCCATCTACCTTTGAGATTTTTGTGTTGGGAGTGAAAGGCTCTCCCGTTTTGTTGACAACTAACCCAAGTTTGACTGTCAACGAAAACGATAGATTTACCCTGTCCACGGCTGAGCTTGATATCAGCGACTCTGATAGTGCGCCGCCATTCATTCGTTACACCGTCGGTTCCGTTGCTCCAGCAAATGGGCAGCTAGCCGTAGCAGGTGCCCCTATTTCTGCTGGTGGCACCTTTACTCAAAATGATATCAACAATGGTCGGGTGACTTATCAGCAAAATGGTAGTGAAAACCCCAGAGATGCTTTCACCTTCACCTTTACAGATGAGTCGGGCAATACGACTCTGCTAGCACCCAAAACGTTCAGCATTAACGTAACACCCGTTAATGACTTGCCCACGCTGCTGACGACCAATCCTCAGATAACGGTCACGGAAGCAGGGTTTACTAGCTTCACTAGTACACTTCTCAACACGACCGATCCAGATAACTTGATAGCATCTCAAATTACCTATGCGATCGCAAGCGCTCCATCAGGCGGCACGATTCTGCTGAACGGCACAGCCATCTCTGCCTTTACCCAGGCTGACGTAAATAGTAATTTAGTGAGATATCAGCAGAATGGATCAGAAGCCTCATCTGATAGCTTCTCCTTCACTATCACTGATCCATCCGGAACCCCAGTCGGTCCAACTGTCGTTAACATCAGTGTTGTTCAAGTCAATGATGCGCCGGGGCTGTTTAATAATGTGACCCTCACTTTAAGTGAAGGGGCTACGGCTGCTTTGAACAGCGGCAACTTGCTGATTACAGACAACGATGGACCCGGACTGCTGACTTACACCTTGGGCAATGGAACTCAGCGAGGGTTTCTACGCAACGGCAATATAACGCTGTCGGCTGGAGACACCTTTACTCAACTGGATGTGGATAATGGTCAAGTCTCTTATGTCAATAATGGCAGTGAATCTACCAGCGATCGCTTTACCTTCACCGCTTCCGATGGGGCGACCGCCGGATTGGGCGCACCTGGCTTAATTGGTTTAACCACTTTTAGCATCAACGTCATCCCCATCAATGATGCGCCAATCATCTCTACCAACCTCGGCATCACGCTTCTAGAACAAGGACTGGTCACCATTACCAAGTCCATTCTCAGCGCAACAGACCCGGATAATGTGTCTTCGCAGTTAATATTCAACGTCTCTTCTTCTCCTGCCAACGGAACCCTGCTCAAAGCGGGTATAGCCGTTAGCACTTTCACCCAGGCAGACATTGACGGCAATCTCATTTCCTACAAACACGATGGCAGTGAAACCACAACTGACAACTTCGTCTTTGATGTAACGGACCCAACTGGAGATGCTGCTGGTATTCAAACCTTCGACATCTCCGTTACACCGGTGAATGATGCACCGAAGATCGTATTGAACACTGGATTGGTAGTCGATGAGGGTAACACGCTGATCATTGATGATACGGCTCTTCTCATTACTGATCCAGATGGTCCTGCTCTTAGCCCAATCTATACGCTTAGTACCGCGCCAACCCGTGGTTCGCTGCTGAGGGATGGCACCACGCTTTCTTCTGGGCAAACCTTTACCCAGGCAGATATTAGCGCCACACTGTTGACCTATGTGAATAACGGTAGTGAGGTAACGAGCGATCGCTTTACTTTCACCGCGTCTGACGGCTCAACAGGCATCTTGCCACTGTCCACGTTTAACCTCACGGTTAATCCCGTTAATGATGCGCCCACGATTACCGTACCCACTGCCGCACTCTTAAATGTGAATGAAGATACTCAATTCACGTTCTCCGGCATCAATCGCATCAACGCCACCGATCCAGATTCCACCCCACTAGCGGTGACGCTCTCTAGTGAATTTGGCGGCACTTTGGGATTAGGTTCCACCAGTGGGCTGGTTGGTCTAACGGGTAATAACACAGGTTCTGTTTCCTTCAGTGGAACTCCAGGAGCCATATCGGGTGCGCTGAATAACTTGAGATACAGAGGTACGCAAGACTTTAACGGCACTGAGCAAATCACGGTTGTGGTAGACGATGGTACAACACCCACCACTCAGGTCATCACCATGAACGTGGTTGCGGTCAATGATGCGCCTACCCTAACGGTGCCAACCGCAACAATCGTGGTGGGCGAAGATCTGCCAACTGCCGCACTGAACCTGACATTGAACGATGTGGACGCTGGAGATAGCCCGCTTCAGGTAACCCTGACTGCTCCCAACGGTACTTTGACAGTCAATGACACCGGACTGCTCACCTTTATCAATGACACAGCCAACGGCAGCAGTTCTCTGACCTTTACCGGCTTGGTGGCTGATGCCCAAGCGGCACTCGCTGGTTTGGTGTATCAAGGTAACCCCAACTACTTTGGAAGCGATCGGATTACAGTGACTGTAAACGACCAAGGCGCAACCGGGCTATCTGGACCGTTAGCGGTAACGAAATTAATCAGCCTGAACGTCACTGCCATCAACGACAAGCCGACTTTTACACCCGTTGCCACCAGTTTCACGATTAATGAGTCTGGCTCATCTACCTCCGCAGCCCCTCAAGTGACTGTTCCGGGTTGGGCAACGGGTATTTCATCCGGTGCGCCGAATGAATTGCAGGCATTGACCTTCCAGGTCACAGGAAACGATAACCCCAGCTTGTTCCAGACTCCCCCAGTGATTTCATCGACGGGCACACTCACCTATACGCCGCGCGCCGATGCGAATGGGGTAGCAAACGTGACCGTGATTCTCAGAGATAACGGTAACACTTCAAACGGTGGTATCAACACCTCTGATCCGGTTGTCCTAACCATCACCATTGATCCAGTCAATGATGCGCCCACTTTCACGAAGGGAGTTAATCAGACCATTAATGAGGATGCTGCTGCTGTCACGGTCAATGGCTGGGCAACCAACATTCGCACTGGTCCTACCACAACCCTGGCAAATGAAGGGACTCAATTGGCGACCTTCTTAGTTAGTACCAATAACGACTCCTTGTTCAGTGCCGCTCCTACTATCAGTCCAACGGGCACTCTCACCTATACAGCGGCACCAGATGCGTTTGGAACGGCGGTTGTTAGCGTCAGCCTGCAAGATGATGGCGGCACTGATAACGGTGGCGTGGATACTTCTCCGGTACAACTGTTCACTGTCGTAGTGCGATCGGTGAATGATGCGCCTTCCTTCACCCCCATCTTGGCATCCCCCTTAGTCGAAGTGCTGGAGGATGATGTGGCTCAGAGCATTCAAATTGCAACTGACTTGTCAGTTGGAGCTACTAATGAAGCGGCTCAAACCCTCAGCTTTGGCATTGTAAACAGCAATCAGAATCTGTTCCTATCAAATGCAAGACCTGTTATTGATCCAACGACCGGATTGCTCACCTTTCAAACTGCTCCCAATGCCTTTGGTTCTGCGGTAATCACGGCAACATTGCGGGATAACGGCGGCACTGCGAATGGCGGCGTGAATCAAGCAGCGCCTTACGTCTTCACGATTAACGTGCTGCCAGTCAATGATGCGCCTTCCTTTACCAAAGGCTCTAATCAAACGGTGGCTGAAGATAGCGGAATTAGAACGGTGGCTGGCTTTGCCTCCAACATTACCATAGGTCCGGGCGAAGGCAGTTCGCAGACAGTGAGCTTCTCAGTTACCACAGACAATGATCCTCTATTCTCGGTAACGCCAACTATTAGTCCAAGCGGTGTACTGACTTACACCCCTGCACCGAATGCCAACGGGACGGCAGTGGTGACGGTTCAGTTGACAGACACTGGTGGAGTTACGCCTGGACAAGATACTTCGGCTCCGCAACTGTTTACTATCGTTGTCACTCCGGTGAATGATAGACCCACGTTGACCTTGCCTGGAGCGCAGACCATTCAGGAAGATCCGCTAACGCCGCTGGTGTTTAGTGGACTGAATGCAATTCAGTTCACCGATATTGATTCGGGCAGCAGTCCTGTTCGAGTCGTGCTATCGGTGCAAAAGGGGACAATTACGCTCCCACAATCTGCGGGGTTGAATGTGGTGGGTGGCTCGAATGGCGGCAGTTTCGTCACCTTTACAGGGGCGATCGATGACTTTGTCAGCGCCTTTACCAATGTCAGCTACCAGCCCAACGCCAACTTCGCTGGCACCGACAGGCTGATTATTAATATCAGTGATCAAGGAGCGACAGGCTCCGGTTCAGTGGTTCCAGCGCTAGGAACCGTCACAATCAACGTGACATCAGTGAATGACGATCCGTTCTTGACGGCGAATAATACTTTAATCGTTGGTGAAAGTAGCGGAACTCCAACCAATGTCATCATCAGTAACAGTTTGCTTGGGTCAACGGATGTAGATAACACTGCGGCTCAGATTAGTTACGTTGTTGCGGGTACGCCGACTGCTGGGCAGTTGCGGATTTCAAATAGCTCTGGATTTACAACCCTGGCGGTTGGTAGCCGCTTTACTCAGGCAGATATCGATAGCAATCGTCTGAGATATGCCCAAGATGGCAGCGAGGCAACTTCAGATAGCTTCACCTTCCGAATTGCGGATGGTGGCACACCGTTGCCATCAGTAGAGACCTTTAATATCGCGATTCTACCGTTCAACGATCCACCCACAGCGCTAGTCAATACAGGACTGACTCTATCTGAGGGAGCAGGTGGCGCAATTTTGGATACCCTCTTGCTATTCACAGATGTGGACAACCTGAGTTCTGCTGAACTTGTTTACACCTTGGAGAGTGACTTGAATGCTGGAGAACTACAGTTTGGCGGTACGCCGTTGAGCCAAGGTCAAACCTTTACGCAGGAAGATATCAATAATGGTCTGCTGATTTATCAAAATAATGGTGCTGAGTCGCCTACTGATGGATTCAACTTCTCGGTGACGGATGGCAATAGTACGGTATTGGGATCGTTCAACATTGCTGTTACTGCGGTCAATGATGCGCCCACGGTGGTTTCAGCCGGTTCATTGTCTCTCAATGAGGGCAGTTCTCGCAGTCTCCGAAATGTATTGTTCACAACTGATCCGGATAACTTGCCATCTGAATTGCGTTATACGCTTCAAGGTCAGCCAATCTTCGGAGCATTACGCAGAGGAAGCCTAAGTCTTGGAACTGGCGCTATCTTTACCCAGCAAGATATTGATAACGGCTTAATTAGCTACCAGCATAACGGTAGCGAACAGTCGGCAGATGCCTTTACTTTTGTGATAGGAGATGGCGTATCTGCGCCTATTCCTGGCATTATCAATATCTCAGTTGCACCTGTAAATGATGCGCCGACTCTAATTACTAATCTTCCATTAACCCTAACGGCGGGAACTCCGGCAACTCGTCAGATTAGCACTAGCATCTTACGAGCAACGGATAGTGATAACCTACCTGCTGAAGTACTCTTTAGATTAGGATCGCTACCCAGTGCAGGGACGTTAAGTCGCGGTGGTCAACCTTTGACTACAGGGCAAACCTTTAGCCAGAAGGATATTACGGATGGCATTGTCCTTTACAGTTATTCTGGGTTTGGTTCCAGCGACGGCTTCCAATTCACGATTGTAGATTCTCTGGGTAAGGTAGGAGGTAGCGGCTTCTTCCAAATCTCCTTCACTTCCTAACGTTCTCTAAAAAAAAGGGACAGGGGCTACTCAGTAACTCCTGTCCCTTTTTAGTACGCTTAATTCAGCAATGCCGAAAGATTTATTATTTTCCTAATTCTTGCGATCGCACATATGCCGCGCGAACAGCTTCAATCAGGGCAGAGCGAACACCAGCACGCTCCAAATGAGCAATCCCAGCAATCGTAGTGCCGCCGGGACTGGTCACCTGATCTTTAAGTTGAGCTGGATGCATTCCAGTCTCTTGCAGTAGCTGAGCGGAGCCTTTAACCGTTTGAATGGCTAGTTTTGTAGCGATCGCCCTCGGCAATCCTACTGCCACTCCTCCATCAGCCAAGGCTTCGATAATCAGGGCGACATAGCCAGGACCAGAGCCAGATAATCCCGTGATGGCATCCATATAGGACTCTGCCACTTCTACCACCTCGCCAACGGCACCAAAAATGCGAGTTGCTTGTTCCAAGTGATGCGGTTGGGCAAGCTGACCAGGCGCGATCGCGGTAATCCCGGCACCCACAGTAGCGGGAGTGTTGGGCATGGCTCTAATCACCGCGTTACCCGAAAAAGCGCGTTCTAGTTTTTCTAAAGGGGTGCCTGCAAGGATTGATAAAACAAGTGATGGCGGTGTGGGCTTATCTCCAGCAAGTTCTGCCACGACTCGATCAAACATCTGGGGCTTAATTGCCAACAGCAATATTTCCGCTTGGGCGACTTCTAAATTTTCAGAGGTTGTTTGAACTCCGTAGCGATCGCTCAAGAACTTTCGGCGTTCTGCCTGAGGATCACTCACCAAAATTTGCTCAGCCACATAAATGTCCTGAGCAACGAGGCGGGAGATGAGAGCTTCTCCCATCATCCCGCCGCCAATCATGCCAAGTTGAATCGACACATTTCATCTCCTAAGCTGCTTGATCGCGTCCTTCAAACCTAGAAGGGCGAAAAAATAATCATCAATCGCTAAACAGCAATCACCGAGCGCTAACGACTAATGACCGATTTTTGACAGCTTGATGTTACTGAGCCATCCGGACTTGTTCACCACCCCACGTTGCAGCGGGATTGGCTGCACGGGGAACGCGCACTTGAGGCTGAGGCACTTCATGAACCACGTTGTTTTGAGTGCTGACTTGAACACAGCTAGGGGTGAACAAGAAGATGCTTTCGCCAATTCGCTCTTGATGACCATCGATCGCGTAGGTGCCGCCTGCCACAAAATCAACCGCACGTTGAGCTTGGTCTGGGTCCATAATCGTCAGATTTAGCACCACGGATTTGCGCTCCCGCAATGCTTGAATTACTTGGGGCATTTCTTCAAAAGAACGGGGTTCCATCACCACTACTTCAGAAATCCCGTTGACGGCTCCGGGCATACCAATTACGTTGCTCATTGAGGCTGCATTCATGGTTTGTGTTCCCACATTGGTTGGTTCAGTCATCATCGGGCGATCGCGATAGCGACTCCGACGAGCGCGAGGCTCTTCAGAAGACAGTTGCTGAGCTTGCTCCTGTTGATAAAGACCCTGATAGTCTTCTCCATCCGTTTCATCGTACTCATACTCATATTCCACTGGTTCATTAAAACCAACAAAATCCCGTAGCTTACCGAAAATATTGTTACTCACTGTTTACGCTCCATCACGATCAGTTACTATTCACACACCCTTCCAATGCCCATCTATCCACGTTTGCAACTAGCAGTTTTAGCCTGTTACATCACAATAAAAACTGCTTTTTAACTTACGTGCCAATCAAAAACTTTTAGATAATGACACTGGCTGAAGCAGTAGGTCAATCAATCCACTGAGCCTACTCATTTTCGCTGAATTGAGAGATTAGTATACTCCTAGTTGGTTAAAGTGAATCTTTTATTGAGACTTTTCTGATTTTTGTTAAAAATGGCAGAAGAGAATTTCAAGAAAGCTGGTATTGCTTTGTTTGACGGCTTTACCACTTCACAGTATTCAAAACTTAGAAAGCGTTTATGTCAAGTCTTTACGATTAAGTCTTTTTAAGGAATCTTCAGCGGCAGAGGCTATTTTGTAAAGCTGTATACAGTGAGTAAAATTTAGGGTTGGCGATCGCCAAATAACACCCGCCCCAAGCGAATCATGGTTGCACCTGCTTGGATTGCCAAAGGAAAATCTCCCGACATGCCCATAGAGAGTTCTTGCATTTGAACTCGCTCCCAGTTTTGAGCTTGAATTTTGTTGGCAAGCTGGCGGTTTTGTTCAAATAAGTTAAGCATTTCTGCATCACTCAATCCTATGGGAGGGATGGTCATTAATCCTTTGATTTGAAGATGCTGACACTGATCAAGTTCGGTTAGATCAGCCAATAGTTCCGCAGTTGTCCAGCCATATTTGTTAGGGTCTGGCAACAATTTTACTTGCAAGCAAATTTGAGGTTTTTGGGTTAGTGATGCTGCTAGGCGATCGAGCCGGAGCGCAAGTTTCAAGCTATCAACCGAATGAATCCATTGAAAACACTGCAATGCTTTTTGAGCTTTATTTGTTTGCAGATGCCCAATCAAATGCCAAACCACATCGGGTAGATCGGCTAATTCTGTTTGCTTGCTTTCCGCTTCTTGAACTTTGCTTTCCCCAAAATCTCGAATTCCCGCCGCATATGCTTCTCGCATTGCCTCTAGGGAAACTTGTTTGGTGACTGCGATTAAGCGAACTGAGGCAGGCAAAGATGATTGAATCTGAGCAAAACGCTCGGAAATCGTGCCGACTAAGTGAACTGTCATTGAAAGGTTTGTTTGTAGAGCTTGAGAAGTTCGGTGTGTTCGGGTGGCGATCCTAAACGTCGCAATTGCCGCATACGATTTTCGATCGCGAGTCGAGCATCGGCACGACGAATAGGCTCGAACTCTAATCCTTCTTCATCTGTTGACACGAGAAAAAATAACCGTTGGGAGTATAAGGTTGTGAATAACTCTCGGTTAGCGTCAACCAGACACATTCTAAAAAGCAAGCCAAAGTTTGGATGATTTAAGTAGTTTTCGTCGCTCATTTAGACTTGCTTTAGATAGACTCTCTATGTTACGTGGTTTTAGCTCTACGCCTATCGATCGCGCTATTTTCTGGTTCGGGAATAGACAAACGATGGAATTAAAATATGAAGCAATCGATTAAAGACCGCTACTCCAGAAGATGCGAATTCCCCAGAATATAATCATAGCCGCGATCGCCAACCAATCTAAAACCCCCAGGCGAAATTGATGCCACGGCACATGATGCTGGTTGGGCGTGGTAAATCCGCGAACCGTCATCGCGCTGGCGATTTGCTCGGCTCTGAGCAACAGATTGTCTAGCAATCGCTCAGCCACAAGCAGCCAAATTTGAAGAGTGCGGCGCAACCCTAGCTTTTTCCAGTTAATAGAGCGGGTGCTGACCGATCGCACTAGATTTTGGAATTCTTCTAGTACTAACGGAATAAACCGGAGAGAGAGCGTCAGCGTCAGGGCAATTTCGGTGACTGGCACCTTGAATCGGCGCAAAGGACTCATCCAACTTTCGATCGCGGCAGTCACAGCTTCAGGTGCCGTCGTCAGCAAAAATAAGTTTGTACTGTAAAGCAACGTAAACAGCAAAGTGCTAACTCGAATAGCAAGATCGAGCGATCGGCGAGTCACGGTCAACGAGCCAACCTTCAGCAGCACATAGCGATAGTCGGTGGGTTGCGGTAATGCGATCGCTGGAGCCTGTATGGGCTTCTCTGGGGCTTTCGTCCACGTCAACGGATTCCAAGGCTGAGATGCTGCTGTCGCCGGAGGCAATGTTGTTTGTTGAGAAAACTCCAGTTCATTCGCAGGCAATCGGGGTTGATGGCTGGCATTTAACCCATCAGGAAGCAGCGTTGTCAACACAAAAATCAGAACACAAAAGAAAGTAAGCCAGCCGAGTTGTTGCCGCCAAACTCGCAGCGGAATCTTAGCGGAAAGAGTTAGCAGGAGCAGCAAGCCGACTAAAAGAAGCCGCCAGAAGGGAGTTGCTAGGATGGGTGCCAGCAGGAAGGTTAGCAGCCATCCTAGCTTGATCCGAGGATCGAGGCGATGCAGCCAAGTGGTGGGTTGTTCCAGAAAAAGCCCCAACGGGAGCGATCGCAGCAAATCCATAGCTACTTTATCTTCACTCGTGTGGCTCGGTTCACTGTCTTTTCACTGCGCTCTAAATCGCGTAGCTTTTTACCGCGCCAAAACAGCCGCACCGGGGTTCCTGTAAATCCAAGGGATTGGCGAAACTGGCGCTCAATGTAGCGACGATAGCTATCGCCAAACAGTTCGGGATCATTGACAAACAACGCGATCGACGGCGGTTGAGCGCTAACCTGAGTGCCATAGTAAATCTTGCCCTGACGACCCCCACGAGTGGTGGGAGGAGTATGCCAACTGACGGCATCTTCTAGCACTTCGTTGATCACAGAGGTCGTCACCCGGCGACGATGCTGCTCAGCGCCAACATTCACAAGATCTAAAATCTTTTCCACCCGCTGCCCCGTTTTGGCGCTGATGAAAATCATCTCTGCCCAATCTACAAAGTGCAGCCGACTGCGAATATCGCGTTCGTACTCATAAATGGTTTCATTATCTTTTTCAATGGCATCCCATTTGTTGACGATCAACACACAGCCGCGTCCTTCTTCTTCGATGCGCCCCGCCAGTTTTTGATCTTGCTCAGTCACGCCATCGATCGCATCCAGCACAAACAAAACCACATCTGCCCGTGCGATCGCCTTAAATGCGCGGTTGATGCCAAAAAATTCGGGACCGTATTCCACGCTCTTTTTCTTGCGAATGCCAGCCGTATCAATCAAGCGATAGGTTTTCCCGTTTCGCTCTACCACCGTATCGATCGCGTCACGAGTGGTGCCCGCAATGGGGCTGACGATGGCGCGGTTTGAGCCGACAAACGCATTCAGGAGGCTCGATTTACCTACGTTAGGTCGTCCGACGATCGCCACCTTAATTTCATCATTTTCAACAATGTCCTCTTGGGGAGGCAGATGCTTCAACAATTCATCCAGCAGATCCCCGGTGCCGTTGCCGTGAATGCCAGAGACAGGATAGGGTTCACCCAAACCCAGTTCCCAAAACTCCATTGCCTGCATGATGCCGTGATCAACCGATTCGCACTTGTTGACTGCCAGCAACACAGGTACAGGCTGTTGTCGTAGCCATGTAGCGATCTCCTGATCGCCACCCGTCGGTCCGGTCATGCCATCCACAATGAAGATTGCGGCACTCGCTTCGGCTAATGCAGTCAGCGCTTGTTCGCGGATTAGGGGCAAAAATTCTGTATCGTCGTCAAATACTAAACCGCCTGTATCGACTACCATAAACTCACGATCGCGCCAGTAGGCAGGCTTGTAGGTGCGATCGCGGGTTACACCCGGTTCGTCATAGACGATCGCTTCTTGCACCCCTGCCAACCGATTGACAACAGTAGACTTGCCCACATTTGGGCGACCAATAATGGCAACAATAGGTAATGGCATAGGTGAAGACGCTAAAAGGAAAGCGAGTTCAAACTATTAATTTGTTTAACGCAAATTCGTTTGAATCTCAGTTCTTCATTCTAACGATCTTTACAAAATACTGTTGTATCAATTTTTCACTATTTCCTTTTTTCTTAAGTTAACGCCACTATTTCCGGTTCACTTTCCTGAGAAGCCGCAAAAGCCTTGAAAGAGGGTGATATGTACTCGGTGCCAGCCAGAGCCTTTTGATTCGGAGGCTCTGGCATTGATTTTTTAACTATGCAATTTGCCGACTGTCCTACGCCTGCCATTGTGATGAACGCTGCCGCTTATTCTATTTCTGGGGCAAACCAGAAGCTGTATTCGCGGCTGAAAACGTCGCTGCAACTTAATTTGCGTCGTCAAATCTTTTTGGCAGTCTGTGATGATCTGGAGCTACGCAGTCATCTTGTCGCTCAGTTGCAGACGGCTCTTCGCTCTCCGCGCTTTGTAAGTTTGAATTTAAATCTAAGTGATCCTAACCCGATGGCTCAAGTCGCTCAGTGGTTGTCGCAGCATAGTAGTGCGCCTGCTAGCCATTCTCTGAGCTTTCAGATTCTTGGGGTAGAGCATCTCACTCGTCAACCCGCCCCAGTGCAAAAACGATTTTTAACCCATTTGCAAGCCATTGAATATTATTTGCCAGGAATCGACGGCACAATGGTGTTGTGGTTGCCGCGTCCTTGGTTGCGATCGCTGCAACAATCGGCTCCAGCCTTTTGGGATTGGCACACCGCATTATTTGAGTTTGAGGGCGACCCTGCCCCGCTCCGAAGCATCAGTCAAGTCCGGGTAAGCAGCGATCGCGCACCAGAATCCGCGATCGCCCAGTTGCAAACTCCTCCAGTAACTAGCCACACCGATCATTTCAGCTACTCAAAATCCTCCAATCTAGCCCCCGCCATTCCCCTTCATCACCCTGAGCCTTTAACTGAATCCTTCACAGAAAGTGCCCCCGCAGAAGAATCGGTGTGGGACATGCTGACTTACGATTTAGCGCAATTCGATACCAGGGAGCAATCGAGGAACCAAGCGCGGGATCAAAACTCAAAAGCGCAAAGCGCCGCTGACGCTAACAAAATATCTCCTAGGTCAACGCTAAGCATTGGCAAAGCCAGTCCGCAGGACTTACAAAACTCAAAACTCAAAACTTCTTTTCCCGACACTTCCCATTTGACCGATCAGGTTCTTGCCGCGATCGCCCACGAACCCGCCTTGGCAGAACATCAAACAGCACTAAGAGGTTTGCAACAAATCGATCAGTTGTTAGACCAGCGGGCAACCCCAAAAACGATCGCGGCGGCATATCTCAATTTGGGTCGGCTTTACCGCGATCGACTGGAGCAAGGCAATGCATCGCCAGAAACGCTAGGCATTGCGATCGCGGTTCATCAAGCCACGTTGGAATGGCTGCAAGATGACACCCCCCGATGGGTCGATGAGGCGAATGATTTAGGCAATCTGTATTGGATGCAGTCTCACAGTTCTGTTGCCGCCGATCAACAGCTTGCCAGCCTGCAAAAAGCAATTCAAACCTATGCCTTGGCGCTGGATAAAACCACGCCTCAAGCTAATTCTCACACTTATGCCATGATCCAAAACAATTTGGGATCGGCTTACGGAGATTTGGCTCAATATCAAGATCCTGCAAATAATTTACTGAAATCGGTTGAAGCCTATGAGTCGGCGCTGCGCCACCGCGATCCGCAAGAGGATACGGCTCGCGATGCCGCTACTCAGAACAACTTGGGCACCGCCTGTTGGAATTTAGCTCAGCATCAACAGCCGATCGCTCGACTTAATCAGGCGATCGCCGCCTATCACGCTGCACTCAAGCACTACACCCCACAGTGTGAACCGATGCACTATGCCATGATTCAGAACAACCTAGGCACCGCCTACTGGAATCTAGCACAGCATCTTAAACCCAACCCAAATCCAAATCTGGCTCATTTCACGGTGTCTCCAACTCGGCTGCTGCAATTAGCGATCGCCGCTTATCACACTGCCCTCCACTACCGCACTTTGGCAGATGTTCCCGCGTCTTTTGCGGCAACACAAAACAATTTGGGCACTGCCTACTGGAATTTGGCAAACCTAAAGACAATAGCTCCTGATGATCGTTGGCAGCATTTACAGCAGGCGATTCAGGCATATGAAGCTGCGATCGCGGCTGTAGATGTCCTCTCTGCTCAAACTGAACATCGCCCTGCCCTTACCTTTGATGTGTTTGCCACTTTCAATAACTTGGGCTTGTCTTATTTTCAGCTTGCGGGCGATCGGCACAATAACATTACCTCTACTCAGCGCCAAACCCTTTTAGAATCTGCCCTAAATCAACATTTGCAAGCGCTCCACGGCTGGGAGCCGCTCTCCGATTTTTATCAAACAACTTTAGACTACATCACTCAAACTGCCCGTGCTTTTCACAGCGAATTTGGCATCCAAGGGCAAACCCTGGCACTTTCCAAAATTCCAGCCAATCTTTTGCCAGAAGTGATGAGGAAGTTGTGAAAAAGATTATGCAAACATCACGTTTTTTGTAGAAGTGGGCTGTTCAGCCTAGAGCAATGATAGATGGTTACCGGGAAATGATAGGCTCTAAGAAACGCCACACATCATAGATTCCGTGGGACGCAATGGGAGGTATGAACTTTATGAAACGACTATTCTGCCTGTTGGCAACCTGCATGGTTAGCATTTTGAGTTGGTCAGGCTTGAGCCAAACTGCATTGGCTGCCACTCAAAATTCTCCAGCAAGCCAACTCTCGATCGCTCAATTTAGCTGGATCAATACAGCCACAGCACCTAAGTTTTTTGCAAAAGCAGAGCCAGAAGCCGATCTTCGCGATGTTGTGAGCGACAAAATGAGCGAGTTGGGTGCCAAAATCGACTTAAATAACACTAATATGCGGTCATTTCGGTTATATCAAGGGATGTATCCGACTTTGGCAAGCTTAATTGTGAAGAATGCACCCTACGAAAAAGTAGAGGATGTATTGGAGATTTCTGGATTAACCGATCGCCAAAAGGAAAC
>Ga0209181_10003857_pt1 | contig 22770 bp, 19 predicted proteins | sample MAT05_FD_187208 | JGI IMG/M metagenome (GOLD analysis project Ga0209181, IMG submission 187208) | Freshwater microbial communities from Lake Fryxell liftoff mats and glacier meltwater in Antarctica - MAT-05 (SPAdes) (version 2) | ecosystem: Environmental > Aquatic > Freshwater > Ice > Liftoff...
CCTTAAGCCACGTCTTGAGTTTCTCGATCATCTTTGACTCATTTTCTGCTGTGCGCCCGCCGTCGAATCGCAACACCACGAATCGCGCGGCTTCCACTTTCCCGAGCCGGACATTTTCGCCGGTTGGCTGTGGCACTCCTTTCTCAACGGCGGATTTCGGCATGATAAAGCTCATCGTTTTTTTCTCCTTCGCGGTGTGAATGAGCACAGGGGAGGTCATCGCGATCTTCTCCTTGCCCTCGTTCTTTCCCGTAATAAATTTGAAGAGCTGTCTGAAGCCGCCGTTCATACCTGCTCCTTCCATCGTGGTGGTCGCAATCGTGAGCGCCGGATAATCGCGGATCTCCACCCTGCCGTCGATGCGGATCAACTTGTAATCCGGAGTTTCTGTTGCCGCGTGCGAAGTGCCGGCGAGCCAGAAAATTATGAGGCCGATGGGAATGACAACGGCGCGAATGATGGGAAGTTTGTAGTTTTTCATAATGGTGAGGTAAAATCTGTTGGACAGCCGACGCGCTCCCATGCCGCAAGTTCTCTTTCCGCTACCGCAAGCTTCGTACGCACCTTGTCGGTCGCATATTTTCCGAGAACGAGCCGGAGTGGCGGATTGCGGGAGTTCACGGCGGTGATGATGGCCTCGGCTGCTTTATCAGGATCGCCCGGCTGCATTCCGCTCATGCTTTCGAGAAACCGTAGAAACTTTCCGCTGGACCGATCATAGTCTTCGATCTGCGAATCCGCGCACTCCAGCGAACGGGCAATGAAGTCGGTCCGAAACGGTCCGGGCTGCACAATCGTCACTTTGATGCCAAGCGGCTTCAGCTCTGCGGCTAGCGATTCGGAGACGCCTTCGAGTGCCCACTTCGTCGCGCCGTAGATAGAAAATCCCGCGTAGTTCGAGATCACGGCGGCGGCGGAAATATTAACGATGTGTCCGCTGCGTTGCGCGCGCAGGATCGGAAGCACGGCGCGGATCACTTCCAGTGCGCCGAAGAAGTTGGTGTCGAAGTTTCGTGTAATTTGCGCCGCACCGAGTTCCTCAAATGCCCCGACCAATCCGACGCCCGCGTTGTTGACCACGACATCAAGGCGGCCGAATGCGTTCGCGGCCTCCGAGACCGCAGCCATCACCGAAGCAGGCACGGTGACATCGAGCGCGAGCGCACGGCATGTCGCAGGATGTGCGGCCACCAGCTCAGCGAGTTGTTCCACCTGGCGCGCAGTCGCGATGACGCGATGCCCGGCTGCGAGCGCACGGCTGGCGAGCGCGCGGCCAAGACCGGTGGAACAACCGGTGATGAACCAGACAGACGGAGTCGTCGTCATTTCGATGATGGGGTTGAGTCCGCGCTGTCGATGATCGTGAACAATTCGCGGGCTGTTGCGGCGTCGAAGGAGCCGATGGCATGCTTCACGATTCGACCGTCCCGGTCGATCACGTAAATGTTCGCGACGCCCTTTGTGTATCCGAATTCCTTCACCACAGCGCCACCCCAATCGAGCATCACGGAGTAGGTGAGTTTTTTACGGAAGGCCTCGCGGAACATGCCCTGGAATGGGCCAGGGATCATGGAGACATCGGCCACGCCGTCGATGTCGATGCGCTTGCCGTAGCGGTCGTGCATCGACTTAATCCATGGTGTAAGTTGATCGGAGCCTTTGTGATCGGCGATGGTCATCACGGTGACTTTCTCTTTCGGGAAACGATAGCTTCGCTTCTTTGAATCCTGGTCAGTGAGCACGAAGTCGCTGAGCTTTTCCACCGGTGCGGCTAAGGCGACAGTGTGGAGGAGGATGAATGCCGGGAGTAGATATTTCATGTGATGGAGACAGGTGAATATGAGCGGCCTTTCCAGACCGCGGGTTGATGTCGCTGAGAGCGGATGAAAGCGAACCACTGGATCGCGACGAGCGCGCAGATGCCGATCGGATGCAGCACCGCGCCGATGAGCGACTGGCGGAAGCGTGCGACGCCGATGAGGCGTGGAAGAAATGCGGCGAGGGTCGCGAACAGGGCGAGCACCGAGGGTGCCACGGCTAGGAGCACGAGCGGGAGCACCTGTCCGCCGAGCAACAGAAGCGTCGCGGGGACGATGAGGCGCGGGGTGGCGAGGCCTTCGTGGGCGTTTTTGGCGAAGCCATTCCAGACCTCGGCAGCGCGCTGATACATGCGGCAGTGGAAGGTGTCGGTGGCGTCGAAGAGATCGGTCGAGTGGCCTTGCGCGCGCAGGTGGCGTGTGAGCGCGACGGCATCGTGGATGCGATCGGCAACGGCGGAGTAGCCGCCGGTGTGCTCGTAGGCGTCGCGGCGGATGGCGAGGATTTGACCGCATGCGGCAGCGAAGCGCGGATCGGTGCCGGCGCGCATGCGCTGGAGTGGCAGGAAGCCGAGGAGCACGAAATGGATCAGTGGGATGATGAGCTTTTCCATGAGACTGCGGGTCTCTTCGCGAGGCACGCCGCTGACAAGTCCGGCGCCGCTCTGCTCGACAAACGCGGCGAGACGCGCAACGGAGTCGGCTCGCGAGACGCGCACATCGGCATCCATAAAGATGAGGAGCGGATGACTTGCGAGCGCGGCGAGTTGATGGCACGCGAAGTTTTTCCCGCACCATCCGGCGGGCAGAGGGAGCGAGGTTTCGAGGCGAACGCGGGAATCGGTTCGCGCGATCTCGCGCACGATTTCTGTGGTGCGATCGGTCGAGCCATCATTGAGGACGATGATTTCAAAGGTGATGTCTGCGCTCTGCAGAACCGAGCGCAGCGCGTCGGCGATGTTGGCTTCCTCATCGCGCGCGGGGATGAGAACGGAACATTGGTTCGCGGGAGATTGTATGGGCGGGACACCCACCCTACCTGGGACCGGTGGCAGTGACGCGTAAAGGGTGAGATTGCGCAGAAAGAGCAACGCCGGAACTCCGGCGAGAATGCAGCTCACAATGGCGAGCGCAGTGATCACCGCTTCACATCCACGGGATGTTCGGGTGCAAATTTTTCTCCACGCACCCGCGCGCGAAGCCAGCGCCAGGCGTCGTAGATGCCGCCGACACCGGACTGTCCACTGTTGAGCGTGCACCACTCGGATGCGTCGCGGCGGCAGGAGCGGGCGGCGAGTTCATCCTGGGTTGACTCCAATGCGTCGGTGAATGTGCGCGTCCATTCGCTAGAGGAACGCGCGGAACTGTCGCCCGGCACGATGGGTTCACCAAAGGAGACGAGAATCTCGGGACGCGACTCGGTCCAGAAAGGGAACTCAATCGCGAGTGGAACGAATGCGGCGCTGTGTTCTCGTGTTGCGAGCGCGCCGAGTCCTTCCTTCAAGCGCAGCGGTCGCTCGCGTACATCCATGAATCGGCCTTGCGGCGTGAGCCACACAGCGTTCTGCGACGAGGCTAGCAGAGCGCGCGCGGTCCGCAGGAATGTCAGTGCGCCGCGCGGGGTGTCCTTTTCAACGCCGAAAAAACCGAGGTGCCGGAAGAAGCCGTAACGCTCCAGCATCGGTGCATCAATCGGCGCGAAGGACGTGCGCTCGGCGAAGAATTCGCGTGAGAGCAGCAGGCAGACGAGCGGATCCCACCACGACGCGTGGTTCAGATAAATGACGAGCGGACGGGCGCAGTCGCGCGGCGGGAGTCCGCTCTCCAGAATGCGGAGCGAGTGGAAGCGCTTCCGCACGTAACGCCGCGTGTATGCGGCGAAGACATTTATCACGCGCGGCGAAACCCGTGGTGGCGCGGTTTTCATCCGGCGACCTCCATTTCCCGTGGTGGCGTCGGCATCGGTGCGTCGCGGTCGAGCGCATCTGCGGCGATCCAGCCGGACATGAGCACCATCGGCATGCCGGGACCGGGGTGCGCGGCGCCGCCTGCGAGGTAGAGGCCTCGGAGGTCGGGGCTGCGGTTGCCGGGCTTGAAGGCACCGAGGAATTTTCCGTGACTGGCGAGGCCGTAGATCGCGCCGTTCAAGACGTGGTAGCGATCGTGGATGTCCTGAGGCGTGAGCGTGCGTTCGAAGACGATGCGCGATTCAAGATCGGGCATCTGTCCGGTACGCTTGAGCTTTTCCAAAATGATGCGCCGATAGGCGGGTAGCATTTTCTGCCAGTCGTGATGCGGCCTTAAATAAGGCGCGTGAACGAGCACGTAGAGCGCTTCGCCACCAGCGGGCGCTGTACCGGGCTCGGTGCATGTCGTCGCCGCGAGATAGCACGTGGGGTCGGGCGCGGGCTCGCCTTTTTTGTAGATGTAATCGAATTCCTCGTAAGGATCGCGGCTGAAGACGAAGTCGTGATGCGCGAGGTGCTCGTAGCGTTTGTTAAGACCGAGGTAGAGCACGACGCCGGAGCACGCGGGCTCGTAGCTGCGGCGCTTTTCAAACGCTGCGCCGACTGAACCGTTGATGAGTTCGCGGTGCGTGCGCACAGAGTCGCAATTCGACACGACGGCACTGAGCGCGATCTCTTCGCCGATGTCGGTGCGCACACCGGTGACTTCGCCGCCATGCGACAGGATTTTCTCGATCTTCACGCCGGTGCGAATCTCGACGCCGAGCTCGCGGGCGAGTTTCTCCAACGCGAGTGGCACGGCGCGGGTGCCGCCCATCGGATACCACACGCCTTCGTCGGTCTGCATGTGCGCGATGCCGCAGAGCACGGCAGGCGAGCCGTAAGGAGACGAGCCGACGTATTGCGTAAAGTGATCAACCATCTGCGCCACGCGAGGATCGGGTGTGTACTTGCGTACAGTGCTCGCGACGGAGCGGCCCATGCGCATGGCGAGCACGTCGCCGAGCATCCTTGGATCGAACGACGCCTTCCATTCAAACATGTCGCCGATTCCGCCGATCGACTTGTAGAAAAAGTGCCGCTGCGAGATGCCGTCGAGTCGCTTGCTGTAGTCAATGAAGTCGCGGTAGCGCTGACCGGAGTTCGTGCCGGGAGCGAAGGCGTCGAGCGTCTTAGCCATTACGTCGGGATTCTGCGCAAGGTCGAGGTGGGAGCCGTTTTCAAAAAAACAGCGCCACTGCGGATCGAGGCGCACGAGTTCGAGGTAATCCTCCATCTTCGTGCCAGCCTCGGTGAAGATGCGGCGCAGCACGGATGGGATGGTAACGATGGTTGGTCCCATATCGAAGCGAAAGCCGTCTTCGCGGAGCTGCGCGGCCTTGCCGCCAAGCCAGGTGTTGCGCTCGAAGAGGGTAACTTTGCGTCCGCGTGCGGCGAGCACGCAGGCTGCGGAGAGGCCGGCAAGGCCCCCGCCGATGATGCCGATGGGTTTCATGATTTTGTGAATTTGGATTTAACGATGAGAGCGCGGAGCAATGCGGGTATCGCGGCGAGGCGGCTACGGCCGTGCGCGGCGCGGATGTAAGCGGTGAAAAGGTGCGCGTCGTCGGGCGCGGGCTGGTCAAGGTGTGGATGCAGACGTCCGCGGCGGATAGCGACGACGTGAGGATGCGTCATTTCTAGCAAGCCTTCGTCGCCGCGTGTGATACCGAAGCCGCTCGCGCGTACACCGCCAAAGGGCATGCGCGGATCTGCGGTCGGGGTGATCAGGTCATTGATGAGGACGAAGCCCGTTTTGATCTGCGCGGCGAGCGAGCATGCCTTGACGAGGTCGCGTGAGAAGATGGACGCGCCGAGGGCGAAGTCGGAGTCATTGGCACAAAGCAACGCGGCTTTCTCGCCGCAAACACGCTCGATCATCAAGCGCGGGATGCCCGCAGCATCGAGCCGGGTGAGTAATATTTCTGCGACCGATTCATCCACGATGAGACGACGCGGCGCGATGCAGGTTTTGCCATCGTTGAGGCGTCGGCCAAAGCGAAGCGCACGTGTGACGAGATCGAGATCAGCGTCGGCCAGCACGATCACGGCATCCTCGCCGGAGAGTTCCATGATTGATGGCGTATTTGTTTCGGCAAGCAGGGCAAGGACTTCGCGGCCGTTTTCCGATGAGCCAGTGAAGATGACCATATCTACGCCTGAGATGATCGCGTCGCGAGCGGCTTCGACCGTCTCGGGAAGGATGGTGAGCAACGCGGGATCGAGGCCGGCCTCGATGGCGAGTCGCGCGAAGGCGAGCGCGACGGCGCGAGTGCCTGGCGCGGGTTTGAGCAATACGGCATTGCCTGCGATAATCGCATGGAGCGTGTGTACTGCGGCAAGAAAGAGCGGATAATTTCCCGGGCCGATCACGAGCACATTACCGAAGGGCTGGCGCTGGACTTCGAACGAAACGCCGGTCATCCAGAATGGACGGCCGCGACTGCCGCAGCGTCGCGGGACAAGGACGCGTGCGGCATTGCGCTCCAGCCATCGGCACGCATCAGCAAGCGGGAGGACTTCGGAGGCGAGCTTCTCGGCGAGCGGGCGATCACTCACCGCAGCCGCGGCGGTGGCGAGAGCGTCCGCATTTTCGGCGATGAGATGGCGCAGCTCGTGGACGATGCTCAGACGCTCGCGAAGTGGGATGAGCGCCCAGCGCGCCTGCGTTGCGGAGATTTCCGCACGCCCCACGCCCAACGCGGATATTGGAAGTTCGATCGTTGCGTTCATCACACTGGTTCCATGTTAAGCGGCGCGAGTTCCGGTTGTGTCGCGAGTTCGGCAGCTGGCGCGAGGCCAAGGTCGGCGAGAAGCAAGCGACAACTGATGCGCGCGCTTTCAAAGATGACCGGCAGGCCGCTGCCGGGATGCGTGCCGCCGCCGACGAGATACATGCCGTCCACGTCCTCGAAGCGATTGTGCGGGCGAAGGTGCAGCATCTGATCGAGGCTGTGCGCGAGATTGAAGGTCGCGCCCTGGTGAATCTCGTATTTGGAATCCCAATCATCCGGCGTGATGACGCGCTCGAAGCGGATGCGACGCTCAATGTCGGTGAACCCGGCCTTTTCCATCTGCCGGAACATCTTCGCGCGGAAACGCTCCCGCTCTAGCGACCAGTCCACATTCGGATGCTGGTGCGTGACGGGCGCGAGGACGTAGAGCGCGCTGCTGCCACGGGGCGCGAGCGAGGGGTCGGTGACGCTCGCGTTTTGCACGTAGAAAGACGGATCGTCGGAGAGCACATGCTTGTTCTCGATTTCGTCGAGATTGCGCTCGTAGTCGGCGGCGATGTGAATGCTGTGGTGCGGCAGGTCGAAGGTGCCTTCGACGCCGAGATACATCATAAAGGTCGAACAGGAGAATTTCTTTCCCGCGATCTTGCGGTCGGTCCAACGTCGGCGCAGGCGGTCGGGCACGAGGCGCTTCATCGCGCGGGCGAAGTCGGCGTTCATCACAATGGCGCTCGCCTTTTCCTCGCCGGCAGCTGTGCGCACACCGACGGCGCGGCGGCCTTCGAAGAGCACTTCTTCGACGGGCGAGTCGGTTCGGATCTCGACACCGAGCCGCTCTGCGACGCGCGCCATCGCAGCGGTCAACGCCGCGCAACCGCCTAGCGGATGAAAGACACCGTATTCGTATTCCAAAAAGGAAAGAATCGAGAACAGGCTCGGGCAGCGGAATGGCGACATGCCGAGGTATTTCGACTGAAAGGAAAACGCGAGACGGATGCGCGGATCGCGGAAGAAACGTCCGAGATACGTGTCGAGAGACTGATGAGGTCGGAGCATCGGTAGCATCTTAAAGAGACGCATGTTCACGAGATCCTGCCAGCCGAGGAAGGGCGTCTCGAGGCACGGTCTCATGCGCTGCAACTTATTGCGATTTTCCTCCATGAAACGCCGAAAACCCGGGGCGTCGCCCGGCGCAATCGCGGCGATCTGCTGCTCCATCCGTGTGATGTCGGGCGTGGCATGAATCTCTCCGCCGCTGCCAAACATGATGCGGTATTGCGGATCGAGCCTCACCATTTCCACCTCAGCGCGGAGCGACGTGCCGGCGGCGGCGAAGATCTCGTCGAGCACGCGCGGGTAGAGGAAAAAGGTCGGGCCTAGATCGAACTTGAATCCATCCGATTCAATGGACGACGTGCGCCCGCCGACCGTCGGGAGTCGCTCGATGACTTTCACTTTCACGCCTGAAGCGGCGAGTAAAATTGCCGATGCAAGGCCGCCGGGACCGGCGCCGATGATGATGACATCTTTTTTCATAATGTTGGTTGGCGGGTTGAAATTGCGGATCAAAACTTCGTCTTCACGCCACAGGCCCGTGCGATGCACCAGCCGCGCGCGGCCTCGAAAGCGACGAATGCGGAGGTCGCTCCCAGAGCGATGCAGGCGACCTGTGAGTGACGCCAAGTGAAGGCAGCGCCAATTCCGAGTGCGACGGCACCAAGTGCTCGGATAACGCGGCCTTTCGTGTCGATGTTAGGGCTGAGAAATGACATAGAGGTGAGTAGTTTAGTGTGTAATTTAGAGGTTTCGTCTCTCCGCTTGATTTTGGTCTTATCACGATGCTGAAGAGACATAGGAAAGATGTAGTTTGAAGTTTAATTGTGGGGGCATGTCTAACTATTGTCTATCTATTGTCAACATAAACTTCGACAAAATTTGGACTTTGTCGCAGTGTTCTCTTGCCAACGTCCACCTTTCGTCTAAGTATTCGTCAACAATGGCCGCATCCTTTTCTATTCAAGCCGTCGCCGAACGCACCGGGCTGACGCCGCATGTCATCCGCGCATGGGAGCGGCGCTACCGGGCGATCGAACCCGAACGCTCGGCGGGCAAACAGCGGCTCTACTCCGAACCCGAAATCGAGCGCTTATTGATACTGAGCCGCGCCGTTCGCGGTGGCCACAGCATAGGGAAAATCGCCGCGCTACCGACTGAGGAACTCCGCGCGATGGTGGTGAATCAAGCTCCGGCAGCGCGAGCCTCGAAGAGCGCGATGCACGACGATCCAGGCGCGCCCTTCCGCAGCGAAGCACTGGCCGCGATGATGCAGTTCGACGGCCCCGCGCTGGACGCGACGATGCGGCGTGCGCTCGTCGCGCTGGGCAATCAAGGCCTGCTCCAGCTGGCGATCGGACCGCTCGCGCAGGAAATCGGCGAACGCTGGCGCGATGGACTAATCACCGCGGCCCACGAGCATTTTTTTACCGCAAGCGTGAAGGTCTTCGTTGGCGAACTGACCCGGCAATATTCCACCCCGCTCAACGCACCGCGCATAATCGTCGCGACCCCACTCGACCAGCTCCACGAGCTCGGCGCGGTGATGGCCGCCGCCACCGCGGCGAACCTTGGCTGGCGCGCGATCTATCTCGGCCCGAGCCTGCCCGCGCACGAGATTGCCGGCGCTGCGCTGCGCAACGACGCCGCAGCCGTAGCGTTGAGCATTGTGTATCCCGAGGACGATCAGCGCCTCGCGCAGGAGCTCACCGACCTCGCGCGGCTGCTGCCCCCGACCACGCGCATCCTCGCCGGCGGACGCGCTGCCCGGGGCTACTTCGAGACGCTCGTTCGCCTCGGTGCGCTGTATGCGGACAGCATTGAGGAATTTGGCGAACAACTCGACGGCCTGCGCCGCACCTCAGCGCGGACCTCCACCACCGGGAGCCGGCGCCCATGAAAATCCACGAACTGCATCGCGAGCTCTGGCTCCCCCGCCCTCTCGACGAAGTCTTCCCGTTCTTCGCCGACGCGGGAAATCTCGAACTGCTCACGCCGCCCTGGATGCACTTCCACGTCCTCACGCCGCGTCCGATCGAGATGCGCACCAGCGCGCTGATCGACTACCGCCTGCGTGTCCACGGCCTGCCGTTGCGCTGGCGGAGCGAGATCACGACATGGGATCCGCCGCACCGTTTCGTGGATGAACAACGCCGCGGCCCCTACCGGCTCTGGCATCACGAGCACAGCTTCGAGCCGCGCGACGGCGGCACGCTCTGCCGGGATAATGTGCGCTACGCAGTGCCTTTCGACTTTTTCTCCCACCGCCTCTTCGTCCGCCCGGACATCGAACGCATCTTCGCCTTTCGTGAGCGGAAGATGCGCGAACTCTTTCCAGTAAACCCGGCCACCGACCTGCACAGCCTGTCGGCATTCATTCTGAATTAGGCAAGGGGTCTGCCTTCACTGGTGTAGCGTCATGTGTGAAATAAAGCGATCACTGATAGGCGTCTTGCCTGCCAGAGAGGCGGAGTGAAATAGGGAGGCTAGGGGAAGAGCGAGTAGTATCGTCCTAAGTGATCAAGTCCACACACTGCCAGTTCATCGCCCAAGCGCGGAGCTGTTCGTTTAAAGGTGTTCAGGGCTTGTAGCTCATTCCTTGGTGGTTATAAGTGCCGTTCGTTTTACGCTCATCATTTTACTGCGCCTGCTCATGAAACCATTTTTCCGCTCACTGCTCGTTACGTTCACCTCAGTCTTTCTGATCTCACACGTATAAGGCGCAGGAGTGCAGACCCCCCTCCGGTGATTTACTTTTGGAGACAGATGGTTCTTTATACAGCACCTCAGCGGAAGGCGGCACCTTTGGTTTTGGCACCGTTTTCCGGGTCACTCCAAATAATGAAGTCACCGTGCTGGTGAATTTTACCGGCACCCGCAACCAGACACAGTCCCGAACGCAACGCCATTGAGCGCCATCCTGATTATTCCTCAGGTAGGCTCATACTTTGATCAAAGTGCCTTGTAGCCGTAAGCCACAGCCCACCGCATCTTGCGCGTCCTTGCGCGTTCGATACTGAAAATAATGTAATGAATACCTGTCTTTTTAGGCGTCACACGCACGGCTGCCGTCTGCCCTTTCTGCCAAGCCTCGGAATCCACCAGCTTGCCGCTCGCATCATACACATGAATGGTCACCTGTGCGGTGTCCTCATCCGATCCCAGCCAGAACCAGTAGTCATTTCCTTTGAATAACTGCTGAGTGAGCCCGTTGGACTGACCGATGGTGGTGGCGCCGCTCCAGTATTCCTGCCGGACAGCATAACCTTTTTTAACAGCAGAACTCGCGGCGTTCATGGCAAACGAATGCGCATCATCCACATAAGCGTGAGAATGAATGGCGTACACGAGGAGCGTGCAGACAACTATGAGGGTTTTGGTGAGTGTTTTCACAGGGTGCTCCAGTCTAACGTGCGGTGTTTTGGATGAGTTTCACAAGATCAGAGGTGATCTCCGATATCTCTTTTACTTCTTTTTTAGTAAGTTTGTCGCCTTCTGCCCGATGCATAATCGGACGGATTTTATCGAGCCCTTCTCGCACCCTGACAACTAAGGGATCATTTCTGAGTCTGGGTTTTACGGCTGCTAGTTCCTTGTCAAAATAGCTGAGCAAACCTGGCTGACATAGCAAGTCCGCGCCCTGTATGCTGTAGGTTGACGCAACGACATCCGCAAGTGCATCCGTACCTCGGAGCCATCCGCCTACACTGACCAGATGCGAAAGGGATTCGCTATTAATTTCCTGCATTGCCTGTTTTACATCGTTCAGAGCTCCATCGAGTTCCCGCCTTACGCTCATCCAGTCCTTCTTATCGGCAAATTCAATGATGCTGTTTGCGCGACGCACCACCGCCTTTTTAACACCCAACGCCTCGGAAAAAGTGAGAATGGAGCGTCCGAGATTCTTTACGGTTTCTTCATCCTCAGCTTCCACTGCAATAAAGCCTTCCCCGATAATCGTTCCGAGCGTCAACGCCACGTGTGCCGTCTCTCCACCCGGCCTCGCCTTACTCACACTCTTGTTCAAAACTCCCTTCCAATTTGGACGCCCGATCCTGTCCAGCACAGCAAACACCTCATGAGGCACTGGAACAATCACGCGATTGATCATCTTCGTCTGCGAGGGAAGCTTTCCGACATCAATCTGATCCGGTGGCGGTGCCGCAATGCCCGAAAATGAGGAGAGAAGCAGGAGAAAAAACGCGGTTCGTTTCATTTGGAATACACCAGCCTACCAAGGCCTCCGGAACATTACAACCATGCTGATGAGCCGGTAACTCAAAAACTGGGTGAGGCTGGGGTGGGCATTGAAGAAGCACAGGATTGAATCGTTGCAAACCCGTGCTCCTCTGCTGCGCTTCTCCACCCACCCGCTTTTAATCACACCCTGTGGACTAGCTCGCTGCAAAATCTGTGAACATCTCGTTCGCAGCTTGGAGGGTGGGAAGACTGCCCACGTCAAACCATGTACCAGGCACTTTCCAAGTATGCACAGGTTGGCGGGGATAGAGCCATTGAACAAGACGTCCGGGCTGATCCGCATTATTGCCCTCGGCAAGGTACTGCTTGATGAGTTGCACCGTGGCAGCCGGGTAATAATAAAGCGCAATACCGATGAGGGTGCTGGCGGGCTCCTCAGGTTTTTCCACAAAGCTTTTGATCACACCTTTCTCGTCTGTAGCCACGACACCGTATTTCTTCGCCTCCTCGAGCGAACCGACATCGTAAATACCGAGCACTGGCGACTTCGCTTCCTTACAAAAGCGGCCGAAGTCCTCGAGGCTTTCGCTGAAAAGATTGTCGCCCGCGACCACGATGAGATCGCTCGCGTCCAAACCGTGCTGTTTCACCACAAGATTGATGTCACCGATCGCACCGAGCTTGTCGGCGTCGCTGGTTGTCTGGTCATTCACAATCACGAAACTCAGCTTGTGCTGCGTCTGCGCGTAACTGTCCGCCCATTTCTGAAAGTGTCCGGCAAATTTATTGTTGGTGACTACATACACATTCTCGATGGCTTCGATGGGAGCGAGGTTATCGATCACCCATTCCATCATGGGTTTCCCTGCAACTTCCAGAAGTGGCTTGGGCTGGTTTTGAGTAAGGGGATACAGACGGGTGGCGTATCCGGCGGCGAGAATGAGAACGTTCATCGTAAGGGTAGAATGAAAAGGGTGAGGCTGTTGTGGAGGGCGGGACGATGGAGAATCAGTGCAAAAAATCACGCTCTTTTTCAACATCCAGGAATTTCCTTCGTGCCCTCCTTCTCCTTCGTGTTAAACCTTTTCACTTTCTCCTTCGCACTTTTCCTTTTTCCTCATGCGCCTTCTCCTCATCGACGGTCATTACTACGCTTACCGCTCTTTCTTTGCGATTCGCGATCTTTCCAACAGCCGGGGCGAGGCGACGAATGCGATTTATGGTTTTGTGAAAACGATGCGACGGATGGTAAAGGATTTGTCTCCTGATCTCGGAGCCGTCGTCTGGGACATGGGAGTCCCCGCACGCCGCACGGAGCTTCAGCCGGAATATAAAGCGCAGCGCGAAGCAATGCCTGATGATCTCAGCTTACAGATTCCCATCATCCAGCGCATCGTACCGTTGACCGGCTTCGCGAGCCTGGGTGTGCCGAATACGGAGGCGGACGATCTCATTGCGAGCTACGCGACGGCTGCAAGGGCGCGTGGCATCGAGGTGATCATCGCCACAAACGACAAGGATCTTTACCAGCTGGTGGATGATGGTTGCCGTGTTTATTCAACGAACAAAACCGATCTTCCTGCGCCAGATGTGACGTATGCACTGCTCGGCGAGGAAAAGGTGAAAGAGAAATGGGGTGTCTCCGCAAAGCAGATCGGTGAGGTGCTCGCGCTTATCGGCGACAGCGTGGATAATATCCCCGGCGTTGAGGGAGTGGGTCCCAAGACGGCCGCAAATCTTCTCAATGAATTTGGAAACATCGACACACTCCTATCGAATCTGTCTGCTGTGAAAAACGAAAAGCTACGCGCACGACTGGAATCGGCAGTGGAACGGATTCATCAAAACCGGGAGATGGTGCGACTCGATCTAGATCTGGCTTTACCCGCCGCACTCGACGATCTGACGATTACCCCCCGTCTTGCCGAACTGGCAGCAGAGCTTGAAGCCTGCGAATTCAAAGGACTGCTCGCAGAAGTGCGGGCGGATATTAAAAGGAGCGACATACCTACCAACGCCCCGACGACACCTCCACATTCTGCCCCTGTCGCACCTCCTCAATCCGCTCCTGTCTCTGCCGCACCGGTGCAGGGAGAACTCTTTTAAGACCGGTCATAACCTATCGGACGCATTGCATCGGAACTCAATGCTTGCCACTCAGACCATTTTCGTTAATTTCCGCGCCCCCAACGAAAACGCCAGGGTAGCTCAGAGGTAGAGCAGGGGACTCATAAGCCCTTGGTCGGGAGTTCAATTCTCCCCCCTGGCACTTCTTTTTCAAAAGAGAGCGTTTTCCGAAGTTCAACAGACTGCCACGATTAGATGGCTCGCAGCGTCACGGCCAAACGAAAAGCTCCCGCCTTGCAGCCGTCCTTTCAATTCTTTTCCCAGCGGTGACTGAGGCGTGATCACCACCACATCGCGGCCTGCGTGCTTCACCTCCGTCCCTCCACCACCAGGAGCCAGCAAATAAAGCGGCTGATCCTTTTTAGATACGCCTGTAATTTCCAGGGTGATGATTGCGCCCAGATCGATCGGATCTTTCGCACCAAAGTCGCGCAAGACGAGTATCCGAAGTTGTTCTATCGCCGCTGTTGCCTCCGCTATTTGTCTTCCCTGCCCTGCCGCCAGATAGGAAAGCTCCAGACCTCGCGTGTCGTATTTTCCCTCTGGCTTGCTCTGTTCATCCGTTGCCCCCGCCGCAGCCGTGCGTGCAGCCTTCAGGCTCAACGCCAACTCCTCGTTAAGGCGGTCCATGATGGCTTTTAATAATGCGGGCTTATTCATGATGAGAAGTGACAACGATCTTCTTCAAAAAATCGCATTTGGCGCTATCGAAATCAAAATGATGCTCCAACGTTCCAACTTCGCCACTCTTGGCGAAGCAGTTTACTAACGGCTAATTGCCACTCCTACTTTAAACACCAAAGTTCTGTCCCATAGCATTCGCAGTCAACCTGACGCTTGCAACACGGGACACGCATTTTAAACGGCAGTGAATCCGCCCTTCCTTTTACCAGCGTGAACGCCAGCGCGTTTGCATTGACGCGTCACACGTATCCAACAGCGACTACGACGAAGATCGTCGCGAAAAAATGATCGCAGATGGCGAACGACTCTGTGGCGAACACTTCGACGCTGATTTAGAGCTGTATTATAAGGATGAGATTAAAACTAGGTGAGATGAGGGAGGTATTGGCGAAGCCAGAGGAGCGAAGCAATGTAGCGTAAGCTTCCAGCTTGCGCCGCGCATCGCTGCCAATTGGAAACAAATGCTGATGATTTCCGTGGAATGCCCACCTGCAACGCTAGGCATAGTATTGCGGGTAGGCGCAAGCTGGAAGCATGCGCACCATTGGGCGGCTTCGCCGCCGCTCGCGCGTCAACCGCACCCACTTTTAATCACACCCGTGAGATGAAAGGCGGTATTCCCGGGTGGGTGGGCATCTTGCCCGCCTCGTTTCCAGCGTCTCGCTGGAAACCCAACGTGGGAGACCGTGAAATTATCTTTTCAGAAGCGATTTGCGCCATCCGCGAGGTGCATCGCCTCGCGGAGCACGAAGATGGCTCTTGAGAAAGAGGATCTTTGCAAGTCACACACGCTTGTTTCCAGCGAGACGCTGGAAACGGCGGGAAGATGCCCACCCTACTGTAGTCCGCCGTAAATCATGAGACATATCAATGAGGCCTTCGCATTGTCTTGAGATGCAATGGGAATGGGCTTTCCAGCAGCAGGGGTGAGTTTGAAATCACCAGAGCGTCTCATGATTATAAGTGACGTCATTTATGACGGACTACCCTACCCGTGAATATCGCTTCAGCGCGCTCTCCAACCTCACTCACTTAAAATCACCCCGTATTACAAGCTCCTCATTTTTTGACCGTGACAAACAGTTTTTCATCCCTACGTTCACGGCAGATTTGATCCGCCGCCTTAAAACAGGCGTTCCCCCCAGCAGCCTGTGGCAGGTCAGATTCAACCCTTAGCGTTCCCCCCTATGAACGTCCATTTAGCGCGAAACCTTACGCGTTTCCGTATGCCTCCGGCATTTGGAATTCTTGTCGTCTCATTATTTTTCTGGCTCTCCGCAGTCGCAAGCCACGCCCAAACCCTCTTCACCTACGGCGATGTCTGGAAATACAATATCCCCGTCGGCGATCCCGGCCCTGCATGGCGGGGCACCACTTTTAACGACACCATCCCACTCAATGGCGTGAACTGGGGATCGGGGCCGGGGCTCCTCGGCTTCGAGACAGGATCGCTTCCCGCCCCTCTCCAGACTGCCGTCGGCGTACCCAACAGCCTTCAGGTCACCTACCTTTTTCGAAAAACCTTCACATTCGATGGCAATCCAGCGAGCGCGCAGTTTACGATCGATCAAATCGCAGACGATGGCGTGGTCTATTATCTCAATGGCAATTTAATCGGGATGACCGATCTCCTGACCGGTGCATGGAATGAATACGCATCGCCCGGCGTTTCAGATGCCGTGGAAAAACTGAATGCGGTCACTGGCAATGCCACGGGCCTCGTTTACGGCACTAATGTACTGGCAGCACAGGTGCATCAGGCTGGAATCAATGGATCGGACATGGTGTTTGGATCCCGTTTGAAAATCACAGCACACGCGCTCGGGAGCGATCAGTGGCGCGCGTATAATTTCGGAAGCACGGCAAACACCGGCAACGCAGCCGATGCCGCTGATCCGGACGGTGATGGACTGAATAACATGACAGAATACGCCTTGAACCAAAACCCGCTCGGTCCGTCCAACTCCGGGGCAACGATCGTGATTCAGGGCGCAAACATGGTTCTTACTTACTCCCGCAGGAAAGGCGCGCTTTTGGAAATGTCGTTTACCTCGGTATGGTCGAACAGCCTGAGCGGACCCTGGAACAGCACAGGGGTCACCGAAACGATCCTCACCGACAACGGCGCGATTCAAAGTGTGCGTGCTCTAATTCCGCTGAGCGGCAACCAGATGTTTTGCAGGGTGCTGGTCACGCGACTTCCCATCGCCCCACCTACCGCGGCACCTTCGGCTCTGTCAGCCACAGCAGTCTCCGCAAGTCAGATCAATCTCACCTGGGCGGACAATTCCAGTAATGAGACCAATTTCCGGATCGAACGCAAGACGGGCGGCGGAGGTTTCGTGCAAATCGGCATTGCGAGTGCAAACACTCCTTCTTTCAGCAGCACAGGCCTGAGCACCGAGACGACATATACTTACCGGGTTCGCGTCAACAATTCCGCAGGCGACAGCGCTTATACCAGTGAGGTAAGCGCCACGACTCTGGCGCCACCCATGGCTCCGACTAACTTGAGAGGTACGATCGTCTCAGGCACGCAGATCACGATTAACTGGACGGACAACGCGAACAATGAGAGCGGCTTCAAAATCGAGCGGCGTCCGAGCGGCGGCACTTTTGCAGAAATCGCAACGCGCGGCGTCGATAGCACGTCCTTTCAAGATTCCGGGCTGAATGCAGGGATCACTTATATCTATCGCGTGCGAGCTACAAATGTCGTCGCCGATTCCGCTTTCTCTCCCGAACTGCGCATCGCAACCGCAGTACCCGCCGATCCTTCCGATGCATTCGTCATAGTCGGCAGCGCCTCGCGGCTCGATCTGACTTGGACCGACAATTCCACCAACGAAAGCGGCTTTAAGATTGAGCGCCGGATCAGCGGCGGGAGTTACGCACAGATCGGCACCACCGCCACCAATGTCGCCCTCTATCAAGACACGACCGCTTCTTCCGGGGTTTATTATGTTTACCGCGTCCGGGCCACGAACGTCATCGGCGATTCAGGCTATTCCGCCGAGACACGCACCACTGCCGGTCCACCGCTCGCGCCAGATTCGCTTCTCGCGACGGTTTCCAGCAGCTCACAGATCACTCTCACGTGGAACGAACTTTCCGACAATGAGACAATGTTTAAAATCGAACGTAGAATCAGCGGAGGCTCATTCGCCCAACTCACCACAGTCAGTGCAAATGCAGAAACGTATGTCGACACCGTCACCAGCGGTATTACTTACATCTACCGGATTCGCGCAAGTAACGCCGCCGGTGATTCGGCCTACTCCGCAGAGTCGCGCGTGACGTCGGGCGTCCCGGCAGTCCTCACCGGATTTACCGCCACGGCGATTTCGCAAAATCAAATCAGTCTCGCATGGACCGATGCATCCAACAGCGAGCTGATCTACCGGATCGAGCGTAAAATCGGCAGCGGAGCGTTTGCGGAAATTGCGAGCATGCCGCCGGATTCGACCACTTACCAGGACCCGAATCTCCCGTCCTCAACCGCATTTACCTACCGCATCATTTCCAGCAACGCCGCGGGCTTATCTCCCTATTCAGCACAAGCCACAGCCACCACACAAGCCGCTCCCCCTGCCCCGACCGGCTCCACGGTCCGCCGCGCTCTTGGCACCTACCAGGCTCCCGAGTCCATCGCCATCGTCTTTCTGGCACAGCCCGATGGCACCGTTAAAATTCGTGACACTGTGGCAACGGCCGTTCCCGCAGGTTACAACAAATACTACATCATCAATGAAACGACTTACACCGGGGAGCTGGAAAACGCGGGCACTTTCCAGCCCTATACGAATCTAACCATTGTCAAAGTGATCGCACGGGGTTCCGAATTTTATAACTGGGATGACGGGCCTGATGGAAACGATTACCTCATCCCACAACTCGGAGGCGCTGCTGAAATTTACACCGGAACCCGATAATCATGAAAAAGTTACTACCCCTCTTTCTGATCGTTTTCACCGCCAGTGGCGCACTGGGACAGGTCCCGGCGATGCGAAGACTGGTGCAGCAAACGGCGAAAAGCACGGACTGGATCCCTATAAAGGAAAAGACCGGCAACCTCGTGAAGTTTTCACAAGGCACGAAGAAGCTTGGCGTAACGACACGCTCCAGTGGACTGACCTGGTCCGACCTCTCCGCGCGCGGTTTCCAATATGTCCCGCAAGTCGATGGCGCCGTGCCATCGACCCGCCGTCTGCTACTCCCCGGCACCCATGAGACAGGCCCCCACACTGCGACCCTTGGGAAGCCTGTAACGCAATGGACACAGGCGGAATGCTACCATTTCGGACGCAATGTCACGCCAGTAGTCGGCCTCACGGGCGATCAATACAACGAAGGCTATTCTGCACAGGAACTTGACGGCTTCGTTCACACACAGAGCAACCAGTATCGGTGGATCTACGAGGGAATGCGGGACAAGGCTGCGACGATGAATCCGCGTCCAATTCTCATCGGAAGCTACGAAGCGAAATTCGATTCGTTTGAGTCGTTCCAACCCGGTGGCGGCGCATGGAATCCCAACACCCCCGCCAACAGGAACGCCATCGCCACCGCCGCGAATGCGCGCTCCGGACTATGGTGGTTCGACCTCGCCGTTTCCAAGTATGTGATGCCCATTTATCAGGTCTATCCGCATGTGCATTCCGACAAATTGCTCTACCAGCAGGCCTATGGAATTCAGCGCCTGCAAAAGGCGTGCGAAGGTTGGGGCGATCCGGGATACACACTGGGAGCCTACACTTTCGTCTGGCCCTTTATAGCGGACAACCCGACCGGCCTTGGTAAAAACTTGTTTCCGTTCGAGCACAACATGACCGCGGGCAAACTTTACCAGCACAGTCACAGCGCGCTTTCTTTCGACACATTCGTGAGCCTATGTCTCAACACTTTCGTTTTAGCGGGAACCAACGGCGGAATTTATGTGTGGGAGGATGGCCTCGCCTATTCGGACGCGAATCCTGACAAGGTTGAGTCGGATTACACCGGCCAATATATGCCCGCCGACATCTGGAAACCGTTCAACACCGCACCAGCTCCACTAAAAGCAAGCAAGCCCACCATGCCGAAACGGCCCCAGGGAATTTTCAGCGCCCCGATTGTCGCCGCCGAGTTTTACGGCGAGATGATTGCCGCAGGAGGAGAAAACTTTCAGTTCAAACGATTCAAGATCGGCAACGGCGCCTGGATCGAACCCGGGCCGAGCGAATCATCCATCCTGGAAGCTGCGGCTGGTTTCCGCGGCTGGTGCAAAGTTTCACAGAATGGAAACGGTTTCGGTCTCTATTACACCAACCCACGCGCACCGCGTGGCGGTGAAACAGTCACCGTGGATTTAGGCGGCGGAAAAACCGTGACGTTTGATTGCTTCAACAACGAGCCGGTTTGCATTGCAGGCAACCATCCCGGCGGCAACGCAACTTACACGCGGAACGCAGCGTTTTGATTGGAATTGCGCTTTGCCGCTGAAATCATTTCTCATTCACGTGATTCAGATCAGCGGCAATTTAACCGATGGCCTTACCAACGCCGACACCCCCGGGTTAGTAGGCTGTTGAAATACACAGTGACGTATTTCGCTGGGACAAAATCTTACTCTTTAATCTCAACGACATCCGGTCCTCCAGCCCTTTGGAATTGGCGGTAACTTGGTGATTTAAACAGTCACCTGAAGCAAACCGTTGGATTCACGAGTTATTTTAGCCAATCAGACTCTTCACAGCATCGGTCGCAGCTTGGGAAGTGATTCCAAGAACTTCCATCACTTTGTTGCCTGGAGCACTGATGCCGAAACGATCGATCCCGATGACTTTTCCGTCGAGACCTACGTATTTCCACCAAAGGCCGCTGACTCCCGCTTCGATCGCGACGCGCTTACGACAGGAAGACGGCAATACTTCGTCCTTATAAGCCTGTGGTTGTTGATCAAAACGCAGGAAGCTCGGGATGCTGACAACACGGACTCCAGCGCCGATTGCTTTTGCAGCAGCGAAAGCGTGCTGCAACTCACTGCCTGAGCTCATGATAATTGCCTGAAGCGGTCCGGTTTCTTTCAGCGCGATGTATCCACCTTTGGCGACACCTTCGCGGCGGATTTGCACAGGAACCTCGGTCAGATTTGGCAACACCTGGCGGCTGAGAGCGAGCAAGGTCGGACCTTCTTTGCGCAGCAAGGCCGCAGCAAATGCACCGGCTGTCTCCTCCGGATCGGCGGGACGGATCACATCCAGATTCGGGATCACACGCAATCCACTGACTGTCTCCACGGGCTGATGGGTCGGACCGTCTTCGCCGACGCCGACGGAGTCGTGGGTGAAAATATAGATCGTATTCAGACCGCTCAGCGCAGCCAGACGGATGGAAGCCCGGCAGTAATCTGCAAACACCAGGAAGGTCGCACCGCTCGCACGAAAAATCCCATCGTAAGCGATCCCGTTCATGATCGCCGCCATACCGTGCTCACGGATACCGAAGCGGATGTTACGTCCTGTCCAGTTTGACGGAGTAAAATCCTTGCTGGAATTGATGTAATTGAGCGTGGAGCCGTAAAGATCGGCGCTTCCTCCGATCAGGTTCGGGACTGCATCGGCGATTGGCTGCAACACATCGCTTCCTGCCTTGCGGGTGGCAATTTTTGCATCCGCTGGGAATTCTGGAATGCGTGAAAGCAGATCGGCGGGAATTTCGTCTTTAATAGAAGCGGACAACTGCGCCGCAAGCTTAGCGTTTGCCTCCTGCCATGCACTGAACGTGCCCTGCCATGCAGCCTGCTTTGCTGCAAGTTGGTTACCATGTTCAGCGAAATAAGCGCGGGTTTCAGCGCTCACAAAGAAATGTTCACCCTCGGGTAAACCGAGGTTCTTTCGTGCCGCATCCACAAACTTTGCCCCGCCTTCACCGTGCGCCTTGGCGGTACCTGCAACCTCAGGAATCCCTTTTCCGATGAGCGTTTTGGCAATAATCAATTGTGGCTTGCCGGTCGCTGCCTTTGCCTTTTCAAAAGCGGAGAGGAATGCCGTGCAATCGTGCCCGTCCACGGTCTGCACATTCCAACCGATCGCTTCAAAACGCTTCCCTGCGTCTTCGCTCTGCGAGGCATCCGCCATGGCGTCGAGCGTGACATCATTCGCATCATAAATGACGACGAGGTTATCGAGCTTGAAATGTCCCGCGAAGCCAACCGCCTCCATCGCAACACCTTCCTGCATACATCCGTCACCAGCCAGCACGACGATATGGTTGTCGAAAATCGTGTGTTCAGCGGTATTGTAAGTAGCCGCCGCCATTTTCTGAGAGACTGCGTAGCCGACACCGTTGGCGATGCCTTGCCCGAGTGGTCCTGTGGTCGCCTCGACACCAGGTGTCTCATGAAATTCAGGATGCCCCGGCGTGTGGGAGCCAAGAGCGCGGAAGTTTTTCACCTGCTCCAGATCCACACTCGCGTATCCACTGAGGTGAAGCCATGAGTAAAGAAACATCGAGCCGTGGCCCGCGCTGAGCACGAAACGATCGCGATTGAGCCATTTCGGATCGGCTGGATTATAAGTCAGAGCGTGACCAAAAAGCACCGCACCGACTTCCGCACAGCCGAGAGGCAGACCGAGGTGGCCTGAGTTGCAGGCATGGACGGCGTCCATCGAGAGACCTCTGGATTCATTGGCGACACGGGTGAGAGCAGGGATATTTAATGACATAAGTGTTTATAGGAAAAAAGTGCGCGCAGACTAAAAGGCGAGTTCTTGGAGTCAAGGCACAAGCCGCGCATCCGCGAAGGAAAAAGGACAAGGACGCAAGGAGAAAGGACATCAGTCCATCGCGCCCACCCGGTCCAATCAAGTCTCCTTGCCTACTTCCGTTTCCGGTATTTCTTGCATTGCGATTTCATTCACGAGGCGTCATCTCCACAAGATGCGTATTCTTTTTTACATCATCGCACTTACCGGATTCTTCACGTCCCAAGCGATGGCACTGACCAATCAGGAGCTCGACTCCATCGGTAAAAAAGTATGGCAAAACGAGTGTGCTGGCACGGTGAGCGGTCTCACTTCGTGGAACGCAGGAGAGGACTTCCCTTCGCTCGGAATCGGGCATTTCATCTGGTATCCCAAAGGAAAGCGCGGGCCGTTCGAGGAGAGC
>Ga0209181_10003858_pt1 | contig 22768 bp, 21 predicted proteins | sample MAT05_FD_187208 | JGI IMG/M metagenome (GOLD analysis project Ga0209181, IMG submission 187208) | Freshwater microbial communities from Lake Fryxell liftoff mats and glacier meltwater in Antarctica - MAT-05 (SPAdes) (version 2) | ecosystem: Environmental > Aquatic > Freshwater > Ice > Liftoff...
TCCGCATCATTTCAAGATAGCGGACATGGTTCTCCAACGTTCCTTGATCTACAAGACTCAATCCTTCACGAATTGCTCTTTGCCTCATTTTTTGTTTCTTCTTTTAGGAAATCTCGAGGAGAGAAGTCTGAATTCGGTGAGCTAGAACACTAAATGAATTATACTCTCTACCAGCTTCATAACGCCGAAGATCTCTTAATTGTAATTTCTTATAAAGTCTGACAATTGTAGGTTAATCTCCTTCTTCATAGGCTTTAGAGTAGATCTCATACTCATCACAAAGAGATAAATCCAAGCTTATTGAGTCTTTTAAGACTGAGTGTCTCCAGTTCATCGTAAAGCGACTGACTAAGTTTTTTTCTCATCTCAAAGACTTTCAAGATTTCCAGACTGGACATAAAGGGGGGAACGACATCATCTAGTCTAGTAAGGAAAAAAATTAACTTGTTCTGGATGAACTCAAAAATAAGCCGCATTTTAGCAAGTTCGCCTTGAAACACACCTGCCCGATTTTCTTTTTGTGCACAAAAATTGATAGAAGCAAAATCATTTTTTTTGATTTCACCCTCTGCACCGATAACCGCTGCTCGAATTCGTGTGCTCTCCAAATCTTCTTAAGATCACGCAGCAATTTGACATTCTCCCTTATTTCAGGTGTTGGAATGTTCACCGTAGAAGTAGTTGGACGCAACACATCAAGAGTTGTAGCCATGAATCCATTGTGATTGAGATGTCCAAAAAAGTAAGTATCTTATGATGAGACACTTTTTACAGTATTACGAGCACTCCGAATTCATTTTTTCTATTCTAATGGATTAACCACTTTTCCAATAAATAGAATGATGCCGGTGTCTTTGTCTTGAATTACAAATATGAAAGGACGATCTGCTTTAAAAACTTTCAATTCCTTTTCTAATCCCGGCATTGCTGCCCCGAGATCCTCTCCGGCAACAGTTGCAGCAGCTGCTTCTGTTCCTTTCTCATCAACTTTGAGATAAGCTTGATGAATCACAAAATCTAGGAATAGTTCTTTACTGCCAGTCATTCCAGAAAAGTCAGCAGATTTTGAAAAAGCCATTGGCATTCCTAGAGCGGTGAGTGTATCTTTCATAAAATATTTTGTGTCAAATTCAAATTTAGGTAGTGATACTAGATCCAATCTTGTTTCTCTCATGTTAGATCGATACTCATCAAGTTTTTTAGTGGTCAGAGTAGATTCAATCGAAGCCAGGTCTTTGGCTGGCAATACTACCAACATTGAGATTTTGTCACCTTTATACGGCAATTCTATAATTTGCGCATTCTCAGTATCAGTATAATTAAACCGCGTATCTTTAGGATTCATGCTCATCATCGGAACTTTTATAACGTTGTCTGAGGACACCTTAAAGTCCTCATCACGGGTACCAAATGTGTCAAATTTCAACTGCCAAGTTCCCTTAAAATAAATAGCATTTGTCAAAACAATTCGTGTCATCGAGTCAACAAAGCCAATTGGAATTAAATTTTTTATCTTACTTTTTGTTTGTTCTTCGATGTGACTATTTATCGTTTGTCTGGATTTTTCACTATTCTTTTTGAAATCTAGATTGGTCGCTTTACCACCGTAATACTTTTCAACTGTACTTGTATACTCAGCAAGTAGTGGAAAATCCTGTTGAATCCACAAAGCATTTCCGGCTCTCAATTCATATTCTTTAGCTCCTTCATTGATCCCGTTATAAATTGAGGCAGAAACAGGTCTTAGAACACTGCTTTCTGGAAAACCAAAAACCAACTTCATTTCTTCTGCTGTTTTTCCTTTTGCACCTTCATACGTCAGTGCTAAAGCTGCGGAAATACTATATGGGGAATAAAAAATGTTTCCTTTTTCGGATTTAGCTAGTTTGGAATATAAATCGAAAGCAAATTTGTTATTTGCATTGGTTACTACCTCTACTCCTTGTTTCGTTGAACCGGTGTCGTCTAATTTTGATGGCTGATATGGCTGATCTGGAAACAAGAACATTACTCCCGCAACTAAGACTCCTGCAAATAAAACAGCTAGTAATAAGAATGGTATTGGTTTTTTTGTCATTTTCACTTTCTAATTTCATCGACAAATTGAAGGTCGATTATTACATTCAGACTTTAACTATACCTTTGCCAAGTAATAAGATCAAGGGATTTTAAAACTTCTATGATAGAAAAAATGGGGCATTGCGAAGTAAATTTTCGCTCTGTCAAAACTAGCGATTAGATTTGTATATCAAGCAAAATTCCAAATTCAAATGAACAATACATGCTACTCAATAAAAGAGGAATTGACTAGCTAACTTTTTTTTAAAAAAGTGTCAAGGTTTGAACGATGTTAAAAAATACTATTGGTGCCGAAGGAGGGACTCGAACCCTCACGCTGTTAAGGCATCAGATTTTAAGTCTGACGTGTCTACCATTTCACCACTTCGGCAATCAGGAAATTATAACACCTCCACTTTGACAATTCAGCCCTGGTCTGCAAAGATAGGGGAAATGAAAAAAGTCTTGTTTCTAAGCGCTCTTTCCCTACTTATTCTGTTTTTTCGCCCTTCTCAAGTAAGCGCCGCCAGTAAATCTTACACAATTCAGCAAGTCAGTACAGACGCTACTCTAAAAAGTGACGGCTCTCTGTCTATTGAAGAATTGAGAACATACCGATTTTCTGGTTCTTTTACATTTGCCTATCAATACATCAATAAAAATCCAGATGCAACCAAAGAAAGTGGAAGAACTGAGCCATATGTACTAAGCAACTTTGAAGTTTGTGATCAAGACACTTGCTATAAACAAGTCCAGCCAACGAATAGTTCCAATCCAAACACTTTTTATGTTGAGGATAGAGGAGATAGGTATTACTTGAAGTGGTATTACGTCGCCAGGAGTGAGACCAAAACCTTTACAACTAGATATACTGTCAAAAATGCGATCACTCTCGATAGGGACGTTTCGGAACTCTACTGGCAGTTTATTGGCAACGACTGGGATCACTCTCAGGATCAAGTTGCTGTGAGACTGAACCTGCCTCCAGGCATTTCTAGCAACCAGCTCAAAGCTTGGCTTCATGGACCTTTAGATGGAACGATAACAATTCAAGACGCTCAGCGTATTCTTTTCACAGTGAAGAAGTTGCCAAAAACAACCTTTTTTGAAGGCAGAGTACTTCTTCCAAGTGTTTTATTTTCAGAGGGTGCAGTTGGTTCTATAAGTCAGAGTCAAATCGAGAAACAAGAACAGCAATTTATTCAGGACACAATAGCACTGAAAGAGCGGAGAACTGCTTTGAGCTGGATGTTTGTCTATGCATCTCTTTTTGGAAGCCTCCTACTGCTATTTATGATCGTCAAAGAGTCCAATCGGTTCAAACAAGTACATCGAGAACCCAAAGCTCCGAGTGTGAACTTCTCGGGAACGTTGTGGGAGCCACCGAGCGATTTGCCGCCTCCACAAGTGGAGGAACTACTCAACCTCACCACAGATCTCACCCCTAAGTCATTTACCGCATTAATTCTGTCTTTAGTTCACCATCGGGTTTTTAAAATGTTGCGAAGTGATCAGGCCGAGGGTTTTATTTTTAAGGAGTATCAATACTTTTTAGAAGCTCAGCCAAATCCGACATATAGGCCCAATGAGTTTGAAACTGCTGTTTTGCATTTTCTTCAAGAGCAAGTTGGCTCGTCTACTCAAACGCTGAGTGGTAAAAAGAGAGTGGTTATTTCTTTGAAAGACATCGTGACTTACTGTCAAAAAAACCAAGCAGAATCAAGCACATTTTTTAAAGCTTTGGGTAAAAGTGCATTCGAAACAAATGTACGTCAAGATTTAGTAGATCAGGCAGCGCATGACACAAAATCAAGACTTTTGTTGATACTTATTGGTATTTCGGGAACTTTGCTTAACTTCAGCTTTATTGGATTGGGTGGTGAGTATCAAAATGGTACGTTAGTTTTGGTCGCTTTTCTTGGCATCGTTCTCAGTCTGATCGCTCTCATTCTAGCTTTCCTCATTTATCTCAATGGTGAGAGACGCACACTTAAAGGTGCTCAAGAAGCTGCCGAATGGAAAGCCTTTGAAAGGCATATGAAAGACTACCAGCAGACAAAAAACTATCCAATTGATTCTGTAATTTTATGGGAAAAATATTTGATCTATGGAACAGTCTTAGGGATTTCTATGAAGGCCTTATCTCAGCTGCCAGTAGATTTTTCCAAGCCTGATCAGTCTCTTGCTCTAGGCTATTGGGGAGGATTTTCTAGCTCCAGTTCGGGAGTTGCCTCGATGAATTCATTTGGAAGCGGCTTGGAATCAGTAGGCGCTGCTTTAAATTCTCTGTCAACTGCTGTAACCTCTAGCTACGGCGCTGCTGGCATCGGTTCTTCAGGTGGTTCATCGGGTGGAGGTGGAGGAGGTGGTGGTGGCGGCGGAGGAGGAGCAGGGTAATGAAAAAATATAAAATTATTGGCATGGGTGGTACATTTGACCATCTTCACTTGGGACACCAGGCTTTTCTGAGATTTGCCGGAAGTTTGGCTGAGGAAATTTGGGTTGGTGTTACGACCAATGAAATGACTCAAACCAAAAAATTTGCTCAGACAATTGAGCCGTTTGAAACTAGATCTACCAATGTCTCACAGTTCCTAGCGCAAGAACACATTCAGGCAAAAGTCTTTCCACTGACCGACCCTTGTGGCCCCACTCTTCAAGACTCTCCTGTGGAAGCGATTGTAGTCACAGAGGTAACAAAAAACGGTGGTGATTTTATCAATCAATGTAGACTAAATCTGCAACTACAGTCTTTGCCAATTGAGCAGTGTGAGCTACTTCGTGACGAAAAAGAAGAATATCTCTCATCAACTCGAATTAGAGAAGGAAAAGTCAGTCGCTCAGGAAGAGTCTATTCACTCTGTTTGAATGCTGGCCTTACGTTAAATGAGGCACAAAAACTCTTTTTCAGAGATAAGCATGGACAGGTTGTACTCCAGCCATCAAACACCTATTTTTATGCATACGTAGTTGGTGATATGGTCTTAGAAACATTCCTTCAAAATAACTGGACATATCACATCGGTGTTTTTGATGGTTTCAACCAGCGACAACTATTCCAATCAACTCATCTTACTCAAATGAAAGATGACGCAGGTGTAGTAAACGCAGCTGGTCAAATAACCAGAGAGTTTGTTCAACAACTTACTTCTACCCAAGAAACGCTGTTCCAAAATCGGGAAGGTACTTCTATACACGCGTTGCACGTCCGCGTTCATGGTGAAGAGGATCTTGGCGCGGTCATTTTCTGTCTCATCGCTCCTCTCGGTGCGGTCATTTATTACGGTCAACCACACGAAGGCATTATTGAAATGGTTATTACTGAAGAATTAAAGGAGCAATTTTTTAACGTACTCTGTAGTCAATCTAAACAACCAGATGTTCAAACACCTCTTACACCTTTGGCTGTAGGAGCTGGTTCAGCGTAATTCCAAATGAAACGCTCACGTTTAGCGACTCTGCGTCACCATATCTTGGAATGGTAAAGACATCATCGGCCAATTCATCAACCTCAAACGAGGTTCCTACAGATTCATTCCCAAAGATAATGCAGTTTTTAGACGCTTCAATTGACTGAAGTGGTGTTTTACCTTCTGGCCTAGTGACGATCATTCGATAGCCTCCTGTTTTAAGCTGAGTTAGGTCAGAAACGAGGTCATCTGAAGAGTAAATCGTTAAGTGAAAAAGAGAGCCCATGGTGGCTCGAATCACTTTACTATTATATGCGTCTACTCCAGTACTAGAGATCACAATTGCTTTCACTCCAAACCAATCGGCTGTTCGAATCATTGTTCCCAGGTTCCCCGGATCTCGGATATCTTCCAAAACTGCCACAAAAGAAGCCTTTTGCACGTCTACGAGTGAAATGTTGGGTTTCTGCACTACCGCAAACAGACCAGTTGGAGTTGCAGTACCTGCCAAACGATCAGCATTATGATCGCTAATAATGATCACGTCTCTATATGAGATACCCAAAGGGACAAAAAAGTCTCTGTTTTCGTTCATAAACTTTTCGGTTACCAACACCTGATCCATAGTCAAATGTGCTTTTCTTGCTTCTTGAAATATTTTTTTTCCTTCAATTAAAAAGACTCCAGTTTCATCTCGAAAGCTCTTCTTTTCTAATTTTGTTAACTCTTTGATTGATAGCATATAGCTGTATTGTACCCCTCGACTGGCTATTTGTGACAGTGCTACACTAAACCCACATGAAAACCGAACCTTTAGCTGTTATCTTGAGGCCTCAAAATCTTAACGAGTATGTTGGCCAAACACATCTAGTTGGACCAGAAAAACCTCTCCGCATGGCAATTGACCAGCACCACGCCTTCTCCATGATTTTTTGGGGTCCACCAGGGGTGGGTAAAACGACATTAGCTAAAATCATTGCACAAGAAACTGGCAGAGCCTACTATGAACTCTCAGCGGTCTCTGCAAATAAAGCAGAAGTCAGAACGATTGTAGAAGAAGCCGCTACTCAGTCAGTTGCACCAGTCTTCTTTCTAGATGAGATTCACCGTTTCAATAAAGCGCAACAAGATTTTTTGTTGCCCTATGTAGAAAAGGGGATCATTGTTTTAATTGGTGCCACCACAGAAAATCCTAGTTTTGAAGTCATACCAGCCCTTCTTTCAAGATCCACAGTTTTTATTTTAAAATCACTTACTACTGAAGAGCTAGATCTGATAATTAACCGAGCACTTCAATTGATAAAACTGGATAAAAAGAACAAAAATATGGACATTCTGCCAGATGCTCGAGAATGGCTTGTTGCATACGCAAATGGCGATGCTCGTCAATTACTAACAGTGATCGAGCAAGGACTCGCTCTTTATCAAAACTTGTCTTTAGACTCTCTCAAAGCAGCATTGCAAAGCCAATACTTGCGGTATGACAAGCAAGGAGAAGAACACTACGACACAATAAGTGCATTTATCAAGTCTATGCGGGCAAGTAACATCGACGCAGCACTTTATTACTTAGCGAGAATGGTCAAATCGGGAGAAGATCCAAAGTTTATCGCAAGAAGAATGGTGATTTTTGCAAGCGAGGATGTGGGAATCGCTCAACCCACTGCATTGGTAGTCGCAAATGCTGTATTTGAAGCTGTATCAAAAATTGGTTATCCAGAAGCCCAAATTAACCTAGCTCATGGCACAGCTTACTTAGCACAAGCCAAAAAAAACCGTACTGTCTACGATGCTTACTTCTCCGCATTGTCAGATGTTCAAAAATTTGGCAATTTACCGATTCCACTTGAAATAAGGAACGCTCCTACCACACTCATGAAAGAACTTGGATATGGAAAAGGGTATGAGATGTACCCAGGTCAGGAGAAAAACTTACTTCCAGAAAAACTGAAAAGCAAGAAATACTTCAAAAAGTAACGGGTGGCGTCAGAATAGGTCGTTAAAATACGTGAATGGGCAATTTGAGCACTCCTCAAGAAATTCTGCAAACGTATTTTGGGCATGCTCAATTCAGACTGAATCAAGCCGCGATCATAGAGACTATTCTACTTGGAAAGGAGGTTCTTGCAATCTTGCCAACTGGTGGGGGAAAGTCAATTTGTTACCAAGTTCCAGGGTTAGCGTTGGGAGGAGTGACGTTGGTAATTTCACCTTTAATTTCACTGATGAAAGATCAAGTTGATCAGCTCAATAAGCGAAACATCTCTGCCGCATATTTGAATAGTTCACTGAGTCAAGTTGAGCAAGATCAATTTTTCACAAATTTCACACAAGGAAAAATTCAGTTTGTCTACGTGGCTCCAGAGAGATTACTGGCTCCCAAATTTTTAGAAGTCTGCAAAAAAAATTCTATCCGACTCGTTGCAGTTGATGAGTCACATTGTGTCAGTCAGTGGGGACATGACTTTCGCCCTGCGTACGTACAGATTAAACAATTTTTGGATATGCTGCCTGACCGCCCTCGACTTCTCGCTTTAACTGCTACAGCCACTGATGCAACCCGTCTAGATATTATCAAAAGTGTTGGAATGTCAAACCCGATCACTTTTATAAACAGCTTTCAAAGAACAAATCTCAGTCTTTTCAGTCATTCTTGCAAATCAGAAACCGAAAAGCAGCTTCGCATACTTCGAGCCTGGAAAGAGCTCAGAAATCAGAAAGTAATACTTTACTGCGCAACTCGAGACCAAACGGTAAGATATGCTCAGCTAGCACAACACTTTGGCTATAGCTGTGGTGTTTATCATGCTGGATTGACATCAGCAGAGAGATCTTATACGCAACAGCAGTTCACCACTGGCCAGATACAAATGATTGCTGCCACCAATGCTTTTGGCATGGGCATAGATATTCCAGACATCAGAGCTGTTTTTCACACCCAAGTTCCACACGATTTAGAAGGTTACTATCAAGAAGTTGGCAGAGCAGGAAGGGATGGAAAAAGAGCTCAGTGCTACTTATTCTATACTTCACATGATCAACAAATCCAAAACAAGTTATTCCTCAGGCGGTTTCCTCTCGTCACGGAAGTTAAACAAATCTACTCTGAGCTGCTCAAAATAGATGCTCGGAAAAAAGTGTTGGAGCAGGATCTACTTGAAACTATCAAGCAACGGTTTCCAGATTTACCAATAACCCACTTTTTTCACGTTCTTCACGTACTAGAAATTCTTCAGTTTTTAGAAAGAAAACGAGTAAAGAGCCAAACATATCTTTACCTCCTCAAAAATGATCCGGCCGTCATGAAAAACTGGCTAGCTCAACGAGCTCGTGCAGAAGCTCGCATTACCTCAGTTCAAAGATTTTTAACTCAATCGCAGTGCAGAACACAAGCAGTGTTAAGTTATTTTGGAGAAACGATGTCAGTGAAATGTCAGAACTGTGATCTATGCCAAGTAAATCACTTTGAAATACCAGAACAAGAAAAAAATCAGCGTCAACACTTACTAGAGCAATTTCGGTCAGATCGAGGGAAATTTTCTTGCTTCTTCTCTGGACAGGTTTCACAATCAATGGTCAAATATCTGGCACTTTTTCCAGAAATTCACCAGTCTGAGTTGATCAAAATGCCAGGAGCAGGGCAAGGATTTGTATCGATGTGGAAAAGACTATTCCCAATCTAAAAACTGGTAGAGCTCGCCGTCGATGAACCCACGTTTCCGATAGTACTCTCGTGTACCTATTGCTGAGATCACTGCTATCTTTTTCAAGCCGGCATTTTTTGTAATTTGAATTGCTTCATCAATCAGTTTTTGTCCTAACCCCAAATGCTGTGCTTTTCCTTCAGTTTTTTTACCAAGACCCACTGTTTGACCGTAAACGTGAATTTCACGAATTATCGCCCCATCTTTGAGCTCATCGATAAAGTTCGTCACTGTTGGAATACTGAGGCGCAAGAACGCAGCAATTTTGGATATTTCCAGTGGTTTATCAATCTCTTTGACTACAAACTGCAAGAAAATTTCATGACTAACGCTTGTTTCATACTTCACGACGCTCAACACCAAGTCACTTGCTTCTACCAACTGTTTTCTGATCTCGCGTGACCGGATATCTGAGCTTTTCTCACCGACTTCAAGAAGTTTTTTCTCAGCAATTTCTCGAAAGTTAGTTTTTTTGTTTCCTACCACAATATCTGTTGAAGGAATATCTCTGATGATGCGAGTTAAACGACAATAGGAGGGTGTATAAGTCAGACAAAACGTCAAAATATCAAGTAACTCTGACTCAGAATATGGTTGCCATTCTCCTCGTTGGTAATACTGCATCAACTCGGCACTTTCAATCAGGGAGCAGGGGTAAATTTTGAGTTCATCTGGCTTAAAGTCTAGGTCGTTAAATAAAGTTTGATAGTCTTGTTTGTCTAACTCTACACTCGAGCCATACAGGTTTGGCATCCAATGAGCATGAATCTTGAAACCTGCCTGCCGCAGCAACTTTACTGCTCGGCGGGTGGCCGCCACATCATGACCTCTCTTATTTAGATCTAGTACTGCATCGTTCAAGCTTTGAAACCCAATTTGAGTTTTTGTACAACCCAGTTTACGAATTCGCAATACCTCAGCCTCAGAGATATTATCCGGTCTTGTCTCAATGACTAAACCAACATTACGTGAAGTTGCAGTTTCATTACGGTGTTGCTCAAGCTCAAGATCTGACCAAAGAGCCGTTTGATACTGATCAAGCCCCCCGATCCTTTCAGGAGCAAGATACATTTCCGATACTGTTTGATTATAACTTTTTGTGAGCACTTCGCCATGAACTTGGAACGCAGTCATGGCTTGCTTATTAATACCTGGGTCATTGCTCGGTATCGGTCGGGGCTGAATGGCTGTTTTTACATTTTTTAACTTTTCACGCATTTCACTATAATGGAGTTCTATCTGAGGGCGATCATCAACATGCTGACCAAAATCATTAAGCGCTCGAAAACACTCTTTTATAAACCAAATTTGATAGGCTTCTGGATAGTATGACCAGGTACCGCCCAGAACAATGAGTTCCACCTTATCAATCTGATGTCCTATATTCTGATACGCTTGCAAACGATTATAGGTCTGCAAATATGGGTCAAATGAGTTGCGCTCAGCTCTTTGTGCACCAGGCTCATCAGAAAGGTAACTCTTTGGCATGCGAATATCATTTGGGCAAAAAATGCACTTCCCTGGGCAAGGAAAGGGTTTGGTTAGAACAGTCACCGGCGTAACGCCCGAACCCGTTCTGGTAGGCTTCATCTGCAGACGCTGCATGATATCTTCCTGAAATGCTGGAAGACCGTGAGTTCCAGCCAGTTTTCGATAGGCTTGAATAAGAATCTCTTTGGAGAAAATACCTGAATCTGGTTTAGGATACTTATTCAGAATTTTAGCCAAGTCCTTCGCCCCCCATATTGGCGCTTCAGCAACTTCCTTCAAAACTGGTATCAGTTGATCGAGGTACAGGTTATAATCACTTGGCAAGTGCATATGTAGCCATTATAGCGTATGAATCTGGCAAAATTATATGGATGAACAAACGATCAACAAACTCAACCACCTTAATCGTGATTTTTATCTTAAAGTTGGAGAAGACTTTTCAAAAACGAGACAACATCCTTGGAAGGGATGGCATCAGCTCATTCCAATCATCAATGGTCAATTTTTGGGTCAATTCAATCTAAAAGTACTCGATGTCGGCTGTGGAAATGGTCGATTTGGATCTTTTTTAGCAACTCAACTCAATAACACGATTGAGTATGTCGGTTGGGATAATAACCAACTATTACTGGAAGAAGCAGAAGAAATTTTAGCAGAAAATAATAAAATTCACTCACTTCAATTAATTAAAGTAGATCTTCTAGAGTCACTTCCGGAAGCTCGGGTAGATATTGTTTGTTTATTTGGTGTTTTGCACCATATCCCTAGCTTCCAGGCAAGGGCAGTCCTTCTCAATCAACTTGCAGATCGGCTCAATCCTGCGGGACTACTCATATTCACGGCCTGGCAGTTTGACCAACTTCAGAACATCTATCAAAGGAGAGTTGATCCTTCAAAGGTGGGACTTTTAGAGGGTGACCTAGAACCAAACGACTTTTTTTTGAATTGGGAGAAAGGCACACAAGCAATTCGCTACTGTCACTTAATTTTGGATTCCGAGATTAACGACCTCGTATTGGGAACTGAATTACACCTGATAGACGATTTTGCCGCCGATGGCCCAAATGAAACCGCTAACACATACATCGTTCTTCAAAAGTAATTACTTTTTTATCGCTGAGATAGTCAAGAAAAGAGGAAATTCTTGCCTGCCACGATTTTCCATTTTAGCTGCTTTACCAACACTGACTTTGTCGGAGTTCCATTCGGCAATTTCATCAATCAGGAAGCCAACTTGCCGAAGCTGATTTGTATAAAAACTCATCGGATGGTGGAATGACCAAGTTATCGCAGATTGTTTTTCTCCTGGATGAGTTGTGATGGGGATTTCTAAGTCAGAAAAATAACGGTCAACTCTTCGATACTGCGTTTTTTTTACTGGATCAATACCCCAGCTAGACTGCCTAGGGATTCTAAAACAAGGATGATTCATCACAATGACTAACTTTCCACCTGGAGCTAGGTGTGTAACTGCATTTTTAAATACTAGCTCTGACTGCTTCATGTTTTGAATAGCCAGAATAAGAGTTGCGTGAGTGAAATCTTGTTTCTGAATGGGAATACTCGACCTACAAATATCTGCGACTAAGAAATGATGATTCTGCTTTACATCATGCTCTTTTGCATACGCGATCAGTGAGGACGCTACATCTAAACCTTGATAGTAGACGGTAGGCGGAAGATGTCGGGCTAAAACGCCCTGACCACATCCTAAGTCCAAGACTGAGCTTTGCTCTGTTAAGTTCAAGATCTTCAATGTTTCTGGAAGCACCACTCGCTGATGGTAGTAATGACCACTATCTCCAACACTGGAGTTGTACCAATCACTGACAGGCTGCCAAGAAGTTTTGTTGGATTTTTTAGGTCCTCGAGATGAAGAACGTTCAGATGAGTGGGCTTTTGCGGGATCAAAGGCATGAGGCATGAGGTATTGTACCATTTTTTCACCCTTCACTCAGACGGCTTCATTTTATAGAATAACTACATGCCAAAAGTAGCTGCCGCCCAAGAAGAACCCTCTTTGAGGATTTATAAGTCGAGACCTATTTTGTTTATTGATAACTTAATCGGCGGAGTTGGTTGGGGAATAGGGAGTGTCATCGGTGCAACAGTTGTTGTTACAGTCATTGGCTTTATGATCACTCAAAGCCAATCCATTCCCTTTTTAAATAACATCATCGGTATGGTTTCTTCTCAACTTCAACAAAAATAAGAGCTATTTTAGCTTCTTTGCTCTGAATGCGTTTTTATTTCCTCACTGCCAACGAGGCGACTCACTTGTTTTATAACAGATAAAAATGACTAAAAACGTCAGCAGAGCCGTTTCCAGAATACATTCCTATGACACTTGTTTGCTCTTACAGCCTAGATATTCCAATCGAAATGAGTCTAAGCTGAGGAGAATAATGAACGTAGCCAAGGTCAAGGCACCTTCCCGACTGGAAGGATACCAACCCCAGCCGTACTGTGTTCTTCTAAACCAATATTTTTGACTTTTGACTCGCACACTACTTCAGTATATCCCCCCATCCAAACTGCTCTACAGAATACGACTCGCGTCGGTTTTATATGGACTCCACATGTTTTCTTTGAGAGACAATTGAACGACAAAATGACCTAAAGTAGTCATTTGATTCTTTGAGTTCAAGGGCTTCAATTTGGTGAATTAAATCAAAGAGAGTAGAGTCATTTTTTTTATAATGCTGATGGACGACCGAAGGGAGGAAGGACATTCCTTGATTCCATCAAGAAAAAATACCCGAAATTAATCGACATTTTTTTGATAGAATACAGCTATGGAAACAAGTTGTGATCAATTGCCAGCAGTTTTTTTAACTAGACTTAAAGAACAGTTCGGGGAGGAGACGTACAAAAACTTGATGACTTTTTTTAGTTTAAGGCGTCCCACTACTTTGCGAGCCAATACATTAAAAATGAGCTCTGAAAATCTTTATCAGCAATTAACGGCTGCCGGCGTTGAGCTTCAACCAGTTGCCTGGAATCATCTTGCATACATCGTGAAGGATGTGTCACTGAAAGAGTTAACTGAGAACCCGTTGTATTTAAACGGCTCCTTCTATGTTCAAAGCTTATCTAGCATGCTACCGCCGATTGTTCTTGATCCTCAGCCAGGTGAAAAAGTACTTGATCTCACTGCTGCTCCTGGGAGTAAAACAACACAGATGGCTGCCATGATGAATAACTCTGGAGAAATCATTGCCAATGATGTCAGCCCCATTCGACTTTTCAAACTCACAGCAAATTTACGAATGCAGGGCGTAAATAACACCTACACTCGAAGAGGTCCAGGTGAATACTTTTGGAAAAAAAACCCGGAGTTTTACGATCGAGTTCTTGTTGATGTGCCTTGCACTATGGAGGGCCGTATTAATTGTAATGAACCAAAATCATATCAAGATTGGTCTGAACAAAAAATTCGAGACCTATCCGTTAGACAACAACATCTACTACGCTCAGCAATTACATCTTGCAAAGTCGGTGGCACGATCGTGTATTCGACCTGTACATTAGCTCCGGAAGAAAATGAAGGAGTTGTCGATTGGCTACTTCAAAGAGAACGGGACACCGTGCAAGTAGAACCAATTGCTATTCCAGGGATTCAAGGAATGGCTGGACTGCCTTCTTGGCAAGGTCAAACATATGATCCTCAGGTTAAGAACTCGTTACGAATTCTGCCAAGTGGAACAATGGAAGGATTTTTTGTTGCGAAGTTTCGAAAGATTGGATCAAACATGCCACTTCCAGAACCGAAACGATTTGGTCGCAACCGCTATGAAAGACGTGAAAAGCGCGACCGATATTAGTTGTGAATCAGCGATTGATGAGCTCATACACGAGCTTCAAGCCCGACCAGTTTTGATCAATAGCACAAACTTTGATATCAACCATACCCGTCGTCAATGCTGTCTCTCGAATGATGCTTTCTGTCAAGTCACTTTTAAAAGAACTCGATTGCTTTGGCCAAGAAACCCAGAGCATACCGCCTTTGGCTAATCGTTTTTGAAGTGGTGGAAACTCTGCCAAGAAATCTGCTTTTTGGGAAACAAACCAGTGAATAAATGAGGCGTGTTCTTTTTCGTCTTTCACAAACTTCACTTGGTCTAACTCAATTTCTAGTAGCAGATCGTAGTTAATTGGAGGATTAATAAGCAGAACCGTATCTTGAAACGTCAATCCCAGTTTTTTAATTAAGGTAGTATTTGAGAAACCAACATTTGCCATATCGCTCATTCTAACACGCGCATCTTGAGAAGTAGGTGCAAGTCAGGCAAAACTTTGTTACAATATCGTTCCTTGACGTGCTAAGCCGTCAACCATGCCCGATGGTCTAATGGTAGGACAGCAGCCTTTGAAGCTGTTTATTCAGGTTCGAATCCTGATCGGGCATCAAAATAAAAATTACCGCTTGGTAGTTTTTTTTATTTTGATCGATCGTTGGATGAGAAACTCTGTGCGAAGCACAAGTTTGTGCCGCCAAGCGTGCGTACAGTATTTTGAGACTCTGGAATCGTGAAACGCGTGGCTAATCCCCGGAGGGGAAATCCTGATCGGGCATCAGTGACTTATAAGGAGGTTGATGTTATAATGTCGACTTCTTTTTACTTGACATATCAATACGATATTAAATAAGCCGAAAAGAAGTTCTTTAATATACTACATATTTTATCTTCTCGTCGTTTGACGCACTGTGTCTCTAATAATTTAGAGGTAGAGAGCGTCAAATTCGACGCATTTCACAATGGGGCCTTATAGGCTCGGAGGATGAAATCTTGAACAAAGATTGTGGTCGATGTCATGGTAAAGGTGGAAGAGAAATAATTCTGAAAGGTAGAGGGTTCTTTGGTGGGCAATTGAAAGAGTGGAAGAAATGTGACACATGCCACGGAAGTGGCGTAAATCCCGACTATCGCTCTAAGTCATGTCGCGATTCCTGGAGAACCATCGAGTACAGTGCTAAGACTCCCTCCGAAAAAGTCCCCGAATACTGCCCTGATTGTCGCACCCGAATGAAAGCAGAGAAGGAGGCGGAGCGTGAAAGGCAGCGTCAATGGCAGAACGCTCAGCGCCAGCAACAGAATCGGGAGAGAGAAGAGCGCCAACGCAATCAGCAGACAGCTCACGCTCAAACCCAGCGTCCTGAACGAACGCAAGATTCTTGGCTGGAAAAAGAATGTGCAGTTGCGACTTGCCACATCGTCATCCGTTATAAAGCGTCATGGAACAATATTCCCTCCTACTGCCCAGGACATCTGAAAGAGATGCAGCAGAGGCAACATCCCAAGTACGATGAAGCAAGCTCAAAAGAATATCCGTCTGTTAACGCGATTCTGCCAGGCAGCGGAAAAACGGCACAGCTTCGATGGGTGGAGACCATGTCTCTATTTTGGGCTTCCCCGATGGTCACAAGCATGTCACCGTCTCGTATAAAAGAAAGGGTGAGCCAGAAAACTGGCGATATAGCTGGAACGTTGATAGCTCAGGCAGATATCAACGCGGATCGGCTCACTTCACTGACAATGGTTCTTCTCTCGTCCGAGGAAAGTTCTCAGACGAGAACAGGTGGTTTAACGGCTAATATGTAGTATAAAAAATACACTCCAGATTCATTTCTGGGGGGTATACTTACAAAAGAAAGTTACAATTGTTCGCATCTATTGAAATAAATGAAATGATAAAAAATCAAAAATCACCCTTACTCATAAAGAAGTACGCTTCTCAGATAAACATTGACATAAATAATGACCTCACATTTGATCAGTTCCGATTTTTATTTTTAAAAACACTTGATGATTATTTACATAAGACAGTCCCTCTTAAGGAGTTTTATCAATTGATCAAAGAACTTCAAGATTTAGATCATGTTCGTAAGCCCGCTAAACCTGGTGCTGAACCTCAGCCAGATGAACTTATTAAGGCTCTCGTTGAAAAATCTGACTATCTTAATGTTCTTAAACATGAACCGGATCTGGAACTTATTAAAAAATCACCTTTTACTACCGAAAGTTACCCAGATGACGAGGCTATGGGTAACGCACTCAAATATTACAAGAAATACATCAGTGTTTTTAAGGACAACTACAATAGATTTTTGAACCTTGATGCTCCATTATTAAACCCTTTTCGGTTTTTTCAAACCTATGCCGATCAATTTAATATTGATATCGAAAAGCCACTCACTCATGCACAGTTTCAATTCCTTTTTTTAAAAATCATGGATGATTTTCTTCATAATAGGTTGAGAATTGGAGATTTTTTTCAGTATTTGTCGACTTTAGATTTTAGGCCACATGAAGAAAATCCAGATGAACTGCTTATTACTGAAATTGATCCTCGAATCCCTTCAGATAACAGAATTGTTCGAGCAAAATCAACCGTTGCTAACTTTTTTACGTTAGAGGAAATCATTGAATTTCTTTCTGAGCAATCCTCCGAAAAAGAAATTTTGGCACATCAACCGACACTAGAACTCGTCGAAAAAACCGAGCTCACAGATGACGATTACCCCTATGACTGGCCTTTTCGAGAAGCACTAAGATACTATAAAAAAAACCGACATATTCTTTTAACTTATAAATATGAGTAATGACCTGAGTCTTTAACCAAATTGACGGCAAATAAATAGTTCTTGAGCCACTTCCTGGTTCGAGTAGTGACCTGTACGGGCATCAAAATAAAAATTACCGCTTGGTAGTTTTTTTTATTTTGATCGATCGTTGGATGAGAAAAGCAAAAATATTGAGCTCACTCACAAGCCTACTCAAATTACCTTCAAGAGTGAAGTTCCATAAGGTCACTACATAAAAAAAGAGATGTTTCGCAAAACCGAAGTGATAAAAACAAAAATTTTCTTTGAATTAGAAACGAAGGTGGCAAAATTTCTTCGAATTCTGGCAGAAGTAAGTAAAACAATATAAATTATTGACTAGCAACACATTTCGCTTCTTTCAACATTCTAAACGTTGGACAACAGAACTCATGGCAGCGGCCCTCAAAGATATTAAAAGAGGAGTGAAAGAATTGAACTCTTTTCATACTTACTATTTCACCTTCAGTCATCTAACTAGTAATTAAACTTTAAAAAGATCGGACTGTTTTGTATAGTTTATCTATGAATAGAGGAAAAATATCGAATTTAGATTGCATCACTTGTCGTTGCATCATTGATATTTAAATGTGTGCGGCAGAAACGAAGATACTCTTGAGTATTCTTTCCAGGAAGCACTCTCAGATCGTATCCATGCTCAGACACTAGAAGAATGGCATCTAATTTTAATCCCTCAATAAGTGAATCAATTGAAATAGTGTATATAACTGGTTCTTTTCGAGGAGATACTGCTGCATAGTTAATTGCCATCTCTGGTCTCCCCAAAACTCCGTTGGCGCCGCCATCGATGGTTAAGGTTTCAAGCTCATCAACTGTGGCACCACGTTCATGTCCACGTAATTCTTTCCAAGTTGCAATCGTTCCTCCCCGATACCAATATAAATCAGGTTTGAGTTCTTGAAGTTTTTCTAGGATATAAATCTGTCCATTGCCTAGGTGACGCATGTCGCTCACAACTCCATCCAGAAATCTTTGGGACTCCAAAGCATTGGATAGCCAGTTCTCGGCACCATTTTTTAGAGCGAAATCGACTGCCTCTTCTTTCAGTTTGATGACGATTCTTTCATATTCTTCATCTGGTATTTCTAGTGAGTCTAGTTTTTGGGAACGAGGTACTTCACTATTTTTCTCTGACATGGTGAGAGTATATCAAAAGTACAGCCATAGTTTCTCTGAAGTATTTATGCAATTTCTTGAGTGAAACAAAACTTCTTCAGCAAAATCATGTAAAATACCACTCATGATTCAAAATGTACGCAATACAGTTCTAGAGCACCGCAATAAAAACAAGGTCACCCAAGAGGATTTTGCAAAGGCGATCGGAGTTACCCGACAGACGATTATTGCGATTGAAAAAGGAAATTACACACCATCAGTATTGCTTGCACTCAAAATTGCATCGTATTTCAACACAACGGTTGAGAAACTGTTTACAATAGAGGAGGACATATGATTATTGAAACGATCAGCGCAATCACAATACTCGGAATTGCCATACTTTTTTTAAATCCTGGACACTTAACCATGCCAGATAGCACACAGTCGATGCTTATTATAGGTCTTATTATTTCTTTCCTTACTTTTGCTGCATATCTTTTTCGCGAAAACTCATCTGATGAACGGGAGACCATGCATATTTTGACTGCCGGAAGAATCTCCTATTTGGTCGGAGTTGGTACCCTGATCCTTGGTATCGTTCTTCAAGCTCTCAAGCATGAGATTGACCCATGGCTCGTGATTGCGCTTTGCGCAATGGTCTTCTCTAAACTACTTTCACGTATTTATTCTCACTTCAGAATGTAAAGTATCCTTGACATTTATGTTTCAATTCACTACTATGAATGAGATATACATTACGGGAAAGTACACAGTTATGAAAAATCCGATCATACTAGTTTCCATTATTGCAGTTGTAGCTGTTCTGGGCATCGGCGCATACACGTTTTCACAGAGCTCTTCTCAACCTGATAGCATGATGAAAAAAGATGATACGTTAAAGCCCAAAGAAGAGATTTCTATAAAACCCACAGAATCAATGATGAAAAAAGATGAAGTCGCTATGGAGAAAACAGAGAGCAAGATGATGGGGGATAAAAAAATAGATTCTAGGTATGTCGAGTATTCAAAACTGGCTTTAGACGAAGCATCTACTACTCGCAAAGTTCTATTTTTCTATGCATCGTGGTGTCCAACTTGTAGACCTGCAGATGCTAGTTTCAAAGAAAATGAAAGCAAAATTCCTCAAGATCTCACCCTTATCCGGGTGAATTACAACGACCCTGAGACAGATCAAGAAGAGAAGGACCTGGCCAAAAAATACGGTGTTACTTATCAACACACCTATGTTCAAATTGATACAGCCGGTAAGGAAATTGCCAAATGGAATGGTGGGAAGATTGATGAGTTATTGAACAACATAAAGTAATTATATGATTTTACTCATTACATTTGCTTTTTTAGCTGGGGTTATCACAGTACTCTCACCCTGCATCTTGCCGATCTTGCCTATCATCCTTACTTCAAGTATTGGAGGGGTAAACACAGGAAAGTCTCGTCCGATTGGGGTTGTAACGGGATTCATATTAAGCTTCACGTTCTTCACGCTTTTTCTGTCAACAATTGTTCGTCTGAGCGGAATTCCTGCTGAAACAATGCGACTCGTTTCTGTGTTTGTTATCGCGGGATTTGGACTGTCTCTCCTCGTCCCTCAGTTCCAAGTTTTGGTTGAGAAACTGTTTTCAAAACTTGCAGGATTCATGCCAAACAGTCAAGGGAAAACTGGATTTAGTGGAGGATTACTGATCGGTTTTTCAGTAGGACTTCTATGGACTCCATGCGTTGGGCCGATCCTTGCTTCTGTCATATCTCTAGCGATCACTGGCACTGTTACGTTTGATGCATTCTTAATTACTCTTGCATATGCGTTAGGCACCGCAATTCCAATGTTTTTAATTATGATTGGCGGACAAAATGCACTTGGGCGCGTTCCCTGGCTTCTCTCCAATCTTGCACGGATCCAAAAGCTTTTTGGGGTGATCATGATCCTCACTGCGATTGGAATATTTTTCAATATAGACCGGAAATTTCAAACATTTGTTTTAACTACTTTTCCACAATATGGAGTAGGTTTGACAAAACTTGAAGACAACGAGTTAATTCGCAATCAACTTGATAAAAAAACAGGTACTAGCACTAAAAAAGAAGATCTTGGTAAGCCAACTTCAGATCTGCTCGATAAAAAAGGGCCTGTCGCACCAGATCTACTTCCTGGTGGAGTGTGGTTCAACTCTCAACCTTTAAAGCTGGCAGATCTTCGCGGTAAAGTAGTCATTGTAGACTTCTGGACGTACTCCTGCATTAACTGTCAGCGTACTCTCCCATACTTAAGAGATTGGTATGAAAAATATAAAGACAAGGGTTTAGTGATTATTGGAGTCCACGCACCAGAGTTTGAGTTTGAAAAAAGCCAAAAAAATGTTGCGCAAGCAATCAAAGATTTCAAACTTACTTATCCCGTCGTTCAAGATAACGATTTTGCGACCTGGAGAGCATACAACAACCGCTATTGGCCGGCTAAATACTTCATCGATAAAGAAGGATATATTCGCCATACCCACTTTGGTGAAGGGGCATATGGCGAGAGCGAAAAAGTCATTCAAGAACTATTGAAAGAAGCTGGAGCAAATGATGTCACATCTGAAATAAATAATCCGACGTATCAAACAATGGCCAAAACTCCTGAAATATATTTAGGCTATGGCAGAATAGATCATTTTGCTTCGCCAGAAACAATTAAGCAAAATGAGCTTGCAGAGTACACCACACCAAAAAATCTCAGAGGCAACGAAATGGCTTACGAAGGAAGTTGGAATGTCATGGAAGAGTATGCTAATCCTCAAAAAGGATCGACGCTCACGCTTGATTTTGATTCAAAAGAAGTCTTTTTGGTGATGCGCTCAAAAGGGTCGCCAGCAAAAGTAAGGGTGTATCTTGATAACAAGATGCAAGATTTTGGTCAGGACAATATAAATGGAGTGGTTACGGTTGATAAAGATTCACTCTATAAATTGATTAACCTCTCATCTCCGGCTAAACATCTGTTAAGACTTGAATTTGAAGACAGTAATGCAGTGCTCTACGCCTTTACTTTCGGATAGCACAAGCGAATGAAAAAAATTCTTATTATTTTTGTAGTACTCCTCATGCTATCTGTTTCTACATTCATTTTTTTTTCAAAAAACCACACACACACTCCGCCAGCTTTATCGAAAAAGAGCACGTCAGTAGAGACTGTTGAGTCATTAGCAGCTCCTATGAGGAATACCAGTGCGTCCTTCGCCATCTTTACCAACCGCACATTTAGAGTTTTTACTTCAGCCATGTATCATCAACGTTCTCAAGATGTATATATTGAGGCCAGTGATCCAAATATAATTCAGGTAAAAAAGTCAGGCACTACGTGGAACGATTTTTTTTCAACACTTCCGTTTAAATTAACTCCTGAATGTCTCACGACTGGATCAAAAGAACGTTTTTGTACTGGCAACAGGGGGATTTTGCAGTTTTACCTCAATGGACTAAAAAAGAGTAACGTCTTGGATCAAGAAATCAAGGATGGTGACAAGCTGTTGGTTACATTTGGGACCGAGTCTAAGAACGAAATAGAAGAACAAATAGATAGAGTTCCGCAAGTGATGACCCGTTAAATTGACCGAGAATCAAGCTTCGATTTTTCAATCGTTTTCATACGTCTAGTATTTCCATCAATTCTAGTAATTTCCCATAATAAATGGTAAAATACCAGCTATTCGGTTAGGAAGTCTTGCTTCCATTGCAATTCGGCAGTGATGGCGGGACTTCACTTTAACAACTTGCGTAAACTCGTTCAGATAAATCAGGAGAGAAATGTGTCCTCACAAAGTTTTGCTGGTCTGGTTCGCGAAGCACAAGAAAAAATGGGGCTGGAACTTGCGGCCATTGCCCAAGAAGAATTTGTCCGGTTAAATGAAATGGAAAAGGCTGAATTGGATAAGAAATTTGAAATCCATAGAATTCGCAGCTTATCAGGTTTTAGTAGCATCGATCAAGATGCGAATTCGTTGGTATTGGATGAGGCGCTTAGAGAACTGCACAGAATCGCCAACCCCCAGCAAACGTATCAGAAGACCCATCGCCACTCTCTTATTTTTAAAAAGGTTGGGTGGGAAACCCGTCAGATGCCTTTCAGAAAATCAGTTAGGGAGATTGAGCGGCCTCTTAGTCTCAACCCAAGCAGCACGAACAACTATTTTGGCCAGGCGATGATAGGAACCATCGTGGACCTCCACCTAAATAAGATCATTGGGCACACGAACATAGCCCATTATTTCTCAGTGGGATTTTGGCTAGGTCCAGACAACCTACCCAGATATATACTTCCACAAGCTCAGACGCGAGAAAAGCTCTTGAAATTCAATGTTTTTTATTCACTTGAATCATTG
>Ga0209181_10003860_pt1 | contig 22765 bp, 16 predicted proteins | sample MAT05_FD_187208 | JGI IMG/M metagenome (GOLD analysis project Ga0209181, IMG submission 187208) | Freshwater microbial communities from Lake Fryxell liftoff mats and glacier meltwater in Antarctica - MAT-05 (SPAdes) (version 2) | ecosystem: Environmental > Aquatic > Freshwater > Ice > Liftoff...
TGACAACGTGTCGATCACTGTGAAGCTGATTGCCCCGATCGCCATGGAAGAAGGCCTGCGCTTTGCTATCCGTGAAGGTGGCAAGACCGTCGGCGCCGGTGTGGTTGCCAAGATTCTTGCGTAAATAAAGTAGGGGCATAGCTCAATTGGCAGAGCGTCGGTCTCCAAAACCGAAGGTTGTAGGTTCGATTCCTACTGCCCCTGCCACCTGATTTCGCCAAAAGGTGGCTCGAAAAGCCCGCTGTGAAAACGGCGGGCTTGTGCGTCTGTAGGGCGCCTTAAGCAATATCTGGTTTACCAGCGTATATACAACTGACAATGGCTACTCCTCAAGTTCAAACCGTTAACACCACTGCAGACAAGGCCAAATTGGCGGCGACGGCGGTTTTGGTGATTCTGTCTCTGGTGGCCTATTACTCGTTAGGCAAGCAAGGGCCATTGTTTCAGTGGCTCGGGCTGTTGGTGGGCTTGGCAGTGGCGGTGGTCGTTTTTCTGACCTCTGAATCTGGTAAGGCGCTCGTCGCCTTTGGTCAGGATGCCGTTCGCGAGATGAAGAAAGTTGTTTGGCCCGCTCGCCGTGAAGCCATCCAAATGACTTTGTACGTGTTCGGCTTTGTTTTTGTCATGGCTTTGTTCTTGTGGTTGACGGACAAAACGCTCGAGTGGCTTTTTTACGACCTGATCCTGGGATGGAAAAAATGATTAACGAAGTTGCAGAAACACCCCAGCCAGCCGCGCCGACGGCCGCCCAGACCTTGGCTGCCCCTCCGGCCAATCCGGATTTGCGCTGGTATGTTGTTCACGCTTACTCCGGGATGGAGAAGGCCGTGGAGCGCAACATCCTTGAGCGGATCAACCGCGCCGGCATGCAGGCCAAGTTCGGCCGTATCCTGGTCCCCATGGAAGAAGTGGTTGAGATCAAAAACGGTCAAAGAAAGACCACTGAGCGCAAATTTTTTCCCGGTTACGTGCTGGTCGAGATGGTGATGGACGACGAAACCTGGCATTTGGTCAAACACACCAACAAGGTTACTGGCTTTGTGGGGGGTGGCAAGACACGCCCGTCACCGATTTCTGAAGCTGAAGTTTTGAAGATCGTCAGCCAGATGCAGGAAGGTACCGAAAAGCCGCGTCACAAGGTCGAATTTGTGGTGGGAGAGTTTGTGCGTGTCAAGGAAGGTCCGTTTGCAGACTTCAATGGCTCCGTAGAAGAAGTGAACTACGACAAAAGCAAGGTCCGTGTGGCCGTCACTATTTTTGGCCGCTCTACCCCTGTGGAACTGGAGTTTTCCCAAGTCGAAAAGACTTAAAGTTATAAGGCGTGGCAGATCGGGTTCAACCCGTTCTGCCCGCAACTGATGTGTTCGCACTTTCCGGCTCGGTGCGAATTTTTTCAAGTGAGTCGTTCACACCGGGGAGCCCGAGTTTGCTGAATACAAACCAAGGCGTTAGTACCCGACAGGAGTAAAGCATGGCGAAAAAAATCGTCGGTTTTGTCAAACTGCAAGTACCAGCAGGCAAAGCCAACCCATCCCCCCCGATTGGCCCCGCGTTGGGTCAACGCGGCCTGAACATCATGGAGTTTTGCAAGGCATTTAATGCGCAAACCCAAGGTATAGAGCCCGGTCTGCCCTTGCCCGTGGTGATCACCGCCTTTGCTGACAAGAGTTTCACTTTTGTCATCAAATCGCCACCGTCGTCCATCCTGATCAAAAAAGCTGTCAAAATTGACAAGGGCTCAGCCAACGCTCTCAAGACCAAGGTCGGCAAGATCACGCGGGCTCAGCTCGAAGAAATCGCCAAGACCAAGATGAAGGACCTGACCGCTGCTGACATGGATGCAGCCGTTCGGACTATCGCAGGTTCGGCCCGCTCGATGGGCGTGAATGTGGAGGGTGTGTAAATGTCCCGCTTGACTAAAAAACAAAAGTCCTTCCAAGGCAAGGTCGACAGCAACAAGCTGTATGCCATCAACGACGCCCTGGGTCTGGTCAAAGAATGCGCTAACGCCAAGTTTGACGAATCCATCGACGTGGCCGTCCAACTCGGCATTGATGCCAAGAAATCTGACCAAGTGGTCCGTGGCGCAGTTGTTCTGCCCAACGGCACTGGCAAGACCAAACGTGTGGCGGTGTTTGCCCAAGGCGCCAAGGCTGAAGAAGCCCGCGCTGCTGGCGCTGACATTGTCGGCATGGACGATTTGGCGGCTATGGTCAAGGCGGGTGATATGCCTTTCGACGTGGTCATCGCTGCACCAGACGCTATGCGTGTTGTGGGTACCTTGGGCCAAATTCTCGGCCCGCGTGGTTTGATGCCTAACCCGAAAGTTGGCACCGTGACACCCGATGTGGCAACAGCGGTTCGTAACGCCAAGGCGGGTCAGGTGCAGTTCCGTGTCGACAAGGCCGGTATTGTTCACTCCACCATTGGTCGTCGCTCGTTTGACAACGACAAGTTGCAGGGCAACTTGGCTGCTTTGGTGGATGCTCTGGCCAAAGCCAAGCCTGCAACCAGCAAGGGTTTGTATTTGCGCAAAGTTGCACTGTCCAGCACGATGGGTGTCGGTGTTCGCGTCGACCTGCAAACCATCGCCGCTTGATGCAAGAAATTGGGCGCTCTGCAAAGAGTGCCTGACGTGGTGGGTTGCCGGCACCTTCTGGTGCTGGCAGGCCATCCAAGACCGTTGGTGTGCATCGCTGCTTCGCAGAGTTAGCACTTAATGATTTCGCCGCCAACGCAGATGGCGACCCCGCTGCTAAAGAATCGACAGGTTTCTTAACAGTTGGTCGCTTAAATATGGCGTGAATGGAAGTGGTCACCAAAGTAGCCACTGAAAGACACATTTAGAAGGAGTTGACCTTGAGTTTAAATCGCAGTGAGAAAGAAGCGGTCATCAGTGATGTGACTGGCCTCGCCGCTAAAGCTCAAACGCTCGTGATGGCGGAGTACCGGGGTATCACGGTTGCCGACATGACCAAATTGCGCTCCACCGCGCGCAGCAATGGCGTGAGCCTGAGTGTGTTGAAAAACACCTTGGCCCGTCGTGCTGTTGCCGGCAGCAGCTTTGAAGTTGTGTCTGCCCAGATGACCGGCCCGTTGATCTACGGCTTTTCTGAAGATGCAGTGGCTGCCGCGAAAGTAGTGGCCGATTTCGCGAAGACCAACGCCAAGTTGGTGATTCGCGCTGGTGCATACGGCGGTAAAGCTTTGGACGTCGAGGGCGTGAAGCAGTTGGCCAGTATTCCCCCCAAGGAAATTCTGCTGGCGCAATTGCTGGGCTTGATGCAGTCCCCCATCTCGCGCACCGCGCGTGTATTGGCGGCATTGGCAGAGCAACGTGGTGGCGGTGCAGAAGCACCCGCAGACCTCCCCGCAGAAGCAGTTGCAGCCTGACCGCTCGCAGCAAAAAGTAATTAGTGTGAAAACTTGTGGGACAGCCCGAAGCTCTGTCCCCTACAAACTGTAGGAAATCAAAATGGCATTCGATAAAGACGCATTTTTGACCGCGCTCGACAGCATGACGGTCATGGAACTCAACGACCTGGTGAAAGCCATCGAAGAGAAATTTGGTGTGAGCGCTGCGGCCATGTCGGCACCTGCCGCTGGCGGCGGTGCCGCTGCTGCTGTGGTGGAAGAAAAGACAGAATTCAACGTGGTTCTGCTTGAAGCTGGCGCACAAAAAGTGTCGGTCATCAAGGCTGTGCGCGAAATCACCGGCCTGGGCCTCAAGGAAGCCAAGGACCTGGTTGATGGCGCACCGAAGAACGTCAAGGAAGGCATTGCCAAGGCTGACGCTGACGCCGCTTTGAAGAAACTGATTGACGCTGGTGCCAAGGCTGAACTCAAGTAATTGAGATGAGTCAAAGGGCTGGAGTGCCGTGAAAGGCCTCCAGCCTTTGGTGTTTCTACAGAACACACCGCAAAACGTTTAATTGAACGGTTTTCAGTGTCTTCTCACCCCGACAGAAGAAGATGCCTTGGTTCGGGTTGCATGCAATGTGCAACTGTCCGCCATAGATTGGTAGCGGCCAATCACCAAGAAATAGTCGTCCAGGATCCACTAGGTTCCTCAGTTGCCCGGAGATTTCATGGCTTACTCATACACCGAACGCAAACGAATTCGTAAAAATTTTGGCAATCGCGACAGCGTGCTGGAAATTCCTTACCTGTTGCAGATGCAAAAAGACGCCTACACTGCATTTCTCCAGTCCGATGTAGCGCCCAAAAAACGTTCGACCGAGGGCCTGCAAGCCGCGTTCAGTGCTGCCTTCCCGATCGTTTCGCACAATGGTTTTGTCGAGATGAAATACCTCGAATACAACTTGGCCAAACCAGCGTTTGATGTGCGTGAGTGCCAAACCCGTGGCCTGACCTACGCCTCGGCTGTTCGCGCCAAGGTGCAGCTGATCATTTATGACCGCGAGTCGTCCACCACCCAAAACAAAGTGGTGAAAGAAGTCAAAGAGCAAGAGGTTTACATGGGTGAAGTGCCCCTGATGACCGACAAGGGCTCCTTTGTTATCAACGGCACCGAGCGCGTGATCGTGTCGCAACTGCACCGCTCACCCGGCGTATTTTTTGAGCATGACAAGGGCAAAACGCACAGCTCGGGCAAATTGCTTTTCTCGGCGCGCATCATTCCCTACCGTGGTTCCTGGCTCGACTTTGAGTTTGACCCGAAGGACATTCTTTACTTCCGCGTCGACCGTCGCCGCAAGATGCCAGTCACGATCCTGCTGAAGGCCATCGGCCTGAACCATGAATCAATCCTGGCCAACTTCTTCGTCAACGACAACTTCCGCTTGATGGACAGCGGCGCACAAATGGAATTTGTGGCCGAGCGTTTGCGCGGCGAAATCGCCCGCTTCGACATCACCGACAAGAGCGGCAAAGTCATTGTGGCGAAAGACAAGCGTATTACTGCCCGCCACACCCGCGAGATGGAACAAAGCGAAACAACGCATGTCTCCGTGCCGGAAGACTTTTTGATCGGCCGCGTGGTGGCTCGCAACGTGGTGGACGGCGAGACCGGCGAGATTTTGGCCAAGGCCAATGAAGAGTTGACCGAAGCCCTACTGAAGAAGCTGCGTACCTCTGGCGTGCAGGATCTGGCTTGCATTTACACCAATGAATTGGACCAGGGTGCGTACATCTCGCAAACCCTGCGCACCGATGAGACCGCTGACGAATTTGCTGCCCGCGTTGCCATCTACCGCATGATGCGCCCTGGCGAGCCGCCCACGGAAGACGCGGTGCAGGCACTGTTCCAGCGCCTGTTCTACAACCCCGACACCTACGATCTGTCCCGCGTGGGTCGGATGAAGTTCAACGCCAAGATGGGCCGCCCTGAGTCCACCGGCCCGATGGTTCTGACCAATGAAGACATCCTGGCCGTGGTCAAGATTCTGGTGGATCTGCGTAACGGCCATGGTGAGGTCGATGACATTGACCACCTGGGTAATCGTCGCGTGCGCTGCGTGGGCGAACTGGCCGAGAACCAGTACCGCATGGGCTTGGCCCGTATTGAAAAGGCTGTGAAAGAGCGCTTGGGTCAAGCTGAGCAAGAGCCCCTGATGCCGCATGATCTGATCAACAGCAAGCCGATTTCCGCCGCGCTCAAGGAATTCTTTGGCGCATCGCAACTGTCACAGTTCATGGACCAGACCAATCCGCTGTCTGAAATCACCCACAAGCGCCGCGTATCGGCTCTTGGCCCAGGTGGTTTGACGCGTGAACGTGCCGGCTTCGAGGTGCGTGACGTGCACGTCACCCACTACGGTCGTGTTTGCCCCATTGAAACGCCCGAAGGCCCGAACATCGGCCTGATCAACTCGCTGGCGCTGTATGCGCGCTTGAATGACTATGGGTTCATCGAAACACCTTACCGCCGCGTGGTCGATGCCAAAGTAACGATGGACATTGACTACCTGTCGGCCATTGAAGAAGGCAAGTACGTCATTGCCCAGGCGAATGCCGCACTTGACAAGGATGGCCGCCTCAGTGGTGACCTGATTTCTGCACGTGAAGCCGGTGAATCTATTTTGGTAGGTGCCGAGCGTGTGCAATACATGGACGTGTCTCCAGCACAGATCGTCTCAGTTGCGGCCTCTCTCGTTCCATTCCTCGAGCATGATGACGCCAACCGCGCCTTGATGGGTGCTAACATGTCACGCCAGGCCGTGCCGGTATTGCGTCCGGAGAAGCCCATGGTCGGCACAGGCATTGAGCGTGTGGCCGCCATTGACTCCGGCACCGTGGTAACCGCTACTCGTGGTGGTGTGGTCGACTATGTCGATGCAACCCGTGTGGTGGTTCGTGTGAATGATGCTGAAGCACAGGCCGGTGAAGTCGGCGTGGACATCTACAACCTCATCAAATACCAGCGTTCCAATCAGAACACCAACATCCATCAGCGTCCTATCGTCAAAAAGGGCGACAAGCTCGACAAGGGTGATGTGATTGCCGACGGTGCCTCCACCGATCTGGGCGAACTGGCTCTGGGCCAGAACATGCTGATTGGTTTCATGACCTGGAACGGCTACAACTTCGAAGACTCGATTTTGATCAGCGAGCGCGTGGTGGCGGAAGACCGCTACACCTCGATTCACATCGAAGAACTGGTGGTGATGGCGCGCGACACCAAACTTGGTGCCGAAGAAATCACCCGCGACATTCCGAACCTGAGTGAACAACAACTCAATCGCCTGGACGAATCCGGCATCATCTATGTGGGTGCTGAAGTGCAGCCTGGCGATGTGCTGGTGGGCAAAGTCACCCCCAAGGGCGAGACCACGCTGACACCGGAAGAAAAATTGTTGCGCGCCATCTTTGGCGAAAAAGCCAGCGACGTGAAAGACACCTCGCTGCGCGTAGACCAGGGCTCACAAGGCACCGTGATCGACGTGCAGGTGTTCACCCGCGAAGGCATTGTGCGTGACCGCCGCGCCCAGCAGATCATTGACGACGAGCTGAAGCGTTTCCGTCTGGACTTGAACGATCAGTTGCGCATTGTGGAAAACGATGCGTTTGACCGGATCGAGAAACTGTTGATTGGCAAGGTCGCCAACGGTGGCCCGCAGAAGCTGGCCAAAGGCACCAAGATCGACAAGGCCTACATAGCCTCGGTGGAGCGTTATCACTGGTTTGACATCCGCCCGGCCGACGACGATGTGTCAGCTCAGCTGGAAAGCATCAAGAACTCGAACGAGCAAACACGCCACAGCTTCGATTTGGCTTTTGAAGAAAAGCGCAAGAAGCTCACCCAGGGCGACGACTTGCCGGCAGGCGTGCTAAAGATGGTCAAGGTGTATGTCGCGGTCAAACGCCACCTGCAGCCCGGCGACAAAATGGCCGGCCGCCACGGTAACAAGGGGGTGGTCTCGAAGATAGTGCCGGTAGAAGACATGCCGCACATGGCCGACGGCACACCGTGCGATATCGTGTTGAACCCGTTGGGCGTGCCGTCACGGATGAACGTGGGTCAGGTGCTGGAAGTTCACCTGGGCTGGGCTGGCAAGGGTATTGGCCATCGTATTGGCGACATGCTTCAAGCGGAGTCACGTGTGGCTGAACTGCGCAAGTTCCTCGAAGAAATCTACAACACCACCGGCCGCAAGGAAGACCTGGCACAGCTCAGCGACGATCAGCTGCTTGAAATGGCACAAAATCTGACGAGCGGTATGCCATTTGCCACACCGGTGTTTGACGGTGCAACAGAAGAAGAAATCCGCGCGATGTTGAAACTGGCTTTCCCGGACGACATCGCCAAGATCAAGGGCTTGACTGAAACGCGCACACAGGCTTACCTGTATGACGGACGCACCGGTGACCGCTTTGAGCGCCCCACCACCATCGGCTACATGCACTACCTGAAGCTGCACCATTTGGTGGACGACAAGATGCACGCCCGCTCTACTGGCCCGTACAGCTTGGTCACGCAGCAACCGCTGGGCGGCAAGGCCCAGTTTGGTGGCCAGCGTTTCGGTGAAATGGAAGTGTGGGCACTGGAAGCCTACGGTGCTGCCTACACACTGCAGGAAATGCTGACTGTCAAGTCAGACGACGTGCAAGGTCGTACCAAGGTGTACGAAAGCATCGTCAAGGGCGAGCATTCCATCGAGGCAGGCATGCCCGAATCGTTCAATGTGCTGGTCAAGGAAATCCGTTCCTTGGGTCTGGACATTGAGCTGGAACGCTCTTGATTGTTTGAACCAAATTTAAGGATTGATCCACATGAAATCATTACTCGACCTGTTCAAGCAATTCACGCCCGACGAACACTTTGAAGCGATCCGCATCGGCATGGCGTCGCCCGAGAAGATCCGTTCCTGGTCTTTCGGCGAAGTCAAAAAACCAGAAACCATCAACTACCGGACCTTTAAGCCCGAGCGTGATGGTCTGTTCTGCGCCAAGATTTTTGGCCCTATCAAAGACTACGAATGTTTGTGCGGCAAGTACAAGCGCCTGAAGCATCGCGGCGTGATCTGTGAAAAGTGCGGCGTTGAAGTCACCCAGACCAAGGTTCGCCGCGAACGCATGGGGCACATTGACCTGGCCGCACCTTGCGCGCACATCTGGTTTTTGAAGTCCCTGCCGAGCCGTTTGGGCCTGGTGTTGGACATGACTCTGCGTGACATCGAGCGCGTGCTGTACTTTGAAGCCTACGTGGTGACTGACCCCGGCATGACCCCGCTGAAGAAATTCAGCATCATGTCCGAAGACGACTTTGACGCCAAATTCAAGGAGTATGGCGACGAATTCCAGGCCAAGATGGGTGCAGAAGGGGTCAAGGAGTTGTTGCAAAACCTCGATATCGAGTCCGAAATCGAGAAACTGCGCAACGACCCGAGCGGCTCCGAACTCAAGATCAAGAAGAACACCAAGCGCCTCAAACTGCTGGAAGCCTTCAAAAAATCCGGTATCAAGCCCGAGTGGATGGTGCTCGACGTGCTGCCGGTGTTGCCGCCCGACCTGCGCCCGCTTGTGCCACTGGATGGTGGCCGTTTTGCCACCTCTGACCTGAACGACCTGTATCGCCGTGTGATCAACCGCAACAGTCGTCTGCGCCGTTTGCTGGAACTCAAAGCGCCGGAAATCATTGCGCGCAATGAAAAACGCATGCTGCAGGAGTCGGTGGACAGTTTGCTCGACAACGGTCGTCGCGGCAAAGCCATGACCGGCGCCAACAAGCGGGCACTCAAGTCACTGGCCGACATGATCAAAGGCAAAGGTGGTCGCTTCCGTCAGAACTTGCTGGGCAAACGCGTTGACTACTCAGGCCGTTCGGTCATCGTGGTCGGCCCAACGCTCAAACTACATCAGTGCGGCTTGCCCAAGCTGATGGCGCTTGAGTTGTTCAAGCCCTTCATCTTCGCGCGCCTGGAAGCCATGGGCATTGCCACCACCATCAAGGCGGCCAAAAAAGAAGTCGAAACCGGCACGCCAGTGGTGTGGGACATTCTGGAAGAGGTCATCAAAGAGCATCCGGTGATGCTGAACCGTGCGCCTACCCTGCACCGTTTGGGCATTCAAGCGTTTGAGCCAATCCTGATTGAAGGCAAGGCCATCCAACTGCACCCGCTGGTCTGCGCGGCTTTCAACGCCGACTTTGACGGTGACCAGATGGCCGTTCACGTGCCGCTGTCAGTGGAGGCCCAAATGGAAGCCCGCACGCTGATGCTGGCCTCCAACAATGTGCTGTTCCCGTCCAACGGCGAACCGTCCATCGTGCCATCGCAAGACGTGGTGCTGGGTCTGTACTACACCACCCGTGACCGTATCAACGGCAAGGGCGAGGGCTTGATTTTCTCGGACGTGAGCGAAGTCCAGCGCGCCTTTGACGCGGGTGAAGTCGAGATGAGTGCACGCATTAACGTGCGCTTGACCGAATACACCAAGCACAAGGAAACCGGCGAACTGCTGCCGTCCACCAAGCTCTGGGAAACCACCGCTGGGCGCGCCTTGTTGTCCGAGATTCTGCCCAAGGGCCTGCCGTTTGAATTCATCAACAAGGCGCTGAAGAAGAAGGAAATCTCGCGCCTGATCAACGCCTCGTTCCGAAAATGCGGCCTGAAAGAAACCGTGATTTTTGCCGACAAGCTGTTGCAATACGGCTTCCGTCTGGCAACCCGTGCTGGTATTTCGATCTCGATCGAAGACATGCTGGTGCCGACCGAGAAGCCTGGCATCATCGAGCGCGCCGAAAAAGAGGTGAAAGAAATTGCCCAGCAATACACCTCTGGTCTGGTGACCGCCGGTGAGCGCTACAACAAGGTGGTGGACATCTGGGGCAAGGCCGGTGACGAAGTCTCCAAGGTGATGATGGGCCAGCTATCCAAAGAAACCGTCATCGACCGCCATGGCAACAAAGTGCCGCAGGAGTCGTTCAACTCCATCTACATGATGGCGGACTCAGGTGCCCGGGGTTCTGCAGCGCAGATTCGTCAGGTGGCCGGCATGCGTGGTTTGATGGCCAAGCCAGACGGCTCGATCATCGAGACGCCAATCACTGCGAACTTCCGTGAGGGCCTGAACGTGCTGGAGTACTTCATCTCCACCCACGGTGCGCGTAAAGGCTTGGCCGACACCGCGTTGAAAACCGCCAACTCGGGTTACCTGACTCGTCGTCTGGTGGACGTGACGCAAGATCTGGTGGTGACCGAGCAGGACTGCGGCACCCACGCCGGTTACTTGATGCGCGCCATCGTCGAAGGCGGTGAAACCATTGAATCGTTGCGCGACCGCATTCTGGGTCGTACCGCTGCCGACGACATCCTGCATCCGGAAAACCGCTCGGTGCTCACCCCCGCTGGCAGCATGCTGGACGAAGATCTGATTGAAATGCTGGAAGCCGCTGGCGTGGACGAAGTCAAGGTGCGCACTGCACTCACCTGCGAAACCCGCTTTGGCATCTGCGCCCGCTGCTACGGCCGCGATCTGGGCCGTGGTGGCTTGGTGAACGGTGGTGAAGCGGTCGGTGTGATTGCCGCGCAGTCCATCGGTGAACCCGGCACCCAGCTGACCATGCGTACCTTCCACATCGGTGGTGCAGCATCACGTGCGGCCATTGCCTCCAGCGTGGAAGCCAAGTCCAACGGCAACATCGGCTTCAACACCACCATGCGTTATGTGACCAACGGCAAGGGTGAACTGGTGGTGATTTCCCGCTCTGGCGAAATCATCATCCAGGACGAACATGGCCGTGAGCGCGAGCGCCATAAAGTGCCTTACGGCGCGATTCTGACCATCAAGGCCGACCAAGCCATCAAGGCCGGTACGATTCTGGCCAACTGGGATCCGCTGACCCGCCCCATCATTACCGAATTCGCCGGCAAGGCGCGTTTCGAGAATGTGGAAGAAGGTCTGACGGTGGCCAAGCAGGTCGACGAAGTCACCGGCTTGTCAACCCTGGTGGTGATTGACCCGAAACGCCGTGGCTCTGCCAAAGTGGTGCGTCCGCAAGTGAAGCTGATTGACGCGTCGGGTAATGAGGTCAAGATTCCCGGCACCGACCACTCGGTGACGATTGGCTTCCCGATTGGCTCACTGGTGCAGGTGCGCGACGGTCTGGATGTCGGCCCCGGCGAAGTGCTGGCGCGTATTCCGGTTGAGGGCCAGAAAACCCGCGACATTACCGGCGGTTTGCCACGCGTGGCTGAGCTGTTCGAAGCCCGTTCACCCAAAGACAAGGGCGTGCTGGCCGAGATGACCGGTACCATTTCTTTCGGCAAGGAAACCAAGGGCAAGATTCGCCTGCAAATCACCGACCCCGAAGGCAAGGTCTGGGAAGATCTCGTGCCCAAAGAGAAAAACATCCTCGTGCACGAAGGCCAGATCGTCAACAAGGGCGAGTCCGTGGTCGACGGCCCGGCAGACCCGCAAGACATCTTGCGTCTGCTGGGTGCCGAAGAACTGGCGCGCTACATTGTTGACGAAGTTCAAGACGTGTACCGCTTGCAGGGCGTGAAGATCAACGACAAGCACATTGAAGTGATCGTGCGCCAGATGCTGCGCCGCGTGGTGGTCGGGGCTGCAGGTGACTCCAACTACATCAACGGGGAACAGGTCGAGCGCTCTGAAATGCTCAACACCAACGACGCTCTACGCGCCGAAGGTAAGGTGCCTGCGGTGTTTACCAACCTGCTGCTGGGTATCACCAAGGCATCGTTGTCCACCGATTCATTCATCTCTGCGGCGTCCTTCCAGGAAACCACCCGCGTGCTGACCGAAGCGGCCATCATGGGCAAGCGCGACGAGTTGCGTGGTCTGAAGGAAAACGTGATTGTGGGTCGCCTGATCCCTGCCGGTACCGGCATGGCGTACCACGAAGCACGCGACGTTCGGGAAAACATGGACGACGCCGAGCGCCGCGCTATTGCTGAAGCCGAAGCCGCTGAACTGGCTGGCGAGAGCGAAGCCGAGCTGGGCGAGGGCGCTGCAGCTGAATAAGCTGGACGCTCCTTAAAATAGAGCGCCTCACGCCCAATACAAAAGGGCTTGAGGCGTTTTTTTATGATATTTCCACTATGAATGACGAGCAGCGCCAGCCCCTTTGGCGGCAACTGCAAGCCACCGCCAAAGTGCTGCATGCCATCCGCCAAGGCCAGTCTGGCACGCCGGCTATGGCCGCCGTGGAAGCTACGCTGCGCCCGGGCGTGCAAGCGCTGAGTTTTGAAGTGCTGCGCTCGCTGGGTCGCGCCCAGGCCTTGCGCAAGCTATTGGCAGCGCGCAACCCGCCACCCCTGGTGGATGCACTTTTGTGCACCGCCCTGGCACTGCTGAGTCGAGAGGACAACGCCACCTACGACGCCTTCACGCTGGTGAATCAAACCGTTGAGGCAGCCAAAAAGAGCCTGGCGATCAAACCCCAGGCGGCATTTATCAACGCCTGCCTGCGCCGTTTCCTGCGTGAGCGTGAGGCGCTGCTGGCACAGTCCGCGCGCGACCCGGTCGCACGCTGGAACCACCCTGTCTGGTGGATCGAGCGTATCAAAGCCGACTGGCCGCAGCATTGGCAAGGCATCCTCACTGCCGCCGAGCACCAGGCACCCATGGTGCTGCGCGTCAACGCCCGCCATGGCACACCACAAGACTATCTTGCGAAACTACGTGATGCCGGCTTGGCAGCCAACGTCACCGGCCCGTTCAGCGTGGAATTGGCCTGCGCCTGCCCGGTGGGGCAATTGCCCGGGTTTGACCTGGGATGGGTGTCGGTTCAAGACAGCGCGGCACAGCTGGCAGCGCCATTGCTGCTGCAAGGGTTCCCCGCCACATCCGGCCTGCGTGTGCTGGATGCCTGCGCCGCTCCGGGCGGCAAAACGGCGCATTTGCTGGAACTGGCCGATGTTGAGGTCACCGCGCTGGATGTAGACCCTGTGCGCTGTGAGCGCATCCACCAGACCCTTCGGCGCCTGGGCCTTCAAGCGCGCGTGGTCGCAGCGGACGCCGCCGATGTGCCTGGCTGGTGGGACGGCCAACTGTTTGATGCGATTTTGTTAGATGCGCCCTGCTCTGCATCGGGCATCGTACGCCGCCACCCTGACATCCGCTGGCTGCGCCGCGCGACGGACATCGCCCAATTGGCAAGCCTTCAGGCACGCCTGCTGCAACGCCTGTGGCCTTTGCTCAAACCGGGCGGCAGGTTGCTCTATTGCACCTGCTCGGTGTTTCGCGCCGAAGGCGAGGCGCAGGTGGCAGCGTTCCTTGCCGACAACAACACAGCCAAAATGTTGGCATCACCGGGACATTTGTTGCCCACGCTCACCCCGCAGCCAGGCGAGGCCACCGACAATCCTGGCCATGACCATGATGGCTTCTTTTATGCCCTCCTCGAAAACACTGCTCCCTAGTCTGCACCGCTGGCTGCTGGTAGCCGCCCTGCTGTGTCTGGCGCAGGGTATGGGTTGGGCTGCAGACGTGACAAGCGGCGCTTCAGAGGCCAACGCCCAACCGTCGCTGACGCTGGAGCACGTCGATGGCAACCTGCTGCTTACCGCGCACTTCAGCCTGGATCTGCCTACGGTGGTTGAAGATGCCTTGCTAAAAGGCATTCCCATTTATTTTGTGGCGCGCGCTGAATTGTTGCGCGAGCGCTGGTACTGGACCAAACGCACCGTTACCACCACACAACGGCGCACTCGCCTGGCATACCACCCACTCACGCGCCGCTGGCGCCTCACCACAGGTTCGGGTGACATGACCGAGGCAACCCAGGGGCTCACGCTCGGCCAGAACTTTGAAAGCCTGGACGATGCAATGGCGGCTGTACGGCGCGTCTCGCGCTGGAAAATCGCCGAAGACAGCGACATCGAACCTGGCTCCAAACACCTGGTGACCTTCAGCTTTGAGCTCGACACCTCACAACTGCCCCGGCCGCTACAGATCGGCACCCTGGGGCAGTCCGATTGGGTAATGGATGTAAACCTCTCACAGGCGCTGGAGCCGGAGCGCAGCAAGTGAGCGCCGCCAGCCTGCCACGCAATTCACGGGCCCTGCGCTGGACCATCAGTTTTGGCCTCACAGCCATGGTGGCTATGGGCTTGGTGCTACTGTTTTTATTGACCCAGGCGACCAGCAATCGGGACCTGTACGAGCGCAACTACACCCTGCTGTTTGCCATCAACGTGGTGGTGGCCTCCCTGCTACTGGTCGCCATCGGCTGGATTGCCTACCGTTTGCTAAAACGCTTGCGCCAGAAAAAATTCGGTAGCCGTTTGCTGCTGAAGCTGGCGGCGGTGTTTGCCCTGGCCGGGTTCGCGCCGGGGGTGCTGATTTATGTGGTGTCGTACCAGTTTGTGTCGCGCTCGATTGAAAGCTGGTTCGATGTCAAAGTAGAGGGCGCGCTGGACGCTGGCCTGAACCTGGGCCGCACCACGCTGGAAGCGCTGTCTGCCGATCTGGTGGGCAAAACCCGTTCATCGGCAGCGCAGCTGGCAGACCGGGCTGATGTCAGCATTGCCCTGCCGCTGGAGCGTGCGCGTGATGCCATGGGGGCCGAAGAACTTCAGTTGTGGGGAGAAAGTGGGAGACTGATTGCTGCTGCCGGGCAATCCCGTTATCAGCTCACCCCCGACACACCGTCACCCCAGCAATTTCGTACTGCGCGCAGCCAGCGGGTCATCTCATGGGTCGAAGGCCTGGAGGACAGCGTGGCGGGGCAACCAACACTGGCGCGTATCAAGGTCCTGGCCCTGATCAACAGCGTCGGGGTGGGCAGTCTGGGCGAGGCGCGCTATCTGCTCGCCACCAAGCAGTTACCCGGCTCACTGGTGGACAACGCCTTGGCCGTGACCCAAGCCAATCGCGAGTACCAGGAACGCGCGCTGGCGCGCGACGGCTTGCGCCGCATGTACATCGGTACCCTCACACTCAGCCTGTTTCTAGCCGTCTTTGGCGGGGTGCTGCTGGCGGTGGTGCTGGGCAACCAGATCGTGCGCCCCCTGCTGGTGCTGGCCGATGGTGTGCGTGAGGTGGCGGCGGGCGACCTCTCGCCCAAATCGTCGCTGCGCGGCAGAGATGAGCTTGACGGTCTGACGCGCTCATTTGCAGACATGACACAACAGCTGTTTGACGCCCGCCAGGCGGTTCAAGTCAGCATGTCGCAGACCAACGCGGCGCGCGCAAACCTGCAAACCATTCTGGACAACTTGACCACAGGCGTCATGGTGCTGAAAGCCGATGGCACCGTGATCTCGTCCAACCCGGGTGCCACCCGGATCCTGAAGCTGCCTATGGCCACCTGCGAGGGTCAAAGACTGGCTGACATCCATGGCCTAACAGCGTTTGGCGAAGACGTACAGCAACAGTTTGACGCCTTTATGGCATCTGACCGGGAACGCAGTCTGGACCACTGGCAGCAGTCATTCGAGCTGGGCAACACCAAGCCGGATGCCATCGGCCGCCCGAGCAACTGCACACTCACCCTGATCGCCCGCGGTGCCGAGCTGCCGGGCAACCAATATCTGCTGGTGTTTGATGACATCTCCGAAATCGTCTCGGCCCAGCGTGCCCAGGCCTGGGGCGAGGTGGCGCGCCGTCTGGCCCATGAGATCAAAAACCCCCTCACCCCGATTCAACTCTCTGCCGAGCGGCTGGAGATGAAACTCACCGGCAAGGTCGCAGCACCAGAGCAGGCGCTGCTGACCAAGTCCGTCAAGACCATCGTGGATCAGGTCGATGCCATGAAACGCCTGGTCAACGAGTTTCGCGACTACGCCCGCCTCCCCGCAGCCGAGCTCAAAGCCCTGGACCTCAATGCGCTAGTGCAAGACGTGCTCAACTTGTATGCGCCTGACCACGCTGAAGTGTCTATCGTCGTTGAACTGGATACCGCTTGCCCACCGATTCTGGGCGACCCCCAGCAGCTGCGCCAAGTGTTGCATAACCTTTTGCAAAACGCCCAGGACGCCACCGCCACCGCCGGGCGAGCAGACCTTGAACACCCGGTAGTGCTAAAAACGCAATGGCTGGCCAGCTCAAATCGGGTGCGCATGACAGTGCAGGACAACGGCACCGGATTTCCCGACCACATCCTTAAGCGCGCCTTTGAGCCCTACGTCACCACCAAGGACAAAGGCACCGGGCTTGGGCTGGCGGTTGTCAAAAAGATAGCGGACGAGCACGGCACACGGGTCGATATCAGTAACCGCCAGTTGAATGATCAGTTGGTGGGTGCGCAAGTGTCGTTATCATTCGGCATACAACGTGCATAGATACAACGAACGGTTTAAAGCTGGAAAGCGCTGACACTTAAAGGGACGCGGCACAACATGGCAAACATTTTGGTAGTGGATGACGAACTGGGTATTCGTGATCTGTTGTGCGAAATCCTCAACGACGAAGGGCACACCGTTGAAGTAGCTGAAAACGCCGCACAAGCTCGTGCAGCGCGCGTGCGAGAGCGGCCTGATCTGGTGCTGCTGGACATCTGGATGCCCGACACCGACGGCGTCACCCTGCTCAAGGAATGGTCTGCCACCGGCGCACTCACCATGCCCGTCATCATGATGAGCGGCCACGCCACCATCGACACTGCCGTGGAAGCCACCCGCATAGGCGCGCTGGCTTTTCTGGAAAAACCCATTACCCTGCAGAAGCTGCTCAAAGCCGTCGAACAAGGACTGGCGCGCAGTTCATTGCGCAAAAGCATGGCACCAATGCCCGACACTTCGGTCAAGCGGCCTGACGGCCCTCTCAAAATGGAGGAATCGACTGGCCTGGCCCTGAACGGCCAATCTGATCTGGGGCCGCAAGTCACCCAGACTTTTATGCTGGACAAACCCTTGCGCGAGGGCCGTGACGAGTACGAAAAAGCCTATTTCGAATTTCATCTGTTCAAGGAAAATGGCTCCATGACCCGCGTTGCCGAAAAAACCGGTCTGGAGCGTACCCACCTTTACCGCAAACTCAAGCAACTCGGCGTCAGCCTGGCGCGCACCAAGCGCAGCTGAAAATTGGCATCTGTCCGGAAATTAGTTTTTTAGCCTGATATACTCATTTGCTTAGGCCCGGTAGCTCAGTCGGTAGAGCAGAGGATTGAAAATCCTTGTGTCGGTGGTTCGATTCCGCCCCAGGCCACCAGTATCCATGCGCCCCAGCGCCCTTTTCGGGCCCTGGGGCGTTTCTACAATTGCGGCGGATTTTTTACAAAAATCTTCAAGTGGCAGTCGGAAATCTCCTAGTTCAACAGTTCGGAGCCGCTCGAGGGCTGGCAACACTTCGCATTTCAAAACATGACGGATCGCTGATCCTATCCCTCGTTAGGGCTGGACGGAGCGCTTCCGGTTGGCGTTGGAGTCCGAATTGCGCGGCGATGGAAGCTGTTGATTTTGAGAGTCCAGTGCCAAAGACAAAAAAAGTAACGATTCACACCAGTGGAGCGGTAAATGTCCATGACGTTGCGACTCCAGGGCGTACTTTTATTCCTTGCTTGTTAGATTTGACAGAGCCAGTCTTGGTAATCGGTTACGTTGTACCGTCAATTAGCGCATTGGACATTGCCCAGGTTACCAACGGCGATCACATAATCTTTTTCCCAAGTCCAATCTGCAACAAAATTGCGTTTGAGTTTTATGCAATTCCAGCCGATGCGCCAACCCTGCCAGGTGAAAGCTGGCGCTTCGTTGTCGAAGGACGGTACGGCCTAGCATGTACTGTGGCATTTGGGTCGGCGGTTGCAATACCCACAGGTACGCCTGACGAGGCTTTCACGACTTATCGAGTGCCATCGCTAATTCCTGCGCAGGCCATTCGTGAAGATCAGGTATTCATTCGCTTTCAGCAGTTGATGCATAGCAACCAAGTGTCAGAGGCACTCAATAAGTCAGCCATTCCTAAAGAGTTGCACGCCAAGATTATCCAAAGTAGTGTCGAAAGTGGACGTGGCATTCAGGGTCCCACCCGGACGGGGTTTGGGAAATTGTTTGCAATGTTCAGATGCATAGAAAACCAGAGCTAACTGTAGTTTTTCGGGATCCTCGATTCAAAGCAGAATTGGTTGATCTAAAACCGTCAGATAACAGGCTTGAAAAGGTTCGGGTTCGTTTCAAGGTGCTCGATCTGACCTCAAATTCTTACGTTAAAACTACAGTGGAAGTTCTGAGTATTTCACTCAACGCTGAGCTTTTATCGTAAAGGTTTTACACGTTCGCCAATTCGAGCTTTTACGTACTGCTCGGTCGTTTCCCGATTTTTGTGCGCGAGCAATTTCTGCGAATGCGCCAGATCGCCAGTATCGGTCGCAGCTTTGGCCCTAATATCCCGAAACTGAAAATCTACTTTTGCCAATGTCCGCGCCTTGTCAAAGTGTGAGCGCAGCGCAAATGATGTTGGAGGCTGACCGTTCTCGTCCTGAATCGGAATTGGCCAATTGGAGGAACGACTGGCGGAGCTTCCGGCGGCATAGGATCGGCCAAGTTCGGCAGGAGTTCGGTGGATTTGGTGTGGTTCCGGGCTTTTGACCCAGGCTATTGAAAAAAGTTGACCCACCGACAACCTTGGCAAACGCAGGGCATAAGCCGTAAAAATAACCTTTAAGCCTACCCACTTTTTGCGACAACTTACTTGACTTCTATCGCCATTGGCGCAGTTGATGCTCAAAGAGCCCCTTCTCGCGACACCATGCATGTAACGCTTGGTCTTTGAGGGAGTGACTTTCGTTGAGGGCAGCCAAGCGCTGGGCGCCACCCCAAGTGGGCGCAGGCTTTTCACCTGGTAAGTTCAGGCTTTGAACCTTGCCCGATTCCTTGAGCCAGTTCTTCAAGGTGCCAAGCGACAGGTTGAGTTCATCTGCTATGTCAGGCAGCGTCTTGGCGCCTCGTTGGCGCGCCTTGCTCAGCGCTTGTTCCTTGAATTCGGCAGGGTAAGTTTTTCGTTTCATAAAGTGTCGCTTTGCTGCGGATCATCCGCAATTTCTGAACGCGACAACTATTCTGACTCAGGGGGATACCGTGTAAGGGAGCGTACGGTGCTCAGTTCGGTGACCAGGATCATCAAAAAGCCCGGCTCGATTGGCCGGGCTTTTTTCGGTGAATACGACGAATTGCGGTCGTTGCCTTTTTACCTTTTAAACTTCAAAACGTGGTCATGTTCAGCGTCCCGCCAGTTTTTCGCCGGTAATGGACAGCAAGCGCGTGAAATCCACACCGGGCGTCTGCAGCTTGTCAGGCAGCATCAAGGAGCCTGAAAGGCGCTGCTGTACGCTTCGCCGCTCACCGCGATGGGTGATGTCTTCCGCTACTGCGGTGAACGCCACCAACAGCAGGACGGCAACAGTCAGCAACAGCCAGATCAACGCGTGCGTCCAGGTGCTGCTCCAGGCAGCTTGAGTGGGAATGCGGCGGGACAACAGGCGGTTTTGGGTATTCATTGCTCACTCCTTGATGGGTTATGGGTTGGAGGTATGGTCCTATGGTCCCTCTGAACGCCCGAGCTCGCTGTCGGCGCAAGGCGCCGCGCGTTGTAGGAGTGAGCCGACAGCGCGCTGGGGTTCGGAGCAGGCCCTCACACCACCGGTGGATCGGTCTCGCGCTCGGGGTGCCGATGAGCCGCCAACGCCTTGATAAACGCCTGCGTCGCCTCGCCCGTACCGCCGTCGACCACGATGCCCGGGTCGGCTTTGCCGCTGGGCAAGTCAACGGGAATACCCGCCTGATCAAGCAGCATGCCTGCCGCGCCCATCACCATGATGGGTTTGGTGTGGCGATACTGGTCTGTCACGAAGTCCATCGCCTGGCCCAAGACCGCGAGCTCGTCCACTCCGTCGGCACCATCGGGCAGCACCAGACCATCGAACAAAAAGCCAGGCTCGTTCTCAAACGATGCGTCAGCGTCCAGCGCCACGCCGTCGGCAGTCTCTATCGCTCCGATGTGGGGGCCAACAAATCGTGGGATGGCGCCTTCTGCGAACAGTGCGGCGTGCACGTCGAGGGCGGTTTTGCCAACAATGCCGGGGGCGACCAGGATGGCCACCTTGCGGGCTGTGATCGAGCCGTCGCCCGGCCGGGCCTTGAGCGACAGCGTGGGTGACTTCATGACCTCCGGTGTGGACATCTGCGCCAAAGCCTTGGGCATCGCGTCGGGCAACGTTTTGATGCCCAGTCCTGCAGCCACGCGCTTTGCCAGTGGTTCAGAGACATTGCGCAGCGAAGACACCATGCGCTCGCGGATCGCGGGTACCTGCACCTTGGACAACTCGAAGCGAAACGCTGCCGCAATGTGCGCCTGCTCCACCGAGGTCTGGCTGTCGAAGAACAGCGTGGCCTGGGTGTAATGGTCAGCAAACTTTTCGGGTTTCGCCCGCACCTTGGCCTGCTCCTCTTTGGCCTGGAGTTTCTCGGGGACGGTCACAAAACCGTGGGCCGCGCCCGCCTGGAACGGACAGCCGCCGCCCAGGGAATTGGGCTCGTAGGACACGCGCCCACGCGCAATCGACTGACGGTGCATGCCGTCGCGCTGGTTGTTGTGAATAGGAGCGAGTGGTGCGTTGATGGGGATTTCATGGAAGTTGGGCCCCCCCAGGCGAGAGATCTGCGTGTCCGCATAGGAATGGATGCGCCCCGCCAGCAAGGGATCGTTGGAGAAGTCGATGCCAGGCACCACATGGGCGACGCAAAAAGCGACTTGCTCGGTCTCGGCAAAGAAGTTGTCAGGGTTACGGTTGAGCACCATGCGCCCGACCCTCTGCACCGGCACCAGCTCTTCTGGGACGATCTTGGTGGCATCCAGGATGTCGAAACTGAAGGCCTCGCCCTCCTCTTCAGAGAACACCTGAAAGCCCAGCTCCCATTCGGGGAAGGCGCCGGCCTCAATGCGCTCCCACAGGTCGCGACGGTGGTAGTCGGGATCGGCGCCAGAGATTTTTACCGCTTCGTCCCACACCAGAGAATGGGTGCCGAATTTCGGCTCCCAGTGAAACTTCACGAAAGAGACCTCGCCCGCTTCGTTGACTAGCTTATAGGTGTGCACACCAAAGCCCTGCATGGTAGCGAAACTGCGCGGGATTGCGCGGTCTGACATCAGCCACATCAGCGTGTGGGTGGACTCAGGCATGAGGCTCACGAAGTCCCAGAAGGTATCGTGAGCAGATGCAGCCTGCGGCATGGCGTGGTGCGGCTCGGGCTTGACGGCATGCACCAGGTCGGGGAATTTCATGGCATCCTGAATGAAGAACACCGGCATGTTGTTGCCCACAAGATCCCAGATGCCTTCGTCGGTGTAGAACTTCACCGCGAAGCCGCGCACATCGCGTGCCGTGTCTTTGGAGCCACGCTCGCCAGCCACGGTGGAGAAGCGCGCGAACACCGGTGTAATCTTCCCCGCCTCCTTGAATGGCGCGGCTTTGGTGAGGTGGCTAAGCGGCCCGTAACTCTCGAAATAGCCGTGCGCTCCTGAGCCCCGTGCGTGAACGATGCGCTCGGGAATGCGCTCGTGGTCAAAGTGGGTAATCTTCTCGCGCAAGATGAAATCTTCCAGCAGTGCCGGCCCGCGCACGCCAAACTTCAACGAGTTCTGGTTGTCGGCGATGCGCACGCCCTGGTTGGTGGTGAGCATCTGACCGGTGGCATCGGACCGCAGCCGTTCCAGGCTGCCGGTGCTCATGTTGACCCCTGGAGGCGGCGGCTCGCCGGTTTTGTCCGAAGTGTTTTTCTCGGTTAATGTGCTGCCGCCAGGCAGGTTCGACTCTGGCGTGGCGGTGTCGCCCGGCGGTGGATTCATGCCTTGGACAAAACCGTGCTCGGACGCCTTGGTGGCGTTAAAGGGCATGGCGGCAGCAAGCACGTCGGTTTGTGCCATCTTCTTGGACGCGGGATCTTCGCTGGCCTCTTTAGCTCGGGAAGGACCGCTGTCGGTGTTGCGTGAGGCTGCCTTGGCGGGGGTTTTGCTTTTGGCGGTGGGATCAAGCTTGGGCATGGTGGTCGCTCATGGGTTGTGCAGGCGAGATTGCCAGAACACGAGGTTAGGCCCCGTAGCGACCCGGATGCGTAGGACGCCGCCTCAAAACGTGTTCTTGGCGGCGGTGGGAGGTATTTGAAGGAAACGCACTGCATGGCGTTGAGGCCGCGTCCTACAGCCTGCTTCGGTGACTTGTCGCAAACTGAAGACCTCAACGGGGGGTTTGGCAATTTCATTTGAAACATCCCTCGTTCAACCATTTGAAGGAGACACATCATGGGTAAGTATTTCATCGCATGGTTACTAGGTGTACCGGCGTTTGCGCTGCTGATTTTTTGGTTAATCTGATGACCAGGATTCCTGCCTCTGGCGCCCA
>Ga0209181_10003862_pt1 | contig 22754 bp, 19 predicted proteins | sample MAT05_FD_187208 | JGI IMG/M metagenome (GOLD analysis project Ga0209181, IMG submission 187208) | Freshwater microbial communities from Lake Fryxell liftoff mats and glacier meltwater in Antarctica - MAT-05 (SPAdes) (version 2) | ecosystem: Environmental > Aquatic > Freshwater > Ice > Liftoff...
GATGCACATCGCCCGACAGCACGGGAAGTTGAAATTGCAGGTTCATCGCTTGTTCTGCTCTGATGCCCCTCGCCATGCCAGCGCGATCTCACGATTATCGTTGCAGATCAATCATCTGCAATCGAATTCTCTGAAATTACCCAAGTTCGCATCCTAACCCAAAGGGCGCGCCCGATCCACCGTCTTTGCAAGCCGACTGGCAACTGCCGATCACGCGACGAAGTTTGCGCTACAACAAGACCCGCTCGATGCCGCCGGCGTTGGCTGTGGCCACATACTCAGGCAGCCACTTTTCACCCAACACGTGGCGTGCGATCTAAAGTCGATGTCCACCGGGCACGGCGTCGCGCATTTGTGACACACCGTGCAATGGTCGGCCACGTCGCCGAACTCGTCGAAGTGTTTGACCGAAATGCCGCGCCGCGTCTGCTCCTCGTAAAGAAAGGCTTCGATCAAGAGCGAGGTGGCGAGAATCTTGTTGCGCGGGCTGTAGAGCAGATTTGCGCGCGGCACATGGGTGGCACACACCGGCTTGCATTTGCCGCAGCGCAGGCAGTCCTTGATCGATTCGGCGATCGAGCCGATCTCACTTTGCTCCAGGATCAGCGATTCGGTGCCCATGAGGCTGAACGACGGCGTGTAGGCGCGACGCAGGTCGCCACCCGCCAGCAGCTTGCCGCGGTTGAAACGACCGCTTGGATCGACCTTCTGCTTGTAGTCGCGAAACGCGCTGATCTCGTCGTCACGCAGATACTCGAGCTTGGTGATGCCGATGCCGTGCTCGCCGGAAATGACGCCGCCCAGACTGCGTGCCAGCGCCATGATGCGCGCCACCGCCTGATTGGCAGCCTGCAGCATTTCATAGTTGTCGGAATTGACCGGTATGTTGGTGTGCACGTTGCCATCGCCGGCATGCATGTGCAGCGCCACCCAGGCGCGGCCCGACAGCACGTGTACGCGCTCGCATGCGCGGAAGATCGGCAGGTAGGCGGCACCGCCGAACAGCTCCTCAAGTGGCGCACGCAACTCCTGCTTCCACGAAATGCGCACCACGTGCTGCTGCACCATGCGGAAGATACTGGCCTCTTGCGGCATGGTCAGCGCATCCGCCTTGACGCCCAGTGCGCACAGGGCCAGACCCTTGGCGGCGACGCTTTGGTCGAGACTGTCGCGCACCGCCTGCCAGCGCACCCTGACCTGTGCCAAAAGCGCGTCAGCCTCGCGCACGCGGTCGCCCAGCAACTCGTCCTTGGACAGCGAATCGTCGTCCGGATTGACCGGCAGCGCCGGCTGGCGCAGGAACTCTTCAAGCCGCCTGATCAATTGCAGCTTGTTGGATATGGAAAGCTCGATGTTGATGCGCTCAATGCCGTCCGAGTAATCGCCCAGACGGTCAAGCGGAATCACCACATCCTCATTGATCTTGAATGCATTGGTGTGGCGCGCGATGGCAGCGGTACGCGCGCGGTCGAGCCAGAACTTCTTGCGCGTCTCGGACGAAACCGCAACGAAGCCCCCGGCACCGCGCGCATTGCAGATGCGCACCACCTCGCTGGTCGCGCGCGCCACCGCATCGGCGTCGTCACCACAGATGTCGCCAATCAACACCATCTTTGGCAGCCGGCCGCGACGCGACTTGGTGGCGTAGCCGACCGCCTTCAGGTAGCGTTCGTCAAGATGTTCAAGTCCGGCCAGCACCACCGATGCGGCCGCGGAAGCGGGGCTGGCGGCACGCATCTGCGCGGTCAGGCCATCGAGGTAGTTCTTGATCTTGACAACCGCCGGCACCGATTCGCCAAGAAGGCCGAAGAACTCGAGACACACCGTGCGGGTATGGTCGGGCATGCGGTGCAGGATGAAGCGCGCCGAGGTGATGATGCCGTCGCAACCCTCTTTCTGTACGCCGGGCAGGCCGCTCAGAAACTTGTCGGTAACATCCTTTCCCAGGCCGGCCTTGCGAAAACGCCGGCCTTCGATTTCGAGAATTTCCGGCGCGCCGTGCGGCGTCTTGCCGTCTTTCCTGAAGCGCTGGATCGAAAAGCGCGCCAGCACCGCGTCATGAATCTTGCCCGTGTTGTGGTCAAGCCGGGTGATTTCCATGAAGTAACCGTTGGTATCGACCGTGCGCCACGACAGAAGATTGTCGATCGCCGTGCCCCACAGTACCGCCTTCTTGCCACCCGCATTCACCGCCACATTGCCACCAATGCAGGAGGCGTCGGCCGAAGTCGGGTCGACCGCGAACACCAGCCTGCGCGCCTCTGCCGCCTCCATCACGCGCTTGGTCACCACGCCGGCGCCGCACTGGATGCTGGCATATTCGCGACCGGCCGCGCCCGGCAATGCGCCGACCTCGATTTTTCCCAGTGCATCGAGCTTTTCGGTATTGATGATGGCTGACAAGCGCGTCAAGGGCACCGCGCCACCGGTATAGCCGGTACCGCCACCGCGTGGAACGATGGTGAGGCAAAGCTCAAAAAGCTCACGCGCAAGCAGTGCGCATTCCTCCTCGCTATCGGGGTGCAGCACCACAAACGGATACTCGACACGCCAGTCGGTGGCGTCGGTCACGTGTGACACGCGAGACATGCCATCGAAAGCGACGTTGTCGCGGCGCGTGACCCTGGACAATCGCTTCAGGCAGGCGCGCCGCAGTGCCGGGGGCGCTCACGGTGCACATTCGGCCCAACTGGCGAACCCGCCAGCGGCGCGTGAATGCGCACAGAACGGCGCCTCGGCAAACCCTTTGCGGCAGGTGCACACCGCCATCAGGCGGCGCTTTGCCCGGCCGCGACATAGCGGCGCGCGCTGCGCCGGCTATTCGACCTTTTCCTCGACCCAGCCGCGCTTGGCCAATAACGCTTCGAAGCTGCCGTTCTTGTATTCGCCGCCACCGACGTAGGCGTCGAACTGCTTGAAGGCATTGACCTTGGTACGCGAGCCGCGGCGCGCGAGCACTTCGCGCCCTTGCGAATCGAGAAACGCCCACGCCGGCACCGGGCTGCCCTTGAGGTGCTTGATCGCGTCACCACGCGGCATGCTGCTGCCATCAGCCAACTGTATCGGGTCCTCGCGATTGCCACGAATGTCGAAATACGCGAGAACATAACGACTCGCATAGCTGACCCGCAACTCCTCGGACGAAAACGTATGCTTGTTGACATACACGCAATACGGGCATTTGTTGAAGCCGTAATAGACGAACACCGGCTTGCCCTGCTGCTTGGCTACCTTGAGAGCCTCGTTGTACTCGAGAAAACTCCAGCCATCCGGCAACTCGGCACGGGTCGGGCCCGCAGTTGCAAAAAGCAGCATCGCGCAAACCAGGCTCACCACTCGGGCAAGTCGACTGAAACTTGGCAAAAGGGTCATTGCTGTCTCCGGTGGTGTCACTACTTCAGGCGGATGCCTTGAATCCCGCAGCCACATGCGAGCCATCGCAAAACGGCTTGTTCTTCGAGGCCCCACAGCGGCACAGGATGGCTTGCGTCACGCGCGCTATGGTAGCACCGGTTCCGGTGACGATCTCCACGTTGCCGCTGACTGAAAGCGGTCCGTCGGGCAACGGCTCGACGTTCACAACACCATCGCGTTTGGGCAGTGGCTTCATGTCGGCGCTGACCGGCGCTTCGGCGCTGGCGACGAATTTCGCCTGCTTGTGGGAACCGTCGCAAAACGGCGTGTTCTTCGAAGCACCACAGCGGCACAGGTTGGCGCGTTGCAGCTTGCCCTTGCCCTTGAGCGCTACATCGGCATGAATCGTCAATGGGCCGTTCTCACGGATACGCACCAGATTGACCGGCGCTGCTTTTTCTTCTGGTCCGCCGTCGTGACGACGATAGGTCAGGGCTCCAGACGGGCATTGGCGAATAGTGTGCAACAGATTCTCAACCGTATCGCCGTCAGGCTTGATCCATGGCCCCTTGACATTGGCCAGGAACACCGCCGGCGCGCCCAGCACGCAATAGCGCGCGTGAATGCAACGCTTGCCTTCGAACATCACCGTTACGTATTTGCCCTTGGTTCTGCTGATCTCCTTGCCATCGGCGGACGCGACATCACTGCCATCCTGTTGTGCCGCGGCAGCCGGCGCGAGTGTGGCAAGGCTGGCCGCCGAACTTCCCAACAGCAAGCGCCGCCGCCCGGCCGAGGACAGGCCCGGCGCGTCAGTTGCAAGGTTCGCGGGTACCGACTCCACCAACTTTTCCATGCTTCACCTCCATGAAAGGCGCCTTTGGCACGTCCTGCGACAGCCGTTTCCGCATGCGCAGTAGCTGCAAGCCCAATCATACTGCTGAATTTCGCCACGGTGGGCTTGACCCTGCGCTTCAGGCACCCAGCGCTGCCACGGCCGCATAGCGGGCCGCCTTGCCTGCAGCCATGTAGATGAGGCAGTGCCACCAAGTCAGGCGCAGCCAGCCGGCTGCCACGCACAAGGCGTCGCCCGCAATCGGCGTCCAGGCGAACAGCAAGGCGGGCTCGCCGACGCGCCGCAACCACGCCTCATGTCGCCACGGCTGGCGATGCGGGATGAAGCGCCCCACGCCGTAGGAAATCATGCCCCCGAATGTGTTGCCCGCGGTGGCGACCACAAGCGCTGGCCACAGCAGGTGCGGATGCAGATGCAACACGGCGGCCAGCATCAGCTCCGACGAAACCGGCACCAGCGTGGCAGCGACGAGGCTGCCGAAAAACAGCGACCACAGCGAAGCATCGGCGGTAAAAAATGACTGCAGGGACTCAAGCAAGTGAATTTTCCTTACCCCCTTTGGAGGGGTATACTTCACCCCTTGAACGGGGGATCATGAACTGATGCAAAAAGGCATCGATTATCTGCAGAAAATCCTCACCGCGCGGGTTTACGACGTCGCCACCGAAACGCCGCTGGAAAAGGCGCCCGGGCTTTCGGCACGACTCAACAACACCCTTCTGCTCAAACGCGAGGACATGCAAAGCGTATTCTCGTTCAAGCTGCGCGGCGCCTACAACAAAATGGCAAGCCTGCCGGCGAGCACCCTTGAAAGTGGGGTGATCTGCGCGTCAGCGGGCAACCACGCCCAGGGTGTGGCGCTTGCCGCCAGGCGTCTGGGAGCACGCGCGGTAATCGTGATGCCCGTCACCACGCCTGCAGTGAAGGTCCAGGCGGTGCGCACACGCGGCGGCGAAGTGGTTCTGTTCGGCGACTCCTTCGATGAAGCTCATACCCATGCGCGTGAACTCGAACAACGGCAGGGCCTGACCTTCGTACACCCGTTCGACGATCCCGAAGTGATTGCCGGCCAAGGCACCATCGGCATGGAGATGTTGCGCCAACACCAGGGGCCGATCCACGCGATTTTCGTGGCTATCGGCGGTGGCGGCCTGATCGCCGGCATCGGCGCCTACGTGAAACGGGTGCGCCCCGACATCCGCATCATCGGCGTCGAACCGGTCGATTCGGATGCGATGGCACGATCGCTGGCCGCCGGCCGGCGCGTCAAGCTCGCGCAGGTCGGACTGTTCGCCGACGGCGTGGCCGTCAAACAGGTGGGCAAGGAGACCTTCCGCCTGTGCCGCGAGGTCGTCGACGAAATCATCCTGGTCGATACCGACGACATCTGCGCGGCGATCAAGGATGTGTTCGAAGATACGCGCTCCATCCTCGAGCCCGCCGGTGCACTGGCGATCGCCGGCGCCAAGGCCTATGTCGAGCGCGAGAAACTCAAGGGCCAGACTCTGGTTGCAGTGGCTTGCGGCGCCAACATGAACTTCGACCGCCTGCGCTTCGTTGCGGAACGCGCCGAAGTCGGCGAGCGGCGCGAGGCGATCCTGGCGGTCACCATTCCCGAGGCGCGCGGCTCGTTCAAGCGCTTTTGCGAACTCATCGGCAGCCGCAGCGTGACCGAATTCAACTACCGCATCGCCGACGCCGATCGTGCCCACATCTTTGTCGGGCTTTCGGTACACGACCGCAACGACATCGGCCGGCTGATTCGCAATTTCGGAAAGCACGGCTTCCGGGCACTCGACCTGACTGACGATGAATTGGCTAAATCGCATCTTCGCCACATGGTTGGGGGCCACTCTCCACTGGCGCACGAAGAGTTGCTGTACCGCTTCGAGTTTCCCGAGCGGCCCGGCGCGTTGATGAAATTTCTGGCCAGCATGCGGCCAGACTGGAACATCAGCCTGTTTCACTATCGCAATCACGGCGCCGATGTGGGGCGCGTTCTGGTGGGCATGCAGGTGCCGGCCAAGGAAATGACGGCGCTGCGAAAATTTCTTGACGCCCTGGGCTATCGTTTCTGGGATGAAACTTCAAATCCGGCCTATCGGCTTTTCCTGGGGTGACCCGCATGCGCATTCATTACCGCCTGCTAAATGTCTTCACACTGGACGGGCAACGCCTGTCGGGCAATCCCTTGTGCGTATTCGAGGATGGCAGCAGCCTGACAGCAGAGAAGATGCAGGCGCTTGCCCTGCAGTTCAACCTGTCTGAGACCACCTTCATCCTGCCTTCGGCGACTGCCACGGCTGCAGTGCGCATCTTCACCCCGGCGATGGAGTTGCCGTTTGCCGGCCATCCGACGCTGGGTACAGCACATGTGGTGCGCGACTTGCATCGGGCGGCCAATGCAGTCAGCCTGGCGATGCAGGTTGGCGACATAGCCGTGCGTGCCAGCGGCAACATCTGGACGCTCGAAGCACCGCCACCGAAGTCCCGCGATTTCCCTCCTGCGTCCACCCAGGCCTTGTTGTCTGCGCTCGGCCTTACACCGGACGACCTGGCGGCGGCGCCCATATGGATCAACGCTGGCATGGAGCAACTGCTGGTGCCGCTGGTATCGACTGTCGCGGTACGCCGCGTAGCGCCAAATGCCGACCTGGGCGTGTTTCCAAATTCTTCAGGCAAGGTGTCGGTTTATTGCTTCTCGCCGCTCGACCCTCGCGCAACCATGCTGGTGCGATTCTTTTTCGCAAAAAATGTCGGCAGCGTGGCGGAGGACCCGGCGACCGGCTCGGCCTGCGCCAACCTCGGCGGCTATGCATTGGCCAGCGGCTTTGCGTTGCCGCTCAAATGCGATCTGCGGCAGGGGGAATACACCGGTCGGCCCTGCGCGCTCGGACTTGAAGTCGATGCACAACGGCGAATCTTCGTCAGCGGCGAGGTGATTGAACTCGGACGTGGCTACATCGATCCTTGAGTCACCGCCCGCCTGCCAACAGCGAGCCCTTGTTGAGTCATGAAGAACGCATGACAAAACCATCTCCCACTCGGGGCTGTCAGATTGTTTGCAGCGAAGGAGAATCGCGGCGTAGCCAGCGAGAACGGCCGCAAAGCCGACCACCCCTGCCGGTCAATCCGCATCCGGGTCGGCAAACATGTGAGGCGCGGGTGCATCGGCGCAAGGTTCTTCGTCGAAGGCGATATCACCTGCATTCGCCGGGTTCGCTTCGAGTTGCTCAAAATCGAATAGGGTTCGGTCCATCAGATGGGAAGGCGTGACGCTTGAAAGACTGGTGAAGACCGACTCGACACGACCGGGGAAGCGTTTTTCCCATTCCCGCAACAATGCCTTGAGCTCGCGTCGCTTGAGCGTTTCCTGGGAGCCACACAGGTCGCAGGGAATGATGGGGAATTTCCTCTCATCGGCAAAGCGCGCAAGATCGACTTCCTTGACATAGGCCAATGGTCGAATCACCACATGGCGCCCGTCGTCTGACTTGAGCTTTGGCGGCATCGACTTCATCTTGCCGTTGTAGAACATGTTCAGAAAGAGCGTTTCAAGAATGTCGTCTCGATGATGTCCCAGAGCGATCTTGGTCGCGCCAAGTTCGGATGCCACCCGATAAAGGATGCCGCGGCGCAGACGTGAGCACAGTGCGCAGGTGGTCTTGCCTTCAGGCACCACCCGCTTGACGATCGAATAAGTGTCCTCTTCCTCGACGTGAAACGGCACGCCGCGTGCACGCAGATAGTCCGGCAACACATGCGCGGGGAATCCCGGCTGCTTCTGGTCGAGATTGACAGCAATCAGTTCAAAGGAGATCGGCGCGCGTTCGCGCAACTTCAAGAGGATCTCCAGCATGCCATAACTGTCCTTGCCGCCGGACAGGCAAACCATGACACGGTCGCCTTCCTCGATCATCCTGAAATCACCGATCGCCTGCCCCACCAGTCGGGTCAGGCGCTTCTCAAGCCGATTGCTCTCGAATACCCGCTTGCGCTCCTTGATGCTGAATACGATTGGTCGTTCAATCATCTGTTGCATGGCGGGTCCGATGGTATGCAGGAAAGACTTCATGCCAGGGCAAACGCCGCTGCGACGGGCAATACGTCGAAAAACTGGCAGGGGGTTGCCGGCACACGCCGGCCGGACTCAGCGTTTTCACAGGTAAATCGAGCGACCGCCGTCGACCGCGAGAATCTGGCCGGTGACGAAATCGGCGTCACAAAACAAGAATCGCACGGCGCGCGCGATCGCATCGGCGCCGCCTTCACGCGCCAGCGGCGTTGTGGCCATGATGCGCGCCTGCTCGGCGCGATCGATTCGCCCCAGCGCGGCGTCGGTGGCATCGGGCCAGTCGATAGGACCGGGCGCCACGCCATTGACGCGAATCGCGGGTGCCAGTTCCAGCGCCAATGCGCGCGTGAGACCTGCCAGTCCCGCCTTGGCAACGGTGTATACCGTGTAGTCCTTGAGAGGCCGATCTGCATGAATGTCGATGATGTTGACGATCGCACCATGTGTAGCCTTCAGCGCCGTTGCCGCTGCCTGGGAAAGAAACAATGGCGCCTTGAGATTGCTGGCCATCAGATCGTTCCAGTTCGCTTCGCAGATCGATCCGAGCGGCGTCGGGAAAAAGGTCGACGCGTTGTTCACCAGGCCATCAAGCCTGCCAAATCTTGTCAGCGCCATCGACACCAATGAAGGCAGGGCCGGGGTATCTGCCAGGTCCAGTGCCATCAAATGCGCCGAACCGGATCGCAGGGCGTTGAGGCGGTCGCAGAGCCTGGCTGCCTCTTCAGCATGGCCACGATGATGAACTAGTACGTTACCGCCAGCCGCATGCAGAAACCGGGCCGTGGCGGCGCCGACGCGGCGTGCCGCACCGGTGATCAGAAAAGCCTTGCCGGCCAACGCTTGTTCCATGCTTTGATGATGCTCGCGGAGTCTAAAGCGGGATTTTACCCGCCAGCCCGTTCCGCAACGAACGCTATTGGCGAGAATTGAGCGCACGCCCCCATTCGCGCAAGGGGTTTTTCGGTATGCGAGAATCAAGCCTGTACAGTGTCCGAACACAATCCGGTGCGGCTTGCCGCAGCCGGCTTCGCAAGCGCGCGGCTATTGAACCGGTGCGCCAGGAGGGGCAATCGGCGACCAACAGGCCAGGCAATGGAGTCAATGTGACAGGGGTCGCGATGGTGCGTGAAGAGAACGATGTTAGCGCCCGGATTGCAGAGGCAATCGCCGAGGCTGACAACTGGCTCCCGTACGCGCGCTACATGGAAATGGCTCTCTACGCGCCAGGGGTGGGCTACTATTCCGGCCATCTTCGCAAATTCGGAGCCGCCGGCGATTTTGTCACCTCCAGCGGCATCTCGGGCCTGTTCGGTGCGACCGTCGCGCGCCAGGTTGTCGAAGTCTGTACCGCAGCGGAACCGCACGTTCTCGAATTTGGCGCAGGCACCGGGGCACTCGCCGCCGATATTCTCAATGCAAGCGATGCGGCCATCGAAACTTATTCGATTCTGGAACTGTCGCCGGTGCTGCGCCAAAGGCAGCAGGCAACACTTGCCGAACGTGCGCCGCGCTACGCCGACCGGGTGCATTGGCTCGATACCCTACCGGCCCGTTTTTCCGGCTGCATCATTGCCAACGAGGTGCTTGACGCCATGCCGGTGCATCTGCTGCACTGGGCAGAGGATGGCTTGCTAGAGCGGGGCGTAACGCTGCGCGGTAACGACTTGATGCTCGCCGATCGGCCGGCGCGCGGCACGATCGCGCGGGTCGGGCAGGCATTGGCTACCGAGTTCGGTTTAGCGGCTGGATATGTCAGCGAAGTAAACCTCGCCGCACGGGCCTGGACCCGCTCCCTGGCCGACCTGCTTGAAACCGGCGCGGCACTTCTGATCGACTACGGTTTCCCGGCGGCCGAGTATTACCACCCGCAGCGCTCGTCCGGCACCCTGATGTGCCACTATCAACACCGGGCAATCGACAACCCGCTGTTCCGGCCTGGTGCTGCCGACATCACCGCGCACGTTGATTTTTCCGCCATTGCGACCGCCGGCACCGAGTCGGGCCTCGAACTATTGGGTTACACCAGCCAGGCGAACTTCCTGATCAATAGCGGAATCACCGACCTGCTTGCAGCGACCCCCGCCTCCGACAGCGCCGTCTATCTGCCATTGACCAATCAGGCCAACCGATTGCTGTCACCGGCGGAGATGGGCGAACTTTTCAAGGTGATCGCACTGGGGCGCGACATTGACGACAATTTGCTGGGGTTCTCTCGCGGCGACCGGCGCCAGGGCTTGTAGCACGTGAAGTGGATCGTCGCCTGCAGCTTTGTACTACTGTGTACTGCGGCGGGCGCCGCGGACCGGGACGCGCCGATGCGCGCCGCGCGCGAGCTCTGGCAGAAGAGCCCGCACGGCGAGATGCTCACGCGCATCATTCCGCCGTACCTGGAACCGTCCCTCCTGCCTGACCCTGCCTCGGTGGGCGCCCGCCTGACCGTGCGCTATTGCGTTCAGTGCCACAACCTGGCCAGCCCGGCCATGCATCACGCAGAGAGATGGCCGGCGATCGTCGAGCGCATGCTGCCGCGCATGCAGGGCCGCGGCAACCTCGGACCACTGATGCAAAGCCTGATGGCCGACATGCAAGCCCCGACACCGGCCGATGTCGGGATCCTTACGGCCTATCTGCAAAAGCATGCGCAATTGCGCGTCGAGCCTGACGCGCTACCGGAAGCCGGGCGTTCGCGCGGCTGGACCAGCTATACCCAGGCCTGCGGGCAGTGCCACACACTGCCGGATCCGCAACGCCATACGCGGGGCGAATGGCCGGCGGTGGTGGCGCGCATGGAGAAGAACATGCAATGGATGAACCGCGTCATCGGTTCGAAGGCCGACCCGCGCGAACCGCAATACCGCAGCGATGAAATCGTCGGCTATCTGCAAAAACACGCGCGCCGCTGATCGGTCGCGCGCGCGGCGGGCTAACGCTTCGGCACGTCCATGCCGCGCTTGACCGCCGGGCGCGCACTGAGCGTGTCGTACCAGCGCTTCACGTTCGGGAATTCAGCCAGGTCGACTGCATGCCATTCGTGGCGGGCAATCCAGGGGTAGGTCGCCATGTCGGCAATACTGTACTGACCGGCCGCGAGATACGGCTCGCCAGCGAGGCGCTTGTCGAGCACCCCGTACAGCCGGCGCGTTTCCTTGCCGTAACGTTCGATGCCATATGGAATCTTCTCCTTGGCGGCACGCATGAAATGATGCGCCTGGCCAATCATCGGCCCGACACCGCCCATCTGGAACATCAGCCATTGCAAGACGTCGTACTTGCCCCGCACCAACTTGGGCAAAAACTTTCCGGTCTTGCCTGCCAGATACACAAGGATCGCGCCGGATTCGAACAGGTTGATCGGCTTGCCAGCCGGGCCGTCGGAATCGGTGATTGCCGGAATCTTGCTGTTCGGACTGAGCGCCATGAATTCGGGCGTGAACTGCTGATCCTGTCCGATATTGATCTCATGGGTGCGGTACGCGAGCTTGCACTCCTCGAGCATGATGGAAACCTTGCGGCCGTTCGGCGTGACCCAGGTGTACAGATCGATCATGAAACCCTCCTGTTTTTTGGGAAGGGCGTACGCTATCACAGGCGCGTGCAATACAATCCGGCAATGCTCAAATGGTTGGTTGTATTCGTCCTCGCGTCGATCGTCTTCTCGGCGATATTGCCGCGTCTCTCCCGCTTCGGCATCGGGCGCCTGCCGGGCGACTTCCGGATTCGCGTGCGTCAAACCGAAATCGCGGTGCCGCTCACCTCGACGGCGATTTTCGTGCTTTGCTTCTGGCTTATTGGCAAGCTGATCTGACGGTTGCGCAAGTCGTCGGCAGAGTTCGATGCTCTTACAAAGCGCGCTTGCATATACCAACTTCGCATCACCGGCAGACTTCATGACCGGGGGGATACGTCTTCACTTGTTCGGAGCCCGGCTGGGGTATTCGCGCGAGCCAGGCCGCCTGTCCGCGCAAACTGGTGTCGTTCTGGGAAGCAGGCCGGTTTGAGGTATTCTCGTTAGTCAAATTTCGAAAAATGGCAATATGCCTTCATCGTGCATTCTTCTATCGACCACCGACGGCGTGGCCGAAGTAACCTTGAATCGGCCGGACAAGCTCAACAGTTTCACGCGCGCCATGCATGCCGAACTGCGCGCAGCGCTGGCCTCGATTCGCAATGACACTTCGGTTCGCGCAATCCTGCTTACCGGTGCCGGCCGCGGGTTTTGCGCGGGCCAGGATCTGGACGACGTGATCAATCCGGCGACCGGCAAGCCCGGCACGGTCAGCAATACACTGTTGGAAGACTACAACCCGCTGATCCGTGCCTTGCAGGAAAGTCTCTTGCCGGTGGTTTGTGCGGTCAACGGCGTGGCAGCCGGTGCTGGGGCGAACATCGCATTGGCGTGCGATGTGGTTCTGGCGGCACGCTCGGCGGTGTTTCTGCAGGCCTTTGCGAAAATCGGGTTGGTCCCCGATGCCGGCGGCAGCTATTTTCTGCCGCGCCTGGTTGGCATGGCCCGCGCAAAGGGCCTCGCAATGCTGGCTGACAAGTTGCCGGCGGAAACCGCCCTGCAGTGGGGCCTGATCTGGCAAGTGGTCGACGACGACCATCTGATGGAGGAAGCGCGACTACTGGCACGACGTCTGGCGACACAGCCCACCTTGGCGCTCGGCCTGATCAAGCGTGAATTTCATGCTTCGTGCGGAAACTCGCTGGCCGATCAACTGGCGCTGGAGGCCGACTTGCAATCCACGGCAGCGCAGTCGCACGACTACCACGAAGGCGTCGCCGCGTTTCTGGCCAAACGCAAGCCGGTATTCGAGGGGCGATAGGAATGGACACCAAGGCTATCGAACTCGCCCGGCGCGCGGCGGACGCGTTGTACGGAACCGATGACTGCAGTAAATGGCTCGGCATGACCCTGGAGGAGGTGCGCCCCGGCTATGCGCGCATGCGCATGCCGGTTCGACCTGAATTCCTCAACGGCCTGGGCATCTGCCACGGCGGACTCATGTTCACCCTGGCGGATTCGACCTTCGCTTTCGCCTGCAACAGCTACAACATCCCGGCAGTCGCATCCGGATGCGCGATCGAATTTCTCAAATCCGTCAGAGGAGGGGACGTGCTGGTGGCTGAGGGCCAGGAACAAACCTTGTCAGGAAGACACGGGGTGTACGACATCAAGGTCACCAATTCGGGAGGTGAGGTAGTGGCCATGTTTCGCGGAAAATCGGCGCAATTGAAGGGTGAAATCGTCACCGCGTAAGTGCAGAGGAAAGCCGTGCGCAACTGCTTGCCCGCCGTGCGACGGCGGCCGTAGCACTTTCCAGAAGTTGGGACTTGTCACCTTACAGCACTGCCCCAGGCGCCCCTCCGGACCGCCCGCTTAGGGCATCTTGCTGTGCGCGAGGGCGGCCCTCAGAATTTTTTGAATACCGTGGCTGCGGCCAGTCCGAGATTGCCAAGACTGGTGTGACAGTAAACACCCGAGCGCCGCATGCCCATCACCCTGCCGGCAAGGCCTTGCTGACGCGCGCGCTCAAATTCCTCCAGCACAGCTTGATTCCCCGATGTCAGGCGATGGCGAATTCGCTGCAGGGCAGCGAGATTGCGCCCGTTCATGCTTCTGAAACGGCCTGCCAACAGTTTGCGGGCACGCTGGACCCTCCCGGACAGACTCGCGTTCGACCCCACCAGGTTGGCGCCATGCTGCCGGTACCCCACCTTCGGCTGCGTGTCATAAAAGACGTTGCCGCCACATCCGGTGACCACCATGTATGCCCACCAGTCGTGCGTCTGTACGTCGATGTCGCTACCTGCTTCCATCAACAGGGCGCGAGCCGCCGCGTTATACATCATCGTGTTGCCGCCGGCAATGCTCTGCACCAGCGCATTCCTGAAGGTGACGGGGCGCTGAAACAACGGGGAGTAGCCGAGCGTGTTGTCGTGCTCGTCGATCAATCGCGTGCGTGCACAATACAGCGCCGGGACACTTGCCGGCGTTTGATCCAGCCATGCAGCAGCGGTTGCTAGCTTGTCCGCATCCCACAGGTCGTCCTGGTCGGCGAAGGCGAAGTACTGGGCCTGGATATCCGGCGCGCAAGCCAGGGAGAGGAAGTTCGCGCGAAAACCCTGCCCTGGTCCGACCCGCACAGATAACCGTTCGTCGCCCCATTTCCTCCGATACGCCCCCAGGATTTCCAAAGTCTGGTCGGTTGAGCGATCATCTGATACCCAAAGTGACCAATCGCGACGAGATTGCGCGACGATGGAGTCAAGCTGCGGGGCAAGAAACCGTTGGCCCTGATGTGTGCAAAGCAGGATCGCAATACCGGTACATGACATCGGTGCCAGAGTATCGTTGAGCGCTGGAGCGACTATTGACGGGTTTGTCATAACCATCGGATTTTGACGTGTTGCAGTTGCATAATCAAGCGTTGGTGCAAACGTGGTGTTTACGGCACTATTGCCACGCGTACACCCATTGCGGTCTGGCCCGATCTTGCGATTTGGAATGGCCCTGCACAAGGAGCAAAAATGAAACCGACAACATCCGCTGTTCTGATGGCAATTGCAGCGACCCTGCTTTTCGTGAATCCAGCAACCAGCGTTGCGCAAGACGCGGGCTCAATCCAGCAAGTCTCCGGCAGCGTAAGTATTGTTGGCGCCGACAGGACGACCCGCAAAGCCGGCCAACGCGACAGGATTCAGTCAGGCGACACCATCACGACCGACGCGCGCAGCGAAGCACTTGTCAAGATGGCGGATGACTCTACGGTGGTATTGCGACCCAACACCCAATTCCAGTTTACCGACTTCAAGTTTGAACAAAAACCTACCGACACGTCGATCGTCTCGATTCTCCGCGGCACCGCGCGCCTGGTTTCAGGGCTGATTGGCAAGAATTCGCCATCGCGGGTCGCGGTGCGTGCCAACACTGCAACGATTGGCATTCGCGGTACCGACTTCGAAGTTTCCGTGATCGCCGAAGATACCAACGACATTCGTGCCGGCGTCTACAACTACGTACACGACGGCGCAACCAACGTACAGATCGCCAGTGGCCAGGCCCTCAACGTACGCAAACAGCAAACCGCTTTCGCACCGCAAAATCCAAGACCCGGGGAGGATGCTTTGCAGCTGCTTCGCGAAACCCCGATCTTCTTGCAGCAAGGCGGCGGTCTCGACGCACTGATTCAGTCGATCATCATCATGCCGCCGGTAATGTTCCGTTAGGCCAAACGGATCGGGCATCCGGCTACGGCCTGCGGCGTTACTGCCGCAAACAAGATTGCTCGCGCAAAAAAGCCCAATCTCTCTGCCAGCAACACTGGTGATCAAACTCGATCCGGTCGATCACGCGCGCAGCAGGCACAGACGCCAGAAACCTGCTTGCACTTGGTGGCGGCACAGCCTGATCCGCCATGCCCCTGAAGTGGGTCTGAGGGAGATCCTTTAAACGCGCGGCAACATCTGCCGGATTCAGCGATTGGCGTAGTCGGGAAACCCCAATGCTGTCAGCCCACGCCGCTATGTCAAGCGGAGCTGCTACGGTGACCAGACACTTCACGTCGTCACGGCGCGCCGCCACCAGGGCCGCCATGGCGCCTCCGCCCGAGTATCCGACCAAACTGACGTCAGAGGCATGTGAAAGGAGCTTGAGCGTCTCCACGGCCGACGATGTGGCAGCTACTGCGTCTTCCCGGAATCGTCCACCCGTCCAAAATTCCGGATCGCAGTTTGCCAATTGGTTTTCCGGAAGGTATTGGCACGGACGGGACAAGTAGGCCACGGCAGGCCCTGGGTCGGCTGCGGCGAGCGAAATGACGAGTGGCTTTAGCGGGGTCGGGTCGGCTGGCGGCTCGTCCGGCCATGGCCAGGGCGCCCCATCACTTTCGATGTACACGATCAGACGCTTGGCCGACTTGTCGGTTGGCAGCTTGTGAAACGCCCTCAACTTAAGATCCGTTAGCTCGATGGGCGTAAAACCTGCGGCAAGAGCAATGTTACCCGCACGCTCTGCTGGCGACTGGACCAAGGCGCAGCCTGCCAAAAAACAAACTGCCCAGGCGGAGATAATCCGGCCGGGCAGTCGAGATGTGAAAAGCCGGGACTGCATCACCCGGCCGGAAAAACCCGTTCTTAGAACCTCACGCCCAAGTTAAAGAGCAACTGGTTGTTCTTGACTTCAGAGCGGCTCTGCTCGGAAGAATACTGCACCCCACCGTACAGTGACCCACCCGACGAAAACCGCAAGCCGATCGTCGGAACCCAGGCATCACGATCATTCGCTGCACTCTGGCCGAGAACCGGTTGTTGATCAGGACGGCGAATGTCATACACGTACGTCAGGCCCACGTACGGTGTAACGTTGTTGATTCTGTAAGCGGCCTGACCACCAAACCGGAACTGTTGAATATCAACCGAGCCACCAGGCACAAAGGTGCCGTTAGAGAGCGTATATGCTCCGAGCCTATCGGATACCGAGAGGAACGCACCACGTCCGCTGAGCTGCCAGTTTCCAATAGTCTCGCGGTAAGTCAAGCCTATGCTTCCAATGGTCCTGTCCGCCGTGAACGAGCCGGCTAGGTTTCCAGAATTCGAATCAATCTTGGTCCGACCCACGCCCAACGTTGCGTCCAGCGCAAGGTTCCGCGTCAAAGGCACGCCCAAGTACGGAGAAATGGTCCAGCCGGAACCCTTCAAGGTGCCGGTTGCGCTAATGCGGGGGTCGAAGTTGAGCGCGATATCGCTGCGATCACCCGCTATCGCAACGCCCACGATCATGCGATTGGCCAGCCTGTAGTCCACGCCCACCATCCCCACGTTGATCGTCCCGGAAGACTGCAAGGGCTGGAATGAATAACCGACCTTGTTTTGTGAGAACGCCCCCCAAGCATTCCAAGCTGCGCCGCCAGGGGCGCCAGCGGCGCCAGTATCTCCATGCCCTGTCAAGGCGAAGCGGCGGGCATTTCCAAGCGACCCCGAGGCAGGGCCGCCCGGCCCGCCAACAAAATTGCCGACGTTAGCTGCCAGTATGCTGGCTTGATCGGCCGCGAATCGCGTACTAGTCTCCGCGAATGCCTGCTGTTCGCTGGCCCCTTTGGACGGGGTAGTGGTAGTTTGGGCACCCGCCAGTCCGCAAATCGCAAACGTCGCCGTACCCAAAGCCAACTTGGCGCAGCGTTTCAGTGCAATTTTCATTTCATCCTCTGGTATAGAAGGAAATCTCTACGGATCGGAAAGCGCCTGAGCAACAACTCCGCAAAAACCACGGCAAGTTCCTGCATCTCTATAAGTCGAGGGTACCTGAAAATGCACCAACAAAAAACCAAAAATGCGGGCGGGACTTGATGACATAGAGCTATTGTTGCGTTTTTGCCACAACTTGCACTGCCGCCAAGGCCTCAGGGCTCAAGCGTCGCGCTGCACGCTCGGCCGTGATCGTCGCTTCTTCCAGGTGACCAAAGCGCCTCGCCATCAATATCCGCTCGATGTATGCCTCCGGTTCGTCTGGAATGATCGATTCCATCGTATCAAGAAGGCGGTAACCCTCTTCCGGAAAACCGCCGTCAAATTTCAGCTGCGCCCAGTTTCGATAAATCACCGGCTGAACCGGAAACATTTGCGCAGCCTTTCCAAACAATTTGTCCGCCTCCTGTTCAGCGCTTTCACCGCCCACTCGATCATGGTCTCGCACCAGTTTCAAGGCACGAACCTGCAGCACGTTCGCCAGCGAAATCAAGGGCCATGGATTGTCCGGCCCCAGGCGAACGGCGTCGCGCGCTGCCGCTTCGGCCAACCCGAGCCTGCGTTTGAATTCGTCATGCCGATCGGCACGCAGGCCTCCGGGTTCCAAAGCCGCCAGCGCTTGTCCTAACTGGCTCCGAATTTCCATGCGCCTATACTGCCATTCGTACGGCTGGGATGCGACAGCGACAGCGATTAGCTGATCGCCGGTCAACTGTTCACGCACAATCGCCCAGCGTGAACTTGTCGCAGCGATGTCCGCAACCTGCGCCTTCCACGCAACAAAAAAGGTCAGGCAACCAAGCAGGACACTTCCCGATGCGGCAACGATGCGGGCGGGCGCGATGCGCACACTGGCAAGACCGGAACCGCGCGGTCCGGAAAAAGCCAACACAAAACACAGCACCGCGATGAATGCGGGCCCGAATGCAACCAGGGCTGCGACCCTTGTCACGTCACCAGGCCCATAGCCCGCATCGACGCTGATGCGGAATAGCAGATGGACAGCGGAATACATCAAGCAGGGCCAGAAGATCGCAAACACACGCGTCCAGGATCGAACTTTGAAAGAACGGTACGCGTCGCAAAACACTATCGCAAACGCCACCAGCGCAAGGACACCGAGCGGAATCAGGCGCAATTCAACCGCCGGTATTGCCTCGGCGGCTTGGTCGGTCCCGAGCACAGGCAAGAAACTTGCACAGGCTGCGGTAAATGCACATGCCAAACCCCAATCGACAAGACGCCCGTGCTCCATTGGCAAACTTCCGTCGTCACCGATGCGCGCGGATTCGACATGGCCAAGCACCCCAAGAATAAGGGCCGCGAACGCGAAGGACACAATCCGCGAGGTAAGCAACGGAATATTGATCTGTGCGTCGATCCAGAACACCAACAGGGACACAGTCATGCCTGCAACTAGAATCCAATCTTCGCGTCGCCCGGTCGGCAAGGCTTGCTCGATGTGCCTGCCCGCAGCGCCCCAGGCAGCGATTCCCAGGAACAGCATCCAGCCGGCGCCAATGCCCAGGCATGCCGCCGGTACCGTCGCGTACGGAAACCCAAGCACGGAAGCCAGCGCGCCGCCCGTGACGGCAGACGCCGATGTCAGCATGACGAACGGTCGCCACACGACCCGCGCGGCCGCTCCGAACATTCCTCGAGCTGCAACGAAAATGACGGCACAAAAAAATCCGAGGTAGGCCAGCCAGCCAACAAGACCGAAGTTCAGGCCGATGTCCAAGGCGTCGGCGTGCAATCTGTCGAAAAAAGCCACCGTTCGATAATCTTCCGAACGGATGACTGAGCGGGGAATATGGGCGTAGTAGTGCAGATAGGCGGATTCGGGACCAAAACCGAACAATTGACGTGCCGGCGCGGACGCAGCAAACGTCTCTGCGCCGGCCTCCCAGATCCCGAGACGCGCGAGGATACTGCGCGACGCCAGGCTTGTCGACGCGCCTGCATCGCGACCGACGTCGAAAACCATGCGGCCGAGGAACGGCACGGTTTGCGCCCATGAGCGCGCGGGTGGTAATACGTTAATCGCGACAAGAACCAACAGGCCGGCGACAACCGGACCAGCCGAGGCGATGAACCACGATCGCCGTCGTGCGAGCGCCGCCCAGAACATGCCGAGCATGGTCAATCCGGCCAGACAAGCAAACAGCGGTCCGCGCGTTTGTGTGACCCAGAGCCCTGCGACTTGCAACCCCAGCACGGCAGCCCAAGGCAAGACGTCGGCAAAGCGCGATTTTGATTGCAAGACGCGCGCGATCGAAACGGGAATCATGAGGCTCAGATACTCTGCGAGCTGGACCGGATTTCCTTGCGTTCCGTTGGCGCGCGACGGGTCGCGGCCGACGATGTCATAGAAATCCAGATTAAAGCTCTGCTGCAATGCATAGCAAGCAGGGATTACGGACCCGAGAATCATGGCGTCGACAAATCCTTGCGCCAAACCGGTGTTTCTGGTCCAGGCCAGCAGCGCAAAAAAGATCGCAGCGTAAGAAATCCAGGCCACCAGCCCCTCGAGGCGGAAGAAACCGCCAAAAAGAGCCTCGGTCGGCAGTGCCGAGGTCGCCGTGGATGCACCGGCGACGCAAACGAAGACTAAAAGCGCAATCGCGGCGACCAGCGTCGGCACGCTGCTGCGTAAAAGGCCGCGCCAGCACAACGTCACAATCGCTGCGGCCAACGCCAACATCGCCAGTGGGACTGCAACCATCAGCTTGGGAATCTCGTGCCCCCGATCCATAACGGCGGTCATCATGGTGGGCGACGCGGTTACCGTGGCAACCAACGCCAAGGTACATAGCCTCTGCCATGCACCCGAACCAACAGGGCTCCCGTTCATCGGTCGTGCCCGTCAAAATCGTTTCGACTCCTGCAGCGCATTGCCTGGCATCCCGCCTCGCTCGAACGCTCGAGCCTGGAGTAACCACGAATGTACCCCACTGCGAAAACCACGACACTGAACAGCGTCGGGATCATGGCGCCGCGGCGACGGCCATGGCCATGGCCAAGCCAATCAACAAAAACCAGAAGCGTGCCTGCCAATCATCGCACCGTGCATGCAGGCTCATGGCTTCGATTTGCGAATGATCCACCAGTGCGGCGCCCTGAACTTGGCGATCCGCACGTAGCCATACACGTAGGCAGCGGCGAACACCGCGCTACCGAGAATCAGCACCGGCGTGCGATCCCAGAAAATAATCGCCGGTGCCACGCCCACCGAGGTGAGGATCCAAAGATAAGGCGCCGTCATCGCGTTACGCTGCAGCCGATGTGCGGAGAGCCTGGTTCCGATCAACCAGCGCACCAGCCGCTTATAGATCAAGTGGTGCAAATGTGCAACATCGGGAACGCCAGGATGCGCGCGACGCACGACCGTGCGGCGATAGATGGAAAACAGCGTCTCCGAGATCGGGTAGGAGCAGACCAGAATCGGAAACCAGGCCGAAACTTGCGGGTTGCGTGCGACCAGCAGTACCAGCAACTCGGCGATCCAAAAACCCACCAGATAAGCACCACCGTCGCCCAGAAAGATCAGACCACGCGGAAAGTTCAGCGCCATGAAGCCGGCGATCGCGCCCACGGCAGTCAAAGCAGACGCCATGACCGCGATATCTCCAACCTTGAAGGCAACGTAGGCGATGCCAATCAGAATCAAGGTCGCCACGCCTCCGGCAAGCCCGTTGAAACCGTCAATCAAATTAAAGGCATTGGTAAGCCCTGCCACCGCGAAGCAGGTGAAGACAATCGAGACGGCAGGTATTCCTGCGATGGCGGCGTCAAACGGACCGCTGTCGAGCCGCACCACCCAGGCATCGAGGAACCAGCCACCCAGGGCTGCCGAAGTCAGCGCGGCGGCGAACCGCAGGCCGATCCCGAGCCCCTGATGAAAATCCTCAATCAGTCCGGCCACGAAGACAGGCAACGCGCACAAAAGCAGGAGCAAGCCCATGCGCGCGGCAATTGGCGCCGCGATGGCATCATCAAGCGTTCGCGCCACCAAGCTGACCAGCAATCCGACAGCGACCCCTATGCCTCCCGCGCGTGACAGCCCTCGCAGAGCCGGCTGACGAATCCACGCGGCGCGACGCCGCACGACGTAGCGACGATGCGCTTCCGGGTTTCCGAGATTGAGGCGGATCGCCACGAGCGTCACCGCAAACGACGCCAGCAGGGCAGCTACCATATAAGCCAATGTTCGCGTGCCTCTCCAGGTTGACTGTGCGCGAGTGCGCGATCGGTCTGCGACGAACAACCCAGCGCGACTCATACACAAACAGGCTCGCTTGCAAAGTCGCGATCGTGCAACTGAATTTTATTCCTATATGAAGTCCATGACGGCCCGCGCTTGTAATAGTATTTTGCGTGAACACGCCACCGGCAGACCCCATGACCAGAACCTTTCCGCTTGAACCTGTCGAAACCTGCAGCCTCGACCAACTGCAGGCATTGCAGTTTGCCCGCATGCAGGTTTCGTTCCGTCATGCCTACGCAAACGTACCGCACTATCGAAACAAACTCGATGCAGCCGGCGTGCACCCTGACGACCTGAAATCCCTGTCCGACCTGGCCCGGTTTCCTTTCACTACCAAGTCCGACCTGCGCGACACCTACCCCTACGGCATGTTCGCCGTGCCGATGGATCGCATAGTACGTATCCACGCTTCGTCGGGCACCACTGGCAAGCCAACCGTAGTGGGGTACACCAAGGCCGACATCGACATGTGGGCGGAAGTCATGGCGCGCTCGATCCGTGCGGCCGGCGCGCGCCCAGGCGACAAGTTGCATGTTTCCTATGGCTACGGCCTTTTCACCGGTGGACTTGGCGCGCATTACGGTGGTGAACGCCTGGGGCTGGCGGTCATACCGTTTGGCGGCGGCCAGACCGAGCGCCAGGTACAACTGATGCAGGACTTCAAGCCCGACATCATCATGGTCACGCCTTCCTACATGTTGGCAATCGTCGACGAAATGGAAAAGCAGGGCATCGATCCGAAATCGGTGTCGCTGCGACTGGGCATCTTTGGCGCCGAACCGTGGACGCACAAGATGCGCGATGCGATCGAAGCGCGTACCGCCTTGCAAGCCATCGACATCTACGGCTTGTCGGAAGTGATCGGGCCGGGCGTGGCCCAGGAATGCATCGAAACCAGGGACGGCCTAACTGTGTGGGAAGATCATTTCTACCCGGAGGTGATCAACCCCGAAACC
>Ga0209181_10003865_pt1 | contig 22745 bp, 15 predicted proteins | sample MAT05_FD_187208 | JGI IMG/M metagenome (GOLD analysis project Ga0209181, IMG submission 187208) | Freshwater microbial communities from Lake Fryxell liftoff mats and glacier meltwater in Antarctica - MAT-05 (SPAdes) (version 2) | ecosystem: Environmental > Aquatic > Freshwater > Ice > Liftoff...
TGACGTACACTCTGTTTCACCTGAAAAGGTCTCCCGGTTGCTGGGTGTGAAGGTTGAGAACCCACGCAACAGCCGGAAGTTTCGCGAAATTCCCGAAAATGCAACCCGAGGTAGTGCTAGATCGGGGACTAGCGTCGACATTTCTGTCGATCGATACCGCGCCGACGCGAGTCCCCGAAGGGGACTTCGTAAGGTGGAGCCCGGGGTTTTAACCCCGGGCGGGGGTGCTGTTCGGCAGAGCTCGGTGGTCTCATCACCGCATAACGGCGAAACACGAGTCTGACAGCTCCTTCACATTCTCCGAAAGCCCAGGCTCCTCCAGCATTCCGTGAACCCAGTGGCTGTCGTCCTCCGCGTAATCGTCGGACGGATCCCACCAGTAGCCCTTCGTGATTATCGAGATGCGCTGGACCGCCTGCTCGACGTTCTCCTCCACCCTCAGCCCTCGCTCTTTCTCTCGCGTCAGCTCCGCACAGGTCTCCGTGGCGGCCAGTGCAAGCAACACTCCGGGCTTCAGCTTCTCCAGCCGATGACGGCGGGGCACATCGACCCGGATAGAGAACAGATCCTCGACCTCGGAAAGCTTACGTTCGATCGCGATGAGCTCCGTGGTTTTGCCAGAACCGATACCCCCCACAAGAAGATGGCTGCTTGCCGGCTCCAGCTCGATCCGGGTGGCGATCCGCTGACGTACCGCGTTGGGTGGCGGCACATAGAACCCGCTGGCGACCGCTTGAGCGGGATCGCCGGTAGGATCGAGCCGGCGCATGTAGTCGCGGAAGCGGGTTCGACGGTCGGGAGTCACAACCCTGTTCTATCACGCTCCACCGGAGCGTAGGGAGGCCCCGTGGCTTGAGCCGATCCCGAAGGACGCGGAGAGCGCGGTGATGCAGGAGGCTTTGCGGGCCTTTGCGGACCTTCGCGAGCTTTGCGCGAAATCCGGCCTCCTCTCTTCCTGCCGTCAGCCAGTCACGGCACCCCGCCGCCCGGAGCCGGCTTGGCCGCCGTCTTCGGCCCATACAGCTTCGTCAGCTCGAAATCCGCCATCAGCGCCGGCGTCCCAAGCCGCTTCGCCGCGGCCCGCGCGGCCTTTCGAGCCCCGCGCGCGAGCGCCACGATGATTCCGTCGAGCACGTTGAGCACCTCGGTCTCCGCCGGCGTCCCCGGCGCTCCGGCCCCCTCGGCGACGGCGCCGCGCAGCTCAGCCGCCGCGGTATCGAGCGCGATCACCGCCGCGGGTCCACCGCGACCGGCGGCCGCGGGCGCGACGCTGGGATCGGAGAGCGCCCCGCGGAGCACATCGAGCTGCTCGGCGAGCTTGCCTCCGTCGGCACCCACGCTCCGCGTTTGCTGGAGGGCCGCACGGATCACTGTTGCGCCGGCCTTGCCCGCGGGACCACCGGCTTCCACAAGCGACCGCAGCGTGTTCTCGAGGATCGAGCGCACGCTCTCGCGCTGCGACTTCCCCGTCTGGAGTGCAGAGCCGAGGGTCTCGTTGGTGATCTTCTTCTCCCCCACAGCCCCCACGCGGTCCGCGCCCGCGGCGACGAGCGCATCGCGGGCGGCGGCGAGGCGCGCTCCATCTTCCAGAGCGAACCCGTGCGGCAGGAGCTCCGGCGCGTAGGTCGCCAGGCCTTTGAGCGTCTGATTGGCCTGCGCGGTCGTATCCGGGGAGCCGAACTGGCGACCGACGACGAGGTAGGCCTCGCGGGCTTCAGGGGAAAGGGCGGACAGGTCGATGGACATCGGGCTTCTCTCCTGGTGCGTGTGCGTGTGCGCTTGGGGCGCGTGAGAGCCACGACAAAGCAAGAGCGCCCGTCAAGGAAGCACTATTTCGCTGTGGACTGAGCGCGGCAGGACAGCGACGTGCCAAGGTACGCCACGAGTGTGCCCTGGTGCGCCATATGAGCGCCACGGCAAGGGTGAAGGGCGCCACGGCAGGCCAGAAAGGCGGGACGGCAAGCGTGGAGGGCGCCACGGCAGGCGCAGGGCGCCGAGTTGCAAGGTGGAGGGACGAGGCGGTAGGCGAATTCGGAGGCGCGGCGCGCACGGAGGGCGGAGCGGCAAGAGGTGACGTCGCCGCTGCAGTGGGGAGAAGCGAGACGGCAACACGCAACGGGGAGACGGCAGCGTTCGGACTTCGTTCTGCGTCTGCCGTCCGTCGTCTTCCGTGCGCGTCTCCCGTGCGCGTGCGCATGCGCGCTCTGGTCCGATCGGATTCGGAGCGCGCGCGCGCACGAAGACGCGCACGGGAGACGAAGACGGAAGACGAGGGACGGGAAATGAGAGACGGGAGATGAGCTTGTTTGGGAGCCGCTTTACAGCTCGTCCCACGCGAGCGCGAGGACGTCACGAATGCGCTCTCGGCCAGTCAGGATCATGACCAGGCGATCCACACCGAGCGCCATCCCCGCGCCGGGCGGAATGCCTTCGCGCAACGCCGCGAGGTAGCGTTCGTCGAGCGCGACCGGCGCGCGCCCTTCCTCTCTCCGGCGCGCATTCTCGCGCTCGAACAAACGCGCCTGAAGATCAGGATCGCGGAGCGAAGGAAATCCGTCGCTGAGCTCGAGGCCGGCGACGAGGAGCTCGCTGCGACACGCGAGCGCGGGGGCGTCGTCGAGGATCGCCGCCGACGAGGTCATGAAGGCGGGCCACTCGCAGAGGAACGTGGGGGCGGGCGCGCCGAGGTGCGGCTGCATCGCGTCGATCAAGTACGAGACGAGCGAGGCGTCGTCGTCGAGGAACGAGGGAGGGACGTGGAGGCCGAGGCGCGCGACCCCGGATCGCAGCGAGGCGGGCGAGAGATCGGGCGCGGCCTGGACGCCGAGGTGACGCGCGAGCGCGTCGCGCACGGTGATGCGCTCCCAGGGGCCGTCGATGCGGACGTCGCGATCGGCCCAGCGCAGGGTGGCGGTGGCGGGATCGGGGTGGAGGGCGCGGAAGGCGCGCTTCACCAGGGCCTCGGCGTCGCGCTCGATGTCTTCGAGCGAGGCGTAGGTGCGCGCCCACTCGAGCATGGTGAACTCGGGGTTGTGGCGACCGCCGACGTCGGCGCCGCGGAAGTTCTGGGTGAGGGTGAAGACCTTGTCGAAGCCGCCGACGATCATCCGCTTGAGCTGGTACTCGGTCGACGTGGTCAGGTATGCGTCGCCGGCGCGGAGGGGCTCGAGGTGGGCGTCGGGGCAGGCGCCCTTCACCAGCAGCGGCGCCTGGATTTCGAGGAAGCCTTCGTCGTGGAAGTAGCCGCGGATCGCGCGGAGGATCGTCTGGCGCGACCAGAGGGTTTCCATGCGCGAGGGCGACTCGGCGGGGCGGCGCCAGCGGAGCGCGTCGCCCGCGGGATCCCAGGCGCCCGGCGCGGCGCGGCCGTGGATCGCGGCGACGTGGGCGCCGTCGTCGGCGAGGGTCAGCGTCACGAGATCGCCGGGGAGGAGATCCGGCGCGGTGGGCGCGAGGGCGAGCGCGCGCGAGGCGCTGCCAAGGAGGATCACAGCAGAGCGTGTCGCTCCGGTGAGGAAGGTGTCGATCACGCGTCCGCGGAGGAGGTCGCTCATCGGTCTGCTTTCAGAAGCCCGGGGCCATCATCGCCGCGGTGCGCTCCGGGCTGATGACGCCGCGCTCGCGCATCCAGCGCTCGGCGAGGGCGGCCTCGGCGCGGCCGGCGTCGCCGCTGATCAAGTGGCCGCGTCGCAGTCGAGCCGCCGCTTCGAAGAGGCCGAGGCCGGCGGTGTGGAGGCCGTGGATCGCGTCGTCGAGCCGAGCGAGAGCGCGGGTGTCGTCGCCGCGGAGGTGCGCCGCGCCGGCGCGGACGAGGTCGGCGAGCGGATCAGCCCACGCCATGCGCTCGGAGGTGATCCGATCCGCGGCGCGATCGACCTCGCGCAGGAGGGCGCGGGGCGAGCCCGATTCAGCGGCGGCGGCGAGCGCGGTGCGCGCACGAAGCTGGACGCTGAAGATCCGCACGAGCTGGAGGCGGAGCGTGAGCGAGCGGGCGAGGCGCGGCCACTCGCTCACGAGGCGCGCGTGGGCCGCGGTGCCGTCGCCCCGGTAGAGGGTGATGTGGCCGCGCGCGAGGAAGTCCTGAAAGTGCTGAAGGTGGAAGCCCTCCTTCGACCACGATCCCATGCCGGTCTCCGCTTCGGAGGAGGCGCGATCAGGATCGTCCTGGAGCAACCAGTAGGCGTTGTTGAAGCCGGTGCTGAGGTTGGTGATCAGGAAGCGATCGCCGCGATCCTCCGCCTCGCGCAGGTAGATCGGGACGCGGCGGGCGAGCTCGCGCAGATCGCCGAGCAGCCAGAGATCGCAGGTGATGAACGAGACGACCGAGCCGTGCTCCCAGGGCACGCCGGTGCAGCGCTCGCGGAAGATGACGTCGGCGCGATCGAGCGCCTCGAGGCTCTCGCGGAAGCGGCCGACGCAGTAGCGCGTGACGCCGGTGGTGAAGGCGACGAGGCCGAGGGCGTGAGGGTGCCCGGTGCGGACGGCGATGGCCTCGGCGCGATCGAGGAGATCGTCGACGCGCGCCTGGGCGTCGCCTCCGTCGGTGGAGAGGAAGGCGGCTTCGCAGCTGAGCGCGCGCGAGATGCGGTACGGCTCGCCGGCCTGGAGCGAAAGAAGAAGGTTCTGGGTCTGGAAGTTGGCGCCGCGCACGGCGTCGACGAGGGCGAGGCCGTGCGCGGCCGACCAGCAGAGATCGATGCGTGCGAGGCGCTCTCGGGAGACCTCGCGCTCGGGGCGCTCGACGAACGAGAGGCCGCGGAAGCGAAGCTCGGCCCGGCGAAAAAGGAGCGCGGCGAGCGCGCGCTCCGGCGTCTTCGGGACGCGGAAGCCCCGCGCGGCGACGACGGCGCGGAGCGTGCGCATCCCCTCGTCGACGTAGCCCGAGCGCAGGAAGTTTTCGGCCGCGCGCCGCTCGAGGTCGAGGCGGATCTCGTCGGCGACGCCGCGGCCGGCGCGGAGGTAGGCCTCGGCCGCCTCGGCGCCGCGACCGGCGTTGGCCAGCGCATCGCCGAGCTTCTCCTCGAGCGCGCGTGAAGTTTCCGCGTCGTGCCCCGCGAGCACGAGCGCGGTCCGGTAGAGCCGCGAGGCGTGGTCGAAGGCGAAGGCGCGCGCGGCTTGATCCGCAGCGCGCACTGCGTACGCGAGGGAGGTCTGGTGATCGCCCGCGGCCTGAAAGTGGCCGGCGAGCTCCTCGAGCTCGGCGCTCCCCGACGCCACGAGCGCGCCGGCAAGGCGAGCGTGGAGCGCGCGCTCGTCCTCGGGATCGAGGCGGCGCAGGACCGTCTCGCGCACGCGGTCGTGGTACGTCTCGAGGGTCTCGTCGCGGCCGGCGCCGACGACGCGGATCAGGTTCTCGGCCTGGAGCGCGGCGATGTGGCGCGGGAGCTCGTCGCTCTCGGCGGCGTCGGCGAGATCGGCGACATCCCGACGCAGTGGCGCCCCGGCGACGGCGACGAGGTCGAGCAAGCAGCGGGCGCCGCGCTCGAGCCGGCGGATGCGCGTCCAGAGCGCGTCGTCGAGGAGCACGGGGGCGCCGTCGTCGGCCTTGACGAGGCGATGCCGCAGCAGCGCGTCGATGAAGAGCGGGTGGCCGTCGGCCTCTTCGACGAGGCTGTCAGCGTGGATCGGAGCGCCGGGCGCGAACGGCGTGCTCTGGGGCGCGCCGTCGAGCAGCGCGTCGACGAGATCGCGCCCGTCATCGAGGCTGAGCCGGCCGATCGAGAGGATCGACAGCGCCTCCTTGGCGAACACTTGGGCGAGCCGCGCGGGCGTGATCATCGCGCCGCAGCGGAGCGTGGCGACGAGCAGCAGCCCCGGCGCTCCCGGGGCGCGGAGCAGCTCGGAGAGCAGCGCGAGGCTGTCGGCGTCAGCCCACTGGAGATCGTCGATCGTGAGCACGAGCGGGGCGCGGGCCGCGAGGCGAAGGAAGAGCTCGCGCAGCGCCGCGAAGATCCGGGCGCGCTGCGCGATCGGATCGAGGGAGGTCGACGCGGCGCGCGGCGCCGGGAGGACGCCCGACCAGGCGCCTGGGCGCGCTTCGATCGGGGACGTCAACGCGAAGCTCGGGAGGCGCCCCGACCGCGCCAGGCGGAGCACCGGGAACACTTGCTTGAGCTGCTCCACGTCCGGCGGAAGGACGGCCTCCACGACCGCGAGGTCGAGGCGCGAGAGGTGGACGGCGAGGTTGTCCATCAGCGCGTCCACGGCCTTGTACGGCACGCTGTCGCGCTCGTAGCAGCGGCCGCGCAGCACCACCGCGTCCGCGGGCACGCGCTCGAGGAAGCGTCGCATCAGCGCGGTCTTCCCCATGCCGGACTGGCCCTCGATCAGCACCACGCGCGGCGCGCCCACCGCCACCGCCGCGAAGGCCTCGTCGAGCGCGGCGAGCTCGGCGCGTCGGCCGACGAACCACGCGGCCTGACCGCGCTGCAGGAGCGGGCTCGGCTCTTCGTCGACGCCGAGCCGACGGAGCACCTCGGCCCCGGTGGGGCGCGCCGCGGGATCGACGCGGAGCAGATCGACGCAGAGCGCCTCGAGCTCCGGCGGTAGCCCCGCGAAGAACATGCTCGGGGAAGGCGCGTTGCTTCGCCGCGTCGAGCTCGGTCGGACCTGCGGAGAAGGGCGAAATGGAAACGATCCGGTGAGCACGAGGTAGAGCATCACCCCGACGCTGTACCAGTCGGCCGCGGGGCCGACGGCCTCCCCCGCGGCCTGCTCCGGGGCCATGTAGCGCGCCGTCCCTACGACGAGAAAATCGCGCTCGCTCTGCGCCGCGTTCTGTACGAGGCCGAAGTCGAGGACCACGACGCGCCCGCCTTCGGCGACGAGCACGTTCGACGGCTTGACGTCGCGGTGCACCTTGCCGGCGACATGGAGCGCGTAGAGGCCGCGCGCGAGCTGACCGAACGCCGCGCGGGCGCGCGCCTCGTCGACGACGACGGGGCGCGGCAGAGAATCGCTGGGCGGCGGGGAGCAGGGCGACGGCGTGCGCGCCGTGACGTGCGTCGCTTCCACCGGCGCGGGGCCTGGCGCCGTGCGCCTCGAGCTCGCGGCTCCGCGCACGTGCTCCAGGAAGTGGACGCCGTCGACGAGCTCCATCGTGAAGAAGAGCTGCCCGTCGTGCTCGAACAGCTCCCCGAGGCTCACCAGGTTCGGATGGTGGATGCCCTGAAGACCGCGGAACTCCTGCTTGAAACGGAAGCGAGCGTCGGGGTGGACCTCGCGGAGCACCTTGATCGCGACGTGAGAAAGTCGCTCGCGATCGAGCGCCTCGTAGACGGTACCCATCCCGCCTTCGCCGAGGACGCGGAGGACCTCGAAGCGGCTATTTTCGCCGAACGAGCGCGCTAGCTCCGGAGCGTTCATGGACGCCGAGCCTCAGGCGGAGGCCTCATCGAGGCGGCGCATCCCCTCGAGCAGCAGCGCCTCCGGCGACGCCTGGATCGAGCGCGACGTGGGTTTGTAGGTGGGATCGAGGCGAAAATCCCCCGCGCTCAGCGAGATCATTTTGTAGAACGCGGCCTCCCCGCGGAGCGCGTCCCAGCGGGCGTCGACGACCTGCCCTTCGGCGAAATCGATCTCGCCCGAGCTGGACTGCGCGGTGATGCGGAGCGCGCACGTCTTCCGGCCGTGCCAAAGGATCTGCACCATGTCAGGGAGCGACATCTCGGCGAGCGAGCCGGAGACGCCGCGGCCGCCGGAGTTGGCGGCGCGCCGCTCGATCATCTGCCGGAGCTTGGCGGCGAAGATGTCGGTGGAGACGGGCTTGAGGACGAAGTCATCGACGCCGAGATCGAAGGCCCGCTGCGCGGTACCGCGATCGGTCTTGCTGGTGAGCATCACCCAGGTCACTTCGCGCCCGAAGCCCTCCTTCAGCGACGCTTCGCGCAGGACGAGGCCGGCCTCGGGCTTCTCGAGATCGATCTCGCTGACCACGACCGCGACCTCGCCCGCCTCCAGGAGCTTGCGCGCCTGCGAGGAGTTGCGGGCGATCTTCACCTCGAAGCCGTGCTCGATCAGCCGCAGCTCGAGGACGGTGGTCTCCTCCGGATCAGGATCGATGATCAGCGCCTCGTGCCGATCGCTGAGCAGCTTGGCGCGCATGTCTTCGCCGGTCATCGCCTGCTTGAAGAGGTCGACGATGTTGGGATCGAAGATCGTGGCCCGGTACTTCACCAGGACCTCGCACGCCTCGAACGGGCGGAGGATCTTGCGGTACGGGTTGCGGGGGTTCTGCGTGAGATCCGCGTAGGTGTCGGCCACCGAGAGGATGCGAGCGCCGAGCGGGATCTCCTTGCCCGAGTACCCGTTGGGGAAGCCCTCCCCGTCGTAGCGCTCGTACATCGAGGAGATAGCCAGCTTCGTCTCGGCGATCAGGCCGACCGACTCGGTGAGGTGCAGCGGGAGATCGACGCTCTTGGTCGCGGCGACGCGGTGGCCTTCGTACTCGGCGACGTTGAGCGCCGTGAGGTGGTAAGCGCCCATCTTGCCGAGATCGTGCAGGTACGCGGCCGAGGTGAACGCGGCGATCTGGAGCGGGTTGAGGCCGATGCGCTCGCACGTCTTCCGCGTGATCCGCGCGACCGTCGCCGAGTGCCCGCGGAGATCTTGCCGCGTGCTCTCCAGCAGGCTGCCGAGCACGTTGAGCATCTCGATGAACTCGGGCGTCGCGGTGGGCAGCAGCGACGGCTCCGGGGGCGGCAGCGACGGCGTCCTGCTCACCGGGATCGTCGGCGGCGAGACGGCCACCGTCGGAGGCGTCGCATGGACGACCGGCGTGGGCGCCGTGACCGCGGGCATCCTCGCGGGCAGCGGGAGCACCGCAGGCACACGCTCGACCGGCGGGAGCGGCGGCGGCGGAGACGGCGGCAGATCGACCAGGCCGGTGATCGATCGCGAGACGTGATCCGGCGTCGCGCGCCCGGAGGTGCTCTTGCGCTCGAAGGGATCTTCGTTGAAGAGCTCGCCCAGGCCGATCGGGCGCAGCAGCGCCGCGAAGGCCGCGCGATCGTTGCGGTAATGAAGGCTGATCGCCGCGCGCACGGCCGCTGGCCGCGCCGCCAGCGCGCGCACCTCGCGCACGGCGGCGGAGAGCTTCACCTCCTGGATCGCCAGGTCGTTGTCGGGATCGGCGGTGACCACCGAGAGCGCGCCGGCTTTGTCGTCGTAGAGGACCGGGAAGACGCCGTGCAGCTCGGCGAGCTTGAGCGGCACCCGCGCCAGCAAGCGCGCGTCGATCACCGCTTTGGAGAGCTTCTCTGACGAGACGAAGCGGGTCCCGTGGACGGTGGCGATGAACTTGAGCAGCTCCGGCTCGGTCAGGAACTCGAGCTCGATCAGCGCCTCTTCGATCCGCGTCTTGCGTCGCGTCGCATAGTCGACGGCACGCAGGTGCTGGTCGCGATCGAGCAGCCCCTGGGTGAGGAGCCGATCAGCGATTCTTTGATTTATCCCGGAGCGGGTGCTCGTCATCAGTGTCGAAGAGGGCAGCGCAGCGCACCGCGCAGCGAGTCGCCACTATACCCCGCCGTGAAGGACGGATGACGGCAAAACCCGGATCTGGCGGGCGCGAAAACTCTTACGAGGGTGAGGGAGGTTCAGTGGCCTCCCCGCCGCCCTTCCCATGGGAAAGCGCGGACGGGGAGCCGGGGTGAGCAGGCCGGGGAGGCCTACTCTTCGTTGACGGCGGACAGCGTCTCTTCGGCGCGGACGCGGGGAGCGACGTACGCCGGCGGCGCGATGTGATCGCCTTCGACCACGACCTGGAGGCGCTTGTACGCCGGCAGACCGGTACCGGCCGGGATGAGCCGACCCATGATGACGTTCTCCTTGAGGCCGCGGAGATCGTCCGTCTTGCCGCAGATCGCCGCCTCGGTGAGCACCTTGGTCGTCTCCTGGAACGAGGAGGCGCTGATGAACGACTCCGTCGAGAGGCTGGCCTTGGTGATACCGAGGAGGAGCGCTTCGGCGATCGCCGGGCGGCCGCTCCGCTCGAGGATCCGCTCGTTCTCCTTCTCGAACAGGTGCTTCTCCACCTGCTCGTCGACGAGGAAGTTCGTGTCGCCCACGTCCTTCACTCTGACGCGACGGAGCATCTGCCGGACGATGACCTCGATGTGCTTGTCGTTGATACCGACGCCCTGCAGGCGGTAAACCTGCTGGATTTCGTTCACCAACCAGGCAGCGAGCTCCTTCTCGCCCTTGACGCGAAGGATGTCGTGCGGGTTCGGCGGACCGGCCTGGAGAGGCTCGCCCGCGGCCACGCGATCGCCCGGCTGGACGAGGATGTCCTTGCCCTTGGGGATCAGGTACTCGCGCGCCTGCTCGTTCATGACCACGCCGTCGGCGGTGATCGGGGTGACGAGCACCTTGCGCTTGCCCTTGGTGTCCTTGCCGAAGGAGACCTCGCCGTCGATCTCGCTGATGATGGCGTGATCCTTCGGCTTGCGGGCCTCGAACAGCTCGGCCACGCGGGGCAGACCGCCGGTGATGTCCTGCACCTTGGTCGACTCGCGGGGCATCTTGGCGATGACCTCGCCGGCCTCGATGTGATCACCTTCCTGAGCGACGATGTGCGCGCCGACCGGGAGGAGATAGCGGGCGTCGAGCTCGCTGTTCGGGAGCTTGAGCGTGCGGTTGCCCTCGCCCTTGATCGAGATGCGGGGCCGCAGATCGCCGGCCTTCGACTCGATGACGACCTTGCGCGAGAGGCCCGTGACCTCGTCCAGGCGCTCCTGGACGCTGACGCCTTCGACGAGGTCGCCGTACTTCACCACGCCGGTGACCTCGGTGAGGATCGGCGTCGCGAACTGGTCCCACTCGGCGAGGAGCGCGCCCGGCTTGACGTGGTCGCCCTCGGCCACCTTGAGCGTCGCGCCGTAGTTGAGCCGGTGATGCTCGCGCTCGCGGCCGGTCTCGTCGACGATGACGAGCTCGCCGTGGCGCTTCATCACCACCATCTGGCCATCCTTCTTCCGCTGGATGACCGCGCGACGGAGGCGAACGGTACCTTCGGCGCGGGCCTCGAGGTACGAAGCCTCGATCTTGCCGCGGGCCGCGGTGCCGCCGATGTGGAACGTGCGCATCGTGAGCTGCGTGCCCGGCTCGCCGATCGACTGGGCGGCGATGATGCCGACCGCCTCGCCGATGTTGACCCGGTAACCGCGGGCGAGATCTCGTCCGTAGCAGAGCGCGCAGACGCCGCGTCGCGTCTGGCAGGTGAGCACGGAGCGGATCACCACCTCTTCGATGCCAGCGTCCTCGATGTTCTTCGTCGAGGCCTCGTCGAGCTCGGTGTTGGCGGTGATCAGCACCTCGCCGGTGAGCGGATCGACCACGTCCTCGAGCACCACGCGGCCGAGGATGCGGTCGTCGAGCCGCTGGATGACCTCGCCGGCCTCCTCGAGCTTGGCGACGCGGATGCCGTCGAGCGTCCCGCAATCGAACTCGGAGATGACGGCGTCCTGCGCCACGTCGACGAGACGACGGGTGAGGTAGCCGGAGTTGGCCGTCTTCAGCGCGGTGTCCGCGAGGCCCTTACGAGCGCCGTGGGTCGAGATGAAGTACTGGAGCACGCTGAGACCCTCGCGGAAGTTCGCGGTGATCGGCTGCTCGATGATCTCGCCCGACGGCTTGGCCATGAGGCCACGCATCGCGGCGAGCTGCCGGATCTGCTGCGTGGAGCCACGCGCGCCGGAGTCGGCCATGATGTAGATGGGGTTGAAGCTCGGCTCGATCTGCTCGATGCCCGTCTCCGGGTCGGTGATCTTCTCCTTGCCGATCCCCAGCATCATCTCTTGCGTCACCAGGTCGGCGACGCCGGCCCAGATGTCGACGATCTTGTTGTAGCGCTCGCCGTCGGTGATCAGGCCCTCCTGATACTGCTCGACGACGCGCTCTACTTCCTTCTGGGCGTCGCCCAGGAGGACCTTCTTCGCCGCAGGGATCACCATGTGATCCATGCAAATCGAGATGCCGGCGCGCATCGCGTGGTCGAACCCGAGCGTGCGCAGGCGGTCGGCGAGGAGGACCGTCTCCTTGTTCCGGTGGACGCGGTAGCAGACGTCGATGAGGGCCGAGAGCGCCTTCTTGTCGAGCGTCTTGTTCGCGTACTCGAAGGCCACGCCGCGCGGCAGGACCTCGGCGATGATCACGCGGCCGACCGTCGTCTCGACGATGCGGCGCTGCGGCTGGCCGTGCTTGTTGAGCACCGGCTCACCTTCCTCGTCGAGGACGGGGACGCGGACCTTGATCCCGGCGTGGAGCATGACCTCGCCGTTGTCGTAGGCCATGCGCACCTCTTCGACCGACGAGTAGACGCCGCGGAGGTGGCCCTGGGCCACGCCCTTGTCGTCGAACTTCAGCGTGTCGGCGCGGTAGCTGCCCTTCTCGAATTTGCGCTCGCGGGTCGCGTAGTAGAGCCCGAGCACGATGTCCTGCGTCGGGTTGATGATCGGGCGTCCGCTCGCGGGCGAGAGGATGTTGTTGGTGCTCATCATGAGCACGCGCGCTTCCATCTGCGCCTCGACCGAGAGCGGGATGTGCACCGCCATCTGATCGCCGTCGAAGTCGGCGTTGAACGCCGCGCAGACGAGCGGGTGGAGCTGAATGGCCTTGCCCTCGATCAACACCGGCTCGAAGGCCTGGATGCCGAGGCGGTGGAGCGTCGGGGCGCGGTTCAGGAGCACCGGGTGCTCGCTGATGACCTCTTCGAGGATGTCCCAGACCTCGGGACGCTCCTTCTCCACCATCTTCTTCGCAGACTTGATGGTGTTGACGTACCCGCGCTCTTCGAGCTTGTTGTAGATGAACGGCTTGAACAGCTCGAGCGCCATCTTCTTCGGGAGACCGCACTGGTGCAGGCGCAGGGTCGGGCCAACGACGATGACGGAGCGGCCCGAGTAGTCGACGCGCTTGCCGAGCAAGTTCTGCCGGAAGCGACCCTGCTTGCCCTTGAGCATGTCGCTCAGGGACTTGAGGGGACGCTTGTTGGGCCCGGTGATCGTCTTGCCGCGGCGGCCGTTGTCGAAGAGGGCGTCGACCGCCTCCTGCAACATGCGGCGCTCGTTGCGGATGATGATCTCCGGCGCGTTGAGCTCGAGGAGGCGCTTCAACCGGTTGTTGCGGTTGATGACGCGACGGTAGAGATCGTTGAGATCGCTGGTCGCGAAGCGGCCGCCGTCGAGCGGGACAAGCGGGCGGAGATCCGGCGGGAGCACCGGGATCACCGTCAGCATCATCCACTCGGGGCGATTCCCGCTTTCGCGGAAGGCCTCGATGACCTTGAGGCGCTTCGCGAGCTTCTTGCGCTTCGCCTCGCTGGTCGCCGCGCGCATCTCGCCGCGGAGCTGCTCGCCGAGGGTGTGGACATCGACATGCTTGAGCATCTCGATGACGGCCTCGCCGCCCATGCCCGCCTGGAACTTGTCGTCACCGTACTCGTCGACGAGCTGGAGGTAGCGCTCCTCGCTCAGGAGATCGCCCTGCTGCAGGCCGGTCTCCTTCGGATCGATGACGATGTACGCCTCGCAATAAAGGACCTTCTCGAGATCCTTCAGCGTGATGTCGAGCATGTTGCCGATGCGCGACGGCAGGCTCTTGAGGAACCAGATGTGCGCGACCGGCGTGGCGAGCGAGATGTGGCCGAGGCGCTCACGACGCACCTTGGACTGGATCACCTCGACGCCGCACTTCTCGCACACGATCCCGCGGTGCTTCATGCGCTTGTACTTGCCGCAGTTGCACTCGTAGTCCTTCACCGGCCCGAAGATCTTCGCGCAGAAGAGGCCATCCCGCTCCGGCTTGAACGTCCGGTAGTTGATGGTCTCGGGCTTCTTCACCTCGCCGTGGGACCACTCCCGGATCTTCTCCGGGCTGGCGAGCGAGATGCGGATCGCGCGGAACGAGAGAGGGTCCTTGGGCTTCTCGAAGAAGCTGAAGATGTCACGCATAACGGGGACCTCCGACAGAAACCTGAATGAGCAACGATCGCGAGACGCTGCGGGAAGAGAGGGGAATCGACCTCATTCCTCTTCCTCCGCCGCCGAGGCCTCCACGGCCCCGCCCTCGACCAGCTCGACGTTCAGACACAGCGACTGCAGCTCCTTGATGAGAACGTTGAAGCTCTCCGGGAGGCCGGCCTCCAGCGTGTAGTCGCCCTTGACGATCGCTTCGTACATGCGGGTGCGGCCCATGACGTCGTCGCTCTTGACGGTGAGGAACTCCTGCAGCGCGTAGGCCGCGCCGTAAGCTTCCATCGCCCAAACTTCCATTTCGCCGAGACGCTGCCCGCCGAACTGGGCCTTGCCGCCGAGAGGCTGCTGCGTGACCAGCGAGTACGGCCCGATCGACCGCGCGTGGATCTTGTCGTCAACGAGGTGGTGGAGCTTCAGCATGTACATGATGCCCACCGTGACGTTCTGATCGAAGGCGTCGCCCGTGCGGCCGTCGAAGAGGATCGCCTGGCCGCTCGACGGGAGACCGGCGAGATCGAGCGCGCCCTTGATGTCACTCTCGTGCGCGCCGTCGAAGACAGGCGTGCCCATGAAGACGCCCTTCGATGTCTTCTTGGCGACGAGCTTCACCTCGTCGTCGCTGAGCGGATCGAAGAACCCGTCAAGGAGGTGATCCCCCTTGTAGATGTTCTTCAGGTGCTCCTTGACCTCGGCGGTCGCACGGTGCTCGTCGACCATCCGCTGCACCTGGCGGCCGAGCTCGTAAGCCCCCCAGCCCAGGTGAATCTCGAGGATCTGGCCGACGTTCATGCGGCTCGGCACGCCGAGCGGGTTGAGGACGACGTCGACCGGGGAGCCGTCCTGGAGGTACGGCATGTCCTCTTCGGGCAGGATCCGGCTGATGACGCCCTTGTTGCCGTGACGGCCGGCCATCTTGTCGCCGACCTGGAGCTTGCGCTTGATGGCGATGTAGACCTTCACCATCTTGATCACGCCCGGCGGCAGCTCGTCGCCCTTGGAGAGGCGCTCGATCTTGTCGCGGAAGTGCTCTTCGCGGGTGCGGACGAGCTCCTCGAGGTCGCGCAGGATCTGCTGAACCTGCTCGGCCTCCTCGACCTGGATCTCGCCCCAGTACTTGCGGGGGATCTCGGTCAACTGCTCCTCGGTGACGGGCTCGCCCTTCTGGAGGAGGACCTTGCCCTTGTCGTCGACGAGCTTGCCCGCCGTCTCCTTGCCGATGATGATCTCGCGCACGCGGCGGTAGAACGAGTCCCGGAGGATCTTGATCTCCTCGTCGCGCGTGCGCTCGATGCGGGCGCGCTCCTGGTCCTCGATATCGCGCGCGCGGTCATCCTTCTCGGTGCCCTTGCGGGAGAAGACTCGGGCGTTGATGACGACGCCGCCGACCCCCGGGGGGACCTTGAGCGAGCTGTCGCGAACGTCGCCGGCCTTCTCACCGAAGATGGCCCGGAGGAGCTTCTCCTCGGGAGAGAGCTGCGTCTCGCCCTTGGGCGTGATCTTCCCGACGAGGATGTCGCCGGGGCGAACCTCAGCGCCGATGCGCACGATGCCGGACTCGTCGAGGTCCTTCAGGGCCTCCTCGCCGACGTTCGGGATGTCGCGCGTGATCTCTTCCTTGCCGAGCTTCGTGTCGCGGGCGACGCACTCGAACTCCTCGATGTGGATCGAGGTGAAGACGTCGTCCTTGGCGATGCGCTCGGAGACGAGGATCGAGTCCTCGAAGTTGTAGCCCTGCCAGGGCATGAACGCGACGAGCACGTTCTGACCGAGCGCGAGCTCACCCATGTCGCACGAGGGGCCGTCGGCGAGGACGTCGCCCACCTTGACCACGTCGCCGGTGCTCACGATCGGCTTCTGCGTGTAGCAGGTCGACTGGTTGGAGCGCTGGAACTTGACCAGGTGGTAGATATCCGGGACCTCGGCGCCTTCGCCGAGCGCGCGCACGACGATACGTGTCGCGTCGACGCTCTCGACGATGCCGGGGCGACGAGCGACGACGCAGACGCCGGAGTCACGAGCGAGGCGCTCTTCCATCCCGGTGCCGACGAGCGGCGCGTGGGAGCGGACGAGCGGCACAGCCTGACGCTGCATGTTGGCGCCCATGAGCGCGCGGTTGGCGTCGTCGTGCTCGAGGAAGGGCACGAGCGCGGCGGCGACCGACACCATCTGGTTCGGTGCGACATCCATCAGCTCGACCATCTCGGCCGTGACGAGCTTGAAATCGCCGTTGAGGCGGGCGGAAACCAGCGTTTCCTTGAACTTACCCTTCTCGTCCACGTTGACCGTGGCCTGAGCGATGTACTTGCCCTCTTCCTCGAGCGCGGAGAGCCAGATCACCTCTTCGGTGACACGGCCGCCCTCAACCCGACGGTAAGGCGTCTCAACGAAGCCGTACTCGTTCACCCGCGCGAACGTCGACAGCGAGGCGATGAGGCCGATGTTCGGACCTTCAGGGGTCTCGATCGGGCAGATGCGGCCGTAGTGCGTGGCGTGAACGTCACGAACTTCGAAGCCGGCGCGCTCGCGCGTCAGACCGCCGGGCCCGAGAGCCGAGAGTCGACGCTTGTGCGTGACCTCGGACAGCGGGTTCGTCTGATCCATGAACTGCGAGAGCTGCGAGCTGCCGAAGTACTCCTTCACCACCGCGGAGACAGGCTTCGCGTTGATGAGATCGTGCGGCATGAGCGTGTCGATCTCCTGCGACATGCTCATGCGCTCCTTGATGGCGCGCTCCATGCGGACCAGACCGATGCGGTACTGGTTCTCCATCAGCTCGCCGACCGCGCGGACGCGGCGGTTGCCGAGGTGATCGATGTCGTCGACCGAGCCGCGACCGTTCTTGAGCTCGATCAGGTGACGCACCGTCTCGAGGATGTCCTGCGGCGTGAGCACCGTGAGATCGAGCCCCGGGCGCTCCTCGTCAGGCACGTCGCGGTAAAACTTGTAGTTCAGCTTGAGGCGGCCGACCTTGCTCAGGTCGTAGCGCTCGGCGTTGAAGAACAGGTTGTTGAACAGCGTCTTCGCCGTCTCGAGCGTCGGCGGATCGCCCGGGCGAAGGCGCCGGTAGATCTCCAGGATCGAGTCCTCCATCGTCTTCACCTTGTCGGCGAGGAGCGTGTCGCGGAGGTACGAGCCGACGTTGAGGCCGTCGATGAAGAGAATGCGGAAGCTCTCGATGTTGGCTTCGCGGAGCCGCTCGAGCTTCTGCTCGGTGAGCTCCTCGTTGACCTCGACCACAACTTCGCCCGTCTCCGGGTCGACGATGTCGTGAGCGGCCACCTTGCCGGTGAGCTCTTCCGGCTCGGCGCCCATGCGCTCGAGCTTCGCCTCCTTCATCTTGCGGATGGCGGCGCGAGTGAACTTGGTGTTCTTCTTGACGATGACGTCGGCGCCCAGCTTGATGTCGCGCGTGGCGCGCTGGCCGGCGAGAAGATCGTACTCCACGCTCTTCGCGTACTTCCCGCCCGCCTCGATGTAGACGGTCTCCGTGGAGTAGAAGTAGTTGAGGAGATCCTGCGTCGAGTAGCCGAGCGCGCGGAGGAGCACGGTCGCGTGCATCTTCCGGCGGCGGTCGATCCGGACATAGATGATGTCCTTGGGATCGAACTCGAAGTCGAGCCACGAGCCGCGGTAGGGGATGACGCGGGCCGAGTACAGCAGCTTGCCGCTCGAGTGCGTCTTGCCCTTGTCGTGATCGAAGAAGACGCCGGGGCTGCGGTGCAGCTGGCTCACGACCACGCGCTCCGTGCCGTTGATGATGAACGTGCCGGTCTCGGTCATCAGGGGGAGCTCTCCGAAGTAGACCTCCTGCTCCTTGATATCCCGGACGATCCGCTCCCCGCCGTCGCGGGTGTCGTAGATCATCAGCTGGTTCGTCACCTTGATCGGCGCCGAGAACGTCATGCCACGCTGGCGACACTCGTCGACGTCGTACTTCGGCGGCTCGAGGTTATAGGAGACGAAGACGAGCTCGCTCGTCCCGTTGAAATCCTTGATCGGGAAGACTGAGCGGAAGACCGCCTGGAGCCCAACCTCTTCCCGCTCGTTCGGCGGGACGTTCATCTGGAGAAACTTGTCGTAGCTCGACTTCTGGATGTCGATCAGGTTGGGAACGTCGACGATTCGACGGACCCGACCGAGGTTCTTGCGGACGCGGAAGTTGGACTGGACCGACGGCATCGATTTCTTCCTCCGGCTCTCACTGCGCGCGCGGGGCGCCACGCGACACGAACCGAGCAGAAAGGAGCCCTGGAAAGGGGCCCGGCTGCATTCACGAAGCTACGCTGATCGGCTCTGGCCGATCGAGGAGGAGCCCAACGGGCTCCTTGGGTATCGGTGTGGGATCGCGCTTGGCGACCCCACCGTGACCGACTCCTCAGCTGCACAAAACACGGACTGCGGCAGGGACGTTCGCCCCCGCCGCCGTCCGTATTTCAGCGGATCCGTTTTCCCACATTGGGGAACGGAGCACCTTACTTGAGCTCGACCGTTGCACCAGCCTCGGTGAGCTTCTTCTTCATCTCCTCGGCGTCGGCCTTGGAGACGGCTTCCTTGACCGTCTTCGGGGCCGCCTCGACGAGATCCTTCGCCTCTTTGAGGCCCAGGCCGGTGATCTCGCGGATCGCCTTGATGACCTGGATCTTGTTGGCGCCGGCGGCGGCGAGGATGACGTCAAACTCCGTCTGCTCCTCCTTCACGGCGACGACCGGCGCGGGGCCAGCAGCAACCGCAACGGCCGCGGGGGCGGCCTTGACGCCCCACTTGTTCTCCAGATCCTTGATCATCTCAGCGATCTGGATGACGGGGAGGTTGGAAAGGTAATCGACGACCTGCTCGCGCGTGATGTCAGCCATGGGAAGACTCCTTCGACCCTGAACACGCCGCCAACGTACCGGGGGAGGCGTGTGTAGAACAAAACCGGGAGGGCGCAACGCCCTTTTCACTGCAACGAAGACCGGCGCAAATTTTGCGTAGACGCCGGGGCGGCGCCGAGACTAGCTCGGCAGCCTGGGGTGACCGTGGGCTATCAGCCCGCGGCGGCCGGCGCGCCACCGTTCGCCTGGTCCTCCTTCGCCTTGAGCACGTAGACGAAATTCTGAGCAGGCGCCTGGAGCTGCTGCAGGAACTGCTGCAGGGGGGCCTGCATCGTCGCCAGCAACATCCCTCGGAGCTCGTTCTTGCCGGGCATCGTTGCCAGCTGAGACTCGACGGCCTCGGGCGACAGGAGTTGCCCGTCGATGAGACCAGCCTTGACCTTGAGCTTGAGCTTCTCGTTCGCCGGATCCTTGAGGAACGCGGTGATGACCTTGGCGGCGGCGCTCGGGTCCTCGTAGCTCCAGGCCACGCCGGTCATCCCGACGAGGCTGGGGTTGAGGCTCTTCGCCCAGCCGTGGTGCTTGATCGCATGGCGGACCAGCGAGTTCTTCACCACGCGGTACTCGACGCCGCTCTTGCGGAACTCGTCGCGTAGCTTGGAGACTTTGTCGACGTTAAGGCCCTTGAAATCGAGGAAGACCGCGGACGACATCCGGTCGAACTTGTCCTTGATCGAGCCTACGACCGTCTCTTTTTGAGCACGTTCCATGGGCTACGCCTCCTCGGTCTTGCTGCCGGTGTAGTGCGCTGTGTCGATGTGGACACCGGGGCCCATGGTCGACGACAGCGTGATGCTGCGGAGGTAGATGCCCTTCGCAGTCGACGGCTTCTGGCGGATGAGCGCCTGGATCAACGCGTCGGCGTTGACCGAGAGCGCGCCCTCGGCGAACGAGACCTTGCCGATGCGAGCGTGGACGATGCCAGCTTTCTCGACGCGGTACTCGACCTTGCCAGCCTTCGCCTCGCCCACGGCGGTCTTCACGTCGAACGTGACAGTACCGACCTTGGGGTTCGGCATCAGGCCGCGCGGCCCGAGGATCCGGCCCAGCTTACCAACGAGGCCCATCATGTCGGGGGTAGCGATCACGCGGTCGAAGTCCATGAAACCTTCCTGGACTTTGTTCACGAGATCGGCTTCGCCGACGAGATCGGCGCCGGCGGCCTCCGCTTCTTTCGCCTTTTCGCCCTTGGCGAAGACGAGGACGCGGAGCTGCTGACCCGTACCGTGCGGGAGCACGACGGCTCCGCGCACCATCTGATCGGCGTGACGCGGGTTCACTCCGAGGCGGACCGCGAGGTCCACAGTTTCATCGAACTTCGACGGCGCCGCCTGCTTCACGAGGGCACACGCTTCTGCAAGCGTGTACTTCTTCGCTCGGTCGACGACGGCTCGTGCCGCTACTTGTTTCTTGGCGTCTTTAGGCATTTGCCCTCCTTGCTTTTCGGCTTTCGCCTCCCACGGCGCGCCCGCACAAACCGTGGTGAGCTCTCGGCGCGGCCCCCGGATCTTCTCCGGGGTGTAACGGGGCCGCGTCTAAATTTTTGGGGTCTGGGTCGAGGGCCCAGGCGCGGGTCCTTCAAACCGAAGGACGCGCGGGGCGCCCTCTATAGCAGAAACCCAGGACTTGTCAGTCTCCGATCTCGATGCCCATCGAACGGGCGGTGCCGGTCATGCTGCGCATGGCGGCCTCGAGATTGGTGGTGTTCATGTCCTGCATCTTCAGCTGGGCCAGCTCCTGAATCTGCTTCGGGGTGACCTTGCCAACCTTGACCTTGTTCGGCTCTTTCGAGCCCGAACCCGGCTTCTTCTTCGTCTCGAGCCCGGCAGCCTTCTTCAGCAGGACGCTCGCGGGCGGCGTCTTCATGATGAAGGTGAAGGAGCGATCCGAGAAAATGGTGATCACCACGGGGATGATCATGTCGCCCTGAGCCGCCGTGCGGCTGTTGAAGTCCTTGCAGAACGCCATGATGTTGACGCCGTGCTGGCCGAGGGCCGGACCGACGGGAGGCGAGGGATTGGCCTTGCCCGCGGGAAGCTGCAACTTGACGTACCCGGTGATCTTCTTTGCCATCGCTCGCTACCTATCTGCTGCCGTTACCGAGATCGGGGCCGGCTCGCCCGGCCGGGGCTTGGGGCCGCTTGCGGCCCCATCGTGATCAACGCTTCTCGACCGCGGAGAAGTCGAGCTCGACGCTCGTCGGTCGGCCGAAGATCGACACTTTGACCTTGAGCTTTTGCTTGTCCATCTTCACGTCGTCGACCGTGCCGGTGAAGTTGGCGAACGCCCCGTCCAGCACGCGGACCTCTTCGCCGACCTCGAAGGTCAAGCGCGCGCGCGGCTTGACAGCGTTCTCGACAATACCGCGGCGAAGGTTGTCGATCTGCGGAATCGGGACCTCCTGCGGCGTCTGATTGCCGATGAAGCCCGTCACCTTCGGGGTGTCCTTGACCAGGTGCCAGACGTTCTCGCTCATCTCCATCTCGACGAAGATGTAGCCAGGGAGGCTGAGCTTCTGGCGCACGCGAGTCTTACCGCCCGGTCGATTCTCGGTCACCGTCTCGCTGGGGATCAGGATCTCGCCGAACTTGTCCTCGAGATTGAACTGCTTCGCCCGTTGCTGGAGCGCATCGCGCACCTTGGCTTCATAGCCGGAGTAGGTGTGAATGACGTACCACTTCTTCGCCATGGAAGTGCCTAGCTGCCGTCGCCGTAGACGATGTTGGTGATGAACGCCCAGAGCCGGTCGAGCAGCGCCAGGTAAACCGTGGCCACGGTGCTCGCCGCGATGACGATCACCGTGGAGTTCCACACCTCTTTACGGGTGGGCCACTTCACTTTGGCGAGCTCGCTCGCGACCTCATCGGTCCACGCGCGGACCTCAGGCTTACGATAGGTGCGGATGACGACGACCAGCGCGATCACCGCGCCGATGATGAGCGAAATGGTGGACTTGTCGTCGTCGGCGACTGCTGCGAGGCGGGGCACCGTCGTACTGAACCAGTCTTTGTTGGAGACTCCGGCCCAGATCGACTGAATTGCTCGGCCCAGAACGAACGCGCCGAGCATGCCGGCGGCGAAGAAGCCGGCGAGCACATAGCGCTCGGAGCCAAGCTGCCCAGCCGACTCGTCTTCTTCAGCGCCAACGAGTTCCTCGGGAGCCTTCTCGGAGGCTTCGCCTTCCGAGTCGCTCTCGCTGTCAGCGTCGTGCTCCGAGGATTCCTCCGACTCGTCTTCGACGCGCGCCAAGGCTTCCTCGGTTCCCTCTTCGGGCTCCGATCCGGCCTCAGCGGACTCCTCGTCGGTGACCGCCGGCTTCATCTCTTTTCGCCGTTGCGCCATGACTTACTTCGATTCTGGCGAGGTCTCGATCTCCTGATCGGGTCTCGCGCTGTCGCGTCCTCTCGAGCGGGTGGAACTGGCAACCGAGGCCAGAGCTTCCTGGCTTTCGATCGTTACACCGGCAGGGGCAGAGAGACTCGAACTCCCGGCCTGCGGATTTGGAATCCGCTGCTCTACCAACTGAGCTATACCCCTAGGCGAATTTTTCGACTTTCCTGGGGAAGCCTCGTGCTCTCGCCGCTTTCCGAACCGAGCGGTCCAGGTCGACTTACTTCGACTCGCGGTGGAGCGTGTGCTTCTTGCACTGCTTGCAGAATTTCTTGAGCTCGAGCTGCTGCGTGGGCGCCTTCGTCTTCTTGTAGTTGCGCGCCCTGCATTCGCTGCAAGCCAGCGTCACCGGAACGCGGTGATCGTCGCGGTAACCGGTTTCGCTGGCTTCGCTGCTCATTCTGCTGCTCCGACTACGCCAGGATCTTGGTGACGACGCCGGCGCCGACCGTCTTGCCGCCTTCGCGGATGGCGAAGCGCATCTGCTCCTCCAGCGCGACCGGCGCGA
>Ga0209181_10003866_pt1 | contig 22743 bp, 25 predicted proteins | sample MAT05_FD_187208 | JGI IMG/M metagenome (GOLD analysis project Ga0209181, IMG submission 187208) | Freshwater microbial communities from Lake Fryxell liftoff mats and glacier meltwater in Antarctica - MAT-05 (SPAdes) (version 2) | ecosystem: Environmental > Aquatic > Freshwater > Ice > Liftoff...
CCGTCGTTTTTCAGACGCTCGTCATCCATCGCAAAGCCTTTGATGGTGAAGGATTCGATGATGCCGGTAGCCCATTTGCGGAACTGGACGGCGCGCTCGGAGTTCACCTTGTAGCCCACGGCGATGATGGCGGCGAGCTTGTAGTGCTGGGTGTCGTAGGTTTTGCTGTCGGCGGCAGTTATTCGAAAATTTCGAATAACTGCATCCTCCCGCACCTCGTTGTCCGCGAAGACCTTCTTGAGGTGGTAGTTGATGGTGTGGGTTTCCACGTCGTAAAGCTGCCCCATCATTTTCTGGCTGAGCCAGACGTTTTCATCGGCATAAACCGCTTCCACGCCGCCAGAACCACTGGCCGCCAAAAAGGTCAGGTATTCCGCCGCCGAAGAGCGAACCAGCGAGACTTCGGTCTTCTTTTTGCCGCGACCGCTGGGTGTGGGTTTGTCTTTGCTCATGGGGTGCGCCTTTCACATCGAACGATTCGATAATCCCGAATAGTTGCCCGCCTGTCTGCGTGCCTCACGCAGGCAGACGCCGCCTGGGGGATGGCCGGGTTCAGCCGCCGGATCGCCTCGCGCAAGCGCCCCATCAGCACCACCTCGCGAGGCTCATAAAGTGGGCAAGCCAAGTTGCCAGCATTCCTGATAGTTCGGACCGTCAGACTTTGGCCGCGCCGTGGGTGGAAAAATCTGGATCGTCAGGGGAATCGGGAAGTCCGCTCCAATAATCGCAGCTTCGCCGGGCTTCAGATTTGGAAGGAATGAAGAGGCCGAGCGGTCGATTTCTCCACATGCCCTTTCCACAACCTCACGGTCGCGATCATTCGTGAGCCGGTGAACAATAAGGGTTCCCATCTGACTCAAAACGCCCTCTGTGATGTCGCGTGGGCGCTGCGTAGTAAGGCAAATATTCAAACCGAACTTCCGCCCCTCTTTGGCGATTAACTCGAACGCATCAAGCCGAGCAACCGCATCTTCTCCGCCGATTTGTCTGCCGAGGAAATTGTGCGCTTCATCGACTATGACAACCACAGGCGCCGCTTGAAACGCACCGCCACGAGCCATGTTCAGGAGGTGGCGGCCAATAACATTCGCGACGATCTCCCGTGCCTTGAACTCGTATGCGACACCGCTCAGACAGATTCGAAGCAGTCTTTTGTCGTTCGCCATAAAGTCGGCAATAGCGGTGGTCAACGGTGGCTCTGCCGATTGGAAAACACACCCGAAGGCCGGCGAAGTAAGCACGGCGCTGATTCGTGACATCAGTGATAAGCAATATGAAACCTCCCCGGAATCACCGCCCCATTTGGTTGTGTCTTTGACGCTTCTGCCGACTCCAAACCCGTTCGGGTACACACACTCTTGCTCGATTTGAGCGATGAGTTTGTTCACGTCGAACTCCTGCTGCGGGTCGTCAAGCTTTGAACCAACGCCCGGTCCCTGTTCGGCGGCGATGACGAGGGCTTTTGATTGGTCGATTTTCTTGATAACGCCATTCGTCGCGACTGCTGGCGCGAGCTTCGCCAGGCGAAGGCTGCGCATTGCGGCTCGCATCTTCGGGCCCTGCACTTTACCTGCCGGTTCAAACAGTGCGATGAAATCCGACTCGACGAAACAGGTTGGCGGAAGCGCACGCGGAAGCGAACCCACCGCCTTGTTAACGGGATTACCAAGGTGAAAGTGCGTGACGTGTTGGCCGGAAAACCCCCGATACTCCCCCGTCGCATCCAGCAGGATAATCTTGGTCTTGAACTTCAGGCATTCTTCGATGATCCGCGCGGTCGTCCAGCTTTTGCCTCCTCCAGTCGTGCCAAGAATTGCACAATGACGACCAAAAAGTTTTTCGGGTCGGATAAAGACAGCACTTTCGAGAGCGACATCAATTGACCCCAGCTTAAGCAGAACCTTGCTCTCCGGGCTGCCTTCCGGCTCCATCAAGCTTGGCAAGGCGGCGACAAAATTGTGTGGGGCAGCATAGACACGGTCGCCAAGCCGCGGATAAGACTCAACGCCGGCAGTGACGCGTAACGAATCCATCGCGACTGAGCCGAGAAGTTGGATAGTTCCGACCGCGTCGAGGTCCACGACCTTTGAATGAGTTGGGTCCACTGAGCGCCGTTCAGATTCAGGAAGATGGATTTCAACAACTCGTCCGAGGAGGAGGTTTATCTGGCCTTCGATCAGAACGAACTCGCCGACTTCCCCCTTGCCATATCGCCCACCCAGAAAATGTGCACCACTCGGCGAACCTGCGTCCTTTAAGTTAAAACGCACAGCTTGTGCCGAAACAGACGACAAAACCCCGATGAACAACTCCGGGCGCAAAAGGCCTCTTGGGAATGCTTCCTCGATTTTGGTCGGCGTACTCATTTGGTTTCGGCTAGTTGTTTGATGTCGCGAGTCAATCGCTGTGCTGGTGTCAGCGATTTCAAGTCGGGAATCATCTCGGCAAAGTCTCCGAAATTAGCGTTGATGAGCCACACGTCTTCACCCTGCTTCGCCAGGCCAAACAGAGTTTCCCAATACCTGTTCGACGGTTGGGCAGTGAGATCATGCGCTGACGGATTGACAATAATCAGGCGCAGATGAGGATTCGTCCGCACTGCTGCGAGAATGGGCTCGGACAAGTGGTCATCATTGAAACCAAAGCCGATAACGATAAGGCAGGTGTTTGGCTCGCGCAGAACGGAGAAATACTGCGACACCAATTCCAGATGCGGCTGCACGTAGGTCTGTTGATATTTTCCCTTCGCCGGATAAATCAAGCACGCAGTGTTTGGAGTTGGTTTCGCGATAACTTCGATATCGCTCTCGCCTGATCTGGACCAGTTCACTGAGCCGTGGAGTTTGTAGATGTGAAATACGCCTTCCAAAGGCGATCCAACTTCATCGCCCGCCGACGGCCGCCGAACGATGTCATAAAGGAAGAAGCGTGGATCGAAGTGGCGCGGCTGCGTGAACGAGAAACCATCTAAAGCAACTAATCCCTGACGACTTGCTGCCGTCTCGAAGCATAGGTCGTAGTTTGTCGTGAACAGCTTGAGCCGGGAATCGCGAACGCGCCGCCGAGAAAGCCGGTGCAGAAATGTCCGGTGCGCGGCCAATTGATTCGCATCCGCTGGGTCAATGAACTCGGAACACTTGTTGAGAATCACCGCCTTAGAGTTTGTGATGAAGGTGGTCACATCTGTACTGGAATTCACCTGGAGGAAAGCATCGCATCGGGACAGTAACGCTTCGATGTTTTCTTTCTCCAAGGCGACATCATATCTAATCTTGGCAATCACATTTTTGGCTGCTTCTGCAATCGTGCGTTTTTTGTTGCCGGTTCCGGGGTTTGAATTCACGCAGTAGTCCCAAAGGTCACACATCGAAGGCCCTTTGGTAATCGGGCCAAGCGATGTTCCACTGCCCGCGAGAACGACTACATGCTGCATTTGGAGAGAAGAGAGTAGAAATGACTTCAGTTCATCTTTGGCCGCTTTCTCTGCGGCCACGATTTTCTGCTCCTCTGCGGAGTCTGTGCCTGCCGGAATTTGATGATTCAACTTCTTCCATGTAGCGGTAGCGGTATCGGGACCGAAAAACATCGGCTCACCGAATGTTGTAACTGGAGCAGGGGGTACAGGAATTGGCATGGTAGGTTCGCTCATATGTATCACTCAGTTAAGAACTCTCAACGTACCGCTCAGCAGCTTCGGCAGCAGCGTGTCGCGCAGGGTGGCGAGGGTGCGGGATTGGTGTTCGTTTTCGGAAATGCGCTTTAAGAACGGGCCAACAGCAGCTCCAAATGCCTTCTGGATCTCAAATGGAGGCGTGATGATTTTCAACTCTCCCAAGCGTGCGCGACTGAGTTCGGTTTGCCCAGTTGACCCTTCGCCCAGTTCTTCAATTTCAGCTTCTCGACCGGTAAGGTATATGCCGAGAAAGAATGGATCTGTGTCAGAAGCAGCACGAACTATGGTGACGTGGGAATCCACAATCGCCACTTCCGGCAAATGAAACACTTGGGCCACTCGTCCAAGCGTTCCCATGCCAGTGGAGTTCACTAGGACATCATGAAGCTGCAAGGCGCGATCATTTATGGGCTTCTTGACTACGTCGTGGCGGCGCGATTTCGAGAAATCTACTCGATGGTCGCGAACACACTTCTGGTTCAACACGCAGACGCCTCCCTCTTCGAGGTATGATGGTCCGATGCCACGGCTGAGATACCGTGTGAGGATGCTGAGAGGGCATACGGTCCAGCCAGTCGGGATGTGACCGGCAGCGGAGTCTTGGAATGAATTGGGGAAAAGGGCTGCGGTGGCTTGGTCTAGGCCGTCGGGTTGGCGGGCGTCGAGTTTGGCGCGGACGGGGTCGAAATCTACGAACCAGCTCTGGAACAGCGCCCGCGCCATCGCCTCCAGCGTCGCGTTCATCCGCCGGTTCAACTCGATCTTGTCGTCCAGCGCCCCAAGCACCGCCGCGATGGCTTTTTGCTCGGCGAGGGGTGGCGATGGGATGTCCAACTCCTCAATCATCGTCTTGGTCAGCGCGGGGCGCGTTGCACCAGCGGAAGCAAGAGCGTGCAAGCGTTGTTGGTATTCGTGCGAAACCAAAACGTAGCGGAGAAAGCGAGCGTCCAGCGAAAGTGGCTGTGGGCGAATGATTGCGACGTGCTGGTTCACGCGAGCTGGAAGAACATCTGCGGCGACTTGGCAGCACCGAGCAACTGAGTCGCCGGTGATGTTCAGCAACACGTCGTTTGGTTTGATCTCAACATTTCGCAGCGCTGCCGATTGGTCGTCGTTTATATAAACGAGGCCATCTCGATGAAAGCCCTCGTTGTAAATGTTCTGGCTCCGAATGAGCGAAGTCGCTCCGCCCTTATAGGCCTCCTTGCCGCCGCGTGGAGTCGCACCGCTGCCAATCTTCAGGCACGCGTCACGAAGTTGAAGCTTTTCCCACTCACCCGCCATAACCCCACTTCCTCTAACTAAACTCCTCCCCTTCTGCACTACCACCTTGTCCTGCTCAATAATTTCTCTAAACGACTCACTGGTGGTCGCCCAATCGACAACATCGACTTTCCACGGCAGGTCGGACTCGCCGAAGTCATCGCTGAGACTGGCGCTCACATCCAGTGACAGCGGGTTGTCGGTGATGATCGCCAGATCTAGGTCGGAGTATTCCTTGGCGGTCCATTTGGCACGCGAGCCAAAGGCCCATACTGCGTATTGCGGTACGTGCTTTTGCACGATGCTGCGCACGATGCCCCAATGATCCGGGCGAATGTCGATATTAGGAACGCTTGGGACGTTAGGGACGTCAGGCATTACGCGCCTCCAGCTTTTGCAGCAAGGCGCGGCCATCGACAATGAACTCTAGCGTCCCTTGATACACTTGTTTGGCTTTTTCATGATCGTAGGTATGCGCGGTGACGTTGCGCATTTTTCGATATTTGAACCATGCCTCAACATCGGCAATGAGTCCCTTTTCTGCGGCCACACGCAACACGTCCCTGAAGTTGGTTTCATCTACTTCATTAGGGCTGGCCGACTCCAGCTCGATAACGCGCTTAATCATCTTGATGCTGATTTCATAGACAAACTCAAAATTCTGAATCACACCGGCTATAAGCGTGTTTTGCACTGCGGCAGTCTGCGCATTGAACCAGCCCGTGCCGCTGACCACGCCAAGCCCCTCTTCCAGTGAGGAAATGGCTTTTTGCAAAGCCCCTAAATCCAGTGATGGCGTGCTCATAGCTTGTCTCCCAAAAAACCAAGCTGATTCAAACTCGCCTCAATCGCCGCATCTAGTGTGGCTGCCTGAGCGCGCTGCTCGCGCCACTGCGCCGCGAGACGCGCCATTTTTTCCTGAAAAGGCTCGCCATCGTCTTCCTGCTCGGCTGCACCGACGTAGCGCCCGGGCGTCAGCACGTGGCCGTGCTTGCGGATGTCCACTAAGGTGGCGGATTTGCAGAAGCCGGCAATATCGGCGTATTCGCTGGTATTCGGTTCGCCGCGCCAGGCGTGGTAGGTGTCGGCAATTTTTTGCACGTCGGCGTCGGTCAGCTCGCGTCGGGTGCGGTCTACCAGCACGCCCATCTTGCGGGCGTCGATGAACAGCACTTCACCGCGACGGTCGCGCCAGCCGCCTTTTTTCCCATTGGCGGGGTTCTTGTTGCGCGCCAAAAACCACAAACACGCGGGAATTTGGGTGGAGTAGAAAAGCTGCCCCGGCAAGGCCACCATGCAGTCCACCGCGTCTTGCTCGACCATCTCGCGGCGGATATCGCCCTCGCCCGAGCTATTCGAGGACATCGAGCCGTTGGCCAGCACCACGCCTGCCGTGCCATTCGGCGCGAGGTGATGATAAATATGTTGCAGCCACGCGTAGTTGGCGTTGCCCACTGGCGGCGCACCGAATTTCCAGCGCACGTCTTCGCGCAGGCGGTCGCCGCCCCAGTCGGAGATGTTGAACGGGGGGTTGGCAAGGATGTAGTCGGCCTTGAGGTCGCGCAGCTCGTCCTTGTGAAAGCTGCCTTCGTTGTTCCAGCGGATGTCAGAGTCGATGCCGCGCACCGCGAGGTTCATCTTTGCCAGCCGCCACGTCACGTAGTTTGATTCTTGGCCGTAAATGGCGATGTCGCCAATGCGGCCGCCGTGCCCCTGCACAAACTTTTCGGACTGCACAAACATGCCGCCGGAGCCGCAGCACGGGTCATAGATGCGGCCTTGGTAGGGCTCCAGCATTTCAACGAGAACACGCACGACGGAACGCGGCGTGTAGAACTCGCCGCCGCGCTTGCCTTCGGCCCCGGCGAACTGACCGAGGAAATATTCGTAAACACGGCCCAAGATGTCGCGCGATGCGTGGCCTTCTTCATTGAGCGCGATACCGGAGATCAGGTCGATCAGCTCGCCAAGCATCACCTTGTTGAGCGCGGGCCGTGCGTAGTCTTTGGGCAGCACGCCCTTGAGTGACTCGTTGTCTTTTTCGATGGCGCGCATCGCGTCATCGACAGCCGAGCCAATGGTCGGCAGCTTGGCGTTGGCCTGTAGGTGCGACCAGCGCGCATCCTTGGGCACCCAGAAGACGTTGTCGGCGAGGTATTCGTCCTTATCCTCGGCAGCCGCCGTGCCATTGACATGATCTTCTGCCAGTAGCGCTTTGTGCCGTGCTTCAAAGGCGTCTGAGATGTACTTGAGAAAGATCAACCCGAGCGCGACGTGCTTGTAGTCGGAAGGCTCCATGTTGCCACGCAGCTTGTCCGCTGCCTTGAACATCTCGTCCTCAAAGCCAAGGGTGCCGCCGTTCTTGGTCTTATCCTTATTTGCCATTGATGTAGTCGATCCTGTTTCTAAATAGAGTGATGTTGTAGGTGCAGCAAGATTGGTTTACTTCAAAATCCCTTTAAACGCCGTCACCAATGCCGCACATTCCTCATCTGTCCCTATCGTAATTCGCAGGTATTGCTCAATACGCGGCAATTTGAAGTGACGCACGATGATGTTGTTTGAGCGCAACGCGGCGGCGAGTTGTCCGGCATCCCGCGTGGGGTGACGGACGAAGATGAAGTTGGCCGCTGAGGGGATGACTTCAAAGCCCAGCGTAGTGAGTTCTTCCGAGAGTGTTGTGCGGCTGGCCATGACGGCTAGGCGGGTTTTGTCGAAGTGGGCTTCGTCTTCAATGGCGGCGACTGCACCGGCTATGGCGAGTCGATCGAGTGGGTAGGAGTTGAAGCTGTTTTTGACGCGCTCCAGCGCTTCAATTAAATCAGGATGACCCATGGCAAAGCCCACGCGCAGACCAGCTAAGGAGCGTGATTTCGAGAGAGTTTGCACGACTAATAAATTGTGGAAGCGATCAATCAATGGCGTGGCGGTTGGGATGACTGAGGAGGTGACGGAGGAAGTGGCGGAGGAAGTGATGGTTTCTCCGCCGAAATCAATATAAGCCTCATCAACGACGACAACAGAACCTTGATTCGCTGCAAGCAGTTTTTCGATTTCAGCCAAGCCAAGTAACTTGCCGGTGGGTGCGTTGGGGTTGGGGAAAATGATGCCGCCGTTGGGCGCAAGATAATCCTTAACCTCTATTTCAAAGCGGTCAGTGAGCGGCACGGTGGTGTATTCCACGCCGTATAGCTCGCAATACACCGGATAAAAACTGTAGGTGATGTCGGGAAACAGAATCGGTTTGCTGTGCTTTAGCAGAGCCAGAAACACATGGGCGAGTACTTCGTCTGAGCCGTTGCCGACGAAAATTTGCCGAGGCGTGAGGCCGTTGCGTTTGGCAATGGCTTCTTTCAGCCGGTCGGCGTTGGGGTCGGGGTAGAGGCGCAGGGCGTCGCTGGCCTCTTCTTTAAGCGCTTCCAGCACGTGCGGCGACGGGCCATAGGGGTTTTCGTTGGTGTTGAGTTTGATGAGCTTGGCCAGCTTGGGCTGTTCGCCAGGCACGTAGGGCGTTAGCGTGTGAACCAGGGCGCTCCAATAAGGATTCATGATGGTGTCTGAATGAGGTGCGGTGAAAGTCAAAATGGTATCATGCGGGCCTTACCATTATTTGCTTTGCACCTCTTATGCGGCAGGCTGAAATCTCAAGAAACACGCTCGAAACACAGATTACTGTGCGTCTCAATTTGGATGGCAGTGGCCAAGTGAAGTTGGCAACGGGCTTACCATTCCTCGATCACATGCTCGACCAGATTGCCCGTCACGGCATGGTGGATATTGAGGTTGATGCCAAGGGTGATCTACACATTGATGCACATCACACCGTTGAAGATATCGGTATTACGCTGGGCCAAGCACTGGCTCAAGTCATCGGCGACAAAAAAGGTATTCGTCGTTACGGCCATGCTTATGTGCCGCTTGATGAAGCGTTGTCACGCGTGGTGATTGATTTCTCGGGTCGCCCCGGATTGTTTTTCAACGTTGAGTTTACGCGTTCGCACGTGGGTGATTTCGACGTTGATCTTATGAATGAGTTTTTTCAAGGCCTCGTCAATCACTCGCAGATTACTTTGCACATAGACAACTTAAGCGGCGATAACGCGCATCACCAGTGCGAGACTATTTTCAAGGCGTTTGGTCGCGCTTTGCGTATGGCGGCTGAGCTTGATCCACGTGCAGCGGGCAGCATCCCTTCTACCAAAGGTTCACTCTAGTTAACGCTAGTTTGGTTTTGTTATGACGACTGTCGCTATTGTTGATTACGGTATGGGCAATTTGCGCTCTGTCGCAAAGGCGATTGAGCATGTTGCGCCAGACGCCCACATCCTAGTCACGGCAGACCCTGCGCAGGTTGCAGCAGCGGATCGAGTGGTAGTGCCAGGGCAAGGTGCCATGCCGGATTGCATGCGCGAGCTAGATGCGCGTGGTCTGCGACCCGCTGTGATTGCTGCGGCTAAAACCAAACCCTTTCTAGGCATTTGTATCGGCTTGCAGATGCTGTTTCAGGAAAGTGAAGAGGGACACGTGGCGGGCCTAGGTGTTTTATCAGGGCGCGTTAGGCGTTTTTCGCATGAACAGATGATAACGGCGGATGGAATGCGCCTGAAAGTGCCGCATATGGGCTGGAACGAGGTGAATCAAACCGCCCCCCATCCTTTGTGGGCCGACATTGATAAAAACGCCCGCTTTTACTTTGTGCACAGCTATTATGTGGAGCTAGATGATGCGGCGGCGCAGTTGTCCGCAGCAAGCAGTGATTACGGTCTCCCCTTTACCTGCGCGGTTGCTAGAGATAATATTTTCGCGGTACAGTTTCACCCAGAGAAAAGCGCACAGGCGGGCCTGGCTTTATTAAAGAACTTTATGAGCTGGAAGCCATAACGTGTCGAGTGCTTTTAAATAACGACTTCCCACCCTTTTGAACCCCTTTATTTTTAATTTATACAAATCCTATGTTGCTCATACCCGCTATTGATCTTAAAGATGGTCACTGTGTTCGCTTGAAGCAGGGCGACATGGACGATGCCACGGTGTTTTCAGAAGACCCTGTCGCCATGGCCAAGCATTGGTTAGCGCAAGGCGCGCGCCGCTTGCACTTGGTTGATCTCAACGGTGCAATTGCGGGCAAGCCCAAGAATGAATCGATTATTAGAGCAATTACCTCTGCCGTGGGTTCGGATATTCCGGTGCAGCTAGGCGGTGGAATTCGCGACCTAGATACGATTGAGCGTTATCTCGATAACGGCATCACCTACGTCATCATCGGCACAGCCGCCGTGAAAAACCCCGGCTTCTTGCACGATGCCTGTGGCGCTTTCCCTGGCCACATTATTGTGGGCCTCGATGCGAAAGATGGAAAAGTGGCGACGGACGGTTGGTCAAAAATGACTGGTCATGACGTGCTTGATCTGGCGAAAAAATTTGAAGATTACGGCGTGGAAGCCATTATTTATACCGACATTGGCCGTGATGGCATGTTGTCGGGTGTGAATATCGAAGCCACGGTAAAGCTGGCCCAATCACTGCGTATCCCCGTCATTGCCAGCGGTGGTCTAGCATGTTTAAAAGACATCAAAGCGCTCTGTAAAGTTGAAGAAGAAGGCATCATGGGCGCGATTACTGGACGTGCCATTTACGATGGTTCTTTAGACTTTAAAAAGGCCCAAGATGAAGCGGATAAATTGTCGGTGAAAAGTAAGGCCTAAGGGTCTAAGGGCTTAAGGGCCTAAGCGCTTAGGTCTTAGCTCGCTTCCCATCGATTTTAATTTTCCCCTCTCCCCTCACAACCCTCACAACCCCCAACTCTCAGCTTCGTACACTCCCTCATGTTAGCCAAACGCCTGATTCCCTGTCTCGACGTTAAATCAGGCCGCGTTGTAAAAGGCATCAATTTTTTAGGCTTGCGTGACGCCGGTGACCCGGTCGAAATCGCCCGCCGTTACGACGAACAAGGCGCAGACGAAATTACCTTTCTCGATATCACCGCCAGCAGCGATGAGCGCGACATCATTTTGCATGTGGTTGAACAAGTGGCCGATCAAGTGTTTATTCCGCTCACTGTCGGCGGCGGCGTGCGCGCAGTAGATGACGTAAGACGCTTGCTGAATGCGGGTGCGGACAAAGTCAGTATGAATACATCAGCCGTGCAAAACCCACAATTGATCGCCGATGCCTCAGGCAAAGTCGGCTCGCAATGTATTGTTGTTGCTATCGACGCCAAGCAAGGCGCAGATGGTCGCTGGGAGGTATTTACTCACGGTGGCCGAACGGCGACGGGCATGGATGCGGTGGTTTGGGCGCGTCGCGTGCAGGAATTGGGCGCTGGCGAAATTTTGCTCACCAGCATGGATCGTGATGGCACAAAAAACGGTTTCAATTTACCTCTGACGCGCGCCGTATCGGATGCGGTTAATATTCCCGTTATCGCCAGTGGAGGCGTTGGAACTTTGGAACATTTAGCCCAAGGCGTATTAGAAGGTCACGCTGATGCTGTACTCGCCGCAAGTATTTTCCATTATGGCGAATACACCGTGCGTGAGGCTAAAGAGTACATGCGCTCACGCGGCATCGAGGTCAGGCTATAAGGTAAGCAAGTGAGCCAAGAATTGAGCAAATAAGTGAGCAAATAAGTGAGCCAATAAGTGAGCTTAATAAGCCAGCAAGAAGAGCTATGAATGAATATTTAGACGACATTAAATGGGATGCAGAAGGTTTGGTCCCCGCCATTGCCCAAGACGCGGTGACGAACGAGGTATTGATGTTTGCCTGGATGAATCGGGCGTCTTTAACCGAAACCTTGGAACGTGGTGAAGCGGTCTATTGGTCGCGTTCGCGCAATCGACTTTGGCATAAAGGTGAAGAATCGGGCCACACGCAAAAAGTACTGGAGATCCGTGCCGATTGCGATAGCGATGTGTTGCTGTTAAAAATTGATCAAACGGGCGGCATTGCGTGCCACACGGGGCGGCGCAGCTGCTTTTTTAACCAGTTGCAGGATGGGCGTTGGCAGTCAGTAGAGTCCGTGGTTAAAGACCCCAAGGATATATACAAGAAAGACATAGACAAATGATCGATTCCAGCGTGTTAAATCGCCTAGCCTTTACCTTGAGCGAACGCAAAAATGCAGCGGCAGATTCGTCTTACGTTGCCAGCTTGTACGCCAAAGGCACCGACGCCATTTGCAAGAAAATTGCTGAAGAAGCGGCGGAAACCATCATGGCAGCCAAAGACGGTGATCAACTCCACATCGTGCGTGAAACCGCAGATTTATGGTTTCACAGCCTTATTTTGCTCGCGCAATTTAATTTAGGGCCTGCAGACGTGTTGGCTGAATTGCAGCGACGTGAAGGTATTTCTGGCATTGACGAGAAAAAATCACGAGGTGAGGTTTGAGTACAAGCGTGATCTCCAGCGTGCACGACACCGCGGATGCAGACAACTGCATTTTCTGCAAAATCGTCCGTGGGGAAATTCCCTGTAAGAAAATTTACGAAGACGATGACGTGCTCGCTTTCCACGACATCAACCCTATTGCGCCCGTGCACTTTCTCATGATCCCTAAAGCGCACATTGCGACGCTTTATGAGGCTGAAGAAAAGCATTATCTAGCGTTGGGGAAAATGCTCGGCCTAGCAGGAAAACTGGCGCGTGATTTAGGCGCAGGCGAAGGCTTTCGCAGCATTGTGAATACCGGTAGGGTGGGCAGGCAGGAGGTGTATCATGTCCATCTTCATATCATCGGCGGCCCAGACGTTTTGCCGGGCATGCTGCACAAATAAACTTAAAATGCGTTAAAAACAGAAGTAGAAACAAAAGTAGAAACAGAAGTAGAAGCAGAATCACACACAGGAGAACATCATGGGTTCATTCAGTATTTTTCATTGGTTGATTGTGTTGGTTGTAGTCTTATTGGTTTTTGGCACTAAAAAACTTCGCAATATTGGTTCAGACCTTGGTGGTGCTGTGCGCGGTTTTAAAGACGGCATTAATGAAGGCACAAGCCACGTACCTGAAGATAAAACTCCAAAGGTAACCGGGCAAACGTTTGATAACGAGAACACCAAGCCCTAGAAATTTGCGATTAAAACGCCGCGAGGCGTTTTAATCTTGTTTTGTTTCTGTGTTGCTGTCGCACTTCCCCGCCTTTCAGTTTGCACTGCTTGTAATTTAAACATTCCATGTTTGATATCGGCTTATCCGAGTTATTTCTCATCGCGCTGGTTGCTCTGATTGTGATCGGCCCGGAGCGCTTGCCGCGCGTGGCCCGTATGGCGGGTCACTTGCTGAGTCGTTTTCAACGTTATGTGAATGATGTGAAGGCGGATATCAATCGTGAAATGGACTTGCACGATTTAAAAAACGTACAGAAAGACTTTGCCGATTCTGTCCGCGATGTTGAAAATTCAATTCGGCAGGGATTTAACCGCGCTGAAGCTGAAGTAAGGAACTCCATCATGCCTCCCGAAATGGAACAAGCGCTGGCTGATGAAAAAGCCGCAAAACTGGAAGCTGAGAACACGATAGAAAAAACTGAAGCTCCAGTTGAGGTGCAGGCGGGAGTACAGAAAAAATCGCGCAAAGAGTCACCGAAAGAGTTACCGAAAGAGTCACCCAAAGAGTCATCCAAAGAGTCACCCAAAGAGTCACCCAAAGAGTCGCCCAAAGAGCGGCACCAACAGCAAAATGAGCCACACACAGAGCCGCCAGCAACGCTACTAGGCCAATCAGTGCTACCGCCACAGCCACAGCTAGATCTAGGCTTCGACTCACCTAACGAGCCGAAAAAGTCATCATGACCGAGCCGCAAGAAACCTTCATCTCACATTTAATCGAGCTAAGGACGCGACTCATCCGCGCCATTCTCGCCATCTTCGTCGTATTCGTTTGTTTGTTTCCGTGGGCAAAAGACCTCTACGCCATGCTGGCGCACCCGCTGCTCGCGGCCCTCCCTCAAGGGGGGCAGATGATCGCCACCGATGTGGTGGGCGTTTTTGTTGTGCCCATGAAGGTGACGCTGCTGGTCGCGTTTCTAATCGCCTTACCGTATGTGCTTTACCAAATTTGGGCTTTCGTTGCCCCTGGTTTATATGCGCACGAGAGAAAACTCGTCATTCCCCTCATCACTGCCAGCGTGCTGTTGTTCTTTTCCGGCATGGCCTTCGCGTATTTAATCGTGTTCCCCACCATATTTAAATTCATGGCAGCCGTTGCACCCGCAGGTGTCGCATGGATGACAGACATCGACAAATATCTTTCCTTTGCGTTAAGCACTTTCGTTGCTTTTGGCGTGACGTTTGAAGTGCCGGTAGTCGTGATCGTGCTCGTGCGGATGGGTATTGTCAGCATCACCAAACTCAAAGAAATTCGTCCCTACGTCATTGTTGGCGCATTTGTCATCGGCGCAGTATTTACCCCGCCCGATGTCATGTCACAAATTATGCTCGCCGTACCCCTATGCCTGCTCTATGAACTGGGCATTGTTTTAGCTCGTTTTGTGGGAAAAGCTGCGCCGCCCACCGAAGCTCGCGCCGAATAAACTAGCTCTTTCTAGCCACCAAATACATATAACTCGCTTGACTAAATGTTATAGATTGACTAGAGTTGGTCTAGTTATTTTTAGGGGCTAAGGTCATGGCACTCATTAACATTTACGAAGCAAAAACTCACCTTTCCAGGCTGGTTGATCAAGCATCAACAGGTACGGATGTCATTATCGGCCGCAGTGGAAAACCACTCGCACGTATTACCCAGCTTAATCCTGAGAAGCCACTGGTGCAATTTGGGGTGCTCAAAGGAAAGGTCAAAATTGCAGATGATTTTGATGCACCCTTGCCGGAGAAGTTGATAGCTACTTTTGAGGGGCGGTAAATGCGGCTTCTACTGGATACACACATTTTTCTTTGGGCGGTGACGGATAGCAAAAAACTCAAAGCGGCAGATCGAAAAATGATTTTGTCAGCCGAAAGTGTATATGTCTCCGCCGCATCTATCTGGGAGATTGCAATTAAATCTCAACTTGGAAAGATAGAAGGTGATCCTGAACAGCTCGCTGACGCGATTGCAGAAAGTGGTTTCATTGAGTTGCCGGTTAATGCAAAACATGCGGCGGTAGTGAGTAAGTTAAAACCGTATCACGCGGATCCTTTTGATCGCTTGCTTATAGCGCAGGCAATTACAGAACCATTGCGACTAATGACTGCTGATTCAACGCTCGCCCAATACAGCGATGTGGTTGATGTGATTTAGGTTAGCAAAAACCTTAACCTTAACCTTAACCTTAACGCTGTATTTATTCCTCTGCACTTATTCTTGTGTGCGCTTAATCGGCGGACGTTTCGCAATTACCACTTCTACATCCAACTCTTTTTCTTGGCGACGTATTTTGAATTGGGCGGCTTGTCCCGGTGTTAGGTTGGCGATTGAGCCCAGCATGGCTTGCGGATCGCTGATGGTTTTTCCGGCTACAGCTATAAGGATGTCGCCTGGATGAATACCGGCACGGTCGGCGGGGCTGCCGCGCATGACGCCAGCGATGAGTGCGCCTTGTGTGATGGGTAGTTTGAATGTCTCTGCCAGTTCAGGCGTAATTTCTTGTACTTCAACACCGATCCAGCCGCGTGTTACGGCGCCCATTTTGACAATTTGCTCCATCACATTGCGAGCAATGGATACTGGAATAGCGAAGCCTATGCCTTGGCTGCTGCCATTACGTGAAAAAATCGCGGTGTTAATGCCGACTAAGTTTCCATTGCTATCCACCAAAGCACCTCCAGAGTTACCGGGGTTGATGGCTGCATCGGTTTGGATAAAATTTTCAAAAATATTGATGCCAAGATGACTGCGCCCTAGTGCACTGACGATGCCAGAAGTCACGGTTTGTCCCACTCCAAATGGATTGCCAATCGCTAGCACTACATCGCCAACGCGCAATGAGTCGGGTGCGGCGAGGGTGATGGCGGCGAGTTTTGTGCCTACGTTAATTTGCAGCATAGCGAGATCGGATTCGGGATCGATTCCGACAACGCGCGCGCGGAAGCGGCGATCATCGGCAGTGGCGACTTCAATTTCATCCATGCCTTCGACGACATGATTATTGGTGAGAATGTAGCCATCTGCACTGACAATAACGCCAGAGCCCAGCCCGGATTGGCGCTGCGTATTGTTGGGTTGCTGGCCAAAGAAATAGCGAAAAACGGGGTCGTTAGCAAAGGGCTGACGCTGTACTTTTATTTCTTTGCTGGTGTAAATATGGACGACGGAGGGCAAGGCTTTCGTGGCTGCGTCAGAATAAGTGGCCACATTGCGCGTATCAGGCGTAACAATAGTGCCGGGACTTGTGGCCAGCGACGAAGCGGGCGTAACAGCGGCGTCTTGCAGCAAAAGAGTGGGCGACGGAAGTTTCGCTGCCCAGTCCGGCTTGAAGGTTTGCACGACAAACAGTGCCGCCACGCTAATCGTGACGGCTTGGGCAAAAATCAGCCACAAGCGACGCATATAATGGGTTTCCTTTTTTTATTCACCTCAACCATTGAACAATCAACGAGGGCGGTGTCATGCAACAAGTGGAGCTGAAACAAATTGAACTGAAACAACTCGAACGCTACTTAGCTCAATTGCTTGAGCCGACGCGCTTCCGCGATTATTGCCCAAACGGCTTGCAAGTGGAAGGTCGTAGCACAGTGCGGCGGATTATCGGGGGTGTGACAGCGAGTCAGGCGCTGATTGATGCGGCGATTGCGGCTGAGGCGGACGCGATTCTTGTTCATCATGGCTGGTTTTGGCGTGGTGAAGATGGCTGTGTAACGGGCATCCGCAAGGCACGTATGAAGGCGCTCCTGACGCACGACATCAGTCTGCTGGCGTACCACTTGCCGCTTGACGCGCATGCGGAGCTCGGCAATAACGCGCAGCTCGCTAAGCAATTAGGTTGGACGGTGACATCACGCTTTGCAGAAAATGATCTTGGTTTTATGGGGATAACAGCGGGGATAACAGCGGCGAAGACAGCGGGAGAGCTTGCTACGCAGATTCAATCCAAACTTGGTCGTGCGCCACTTTTAGTGGGGGATGCGACGCGGAAAATTCAGCAAGTCGCATGGTGTACCGGTGCGGCACAAAGTTATTTTGAGCAGGCGATTGAGGCGGGCGCCGATGTGTTTGTTAGCGGCGAAATCTCTGAACAAACGGTGCACCTCGCGCAAGAATCCGGCATTCCCTATATCGCTGCTGGGCATCACGCAACGGAGCGTTATGGCGTGCAAGCCGTGGGTGCCAATTTGGTAGCGCAGTTTGGCATTGAGTTCCAATTTATTGATATTGATAACCCTGTTTAAGCGGGACGTTATTTGTAGAGGCTTGCAAAAGCTTCTAGTTGCATCGCCAAGACCCGCATGGATAGGGCGTCTTCAGCCCATCAATTACATGAGTTGCGACCAATAATGACCATATCGAATCAAGAGTCCCTCGCAGAATCCAGCCTGCTGACCCCTTCCAAGCCAAGTCTGCAACCGTCATCAGGCTTAGCTTTGCTGATCATTTCTATCGTCGCGCTCGGCCCTCTTTCTACGGATCTCTATTTGCCATCATGGCCAACGATGGCGAAATTTTTTGCCACCGATGCAGCGCGCGTGCAATTGACACTCTCGGTTTATTTGGCTGGCTTTGCCGTTGCTCAAATTTTCTACGGCTCTTTGTCAGATCGATTTGGCCGCAAACCGGTGTTGTTGTTTGGGCTGACGGTTTATTTATTGGCGTCATTAGCTTGCGTATTTGCGCCGACGATTAATAGTTTAATTGTCGGGCGCTTTTTTCAAGCCGTGGGCGCTTGTGCCGGGCCAGTGTTGGGTCGCGCCATAGTTCGTGATGTGTATGACCCTTTAGATGCGGCGCGCGTGTTGGCTTATATCAGCGGTGCGATGGCCATTGCGCCGATGGTAGGGCCGATTTTGGGCGGCTGGCTGACCGTGTTTTTTGGTTGGCAGGCCAATTTCGTTTTTCTGTCTTTATATGCAGGCCTGCTCGTCGTGACAATGATGCTCATGCTGGCTGAGAGCAACACTCATCGCGACCCCTTAGCCACCCAGCCGATGCGGATGATTGCCAACTTTCGCAGCTTGCTTTCATCCCGCCATTACTTAGGTTATTTGTTGTGCTTCTCGTTTGCCTACGCGGCGCTGTTTTCATTCATTTCCGGCTCCTCATTCGTATTGATAGACCAGTATGGATTAAGCCCGCAATGGTATGGCGCCAGCTTTGGTTTTGTCGTCATCGGCTACATTCTGGGCACGTTTATCACCACCAAATGGACGGCAAAACTTGGCATCCCACGCATGGTCTTTCTAGGGGCTTTGCTGGCTAGCGCCTCTGGGCTGCTTATGTTGTTGCTGGTCATCTTGCAGGTCAACAGCTTGTGGGCGATTTTGCTGCCCATGTTTTTATATTTGGTCTCTGCTGGTTTGGTGATGCCCAACTGTATGGCCGGTGCGCTAGCGCCTTACGCCAAAATGGCCGGTGCCGCGTCGGCATTGCTGGGTTTTGTGCAGATGGGTGCGGCGTCGATTGTGGGGATAATCGTAGCCCAAGCGTATTCAGGCAGTGCTGTGCCGATGGTGGTGTCGATTGCGCTTTGTTCAAGCGGGGTGTTGGTGAGTTACGTATTTTTGGTGCGGCGTGCGGTGAATTGCAAAACGATTTAATTTTCGCGCTAAATTTGGCGACTTGTTTCTGCCAATGTTTCTGCGAAAGCTGCTGCCAATTTTTCAGCTAACGTTTCCGCTAATATTTTGTTAGGCCTCGCGGCTATTTTCTTTCAGTGCTTCACGTACTCGTGTCAGTAGCGCAACAAAGGTTTGCGTTTCATCCGGTGTCATTGCCGCTGCGATGCGTGATTCATGCGCTTTGATGCGGTTCTTTAGTTGCTTGAGGAGTGCTTCGCCCGGCGGTGTGAGAACCAAGGCGTTAGAGCGGCGGTCTGTGGGGGAGGCGCGGCGTTCAACCAATTGGCGGGCTTCAAGTTGATCGATTACGGCGACCATGGTGGATCGGTCCAACTGAGCCGCTGCCGCTAAACGACTTTGAGTGATGCCAGGGTTCGCGGAGATAAGCACCAACACACCAAAACGGCCCGGCGAGATGTCGTACTCCTTCAAGTCTGCCGCAAAGTCGTCAAATACGGAAAGCTGCGTTAAACGTAATTGATAGCCGATGAGATCTGGCAGTAGATCAAGATTGAGTTCTGCTAAAGGGCTGCTTGCCGGTTTCTTTTTGGTTGGGGGAGTGTCCAAGCTTGTTGGTGTTTTAAGTGTTTTAAGTGTTTTAAGTGGCGAGCGTGGGTGCTCTTGCCCTGTAACGGTAGCAGGGACTTCGGGGTTCGCTCGCTGAGATAAGGGGGTTGCTTTAGTCATGACCTTTACATGGTGAGGCTAGCTGGTATAGTGTTTCTCAATAAATTGCTTTTATTGAAATAGCTTGAGATTCACTTAAGATGTCCACTGTAGTGAACTACTCCAGTGGATCTAAGTTTGATGGTAACAGTACATAGCGGACAGTGGTAATGCAACCACCCAGCACCCGTTTTTTACGCGTCATTTTGTAACGGGTTTGGATATTTGGTTATTAGGTTATTAGGTTATTAGGTTATTAGGTTAGAGGGAACAAAAAAGCAGCGAATTGTTCTGGTTATAAATACTAATAACAACGAACACGGGGGTGTACGTGGGGGACGTTGATTCAGTTAAATCTGTCGAGGGTAAGGTTAAACAGGCTGCAGAGCTTACACAGGCTGCAGAGCTTAAACAGGCTGCAGAGCTTACACAGCCTAAAGAGTCTATACGGCATGTCGAGTACGTCTTGCCGCCCCCATGCCAACCTACCGTTTTTGTAGCGGGAACCAATGCCTTGTTTCCCGTGCGACGTATCTATTGCGTAGGCCGAAATTTTGCGGGACATGCTCGCGAAATGGGTGCGGATCCTGAGAAAGAACCTCCTTTCTTTTTTACAAAGCCAGCCGGTGCAGTTGTTCCTCTCTGGTCAAACCGCTCTAGCTGCGCTAACTCTTCCGAGCATTCAAATAGTTCAAGTAGTTCACTTAGCGATGATCACAACGGCATTGATGTAAATCATCCGCCCAGTACAAACAACCTTCAACATGAGGTTGAAATGGTGGTGGCCATTGGTCTTGACGGCGCAGATATTCCGCTTGAAAAAGCCCGCGAACATATATTTGGTTATGCTGTTGGTTTGGACATGACGCGTCGCGACATTCAGATTAAGTTGCGCGAACAAAGTCGGCCGTGGGATATGGCGAAGGCATTTGATCAGTCCGCGCCCATCGGGATAATTTATCCGGTTGCGCAGGTTGGACATTTAGAGCGGGGTGCGATCTGGCTCAAAGTTAATGGGACGGAGCGTCAACATAGTGATCTTGCTCAAATGATTTGGTCTGTACCTGAAATCATCGCGAATCTTTCTAAGTATGTGCGTCTTTGCGCAGGCGATTTGATTTATACCGGTACGCCAGAAGGCGTTTCAAAGGTTGTTCGGGGCGACACACTGCAATGCGGTGTAGAAGGATTAGGCGAACTCTTAGTCACTATTGTTTAGGTTTAGATAGGCTTTAATTCGATAAATCTAGATGCCGCTTGAACATCCCAATGACCCACAAATAACCCGCACATAACCCACAAATGAGCCCACAAATGAGCCCACAAATGAGCCACATAAAAATATGAATGCTGCTGAAACCTTGCTTGCAGATGGACTTGGGGAAAGAACGGCCATTGAGTGCGGCAATGAGTCGATTACTTACGACGATCTTCGGCTAGCGGTCCGTCAATCTGCCCGTGTTTGGCAGAACCTTGGCTTGCAGTTAGATGATCGGGTGTTGGTGTTCGCACCAGACAGCATAGACTGGGTATCTGCTTATCTGGGGGCCATCTGGGCAGGGGGCGTGGCCGTTGGTTTGAATTCACGTTTGTTTGAAAAAGAATTGGGCGTCATTCTCTCCGAGAGTGGTGCCCGTTTCATTTGGTGCGAAGCCAACTCGGTTCCCTTGCTGCAAACACTCTGCGCCAAATTGCCTCCGGGCATGAAGCCTCCTCAAATTGTTGCTTTTGGGCGGGCTGATGAGGCTACGCCGGCTGAGTTGTTTTGGGACGCTTTATTTGTTGCGGCAATGCCCATTGAAGCGGTGCAGCGTGACGCAGAAGACATGGCTTTGTGGATTTATACCTCAGGCACAACAGGCATACCCAAGGCGGTGATTCATGTTCAACGCGTTACGCAAGGGAGTGCCGCCTTTGCGCGAGAAGTATTAGGCTTAACGGTTGAAGATCGGCTCTACGCCACCTCTAAATTATTTTTTGCGTACCCGTTGGCTAATTCGTTATTTGCAGGCCTGCGGCTAGGTGCCACGGTGATTTTGGACAGTGAATGGCCGTTGGCTGAAGGGGTGGTGGATGTTTGTGAGCGCCATAAGCCGACAGTCTTCTTTAGCGTGCCCACGCTTTACCATAAAATTTTGCAAGGTGGGCTTGCGCCACGGCTTAAGGAAGCGGGCGTGCGTCACTGCGTATCGGCTGGAGAAGCCCTGCCTAAGCTGATCTCCAGCCAGTTACGGTCGCAGCTAAATATTGAGCCAGTAAGTGGTTATGGCACGTCCGAGACCTTAGCGTTGGTGCTGTATACCGACACTTCTGATGGCATTATGCAGCCCACGCCATTGAGCGAAATAAGATCTGTTGCAGCGAATGACGACGCTGAGCCACGGCGTCTTTGGGTGACACATCCCTCTGCTGCGGTGGGTTATTGGAATCGACCTATCGACCAAGCGGATTGCTTTGCGGATTGCTTTTTCTCACCCGGCGATATGTTTTTGCCGCGCCTAGGTGGCACTTGGGAATTCACCGGCCGCACGGATGACATGATGAAAATATCGGGGCAGTGGGTGAGTACACTGGGTGTAGAACAATCTTTGCTCAGTAGTTGCGGGGATGTAGTGATAGAAATGGGAACAGTCGGCACAACGAGTGCGGATGGTTTGAGCGAATTGGCGCTGTTTGTGGTTTCTGCCCCAGGCCGCCTAGAAGAAGCCCGCGCCCGTGTGGATGCCGGCATTGCGACCTTGCCCGGATTCAAACGACCAAGACGAATTCATTTTGTGGATGAGTTACCTCGCACCGCCACGGGCAAACTACAACGGCGCAAACTGGCCGACATGCTCAAATCTGTTTGAGCTTTTTCTTGGTGAATCACTGGCTCATTGAGCTGCGGTTTTTTTAGATCAACTTAAAACAAAGAAAAGGTAAGTGCAGTGCTGAAAACCTATCATCCAGTACGTATCGAATGGGGCGATTGCGACGCTGCCGCCATTACGTTTTATCCCAATTATTTTGCTTGGTTTGATGCGTCGAGCTGGAACTTGTTTGAATCGGCAGGCTATACCGCTGGTCCGCTGATGCGTGATCACAAAATTTATTTACCCCTAGTTGAAGCCGAGGCTAAATTTAAGCGCCCCGGTTTTTTGGGGGACAGGTTATTGGTAGAAAGTTTTGTTGAAGATTGGCGCGAAAAAGTTTTTCGCGTGAAACATACCGTGCGACGAGGTGAGGATATTTTGTTAGAAGGTTCGGAGTTGCGTTGTTGGGCAACACCTCATCCTGATGATCCTCAGCGCTTTCAAGCACGCTCGATTTCAAGCGAGTTTCGCGAGGCACTAGAGGGAAAATAATTCGCAGTGAGGGTTCTAGGGGCGTCATATTCTTGGTTGGGTAAGCCTCAACAACCAAGAATATGACGCCCCTTTTCTCTTA
>Ga0209181_10003867_pt1 | contig 22741 bp, 13 predicted proteins | sample MAT05_FD_187208 | JGI IMG/M metagenome (GOLD analysis project Ga0209181, IMG submission 187208) | Freshwater microbial communities from Lake Fryxell liftoff mats and glacier meltwater in Antarctica - MAT-05 (SPAdes) (version 2) | ecosystem: Environmental > Aquatic > Freshwater > Ice > Liftoff...
TAGGTTGCCACTAACTCATAAATAGGCGAATGTTTTGGCTTTACCCAAATTCGTACATTATACCTATAAGCTTGATTGTTAAAGATATATAAAAACAATATTTAAAAAACGAAAGTTTCGAAAACATTCGTTTTTTAAATTGTTTTGCATTAATATATTTAATATACGAAAGTTTCATCCCCCCTTTTTCCGCATCATTTTATCCAGGTACTTCCTGCCAAAAGCATGAAATGCTTAACACAATACCCTGGTCAAATCGCATTCAATTAAAAAAATTTAAGAGGGTAAGTCAAAATTTACTTGTCAAATTTGCAACGGCGTTGCCCTCCCTCAGTCACAGGTTAAGGGCTTAAATAAATTGGAATACAATATATAACTGTTTTCGTACTTAAACATATTTTCATAAAATAATAAAGTTTATTTCCTAAGAGGAAAGTTCAAACCCATCCTTTTTTAGAAACGTGAACAAGAGAATTTCAGAAAGGATCTATCAGAGATAATAATGTAGTGGGTCTGTATCATGAAATGCATCGGGTTTTCTTAAATAGTTGTATTCGAGATGACAGTACAGCGCTATATAAAAAGAGTGGATTTGATACAGAATAATTTCAAATTCTCCTTGAAGCCTTTCCCGATTTCAACGCTATATTCCCATAGCTCTTCCTGTAGTTTAAGTTCATTCAAATCGTAAAATGTTTCAATGCTCATAAATCACGGGCGTTTATAGAAGCAGGTTGGTTATCCTGCTCATCAAAGCAATAGATGCTTCAAGTTAGTTTAAATCAAATTATTAAATTCAGTGATGGTTGCACCAGGCTTTATTTCTACAGACAGGGCTAAAAATAAACAGGGATATTAAATAACCGGAAATAACATTCATCTATATGTGTTTCAAGTTTTCCAAAGATCAGCCATGATAACTTTTAAAAAAATCCATTCTCTGTTGAAAGAAGCACTAAAGATGGTTGCTTGTTCCTTTATCATGCGGATAAAAGGTATTTACTTCATAATAATCTATGCAAATAAGTTAAGTAAGCCAGCTTAATGACGATAGCAAAATGCCGGGCCTTGCAATTAGCCGATGTTTGGAAGTTATGTACCACTGTTTGGTTTTATTTACATGTCAGGTAGCGACAATTGAAATTAGATCGTTTCAGGAGATGCTTTCAAATAAAGAAGAGGTTGACAAATTATCACTTTGTTTAACAATGAAGGATGATGAAGATGAAAGGTAAAGAGCACTTTAGATGAATGTGTAAACGAAATGCAATGTTAGTGGGTTTAGATTTATTGATGGAGCATTTTTAAACCTGCAATGATCCTTATGTCCTAACAAGCATCACTTTATTAATGAAGGCAAACCTAATATTAAGCCTTAAATTGCAAATAATTTAAGAATAAGTTCCATGGAAAATTTTAAAGAATTATATACGGTTTGTAAAGAAACCTCCGCTATCTCATTCAAGGTTGTAGATGAATTTCTTTTGTATTATTCTGCACAACGGGAAGGTTTGAACTTGAAAATGGATCAGCAGTTTAAGCGTTTTCTGCCAGTTATAAAGGGCATGGAAAAAAGTTGGCTCAACCTGATCAAGTCGCAGTACATAGGCCACTGCATTTTTAAAAAGAACGGTTTTATTAAAAAATATCTTCAACACGCTGCCATAAAAGAATTGCCGCTTCAGCAGCGAAGCTTCCTGGAACTACAGGCTGCAACACCCTGGCGATTTTCTTTTAGCAGAATTACAGCTAAACCTGAAACCGACTTTTATGAAATGGAAGATGTGTACACCGGAGAACGTTACCTGTTGTACTCTCCTTCAGTTTCGCAAATCCTTTTGGAAGCGCCGGTGTCACTTTGGTTGTGCCTGATAGGATTCAACGGCTCATGTTGGCAGACTTATGGTCCCCTCATTAGTTTCGCAAGCTTTAGACAAGACGATATCTTCTTTTTTGCAACAGAATTGAATGCGGCGATTGAAACGGATGAAGCACTGGTGGCAGACATTGAAAACAACCCTTTACCTTATCTGATGCTGATTTCTGGTTCCAGGTATCCGTTAACCATTCACGGCAAAGACGAAATCCTGCAGGTAATTGCCGAACACTCCCTGCAATCTTTTAATAGCACTGAACTTAAAAAAGATTTTAAAATAGAATATGCCGGAACTGTTTACCGCATTAGTCTTCGGGCCTGGAGCGACGCCCCGCATTTTGCACAGGCATATTATGCGGAAGAAGACCAACAGTTGTTGATTAGCGCCTTAACCGACCGTGGTTTTCTAGCGCTGGTCACAGCGCTAAACCAACATGGTTTTGGATTGCCAATTGAACCGGATATCCGGGTAAAATTGTCGATGCTCGTTAGCATCAAACTTATTTTAGGAAAGGAAATTCAATTGAACCCTTACGAAGAATTATTCAAAATAGAACCAGAACCGGCAGCTCAGGAAGAAATGGACAAACTGAACCACCTGTTTGCGCTGGCGCTTCCTATAATCAACGCAGGCCAGCAACCAGACATTCGGGCACTTGCGAAAGAAGCCGGGGTGGATGAGGCGACTGCAATGGAACTGCTAAAAGATATCCTCAAAAAATTCGATCACTTACAACGGAAGAAATAGGGTGTATCGTCATTAATTTTTTAGTGGTGATGTTCAGCCGCTGAAGGATAGATTTGATTGGCTGTAGGGCATCTCTAAAAACTCATTTTTTTATTTGACCTCACCTTTAATTCCTTTCCAAAAGAGAGGAAAAGGTAAGTTTTTAGAAATGCCCAACAACAATTGAAATCAAGAGTCAACAAATTGTAAACCGCACTTGAACAACTATTTGGTGTGATGATTGCAAGCTTATGTTGCCGTTTAGTGAAATTGGAAAGCCTGGTTCTGGACTAAATGATGCGAATTTATTTCCCGGCTCTCAACCTGGTATTCAAATGGCACAATCTTTCAAAAGCGAGGTTGCCTTTTTCAAAAACTTCTTTGATGGAAAATTGTTCATACGGCCAGCCGATGGATACTGTACCCCAATCAATTGATCTTTCATACAGAATAGGAAAGGCGATCAGGTTGCGCATGAGCCGAAAAATATTACTGGTGGAAGCTGGAAATAATTCCGGGAATTGTTTTTCCTTTTGTCCAGAAAACACTTCGTTTTCCGATAACTCAAAGTTGCCGAAACTGCTCAGTTCAGTCCACTGTTGCCAAAAGTCATCGGGCATTAGTGGCAGGTTTTTCGGACACTCAATACCCATCTCCAGAAAAATACCATCTTTATTGAGGAGTATTTGTAAAATAACTGAAGTAGCTGCATTGTATGAATATATCAAAATAACATCATCCATGTATTCTGAAACTGCATCTTTCCAATCGACCAATGTCTGGTTGTGGCTGGACCATTTTTCCAATAAATCGTATAATAAATTCCCAACACAAATTTCCATGTCTTGCCTATCTCCATTATAATTTTTATCGGCCAGGAACTGGTTAAATTCAATAATTGTTGCAGCGTGTTCACGAAGTCGTACCGGGTTAAGTTCCACTGAGGTGATTATTTAAAATGTTTAAAATTGATGGGCTGTTTTGTCAGGCGCTTAATGGAATAGTTAATGCTCAAATATACGGAGGGAGAACCGGAACTGAAAGAGGGATTTCGCAAAGCAAGCATTGTTAGGTTGAAACATTGCATCGCAAAGAACCTACACAATGGCGAAGACGGTTTCACATTGCCCTTATTGAAATCCACTTTTTAAATACGGTTAAGCATTTCGGCTGAATTGTTTTATACTTCCAAAAAAAACTTTCGTTTACCTATAAGCCTGGAGCTCCGTATTACCCAATGTTGATGCCAACCTAAATTGCCTGGAGTAAGATTTTATGTTTTGTTCTAAGAAGGTCATTTTGAGCGGTCGGTACCGAAGTTCAGATCGCCTGTATAATGAACTATATAGCGGTCTGACCTTCGGTGCCGACCGCTTATCCTGAATGAGCTGATCAATTTTTAGTGGTCCCAATGCCATAAATTTTAATACAACATACACTTGCACTTTTTACACGAGGTCCTCGCTGGCGGTGGGTTCTGTAACTCTTCCTGTTTACTGGTGATTTATTATGTGTGCAGCGGCTCGCCTGGGAAATGTCTGAATGGAAAAGTTGCGCCAGTATGGGGATTTGTACAGTCATCAATGCTACATTGCAGTACTTAATAATCTATGCTCAAATAACTTTTCGTCTTTTTAAAAACAGCAAAATATACATCTGTCCTAATTTGAAAGCCCAGCTTTTTATACACGTCAATGGCTCTGCTGTTATCTTGTTTCACATGTAAAAAGGGAATGTTTCCTTCGTTAACAATATGCTCCGATATTTTCGACAATAAAAAGGATGCATATCCCTTGCCCAGAAAATCGGGATGGGTGCAAATGGCACTTACTTCTGTATAACCATTTACTTTCAACCGCTCACCCGCCATCGCAACCAATTGATCGTTATTGAAGATGCCAACGTAGTTTCCAAAATCAATGGTTCTTTCATAAAACGGACCGGGCTTTGTCATTTCGGTCAACTCAAGCATTTGTGCTACATCTGCATTTCCCAATTTTCTACATGCAATAGCTGGGTTTGCAAATGGGTTCAACACCGGGCAATACAGTTGATAAAGCGGCGTGGTGAAAACAATTTCAAATGATGTTGGCAGTGTTACTTCTTTTGCAATCATTACGGAAAAAGACCTGTCTGCCGGAAGATGATTGATCAATTCTTGTAAATCAGTTTCAGTCCAGTTTTGCAGGCCTACAAAAGGCGACACATTGGAGAGGAAATATTTCAGCGTCTGATTACCTAACTTGAAATGACTTTGTTTGCTGCTGAGAGCTTCCCAAACCGGGTTGTCTAATGGAGTGATCATTTTTCAAAAGTAAAGATGAATTGTACAAAAAACATCAATTCGTTGTACTCAAAAAAAGAGCAAGATTGAATAGTAATAAAGGGAATTCAATTATAGACAAGTTCACAAAGGTAAAATGCGGATTGATCTTGAAAGCTAACGGATGGCAAAGCCTTATCTGCTTTATTTTCAAAAGGGTTGAAAATAAAAAATCCACCGCTACAATTGGTTGGTAGCAGGTGGAGTTTTTTCGTGAACTATCCTTAATACAGTTCTCCGGGATTAACCAGTTTGTGGAGGCAAGTATCCCGAAATAATTTATAGATAAGTATTTTCCGGCTACTATGTCTCTGCGCTTGTGGCCAATTTTAAATTGATAATATTGGCCAGGGTACTGGTGTTAATTTTTCGTTCGGTATTGGATCAACTGGTTTTTTGAGTCATCATCGCTTTTTAGGGCATAGGCTCAGGATATTGGTTTTTTAGTTTTCAATCGGTATTGGATCAACTGGTTTTTTGAGTCATCATCGCTTTTTAGGGCATAGGCTCAGGTATTGGTTTTTTAGTTTTCGTTCGGTATCGGATCAACTGGTTTTTTGAGTCATCATCGCTTTTAGGGCATAGGCTCAGGTATTGGTTTTTTAGTTTTCGTTCGGTATCGGATCAACTGGTTTTCGAGTCATCATCGCTTTTTACAGCATAGTCTCAGGGTATTGTTTTTTAGTTTTCGTTCGGTATTGGATCAATTGGTTTTTGAGTCATCATCGCTTTTTAGGGCATAGGCTCAGGATATTTGCTAGTGGTTTTCCCTTAGGATAGTGGATAAAATCTTTTGCATTTTAAGGCGATATCATTTCCCTCATTTGCTACACAAAGATGCGATGTTAAGTATTAATAGAAAATAGTACGAATGCCTTTTTGTTGTCGAATTTAGAATGCAAAATTTGTAGTAATAGTTCGAACCATTGCTTTCTGTTTCAATAGTTTTTCCGGGGTTTACCGATTGCGTGTATTTATTTAATCTGGTATTCCTGAAAGTATTTTGCCATTACTTTTTCAACCATTTTACTCGTGAGAGGCTTGTTTTCAAAGCCATCAATCCAGGGAGTTTTTTCTGCCTTTAGTTGATCATCCGGATTGATAGATGTGGTGAGCATAATGATGATGGGCCTTTGAGCGTCGTTTTGTTTTAGTTGACTGTATCGTTCCAAAAACTCCCAGCCATTCATGGCAGGCATATTAATATCAAGAAAGATTAGTTCGGGATAAGGATGGCTTGTTTGCTCATTATGGAGGTCGATGGGTGATGAAAGATAATCCAGTGCTTTTTTTGCACTTTGCACAATTTGAATGTGGTTGGTGCAGTCGGCTTCTTCCAATATCATATTGCTCATAAAATTAGTGGGTTCATCATCATCAATCAATAATACACATTTTAATTTTTGTTTCATAAGATCAAATTTAGGATTAGAACGGTTGACTAATTTCTTTGTGGATGTATAAGGTAAAATGAAAGGTACTGCCTTCTCCGGGTAAAGACGTAACCCAAATTTTGCCATGGTGCAGTTCCACTATTTTTTTACAGTGCGATAAACCAATACCAGAACCAACATATTCTTCCCTGGTATGCAATCGCTGAAAAATATTAAATATTTTTTGATTGTATTTTTCCTCTATCCCAATGCCATTGTCGCTTACAGCAAACTCCCAGTAATCCTGTTTTTGCTGTGCAGTTATTTTTATTATCGGTAGCACCTCCTTCTTACGGAATTTGATGGCATTGATTATTAGATTTTGAAAAAGTAATTTAATCTCAGTGGCATAACCAGTAATTACCGGCAGCCCGGTAAATTCAACCCTGGCTTTTGATTCTTCAATTGCAAGGCTGATGTCTTTCAGCATATTTTGGAGAACACTGTTGCAATCGACCTGTTGCAATTCAACGTTTGTTCCGATTCTTGAAAAATCCAGCAAGTCTTTAATCAACACCCTCATCCGGTTAGATGCATCTGAAATATAGTTGAGGTATAAATCAGCTTTCTCGTCAATTTTCCCTTTGTATTGTTTTTGCAGTAGTTGTATAAATCCAGTGGTCGTTCTAAGCGGTTCCTGCAAATCGTGGGAGGCAACATAGGCAAATTGCTCCAGCTCTTTATTTTTTATTTGCAATTCTTCGTTGGCATGAAATGCCTGTTGTCGTGCAAGATCAGATTCAGCACGGGCCTGCTCAGCTTGCAGCCGGGCGTTGCGTTCCTCTTCGTTTAAATGCACCAGTTGTAGGGTTTGCGCTGTCACTTTTTGTTCCAGCAATATCTTTTGATTTTGTATGATAGAAACTCTAAAAAGATAAAACCCAACGATACTGCCGGCAATCAACAAAAACATCAGTAATATGAACCACCAGGTGAGCCAAAAAGGAGGTGTAATTATTACTTTGACCGATGTGCCCTGTTCATTCCAAACCCCATCATTGTTACTTGCTTTTACTTTAAACAAATAGGTGCCAGGATTAAGATTGGTGTACGTTGCAGATCGTTTATTGCCCACATAGTTCCAATCATTATCAAAGCCTTCTAATTTATAAGCATAGCTGTTTTGCTCGGGATGCGTAAAGTTTAGGGCTGCAAATTCGAACGTGAAAACAGATTGCAGGTAAGTAAGTGTAATTTCTTTTGCCTCGTTAACCGACTGCTTAAGCGGTGAGTTTTCGCCAATAGACATTGTTTTATTGAACACCTGAAAATTGGTGATGTAAACGGGTGGCACAAAATTATTGTCCCGAATGCTATCGGGGTAAAATGTGTTAAAGCCATTTGTACCTCCAAAAAACATTTGGCCGTCGGGTGCCTGGTAAGCAGCTTTGGGTTTAAAAGTATTACTTTGCAGCCCATCACTAATGGTGTAATTTCTGATGGCTTTTGTTGATGGGTTAAACTTTGAAAGACCTTTGCTTGTACTCAGCCACAAATTACCCCGATGATCTTGCAGAAGCCCCGCAATGGTATTGTTGGGCAGTCCGTCTTTTTCGGTATATGCAGTAAAAGACTTTTTTTTATAGTCAAAGAAATTTAAACCGCCTGAAGTACCCAGCCATAAATTGCCCTCTTTATCTTCTACTATGCAATTGACGGTATTGTTACTAATACTTTGCTTATTTTTTTCGTCATGCTCATAATGAGCCAATATTGTTTTTGTTTCCATGTTAAATAAATCCAGTCCATGATTTCCTCCCATCCAAAACAGCCCGTTCTTTGATTCATACATTACAAATACATTGCCTCCGTTAAAAATTTTTGCAGCAGAATCTAATAATAAGGCTCTACTATCTTGTTTTGTTTTATAGTCAAAAACATTGATTCCTCTAACCTCATGTGTACCCAAATAAAGGTTGTTCCGGCTATCTTTAAAAACAAGGTTTACGCTGAGCGATGTTTTCCCGAATTCACTTTGATCGCCCAGCCCATAGTGAGTAAATTGCTGGCTGCGAACATCAAATAAATCAATCCCGCCCCGGTGAAATCCAAGAGCTAAAAAACCGGGTAAATATTCGGTGAGTGAAAGTACAAAATCATTGTAAATGCTTTTTTTATCGCTGCTGCTATGCCGGTAAACGGTAAAATTATTTGTAATGGGATTGAAAAGGTTTAACCCGCCGCCATCTGTGCCAATCCAGATATTTTTACCCTGATCGCTACCAATACAAAGCACCAGGTTGTTACTTAAACTATTGTTGTTATTGGGGATTTTTTTGTGGTGTGTAAATTTGTCTCCAGATATTGGTAGAAAGTTGATACCTCCAGACCACGTGCCTACCCAAATATTACCAATGTTATCTTTGTAAAGACTATGAATTGAATTATTTGTAATCGAAAAAGGATCATTTTCATCATACTGGTGGGATATGAAAATATTTTTTGATTGATTGAGAATACTGACGCCTCCATTTTCCGTACCGATCCATAATCTGCCTTTGCTGTCTTCAGCGAATGATAAAATATCATTATGACCGATACTATTCACATTTAACGGATCGTGTTTAAAATTGGTAAAAGAATCATCGCTGCGATTGAACAAAGAAATTCCACTGCCTTGTGTTCCTACCCAAATATTTCCTTTACTATCTTTAAAAACTGTTTTTATATAACCAGCACCCACGCTTTTACTATTGCCGGGAATGTTATTATAATGTATAAAATTTCCACTTGCAGAATTAAAGCGGTCAAGTCCTTTCCGGGTGGCAATCCATAAGTCGCCGTAATTGTCGCCCGCAATTTTGTAAACATAATTATCACTAAGGCTATTATTGTTATTCGCCGAGTTTTTAAATGATCTGAACGACTTTTTTATAGGGTCAAATAAAAAGAATCCTTCGGCTGACCCAAGCCAGATTCTTTTTTCGATATCCTGATAAATGCTTCTGAAAGGGACACCTTTATCTGCTGTGTTGTAGTGAATGAATGTTTCAGTGATTCTGTCAAACCGATCAAGTCCACCGGCAGTTAGCACCCATAGGTTGTGTGCTGCGTCTTCAAAAACACTGGAAAGCGAATTATTGCTGATGCTGCCTGGCTTTTCAGCATCATGTTTATAAACGGTAAACTTATAGCCGTCATATTTATTAAGCCCTTCATCTGTGGCAAACCACATAAAACCCTTGTAATCTTTTACAATCGCAAAAACAGAATTTTGCGAAAGTCCCTCCGAAGTTGTTAAATGGGTGAATTTGAAATTGGATGTTTGTGAGAAACACAGAAGTGAACTAGCCTGCAGTAATAGAAAGATAAGGAAGTGCAGGTGTTTCATGATATTTTATATTTCTAAACTTTTTTTTAAGTTGTCGATGTGTTTTACACAGCACTTGTTGTTTAAATACCATGTGTTTGATATTTAGTGTTTTTAGGTTAGGTTATGCATTAATAACTCTAAAGTCACCAGCTTATTGTTAGCGAGTGCAAGCTCATTTGCTTCAGCCAGCTTTTGCATCAGGCAGTTGGTTCCCCAGCACTTGCCGGTAATGTAAAATAAAATGTACTGCCTTCGCCCGGAATGGATTCAAACCATATTTTCCCATTGTGTAATTCTACTATTTTTTTACAATGCGATAGGCCAATGCCAGACCCTGCATACTCCGATCTGGTGTTAAGCCGCTGAAAAATGTCAAATATTCGTTGGCTGTATTGTTTCTCTATGCCGATACCATTGTCTTTAAAAGCAAACTCCCAATAGCCTTCCCTTTTTTCCGCCTGCACATGTACCGTTGGCGGTATATCTTTTTTGCGAAATTTGATGGCGTTGGTAACCAGGTTTTGAAAAAGTATTTTAACTTCTGTTGGATCGCCAATGATAACGGGCAATGCCTCAAATTTTATACAGGCTCCTGCCTCGTCGATTGCAACCATTATATCGGATAATACATTTTTCATTATAATATTGCAATCCACTCTTTCCAGTTCTCCGTTGGCTCCAATTCTTGAAAAATCCAACAGGTCTTTTATCAGCACTCTCATACGTTGGCTGGCATCTGTTATAAATTCGAGGTATTTATCGGCTTTTGCATCCAGTTTGCCAAAGTACTGTTTTTGAATCAATTCTACAAAACCAATCGTTGTTCTTAGCGGTTCCTGCAAATCGTGGGATGCCACATAGGCAAACTGTTCCAACTCCTGATTTTTTATTTTCAATATTTTATTGGCTAATTCTGTCTCACGACGGGCATTTTCTGCGTCGTTTCTAGCTTCGTGTTCTTCTTTGGCTGAAGCTACCAATTGCCTCGTTTGTTCTTCCACTTGTTGTTGCAGTTTTTTCTTTTGTGCATCAATTGCATTTATCCTAAGCCGGTAAATGACCAACACCGCTGCGGTAATGGCTGCAAAAATGAGTAACTTAAACCACCATGTTAACCAGAACGGTGGCGTTATAATTACCTGGATCGTTGTGACTTTTTTTGACCATTCGCCTTCATTATTTAGTCCCCTTACTTTAAAAAGATAAGTGCCGGGATCCAGATGGGTATAGGTAGCCACCCGAGCGGCACCTACGTCATTCCATTTTTTATCAAATCCTTCTAACATATACAAGTACTTCTTTTTTTCTATATGCGTATAATTAAGTGAAGCAAATTCAAAGCTGAAAACGTCTTCCTCGTAGGGTAATATGACGGTTTTGGTTTCATTGATATTGTTTTTAAGTGGCGACAAATCGTTTTCATCAATAGCGATTTTAACTTTTTTGTTTAATACCTGCAAACTTGTCAGCACCAGCGGAGGATCAAAAGCAATTGTTTTTACACTGTCCGGGAAAAACTGGTTAAATCCATTGATTCCACCAAAGTACATCATGCCAGAGCTGCTTTTACAACAAGCCTGTTTTTTAAATTCATTGGATTGTAGTCCATCCGATAGTCCAAAGTTTTTAGATTTTCCGCTTGCCGGATTAAAACGAGCAATACCTTTATTTGTACTAACCCAAAAATTATGTTTACCGTCTTCCAATATCCCAAAGATATAATCGCCCGGTAATCCATTTTCCGTTGTATAAACTTTAAACTTCCCTGTTTCTTTATTAAACTGGTTAAGCCCATTCATTGTGCCAATCCATAAATCGCCCTTACTATCTTCAAGGATGCTGTTTACGCTATTATTGCTGATACTGTTTTTATTTTCATCGTGTAAAAAATGTGTAATTGTATTCGTTTTTTTGTTCAAACTGGTTAACCCTCCGTCGGCACAAAACCACAATTGACCTTCTTTATCTTCAATAATGTTTACAATATAATTGCTGGTGGCACTTTCTTTTAAATTTTTATTTAGGTCTATATGTGTAAAGGATTTGCTTTTAGGGTTGTATAAATCAAGGCCAATACCATAGGTGCTTATCCAGATATTTCCTTCTTTATCTTCAAAAATTTTCCATGCATTATTACTGGCAAGACTGTTGCTATTACCCGGTTCATTTTTTAAATGCGAATAGGTGTTTTTTATGGGATTATAAACGGTAATCCCGTTACCCCAGGTACCAATCCAGATATTCCCTTTGCTGTCTTCAAAGCTGGTTAAAATATAGTCGCCACAAATGCTGTTGATATTGTTTTTTTGATGTTTGAAATGTTTGAAGTTTCCTGTAACAGGGTCAAATAAATTTAAACCACCTCCATCCGTTCCAATCCATATATTTTTATTTCTATCTTCTGTGATGGATAAAACCTGGTTATTACTAAGACTGTTTTTGTTCAACTGGTGCCTAAAATGGGTAAACAGATTTTTGTCCCGACTAGCGATATCAACGCCGCCTGCAAAATTGCCTAACCACATATTCTCTTTAGAATCTTTATAAAGAACGTGTATAGAATTATTACTGATGCTTTCTTTGTCTATCTCATCATGCTGAATATTGGTAAACACGCCGGTAGTATAATTAAAAAATGATAGCCCACCGTTTTCGGTGCTTACCCATAAATTCTTATTAGCATCTTCATTAATCGCTAACACCACATTGCCGGGCAACGAGTTGTAATTTTCTTCATCATGGGTAAAATGGGTGAATTGCCCGGTTGCACGATCCAAAAGATTTAGTCCACCGCCATTGGTTCCTATCCACAGGCGTTTTTTATCTTCAAAGATGCTTAATATATCATTGCTGCTAATGGTAGCTGTATTATTTTTATCGTAGGTAAAACGGATGAAATTTTTAGTAGCGGGCTGATATAAATTTAGCCCACCTTTGGATGTGCCAACCCATAAATTATGATACGAATCTTTAAATAGGCACTTTATAGTATTGTTGCTAATGGAGTTCTTATTTTTTGGATCATAGCTGAAATGTTCAAATTGTTTTTTTACCGGATCAAAAAGATCCAATCCATTTTGCGTGCCTATCCATAGTTTTCCTTCTTCATCTTCAAGTACGCTTTTCACTACATTGTTGCAAATGCTGTTATTGTCTTTCGGATTATGACGATACCGGGTAAAATTTTCTTTATTATAGTTAAACCGACATAATCCTCCTCCATTTGTACCAACCCAAAAGTCATTTTTGTTGCTATTGGACATGCAACTCGTAAAGTTGTTACTGAGGCTGGTACTATCACCGATCTTGTTTTTGTATACCGTGATTTTGTAGCCATCATATTTATTGAGCCCATCCCAGGTTCCAAACCACATAAATCCATATCTATCCTGCTGTATACAAAGAATATTGCTTTGAGAAAGTCCTTCCGATGCCGATATATGAGCAAGACTCAGTTGACGGGTTTGTGAAGAAGCAAAGAAAAAGCAAACTTGTAAAATTAATAAAAGGGGTAGCGTTATTTTTTTCATGCTATGGCTTTTCGCAATTGGGTTAAATTTCAATCATTTAAATATTTTAAACCGTTAAATACACTTTGTTTTGATTGAATCTGGAGCCAGCTTTATTCCCCATGCAGCTCAATTGTTTTACCCAAGGTTATTTAATGAAAGATAAAAAAATCACTTTCTTATATTTAACTACTATTTACTTTTAATATTGCTTTACTATTTGCTTATTAAATATTGAAATTTTAGATGGTACAGTATTATATTGGAGGAAGGCGTAACTCACCAGCTTTTTAGTTTTGTTCAATCGCTGGCAGGATTTAATAAATCCAGGTTTTAAAAAGCCGAATTACAGACGGAAGCATATATTGGAGCAAATGGCATTTACAGAAAAACCCTAAAACGCCTTGCTACGGCGTTTTAGGGTTTACCTTAATCAGTGATTTATTTTTCAAATATCCTGAGTTAAATGGTTCTACATAGATTGAAATTCTTTTGTTACTTAACCCTGGGTTTGAGCGGTATTTATTTATAGAATATTTGGTATTGCGAAGGTTGCACTATTATGAAATGCGGCTTGTAGTTCAACGTGCTGTTCTGTCGTAGAAGTTTATCTACAAAAAAAATCTCCTCCGTTTTTCAAAAAAATACATCTAAAAAAGATCGCTGCTATTTCTGCTGCAGGCCACCTCGTTTAATAACTTAGTTTTTAAATGACGAATTGATTTATCCTTTTAAACGTATGCCCGTTTATGATAAAATTACAGGTGCAAAAATTCAACTCAACAATGAGAATTCGCCAAACAGTAACATGATGTTGGAATGATTTTAAGATCGAAGATTGGCTTCTGTTGTTAGTTATCAAAAGCATCCTTTAAGGAAAGGTTAGAAAAAAGGAAGCGCATAAAATAAAAAACTTCCACAGCTACTGGTTTTTCATAGCGTGTGGAAGTAACTTTTTTTACCAACTTTAATTGGCTTCTTGTGTGTGGATCACTAGAATTTTTTGAGGAGTTACCTCCCAGAAAATTTTTTAATTCTTTCCTGGTTTCAGTGTGTTCGGTCTTTTGCCATCATCGCTTTTTAAGGCATAGGCTAGGATATTGGTTTCTTGGTTTTTTGAGTCATCATCGCTTTTTACAGCATAGTCTCAGGATGTTGGTTTTCTGGTTTTCTTTTAGGTTTTGGATCATTTGGTTTTTTTGAGTCATCATCGCTTTTTACAGCATAGTCTCAGGATGTTGGTTTTCTGGTTTTCTTTTAGGTTTTGGATCATTTGGTTTTTTTGAGTCATCATCGCTTTTAACGGCATAGTCTCAGGATGTTGGTTTTTGTAGTTTTCTTTTAGGATTTGGATCAATTGGTTTTTTGAGTCATTATCGCTTTTAACGGCATAGTCTCAGGATGTTGGTTTTTTAGTTTTCTTTTAGGTTTTGGATCATTTGGTTTTTGAGTCATCATCGCTTTTTACAGCATAGTCTCAGGATGTTGGTTTTTGTAGTTTTCTTGTAGGTTTTGGATCAATTGTTTTTTTTGAGTCATCATCGCTTTTTACGGCATAGTCTCAGGACATTGGTTTTTGTAGTTTTCTCTTAGGGTTTGGATTGTTTTTTAGAATTTGACTGGTGATATCTTATCAGTCATTTTCTACCATAAAATTGCGTTAAAATTTATTACCCAACAAGAGCAATTACGCCCTTTTTTGTGTAACAGAGTAAATACCATTGCTGTAGTAATAGTTCTACTGATTGGAAGCGATTAGTACGTAATTGGTTAAACGTATAAATACGAAAGAGGGGTAGCTTATTTAAAAATGATATAGGTAAGCCAACTCATGGTGTAGGCTAAAAAAGTCATATAAGCCAATTGAATGAGGGGCCATTTCCAACTGCGGGTTTCTCTTTTTACAATGGCGAGGGTGCTCATGCATTGCATAGCCAGTACATAAAAAACCAATAAAGACATGCCTGTTGCAAGGTCATACACTTTGCTGCCATCGGCTCTTACAGCGGCAGACATCTTTTGACGGAGCGTATTGTTATTATCAGTATCATTATCACCCACACTATATAAGGTAGCCATTGTGCCAACAAAAACTTCTCTTGCGGCAAATGAAGTAATTAATGCAATGCCAATTTTCCAATCGTAGCCAAGTGGCCTGATGGCAGGCTCAATGGCAGTACCTAAAGTGCCGGCGAAAGAATTTTGTAGTAATTCGGTTTTACGATGCTTATTCAGTTCATCTTGTTGTGCCGGATTCTCTTTGATGAGTTGTTCATACTTTAAAGTTACTGCAGCCATTTTTTTAGCGGGTCCAAAAGAACTTAACACCCACAACAACAAGCTAATTACCATGATTATTTTACCAGCCTCAAACACAAAGATTTTTGCTTTTTCGATCATGGTGGTGGCAGCATTTTTCCATCTTGGGCTACGGTAAACCGGTAGTTCCAGTATGAAAAAGCTCTTCTCCTTTATATTGATGAACCATCTCATTACAAAGGATACTACCATTGCCATCACAGTCCCCAGCAAATAAAGTCCCATCATCACAAGACCCTGCATGCTTAAAAAGCCAAAATATAATTTGGATGGAATAACCAGTGCAATTAAAATGGTGTAAACCGGCAATCTTGCACTGCAACTCATCAATGGGGTAACCATAATGGTTAACAAGCGTTCCTTTCTGTTTTCAATATTTCTCGCACTCATAATGGCAGGCACTGCGCAAGCGAGTCCACTGATCATTGGCATTACGCTTTTTCCATTTAAGCCAACTTTTCGCATCAGCTTATCCGTTAGAAAGCTGATTCTGGCCATATATCCCGTATCCTCCAGTAAAGTGATTAGGCCAAATAAGATCATTATTTGCGGAATAAATATCAATATGCCGCTTAAGCCAGCCACCACTCCGTTTATTAAAAGATCGCTCCACCAAACTTCCGGTAATAAACCCCCGAGCCAACCGCTCAATTTTCCAAAACTCCATTCAATGGCATCCATCGGGTACTGTGCTACCCAGAACACACTTTGAAATAGTAAAAACAATACCGCCAGTAAAATCAGGTATCCCCATTTTCTGTCCAATAAAATATTATCCAGTTTTTCGGTAAAGAGTGATTGATGCAGGGGATCTGTTTCTACAACCGTTGAATGCATGATCTGCTTAATTCTTCCATAACGCAACATGATTTCTTCTGCCTGCGTTTTGGTTGGGTTAAACTTGTTGGCTACTTCAATGGCTTCAATATCTTCTTGCATGGCAGGCGTTAATTTAAACTGCTCATGATTAATAAGGTAGTGCAGCGCAGTATAATCACTGATATGCGGTAGTAGTTGCTTTACCTGTTCAATTGGCTTTTCTGCCAGATCCTGGCTATGAATAAATTCACGGGGTGCAGTGAAATTGGCTATAAAAGTTTGCTCAATAATTTTTTTAAGTTGAGGTACGCCTTTGCTTTTTCTAGGATTGATTGTAACGACGGGCACTCCCAATTCTCTTTCCAATCCATTGATGTCAATATCAGTGCCTTTTTGTTTGGCAAGGTCAATCATTGATAAAGCTACCACTACTGGTATTTTCAAGTCAATGATTTGCGAACAAAACAATAAATTCCTTTTTAGATTACTGGCATCTGCAACCAGCAACACCATGTCTGGCTTGATGTCGTCATCATGTTGCAGCAATACTTTATAGGCAACCCATTCGTCGGCTCTTTTTGGATACAAACTATAGGTGCCGGGCAAATCAATAATGGTAGCTGTTAATTTTTCACCGATGCTGCAATGCCCCGTTTTTTTATCAACGGTAACACCGGGGAAATTTCCAACCTGCTGGTGCAACCCGGTTAAAATATTGAATAGAGAACTTTTCCCGCTGTTGGGGTTGCCTACTAAAGCTATGTTTATGTGTTTTGTCAAAATAAAATAAAGTAAGCCTCTTCGGAAATACAGGAACTCCGCTGAAGGATTGCAAAAATAACTCCTATCAATGATTAATGATTACGAAATTAGAAACATAGCGAATGTTGTATTAAGCTGTTTGTTTTTTACTTTTTCATCCATGTTTTAAAATGGGTTTTTATACAATTGGCTTAATTGCACCAACTATAATTTTAGGTGGCCATCAATATCGGTTTTGTTTCGCAAAGTCATTCCCCGGGTTTTCAATTACAACTCCTCCAATAACTGGTATGGTTTTTTCCTGTTTTTATTTTGCTAAAAATAATGAGATCAAAGAAAAACAGTTAAAGCAAATTTTACAGGTAGTTTACATTTTTGGCATTTGACTGAATTACCTTTGCAACTTTAATAAATATAAATATATGAAGTACGCTTTTTGGTTATTGGTTGTTAGTTTTCAATTTGCAGGTGCCCAAAAATTGAAAAAGGCTGATAAATTGGTATTGACCGGTTTAGAGTCGCACATCAGTTTTTTGGCGGATGATAAACTGGAAGGTAGAAGAACGGGAAGCAAGGGAGAAAAATTAGCGTATGAATATATCAGCCGCCAATTTGAAAGCGCCGGACTATTGGCAAAGGGTGATGGCGCATCTTACCTGCAGCAATTTCAAATAAATGATGGCAAAGAAATAAGCCCGTTATCTCACCTGATCATCAATGGCAACGATCTGAAAATAAATGAGGATTATTTTCCCTTTTCTTTTTGCCCGGATCAATCGCTGGAAGCCACGGCCTCAATAGCATTACACGAAAATTCAAATCCCTGGTTTTATGATATTAAGGAATTAACCGACGCCAATAAAAACAATCCTCATTTTGACTTAACCACGGAAATAAAAGCCAAAGCCATTGAATCAGCTAAAAAGGGAGCCAACGCTTTCATCGTTTTTAATACCGGTACCGAAAAGGACCAGCTAAAGTTTGAGCCAACATCAAAATCAGATTTATTGTCAATTCCTGTATTGTACATTTCAAAAACAGCAAAAGAAAAATACCTGAATGATGAAACTGCTACCCTCGACATCAAACTAAAAATTGTAATCGGCGACAAAATAAGATACGGTCATAACGTAATCGGGTATATCAACAACAACGCCGCCACTACGATTATACTGGGTGCCCATTATGACCATCTTGGGTTTGGTGAGGATAAGAACTCGTTATACACCGGTTCAACACCACAGATACACAATGGTGCAGACGATAATGCAAGCGGCACCGGGGCACTGATAGAACTAAGTAAAATGTTGAAGGCAGGTAACTATAAAAATAGTAATTACCTTTTGATTGCTTTTTCTGGTGAAGAGCTGGGCTTATATGGTTCAAAATATTTTACAGAGCACGCCACCATTGACCTTACAAAAGTAAATTACATGATCAATATGGATATGATTGGAAGGTTGAAAGACAGTACCCGTGGATTGAGCATTGGAGGCTATGGCACATCGCCACAATGGAGCGAACTGTTGGCTAAGCCCGACAAATATTTCAATATAAGCTTTGATAGCAGCGGTACTGGTCCAAGCGACCATACTTCTTTCTACAGAAAAGATATACCTGTTTTGTTTTTCTTTACAGGTACCCATGCCGATTATCACAAGCCATCGGATGATGCGGATAAAGTAAATTATTTGGGTGAACTACAAGTGGTAAAACTTATTTATTCGTTGATTGAGAAAACTAATAAAAGAGACAAACTTGATTTTACAAAAACAAGGGAATTGCCAACCAGCTCAAAAAGTAGTTTTCGGGTATCACTTGGTATAATGCCGGATTACACCTTCAGCGGAAAGGGCGTTAGGGCCGATGGCGTAAGCGATGGAAAAGTAGCTCAAAAAGTGGGTATCAAGGCAGGTGATATCCTGATTAAATTGGGAGATTACGAAATCACCGATATGCAGAATTACATGCAAACGTTGAATAAGTTTAACAAGGGAGATGCCGCCAAAGTAAAAGTAAAAAGGGGGGCAGAGGAGTTGGTTTTTGATATTGTGTTCTAGGGTTACGTTAAGAATAAGATGACAAGTTACAATTCACCCTGAACCCTGGCTACTACTGAGTTCAAAAGGGCTTTGTTGTGTTTACGAGCCTCCGTTGCTAAAGAGGGAGCGCTTTAAATGGTAGCAGTAGCAAATGGTCGGTGTCACCGACTGAAATGAGGAGCGAAAATTTGGGATGCAGCCTGCTAAGAACTAATAAATTTCAAACTGAATAATAAAATTCTCCTTAGGGAGCAGCAGGGTTATGAAACTTAAAATAGACAATGAATCAATAGCCCGTGAGTTTTTTGAAGATGCCATTCTGCTGGGCATTGTAGCCCCGGTGAAGGATTACCAGTTTAGCTGGCAGTTGAATCAAATACTTGGGTTCGACTTCAGAATAAACAATGATTATGAGATACAACTAACCAAAAAAGAGCGAAAGTATTTTTTTTCCATATACGAATATGCGGTACCTTCTACTTCACTCATCCACTATCTTTACAACAACCAGTTTGACGGCGAATATCTTTTACCAGAATTTAAGCATCTCGACTTTGTTTGGCTAATTAAAGGAGAATATGTATCAACAGATGAATTGAAAGCATTGATGCAATCCATTAAATCTTTGCCAGGTGTGCAGCTTGTAAATGAAATGACCAACGAAAAAATAAAAAACAAACAACATCTCATCTTTTAGAAAGCCTGATTATTCTATTTAAAATCGACCAATTATTTAGTTTAAAAACGATAAGGCAACAGGCTGTTTTTTAACAACAGCAGTTTTGAGCCATTATCAATTCAATCACTATTAATTTATTTTTATGTGGGAGGAAAAAAACAATAAGCTCTATAAAAAATTTGAGTTTAAAAATTTTTCAGAAGCCTTTGGCTTTATGACAAGAGTTGCATTGGCTGCGGAAAAAATGGATCATCATCCGTTGTGGACCAATGTGTACAACAAGGTGGAAATATGGTTGAATACGCACGACGCAGGCGATATCATTACCGAAAAGGACCGGAAGCTTTCTGCCAGGATTGATGCATTGGCTAATTTGTAATGAGCCATCAACCGTTCAATCTACTCAAATGAATGGATGTTTATTTATGGCTATGCTTCATGCTATGTTCGTCAGATGCAGCATGAAGCATAGTTTGATTTTTTAAGCTGTAATTGTTAATTAGTCTTTTGAAATGGATAACATTGCACTGCGGGATTTGGTAAAACGAATAGTTTAAATGTAGCGGTCGGTTATGCTTTGATCGAAACGATTGTACTGTTTTGTGCAGTTAAATAGCCAACTGGATTTGTAAATAATTCCAGCCCATTTTGTGATAAAATATTTTTTACGGATTCAATAGCAGATGGGTTTACTGCAATTAGCAAGCCTCCACTCGTTTGCGGATCTGCAAGAATCGCTTTTTGATAATCAGACACAAGTCCAATTTTATGGCCATAACTGTCCCAGTTGCGGTTGGTACCGCCAGGCACCGATTTTTGATCTACATAGCTTTTGATATCATGCAAAATCAGGGGAATATTTTCAAATTCAATCACAGCACTCAGTCCGCTTCCTTCTGCCATTTCCACCAGGTGGCCCAGCAGCCCAAAACCGGTTACATCCGTCATGGCGCTTACTTCCTTTACTTTGCCCAGCGCCTCACCAATTTTATTCAACTGCATCATTTGCTTTGCCGCCAGCCCTTTATGCGCTTCCAGTAATATGCCTTTTTTTTCTGCCGTTGTTAAAATACCTACACCCAATGGTTTGGTCAAAAACAAGATATCGCCTTCTTTGGCAAGGTTATTTTGTTTTATATTTTCAATGGGTACCAGTCCGTTTACAGCCAGTCCAAAAATGGGTTCCGGCGAATCAATGCTATGTCCGCCGGCCAGTGGAATACCCGCTTCTATACAAATACTTCTGCTGCCTTCAATGACTCTTTTTGCAATGGCCGGTGGTAAAACGTTGATCGGCCAGCCTAAAATGGCAATTGCTAAAATAGGTTTGCCTCCCATGGCATACACATCACTAATGGCATTGGCCGATGCAATCCTTCCAAACTCATACGGATCATCTACGATCGGCATGAAAAAATCGGTCGTGGATATCAATGCAGAACCGTTGCCCAGGTCGTACACTGCTGCGTCATCCTTGCTATGATTGCCTACGATCAGTTTATCATTATCCGGCATAGCGAAATTGCTGGTCAAAATTTCATCCAATATTTTGGGTGCTATTTTGCATCCACATCCTGCTCCATGAGAATATTGGGTGAGTTTGATGGCTGCCAATTCTGTTGATTCCATAACTATTGTTCTTTTGGTTTTCGCCTCAATAATATTGCGGCATTTGTTTGTAAATCTGCACTAAATCTTACTTCATACCTTTTTTCACCATCCATAATGATTAACAGGCCCGTGTTTGGAGGAATACTACCAAGGCTTTCCGCATACATCACCATCGAAATTGAATCTGTAACGGATTTTTCAATGTAAATGGTTTTGCTGTTTGGTTTTTCGGTAAGACCCTGTTTGGCAAATATAATCTGCCCATTCATTAAAACGCTCACTGTATCGCCATCTACTTCACCATTGTCATATAAAGTTAATACCAGGCTATCCGATTCAAAAAATACAGACTGTTGATTTTTCATTTTCCTTTCAGCAACATCGGCGGCAGCTTTTACTAACGGTACAGTGGCAATAACAGGCACAAAAGTTTTTTGCTCCGGCGCTGCAACAATTGCGGTTGTTGTAACCGGTTTTATCGGCTCTGCCACTTTGATAACAGGTTGTGTAATTGAAGCTGCCGGCTTCTCATTTACAACCGGTTTCTTAGCAATAGCTGTAACAGGTTTATTGTCCTTTTGCTCAGGCGCTTTAACCGTGGCAACTGGTGCTGTATTTTTTGTTACAGGTGGCGGGGCAATTGTTTTTGGTTGTTCAATCACCGGTTGCGCATTTTCTTTTTTTATTGTAGGAGCAGCTACAATATCTTTCTTTTCAATTGGCGGAATGATAGGTGCTACTAGCTTAGTTAACGGTTTTATAGCAAGGTCTTCAGCAGGTTTTGTTTTATTTGTAACAGCATCTTTTGCTAACAGTTCCGTTGTTTTTTTACCTGGTAACGGGGTTTTAATTGCAGCAGGCTTTTCAACAGCCGTTGTTTTTGCAATGGACTGGTTGTTGTCTTTTGCATTTTTTGAGATGGAATCTTTTGCAATCAGCTCAGTAGTTTTTTTAACCGGACTGGGTGAGTTGATTGAGGGTGTCTTTTCAATAGAAGTCGTTGTTGCTATTGGTTGCCCGGTTGGTTTGATATCTGCCTTTGATGGATCAATTTTAGCCACCGGCTCCACGATCTTTTTGGATTCTGTTTCCTTTGGAATTTCCACTACTGTTTTTGCAATGGTTATTTCAATTGGTTTTTGGGCTGTTTTCGCCGGCTGCTTTTCAATGGCAATCTCATTATTTTTTTCTGGTTCCGGGGCCTTTAATTCGTTGGGCTTGTCTACATCTGCAGGGACGGCTGGCGCTTCTGCTATTGTTTTATTTTTTATGGACGGTTTTTCTACCCTTGCAATTTCTGTTTGTGCTTTAACAGCAGCTTTTACAAA
>Ga0209181_10003868_pt1 | contig 22736 bp, 16 predicted proteins | sample MAT05_FD_187208 | JGI IMG/M metagenome (GOLD analysis project Ga0209181, IMG submission 187208) | Freshwater microbial communities from Lake Fryxell liftoff mats and glacier meltwater in Antarctica - MAT-05 (SPAdes) (version 2) | ecosystem: Environmental > Aquatic > Freshwater > Ice > Liftoff...
ATCGCTGGGGCAACCCTGTGCGCTGGTAGCTACCAGTTTGTAAGTGTATATGCCTGTCGGGTTTGTTTCGGTAAGGCTGTTGGTATTGTTTGCTAATACTACATTATCCTTAAGCCATACATAGCTGATAATGGTACTTGCATTTACGGTAGCATTGGCAGTAATGGTAAAGCTGCTGTTGTTGCAAACGCTATCTCTGGCGGTAAGTAAGCTTACCTGCGGTTTATCTTTTATAATCACAGGCAGTAAAAAGGTATCGCTTATGCAATTAAAATTGCTTTTTACCACCTGTTTTACAGTGTAGTTGCCATAAGCAGCAAAGCTATATACAAAACTGGCACCCGTGCCAATAAGCGTATTGCCTACATAATATTGTTGCTGCGTTACCGTGCCCGGCGTTACCGTTGCACTGCTGCTAAAACTGGCTTGTAAACTGCCACAGGTAGTTACTGCGCTGCAGCCTGCCACTGGTTTGCCTTTTAGTACAATGCGTTTTACAACCGTGTCTTTAGGTACGCAGCCTAAGGCACTGGTTACTATCAGCCGTATATCAAAACTATCGTAGGCGGCAAAGGTAAAACTGTGGTTGGGCTGGGTACTGTAATTTGTATAAGCTGCGGGTGGCGCAAGTGCTGGTTTCCAGGCATATTGGTGGGTAATGCTGGGGTTGCTGTTAAGCAGGCTGCTATCGGTAAATGCTATTGTTAAACTACCACAGGCGGCAGCAAAGACAAAGTTGGCCGTTGGCCGGGGTGGTTTTACCACTACCTTTTTACCTGCCCTGCCGGTGCCGCAAAGTGTATCGCTGGTTACTGTAAGGTGTACAAAAAAAGTATCCTGGCCAAGGGGGTAAGTATGGGTAATGGTAGTGTACGTAGTATCGCCCTGGCTGGCAACAACCTGGGTGGCACTATCTAAGGGCGTACCTGCCACCGGTGGCGGCTCTCCCCATTGCCATTTAAAAGTTAGGTTATTGCCTTTTATATAGGTTTTGCCAGTAAAAGTTACTGTGCGGCAATCGGGGGCTACAGTGTAGCTTATTTGTACGTTTTGGGCGGTGATGAGGTTTACGTAGGAGTAGGGGAAACGGCGGTAAACTGAGTTCGGCATGATTAAAACACTATCCTCAAAATTGCAGCCATAGCCTTGTATATTTGGATTGTTAATTACATCTATAACCCGAACACCAGCCCTTCCATGATAAATTTTCTCGTTGGGGCCTATTTGCAGGCCACAAGGTATACCAAAACCGTCAGGAGTATTTGGTTGCGATACTCGGACTAATGAATTCATTATAGTTGTACTATCATAAGTGTTAATATTATATTGCACCACTTGTGCTCTCGGAAAATCTGTATCATTAAAAGTCTGAGTTATATACAACAGTTTGCTATTTGAGCTAAACTCTACCCCATAACATCCGTTTATTGTAGGTATTTTAATAGCATTACTTAAAATGCCTGTTGCATTATCAAAATTGTAAATTTCAAAATAATTTCCATAAGCTGCGGCAACATATTTGCCATTTGGGCTTGCTTTTATATCTCCGCCATTTACAATATTTACGTTATTGTTTACACTACTTCCAACTGTACTTGTAACGGGGTTACTATTTTGGAAGCCCTGACAGTCTATTCTATAACTGTAAAAATTATTCGTCCAGTCCCGACAAATCCACCAAATATCATTACCATTAGCATTAGGTAAAGCACACATTTTTTCTACCGCATAAAACTTTATAAAAGTGTTTTTATTCACAACATCTCCTAAACCACCATTAAGCTGCATATCAATTATGCTATAACTATATTGATATGAACTTTCATTTCCAGGGGTATGAAAGGTTAATCCCTTTGAGATAAACAGGTAATATTTGCTTGTATCATTTAAAAAAGGAATAATTAATGCAGTATTAATCTGACTACTATTACCCAATAATCCGAACCCATTGGGCATCTGATTTCCATTTTTATCCCAAACCAAAACACCATTGCTAGAAAATAATAAACCTCCATTGTTGTCACTTATACTAGCAGACGTATTGTTTACAACCATTGGAGAACCTGATAGATAACTTGGTGGAATAGTGTTAAATGTAATTCCATTTTGAACAGGAAAAAGCCAGTTGTTAAACTGTTGTGCGTCTAATTTATTTTGGCAAAAAAACATAATAGTTAAACAGAACATTATTTTGTTTAACGATTTGTGTAAATAAATGATACGTGGATAAATTAGCTTCAAAATGTCATATAAATATAGAAAAAAAAAATGTAAGTTTATTAAAATTATTTATTAATACCCAAAATTATCAAAAAAATGAAAAAATTACTTCTCACTGTTTTAGTAACGGTTTTTTTCGGTTGCTTTTTAGGAAAAGCACAAAGAGTTGATTTATTAAATCCTTTAACACCCGCTTCGATTCCAACAAATCCTGCTAACATTTCTCAGTTAGAAGTGACCGGAAAATCTCTTACTCAAAATTCACAAAACAATCCCACTGGCGTACAAATTACCGGCAGCTTTGGTCCTAGCGCCAGGTGGAACAGCATGGGTAACATACCTGCAACAACTCAAACGCTAAATGGTTTTAGAACACAAACAGATGGCAGGGGTTTAGCCTGGGGGCATAGCATACCAGCAGCCGGACAATCAAATGCCGGAATAGTTAGCAATTCATTTATTGAATGGATTGGTAACAAAGACTCTTCAGTTACGCCGGGCAATTTAGAATTCAGGTATGGATTAAGCCCTACCGGTGCTTCGGCAGCAAGGGTACGCATGTTCACTATGGCACCCACTGATGGTACTATACCTTCTTTTAACTATGCAGATTCAAATGCTTTTGTTGGCCAAAAACAAAATGGCACTTTTGGTAACTTTGGTGGTAACGATATTTGGAGTGCTACCGGCCAATTAGATATACCGGGCGTACTTACCACTTATGGCAGCAGGCACCAGTACAAAGCTGTTACCCTAAATTTGGCGCATATTGAAGATGCAAACCAGAAAATAAAATCTGTACTCGATTTTGGGAGTTTACTTCCTGCTATTTCTGCTTCTCAAACAGGCATTTTTCAGTTTCGTACTTTTACCAACCCAACTAACAGCAGCAGCATAAAAAATGTATGGCAAAGTGGTAATAATTATGGCAACGTGGTATTTGGCAGGCAGGATTACAGTGCTGTAAATTCTGCTAATTTTTACGTAAGCGTTTTTGATGGTGTGGCATCTCACCAAGCACTACTGCCTTAAATTTTATACAAAAAGCTGGTATTTATGCCACGAGTGATGGGCAGGATCAAAATAATAGTGGTGCTCAATTAAGTAGCTATGCTGCTATAGCAGGCGATATAAGTGGAGTTACCTTATCTCCAAATACAAGTCAGAAATATGCCATTCTGGGTATTGCTGATGCAAATTATAGTTCAGGAAATAGCTCCAACAGGTGGGCAGGTTATTTTATTGGTAATGTAGGATGCACGGGGTCATATGTTTCAACAAGCGACCAAAAATTCAAAAAAGATGTTAATGCCGAAGAAGATATAATGCCAAGGCTTATGCAACTACAACCCAAAAATTATCTTTTTGATGTAGAAAAATATAAAAACATGGCTTTTAGCAATAAGCTACAACATGGTTTGATAAGCCAGGAAGTGGAAAAAGTATTTCCTGAGTTGGTTGTAGATGCTTGTGCACCCAATACCAGCAAAGATAAAAAAGAAGATGGCAAACCAGTAGCCTATAAAGGGCTTAATTATATGGGTTTAATATCTATGCTTTTAAAAGGCATACAAGAGCAACAGGTGCAGATAGATGAATTAAAAACAGAGCTTACTGCCGCCACTACCAGCACATTGGTAGTAACCGATAAAAACAGCCTGCCTGCCGAAATACAGAACAAGGCTTATGCCCTTAGCCAAAACAACCCCAACCCTTTTAGCGATAATACAACCATAAGCTACAGCATACCAGCAACTGCAGGCAAAGCTATACTGGCTGTTTTTGACCTTAATGGCAAAATGCTGTTGCAGTATAATTTACAGCAAGGTAAAAATACCATTGTTGTGCAGGGCAATACGCTTAGTGCAGGCATGTACCTGTACAGCCTTATAGCCGATGGGCAGGAGGTGTTGAGTAAGAGGATGGTGCTGACGAAATAAAATATGTAAGCTTTTTGTTCTCCTTGTTTTCCGGCTCTAGATACAGAAAACAGGGAGATTTTTATGCACTACTGATTGCGATAATTTTAAAAACCAGAAAAAATATATAACGCTGCCGGTTTTAAAATTAGGTTTCGGCTGCACAGAAAAATAAAATATCCAGTTCTTTTCATTAAATTTGACGGCATGAGAACAGCAGAAATAAATACCACAATAGTTGACGGCTATGTTGAACTTTTAGATAATTTAAGTACAAATAACAAACTTGACCTTATATCTAAGTTAACAGCTTCGGTAAAAACCGATCTGGCTAATAAAAAATCATCTTTCAAAAAATCCTTTGGTGCATTTGATTCAAAAAAATCTGCCGAAGAAATTATTGAAGAAATCCACAGCAGCAGGGTTTCTACCAGGCAAATAGAATCGTTTTGAAAAAATATCTAATAGACACCAACATTGCCATTTTTTACATGAAGGGTAAATATGACCTCGAAACAAAATTTGACAAGACCACAGCAGGCAATTGCTATATTTCCGAAATGACTTTGGCCGAACTTAAATTTGGCGTTGAGAAAAGTGATAAGCCAGAAAAGAATAAAAAAGCTTTAGACAATTTTTTGACAGGTGTACAAATACTTCCTATTTTCCATTGCCTGGACTTATACGCAAAAGAAAAGGCCCGACTTCAAAAAGCAGGTATACCTGTTGATGATTTTGACCTTTTAATTGGTGTAACGTCTGTAACCCATAAGTTGACAATGGTTACTAATAACACAAATCATTTTAAACGTATCAGCGGCATTAAATTGGAAGATTGGACGATTGCCTGATAGCCACGCACACAATCTTTACCGCAGGCATGTACCTGTACAGCCTTATTGCCGATGGGCAGGAGGTGTTGAGTAGAAGGAGGGTACTAACCAAATAAAATATGGTTGGTTTTATGCTAACCGATTAAATTTTGAAAAATGTATAATAAATGAAAAGCCGTCCCCGCTAAAGTTTGGACGGCTTTTTAAATACGTAATCCGTTTTATGCTAATGCCAAATCCAGCACCTGCTGCATTGTTTTTACATAATGAAACTTAATACCCTTAATGTATAGTTTGTTTATCTCTTCTACATCTTTCTCATTTTGCCAGCACATGATGATCTCTTTTAAACCTGCACGGCGTGCTGCCAGTACTTTTTCTTTAATGCCGCCAACGGGTAATACCTGTCCACGTAAGGTTATTTCGCCAGTCATGGCCAGATAAGGTTTTATTTTACGGCCGGTAAAAGCACTTGCCAATGCACTCAGCATGGTAATACCGGCACTTGGTCCATCCTTAGGAGTAGCTCCTTCAGGTACATGTATATGAATGTCTTTTTTATTGAAAAGATCGGGAGCAATGTCCACTTTTTTGCAGTTAGCTTCCAGATAGGTGAGGGCAGTGCTGGCACTTTCCTTCATCACATTGCCAAGGTTACCGGTAAGCTTTAATTCACCTTTACCTTCGCTCAATAGCGTTTCAATAAATAAAATATCTCCACCCACATAAGTCCACGCCAACCCAACGGCAACGCCGGGCATATTGGCTATCTTGTACAGGTCATTGCTATATCTTGGTTTGCCCAATATTTTTTCAACATCATTATTAGTGATGGTGGCTTTTAATTTTCCTTTGGTCACAAGTTCCTTAGCCTGGTAACGCATAATACTGGCAAGTTGCCTGTCCAGTTCACGTACACCGCTTTCACGGGTATAATCCTGTATGGTTTTTTCCAGTACTGCATCACTCAATTTAAAACTGGCGGGTTTAAGGCCATGCATATCCTGCTGCTTTGGTATTAAATGTCTCTTAGCTATTTCAATTTTTTCTTCAACGGCATATCCGCTTAAATCTATGATTTCCAATCTGTCACGTAAGGCGACTGGTATATTGCTTAAGTTGTTTGCAGTGGCTATAAAAAGCACTTTGCTCAGGTCGTATTCCATTTCCAGGTAGTTATCATAAAAGGTATTGTTCTGTTCGGGGTCCAGAACTTCCAGCAAAGCTGAAGAAGGATCGCCTCGATGGTCGCTGCCAACTTTGTCTATTTCATCCAGTATCATTACCGGGTTGCTCGATTTTACTTTGCGTATAGATTGCAGTATGCGGCCGGGCATAGCGCCGATATATGTTTTGCGATGACCACGAATCTCACTTTCGTCGTGCAAGCCACCCAGACTTACCCGTACATATTTTCTTTGTATAGCAGCAGCAATGCTTTTACCCAGGCTGGTTTTACCAATACCGGGAGGGCCTAAAAAACAAAGTATGGGCGATTTCATATCACCTTTCAGCTTTAAAACCGCAAGGTATTCAAGAATACGTTCCTTAATTTTCTGCATACCGTAATGGTCCAGGTCCAGTATCTTTTTTGCCTTTTTCAGGTCGTAACTGTCTTCGGTATATTCATCCCAGGGCAGGTCCAGCATCAAATCAAGATGATTGTACACCACCGAATAATCCGGGGTAGATGGGTGCATACGTTCCAGCTTTTCTGCTCCCTTGGTAAACATTTCCTTTGCTGCTGCGGGCCATTTTTTGTTCTCGGCCTTCTTCAGCATGTCTTTTACTTCAGCAACATTATCGCCACCCAGTTCATCCTTAATGGCCTTCATCTGCTGTTGCAAAAAGTATTCACGCTGCTGCTTATCAAGCTCGGCCCGGGTTTTATTGGTAACCTTGTTCTTCAACTCGGTGTATTGCAATTCGGTCTGCATCAGGTTCATCAGTAATTCGGCACGGGCTTTAATGCTGCTTATCTCAAGCAGGCGTTGCTTTTCCTTGATATCGCTGTTTAAGTTGCTGCTTACAAAATGTATAAGAAAAGAGGGGTTCTCAATATTTTTTAAAATGATGGCCGCTTCGCTGGGGAGGTTGGGCGACAGGTTAATGATTTGAGCTGCCAGATCTTTAATACTACCGATCATGGCATCAAAATCGGGGTCGTCTTTTAAAGTATCATCGGTAAGTACCGTAATCTTAGCTTTAAAATAAGGATCATCGCTGGTTATTTCCTCAATTTTACAACGCTTGCGACCTTGTATAATGATGGTAGTGCCACCATCGGGCATTTTTATCAGCTTGGCAATTTTTGCAACGGTGCCAATATCTTCCAGGTCGCTAACAGTTGGTTCTTCCACGCTACTGTCTTTTTGCGCTACCACACCTATCAATTTGTCAGCCTTGTAAGCATCAGTTACGGCTTTAATACTCTTGTCCCTGCCAACTGTAATGGGTATTACCACACCCGGAAAAAGAACTGTATTTCTTAAAGCTAATAAAGGAATAACATCCGGAATAGGTTGATCATCAGTACTTCCATCTTCGTCTTCATTTAATGGAATCATCGGCATAAACTCCATTTCGTCTTCATTTCCCTGCAGGTAAAATGTATTGTTCATAGTTTTTTATATAAGGTCAAAATGTCAAAGCACAAAGTTAGTTGTTGGCTTTTTAAGTGAGCAGGTTAATTGTCAATATTAATGCCGGATTGGGGATTGGGAACTAGGAATTAGTAATTAAGGGTTGAAAATAAGATTTCGCCATAATTCATTTAGCAGAATAACTGTTACCAAAAGCTGCTTAACCAAATTCCAAATTCCAAATTACTTCATATACTTTTGCACCGCATGTACATAAACTGTAACGATAAAGAACTGGAAGTACTACAAAAAATTGCCCATTCTGCACAGGAAATTGGTGTGCCCTGTTATTTAATTGGCGGATTTGTAAGAGATAAGATACTGGGAAGAAATACCAAGGACATGGATATTGTTTGCGTGGGCGATGGTATTGAACTGGCTGCAAAGGTTGCTGAAAAATTTACGCCCGAGCCAGAGGTGCATTTTTTTAAAAACTTTGGAACGGCACAGATTAAAATAAAATTTCCTGCCGGAGGAAAAGAAAAGAAGGATGAAATTTCAAACTCCATTAATACTCCAGTTCCTTCCCCTTGGGGGAAGGGTTGGGATGGGGCCGGACTGGAAATCGAATTTGTAGGCGCCCGTAAAGAAAGTTACGATTTTAACAGCCGCAAGCCCGCCATTGAAAACGGAACTATTGAAGACGATCAAAACCGGCGGGACTTCACTATTAATGCCATGGCCATCAGCCTTAATAAAGCAGATTATGGGCAACTGGTAGATCCATTTAACGGCATCAACGATCTGGATTTAAAAAATATTCAAACACCACTTGCACCTGCGCAAACTTTTAGTGACGATCCTTTGCGAATGATGAGGGCGATCAGGTTTGCATCGCAGCTCCATTTCACCATACATCCAGAAACATTTGCGGCCATTGGTGAAAATGCCGAACGTATAAAAATTGTGAGCGGTGAAAGAATTGCTGATGAACTTAATAAAATACTGATGAGCGATAAACCTTCGATAGGTTTTGACCTGTTGTATAAAAGCGGGTTGCTTAAAATTATTTTTCCGCAGATGGTTGACCTGGCAGGTGCCGAATATATTGACGGCATGGGACACAAGGATAATTTTTACCATACCATACAGGTGATTGATAATATTGCTAAAAACACTGATGATCTTTGGCTCCGTTGGGCTGCAGTGTTACATGACATTGCCAAACCAGCCACAAAAAAATTTGAAGAAGGCCATGGCTGGACTTTTCATGGCCACGAAGTGGTTGGCGGCAGGATGGTACCAAAGATATTCACCAAACTAAAATTACCACAGAATGAAAAAATGAAGTTTGTACGTAAGATGGTGGAGTTGCACCTGCGGCCAATCAGTCTTACCAAAGAAAATATTACCGACAGTGCCATACGCCGCCTGCTATTTGATGCTGGAGAAGATTTTGATGCTTTGATGGCTCTGTGTGAAGCCGATATTACTTCTAAAAACAAAACCAAGGTAAAGCGGTTTTTAGAAAATTTTGAAATGGTGCGACAGCGTTGTGCCGAAGTGGAAGAAAAAGATCATTTACGCAACTGGCAGCCGCCTATTACCGGCGAGCTGATTATGGAAACATTTAACCTGCAACCCTCAAGACCGGTGGGCGATTTAAAAAATGCCATTCGTGAAGCAATATTGGATGGAATAATACCCAACGAATACGAAGCAGCTTACAATTTTATGTTGGCCAAAGCAAAAGAGTTGGGAATTAGCACATCAGCACATTAGCACATTTGCCCATTTGCACATTAGCACATCAGCTAATTAAACAATTAATCCTTAATTTTACCTCATGGCTATATTACGTTTTAGAATTTATTGGGAAGATGATGACAGTGTGTATAGAGATATTGCAATAAAACACAAACAAAGTTTTTTCGACTTGCATACTGCTATTTTAAAAAGTTTCGAATTTGATTCGCAGCACAAGGCTACTTTTTACCGCAGCAACGATAACTGGTTACGTGGGCGGGAAATTTCGCTGGAGAAATATGAGAAGCAATATAAGGTAGATCCCTTGATCATGTCGGAAGTACTGATAGGTACAGAAATTACAAACCCCAATCAGAAATTTATTTACGAATACGATTTCAACAAGTTCTGGCATTTTATGGTAGAACTGATAAACGTTGATAAAGCCGAGAACAATAAACTTACTTATCCTACCTGCATACGTACCGAAGGTATTGCGCCTTCGCAGTATGGAACCAAGGGTTTGGTTGACAGCCGCCTTGCCGAGATGGAAGAAAAGTATGACCTCCGGCCCGATGCCCTGGCAGATGGCTTTAGCGAACAGGACGAAGATGGCGATAGTGTAGAGGCGGATGAAGAAGATGCTACGGCGGATGAAGCGAATGATGGATTTTAAATGGTGAGTTGTGAGTGGTGAGGCGTGAGTTTGGATGCAACCAATCACAATTTACTTTACACCATTCTCTACTGACGATTCACTTCTCACCACTCACGATTCACCACTCACTTATAGAGTTCTTTACAAACTCACAAATGCTCATGAACAAAACCTGCATCGTCATCGTTGGGCCAACAGCAGTTGGTAAAACTTCACTGGCTGTAAAAACAGCGCTTCAATTTCAAACAGAAATCATATCGGCCGACAGCCGCCAATGTTTTAAAGAATTAAACATTGGTGTTGCCAAGCCTTCGGCAGATGAACTGGCTCAGGTAAAGCATCATTTCATCAGTTCGCATTCCATAAAAGATGAAATGAACGCCGCTATTTATGAGCAGTATGCGCTGGCAAAAGCTGATGAGCTGTTTAAGCAGTACGATGTGATTGTAATGGTTGGCGGTACCGGCTTGTATGTAAAAACATTCTGCAATGGCATTGATGAAGTACCGGTTATTGATGAAAAAATCCGAAAAAAAATAAATGATGATTTTGAATGGGAGGGGCTGTTATGGCTTCAAAAGGAAGTGGAGAAAAACGATCCAATTTATTATGCCAAAGGCGAAATAAAAAATCCACATCGCCTGTTGCGTGCCCTGGAGGTAAAACTCTCTACCGGTAAGTCAATCATCGAATTTAGAACCCAACAAAAAAAGCAACGGCCTTTTAATATTATAAAGATTGGTTTGGAAATACCCAGAGAGCAATTGCAAAAGCAGATCAACGGCAGGGTAGATGCCATGATGAAGGCAGGTTTTTTGGATGAAGTGAAAAAACTTGTACCCTACAAAAAATTAAATGCCCTGCAAACAGTTGGCTACCGGGAACTGTTTGGCCACTTGATTGGCGACCTTTCGCTGGAAGATGCCGTAGAAGCAATAAAGATAAACACCCGCCAATATGCCAAGCGCCAGATGACCTGGTTTAAAAAAGATGAAGAAGTGATTTGGTGTGAGCCTGATTTTGAAAATGTTATGCGCCTTTTACATCAAGTTGGATAGATATTCCTGTATATATGCCAGCATATTCGGATCTCTGTCAGTTGAGTTTTTCCATTGGTTTAAAATTATCAAAGCAAAAAAAGAAGCAACAAAAACAAATACACTTATCACGCAAAGCCACAAATACAATTTGCTGAATATTGTTTCTTCTTTTTCCGTCGTTTCAAAATATTCCTCTACCCCCACATTGTAAACTGTGTTATCGGGATCTGTTACATTGATCATTGTTTTCCAGCTTTTATTATTGTTATTGAAATACGATTTAGCCGGAGAATCCTTCAGTTTTTTTTCCTTCCACAATTGTTCAAAAAGGTCTTTCGATTCTTTGTATGTTGTGTAAAATGAGGGGTCATTTGCATACAGGCTGAATTCGTTAATGATCTGCTGAATCTTTTTTTCTTCATAAGCCAGGCTGCTTTCTTTTATTTCCCCGGCAGGTATTTCCTTAAACAGGGAAAGCATTGTTTTTCTTGCCAGCTTCTCGTTTTCGGTATCCAGTTGTTTCAGTAGTTCAAACCTCATGGCATCCGGAAAACGTCCTTCCTGCATCCAGCTAATTCTTGCAATACGCAACAGGCTTGTAAAATTGAGTTCGTTGTTACAATTGTATTTATTCAAAATTGACTTGCCGATGGCAATGATAACTTCCCAGCTTATTTTAGGATAAACAGCCAGCGCAGCAATCCATTGATAAAGTATGTTTATTGATTTTCCGTTTTCTTTGTTGATAGCCCAGGTTGCCTGGTTGCAGTATATTTCAAGGTCCTCTATTGTTTCAAAATCTAATCCTTCAGCCCTATAAAAAAGTGTTTTATGCTGGTTAAGCCTTGATATAATATCGCTGTTATGTTCATGATCGGAGAGGTATTCTGCCAATAGTAATAAGCCTTCTATATCTATTGGAAAAACCGGGATATGGGGCATTAGAATGGTTTTCTCTTTCGTTCCCCAGTCTGCATAAGAAACAGGTGTTAGTACGGCTTTATGTTGCCAGCGGTTTAATAAAACCAGGTATTCGTTGTTAAATACCGGATAAAATTTATAAATAAACTGATATGCATTTCCAAAAATCAGCAGTATATGATTTTCGTAACGGGTAAATAATTTTTCCAGGCTGATTGAACCTGGTTCATTAAAACGGTAACAGTGTTTTGGCTCATTTTTGTAATAGTATTTCTCAATTAAAATATTTTGTTTCTTAAATTCCTGCGCCAGGTATTCAAATAATTTTACCATCTGGCTGTTACGGTTGGTTTCATCAATTAACACCAGGTATTCGGTTTGCCGTGTGCGGGGTAATAGTACCGGCTGAAACAGGCCATTGTTCTCAATCGCTCTGCTGATGGTTTTACCTATGTGCAGAAAACGGCTGTTGTCATTTACACGTTTGCGCATTTGCCGGGCGGCATAATTTATCTCTGATTGATGTACCGGGATATAATTTTTATTTCTGAACGGGATAAGGCCCGGTGTTTTTTTACCACCGAATGAAGCTGTGAGTTTATTGTATTTATTCATTACGGATTTCTTTACATTCCCGATATTTATTTTTTGCCTTTCACTTAATACCAGGAAAAGTATTGCCAGCATGCCAAATACAATTGCCAGGGAAAGGTAAAGGGGAAACAGGAATGGAGCAACTGGTTTTCTTACAACCTCAATATCGGTAGCAGGAGATTTCTCAGCAGTATTATTAATTGGTATAGATTCTGTTTTAGCCTGTTTAGGGTCGGCAACATTAAAAACGATATCCTTGCGGATGCTGCATGGTGAATTGATGCTGTCGTAAACTGCAAGACAGGAAATGGAATAGTTTCCCGGCATGCTAAATGAATCGGTAAAAGTATTGCCAAAGAATAAGTCTATACCCTCGGAGGACCATTTTATATAAAGCGGCTGGTCGTTATTATTTACAAATGCTTTTAAAATTACTTTTTGGTTGATATAGATATTGTTATTGCCGCCATAATCAATCTGCAACGAATTTCTTTCGGCACACACCAGCACTATGCTACGGATGGTATCAAATTTTATAAGATTGCCTTTATAACTTACTTCTATAATTGCACTCAGATTGAATTTCCCCTGCGATTTATAGGTGTGTGAATTGTTATTTTCAATCCGGGAACCATCACCCCAGTTGAAAGTAATAGTTAGTGTAAGATCATTGCGTACTTTTTTTTTCTCATCGGTACAAACCGTCTTCAATGTTAAAGCCTGGTTAGGTGTTACAGAAAAACTGTTGCGGTCAAACATAATATTCCTGTTGGAGCTTACCAGCGCTATCGTGATCGTCTCGGGGCGTGGCCTTGTAGATTCCTGGTAAATAATTACAATCAAGTTTACCAATATAAGTGCCAGCAGGCCATAGACTACTAAAATTTTTTTCCAGTTCCTTTTTATGCGGCTTGTTAAAACCTGCTTTTTTGTTTGGGGGAGTATGAGCGGGGTTAGGTAAGATCTGAAATGTTTCAGAAAAAGCTGCTTGAAAAGTACCTGTTCATCTTCATTGCACGTAAATACTGGTAAAAGGTACAGGCATAGTTCTTCTTCGTTTTTAAGATTGTTTGAATAGTTGATTATGACTTTGTGGGCATCAATAATTTGTTGAGTAGTTACGGAAAATCCATTATTTTTTAAAATGTTTAAAAATTCGTGAAAAGGCAGCCGGGCAGCTGTATTTTCTGCATCTTCGGTCAATGTATCTTTTTGATTATCCACTGATCTCTTTGCTTATGGTTTCAAAATCGGCTTTTGATTTGGTGATGATGCCTAGTGTTTCAATCAGTCTCTGTTTATAATCAGCATCTGCGTTTTTCCAATTGGCCATGTCGCTGTTCAACAGATTTTTATATTGTAAGCAGGCTATCCATTCTATCAGTTCGGATGTAGCCGGTTTTTTTACCAGGTTCTTTTGTCTCAATTCGGCAAACCGTTCAATCACCGATTCAAAATGAGGGTTCTCGGTTTTAAGGTTCAGCTGAACAATGTTCAAAAGTTCTTTTGTATCGGGGAAATTGATATGATGGTAAACACAACGTCTCAAAAAAGCATCGGGTAATCCTTTTTCATTATTGCTGGTGATTATTATAAAAACCGGGAAACGGGTATCTTGTTCAACAGTAAAATCGGGTAGTTCTTTAATGCCGAATTTAAAAGGCGGCTTTTCCAGTTCTGCTAAAAGATCATTAGGGAAATCACGAGGTGCCTTATCAATTTCATCAATAAGTACCAAAGAGCCAAAGGAAGCACTCTTATTAAAAACCGTTGCTTCATAATTTTTAAAGCTGATGTATTGCGGGTTGGCAGCATTGGTGCCCAGTAGTGCAATACCCAGGCTGTTAAAGGATATAAAGGATTCTTTAGGCCTGTTTGTTTTATCTCCAAAATGAGAGACTGCATCATACGAGTAAAACAGGTCGCTTGATTGAGAACCTGATTTTGTATCAAACCGAAGCGCTTTGGACGAAGTGAAAATATACGGATATAAAAAATTCAGGCGCCTTGCTACAAATGCAGCACATTCAGTTTTACCGGTTCCGGGGTCGCCGGAAAGGAGTAGGGGGCGTTGCAAAAACATGGCAGTGTTTATTGCTGCTAATAATTCCCGGCTTGGCTGGTAAACATCGGCATTGGTGTTGGTTAACTGAATTTCCATATTTTATTTTTAAAAGTATTTTTTAATTTTTTCATCACTGTTTTCCATATCATTTATCAATTTTCCCAGCTTTAGGTTTACATCCTGCATACTGTACCTGTCGTTGGAGCCGTCGTAAAAATATTCATCATACATGGTAGCCGAAAAATCGATAGTGGTTATGAATTTTTCGAGCCAGTCAATAATATCATTGTCTGTAACCGGTTTAAATTTTTCTAAAAATACGCTGAGTAATTTTATTAAGGGGAAACTTTCCAGGCTACTGGTGATGGTATTATAGTCGGGTTGTGCACTGTAAATAATAACCACCAAAAAAAATTCGTAGGTCTGCTTTGTACTGTTATATGCTGTAAAAAGCTGTTCGGCAAACTCAAAAAATTCCGAAAATTTAATGGCATCTTCATCAAAATCAAAATCGTAATAAAAAGGCAGGATGATCTTTGGGCTTTTAAGCTTACTTAATTCCTGTAAAAAGCCTGTACAGCTGGTGTTTTCTTCGGTTGGTGAAACAGTAAGATAATCCAGTATGTTCCAGCAGGCATTTACGTGATTACTTTCGGCATCAATTGAATCAAAAAGATCTGTTATTTTTATTAAAGGCTCAATTTTGTTACCTGCACCCAAACTGTATTTGGCAAAGCGTTTTATAATGCCACCCGGGAAATCAGTTCTACGGTTGCCCTGCGAAAAAAATATCCTTTTTTTATTGATCAGTATATTTTTTTTAATGCTGTTTATCTGCACATTGCGGTCGCAGTAACAAATGACGGCATCTTTATCAGGGGCTACTATTTTAGAGCCATTGTGTATCAGTTTAAATAACCTTTTCATTAAGGTATGAGATACCTTAAAGGCAAGTTCGGCCTCGCTGCTGAAAGGAGCCGGCGATAAACGTTCATTAATCTCATCAAGAAAAGCTGCATTATACTCCATACAACTAGGGTCAGTTTCATCATAAGTATAGGTATCGCATAATTCTTCCACTTTAAATACCAGTACCTCTTTTATCATACCTTTTTTCTGACAATCACGGGCTTTTTCATACTCCATTTCTGTAATTGATTTAGTATACCCTTTTGGTGTATAGCCATATCTTTTACCAACAATCAAAATATACACATTACAGGCTTCTACATCGCTTAAACATTTTTGAACAAAATGAACATCCTCTGCATCGTAAAATTCCATGGATACCGGTTTGTAAAAATCGCCCAGAGAAACAATACAGTTTATAACCGCCTGCCTGAATTTTTGAAGGTCTTTAAACGTAGATGATATGTAAACAGTCTCGGGCATGTCAGTTTTTTGCAATAATCCAAATATAACTATTAATTTAAATTAAAGCAAATGCCATTAAGTGTTTAATAGGGTGTTGAGGTCTGCATCCAAAGATATTTTAGCACTAAATATATCCGGTAATAAACAGGCCGGTCGTTTAAATGGATGTTCCCTAGAATCTAACATGAAAGAAAAGTCGTTTACATAAAGAAAGTGATTTTATTATTTAGTAACGTTTTTTGAAATTTTTATCCAGGTTGCTTTTTACTGATACTTTATAGCTTATAATTTTTGGTCAGTAAATTAAAAATAGATTCTTTATTCAACAACCATGTTCTTCCAGGGGTTTTAAATTTTACATCGTTCTTTTGTTGCATTCAACGCTAATAATTAAATTTCTGGTTTTGTAGGAATTTATACCCCTCACAATACAAGCTTTACCTGCACTGGTAACTGCCATCACTTTACATTAGTTGCCATCTTTTATTTTTGGGGTGCCCTGGGTTTCTTTTTCTTACCCAAAACTTTTTAATAAAGCTCATAAAAAAAGCCCCTGTAGAAACAGGGGCCGGTTACCAAAACTAACTGCTTATGAGAAAATCTTTATTGTTTAATTTTTATAACACAAATATCTAAAGAAATAATTTGCTGCGCTGTTAAGAAAATACAAAACCCCGTTAAAGTGGCGTTAAAACGATTTAGCAAAGCATCATCTGTTTACAATGCGATGACAAAAAAGCCGGCCCGATTTAATCGGGCCGGCTTTTAAAAGAGATCCAGATACTTAATTTCCTCCCATTCCGCCACCATTTTCTGTTCTTTTATTTTCTTCTTCAATGGCTGATTTACGCTGGCGTGCAGCTTTTACCTGCGTACTGCCAAAACGCATGCTAAAGCTTAATTTAAACTGGCGGCTTTCTGGCTTGCCATAAAAAGTATTTTGCTGTCCGGCAAAATCTGATGTGCCTTTGAACTTCAGGAAATTAAAGACATCGCCCACAGCAGCTTTTACAGTTCCTTTTCCTTTGAAAAGTGTTTTCTGCAAGCCTGCATCTACAAAATAAATGGCCTTACTTTTAAATGAACCCTGCCAGATAGATGGTGAATTATACACACCACTTACCTCAGCCGTAAAACCTTTGCCAAGTTTAAAACTGTTTTGCATGAAGAAGCTGTAAGTAAATACTTCCAGGTTCACTACCCGGGAACCTCCGCCAAAATCGGCTTTGTATTTTGACCAGCCGGCATTTACATTGCTGAAAAAGCTATACCATTTATACTGAAAAGGGTAGCTTACATTAAAGCTGATAATATCCTGTGTTGCCAGGTTCTTTTTTGTCAAAAGACTTTTTGAACCTGATACATCGGGTATCTGTGCAAAAATATCTTTCACGTGGCTATAGTTAAGCCTTGTATTCAGTTTGTATTTATATGTGTTGGTGATACCGTAGCTGTTGGTGTATTGCGGCCTCAACTGGGTATTACCTTTCATGTAGGTATAATCATTCAGCCTGAATTCAAAAGGGTTAAGATCCTGGTATGCAGGGCGGTCAATACGTCGGCTGTAAGTAACCCCCCATTGATTCATCGGGTTCTTATTAAAAGTAATAGCAGCACTTGGGAACACATCTGTATAATTGCGTTTTACACTTGAATCGAAATTGCCTGATGTGGTTATGCCGGTAGAGTTTCCTTTTGAAACGGTATTTTCAATCCTCAAACCTGCCTGTATCATAAAACCTTTAAAAGCACGGTTGTAATTAAGGTAGCCTGCATTAATGTTTTCTTTAAAACTAAAAATGTTGCTTTCGCCTGTAACCTTGTTGCCTTCAACACTTGTGCGGTTAAAATCATTGTCAGTATCCACAAAACCTATCTTAGCTCCATAACCCAGCTTTCCTTTTTTAAAATTCTGTTCATAATCAACTTTAAATGAATAGATCTTTATGTCAGTAGGTGATATTGTTAGGTTTGAGGTGCTGTAATATTTTACGCCAGCAGAATTATAATAATCGTTGGGTTGAAACTGGTTATTACGCAGGTTAAATATCCCATAGTCTGCATCAATACTCAACTCGCTGCCACCGGTTACAGCATATCGGTAGTTACCATTAAAATTTACATTAGTCCGTTTTGTTTTATTGTCGCCTGTGCTGAATGATGTACGATCAACGGTGTTTGTTGGCGTATATATAATCTTCAAAGGTCCGTCAGTAAGTGTTTTATTGTCGGCAATATTTCCGTTAACAACCACACCAATGGTACTTTTTTTATTGATGAAATAATCCATTCCGGTTTTAAAATTATGTGAGCCTTTGTTATAATTGGTGATGGTGTTAGATTGATCAAATGTGCTATCGGCACCAGTGCGGACCGACTTGATGCTGAATTCATTCAGGCCCTTACTGAAATTATAAGTGCCAAAAACATTCACCTTGGTATTGCGGTAGTTCAGCGAAACACCAGCATTGTATCTTGCATAAATACCAATGTTGTACCCCGCATTTACCGAACCATTTGTACCAATGGTTAAGTTTTTCTTTAGCCTGATGTTGATGATACCAGCATTGCCCGCAGCCTCATATTTTGCAGATGGGTTGGTAATAATTTCTATCGCTTCTATCTGCGATGACTGCAAAGATTTTAAATAACTGGCAAGGTCGGCCCCGGCCAACGGGCTTGGTTTTCCATCAATATAAACCCTTACTCCCGTTTTACCGGCGAGGCTTAGATTATCATCTTTATCAATCATTACACCCGGCGATTTACGAAGCAATTCCAATCCATCATTACCCACCGCATTAATGGTGCCTTCTACGTTTAAAATTGTTTTATCGGCCCTAACTTCTACAATTGGCTTAGCACTGGTAACAGTTACACCGGCAAGGTCTTTAGTGGCGGGTTGTGCTGTAAGCAAAGGGACAGTTGCATTTTCATTCTCTTTAACTTCAAAAACGGGGGAGGTAGTTTTTTTTATACCTGCCGATGTTGCACTTACAAAGTAACTACCGGGTTTCACCGGTGTTATTTCGTAATTACCGTTGGTATTGGTAACCGCTGTTTTCACCAGCGAAGAGTCTTTAGCCTTTTGCAGCATAATGGTGGCAGCCACAAGAGGTTTTCCGTTGTTGTCGTTGATTTGCCCGCTTACCTTAGAAGGGCTTTGGGCAAAAGTTGTAGATGTTGTAAATAAGCCGACAGTTAATATCAGCAGTAGTTTTTGTTTCATGGTTATACTTTAAGTGTTGTTTTTCAAAATCCGCCGCAATTTAGTCACGCTAAATTGTAATGCGAATGTCATAATTCACGAGTTGTGCTTTTTTAGGGATGAATGGTAAAGCTTACGCCCGATCGTTTATAATGACGTATTAGAAACACAGATATTTTTAAACAATCATTTTAAACTACCTTTTTATCAACAGGAGATAGTTGGTCACTCAACAAATTCGAGTATATCTCCCGGTTGGCAATTCAATACTTTACAGATGGCTTCAAGCGTACTAAATCGAACTGCTTTTGCCTTACCTGTTTTTAATATCGAGAGATTTGAGAGTGTAAGATCTACCTTTTCAGAAAGTTGGTTCAGCGACATTTTCCTTCTGGCCATCATCACATCCAGGTTTACAATTATCGGCATAGTTTATACAGTTAATTCGTTTTCAGTTTGAATTTCTACTCCTTTCTTAAAGATCTGGGCTATCACAAAAACCAGTCCGGCATAAAATATTAACTCAGCAGAAAGGCTACGCTCCTGTAAACCGGCTACTTCTTTCGAAAGCCATTTCAATTGCCCATTGTACAATATGATTGCACCCCAAGCCAGGATGAGCATGTAGGCAATTTTTTCAAGCCTTTGGGCCACATCCATGGTAAACGGGTTTGTGATTTTGATTGCAGACAGTACCTTAATTACAAGGAATGCGGTGTACGCTTCTATAATCAGGATCGCTGCTTTCAGCGAAATGATTCCCGTGTAGTGCCAGAAATCGTATTGGCTGAGGCTATAAAAATCTAGTCCTTTATACATTTTTGTTGCCGCAGTGGGATTAACTATGCTTACCCCATAAGACACAAGGATTGCACCAGCTTCAATCATCAGCCCAATGAAAAGAATCCAGGTTAAAACATTCATTACAACCAGGATGGTTTCTGTTTTTGTTTTCGTACTCATGTTGTTTGTGTTTAGAATTGAAAAGCAAAAATAAATAAATATTTATTGATAAACAATAAAAAAATGCCTTTATTAGGTAAATAATTATCCACACTCAAAAAAAATTTGTAAAAGACTTTTAAAATTACCTCCAATAACTGCGCTGCCAAAGGCTTAACTTTGCCGCCAATTATGAAGACAAAAACAATTAAAAAAGATAAGGTAAACATCATTACACTAGGCTGCAGTAAAAATATGGTGGATAGTGAAGTGTTAAGTGGTCAGTTGATTGCAAATGATATTGATGTGGTACATGAGAACGCAAAAAAAGACCACAATATCGTTGTAATAAATACCTGCGGTTTTATTGAAAAGGCAAAGGAAGAAAGCATAAACACCATTTTGCAACAGGTAGAATTAAAACGCCGGGGAAAATTAGATAAGGTGTACGTTACCGGTTGCCTGAGTGAACGCTATAAAAATAACCTGGAAGAAGAGATACCTGAAGTGGATGCTTATTTTGGCACCATGGAATTACCCAACATTTTAAAAACTTTTGAGGCTGATTACAAAACCGACCTGATGGGGGAGCGATTGCTATACACACCACAGCATTATGCTTACATGAAAATAAGTGAAGGCTGCAACCGTACCTGTTCGTTTTGCGCTATCCCTTTAATGCGTGGCCAGCATGTAAGCAGGCCCATAGAATCGCTGGTAGATGAAGCCAGGCGTTTGGTTGACCGCGGCGTTAAAGAAGTGATGCTGATTGCACAGGAACTTACTTATTATGGTCTTGATATTTATAAGAAAAGAGAATTGCCAAAACTGCTTCATGCACTGGCAGATGTAAAGGGGCTGGAGTGGATACGTTTGCATTACGCATATCCCTCAAAATTTCCGATTGAAATTATTGACGCCATCAAAGAACGGGATAACATTTGCAATTACTTAGACATGCCTTTGCAACATGCGGCAAACAATATGCTGAACTTAATGAAGCGCCACATAACCCGTGAAGAAATGGAAGACCTGGTTGGAGAGATCAGGAACCGTATGCCGGATATTTGTTTGCGTACCACACTCATAGCAGGCTTCCCCGGAGAAACCCGTGATGATGTGGAAGAATTAAAAACCTTTTTGCAAAAAATGCGTTTCGACAGGGTGGGTATTTTTACTTACAGCCATGAAGAAGGTACAAGCGCCCACAACCTGGTTGATAATATCTCCGCAGAAGAAAAAGAAGAACGTGCACAGGAAATAATGGAAGTGCAGCAGGAAATAAGCCTGGAAAAAAACCAGGAAAAAGTGGGCAAAACTTTTAAGGTACTTATTGATAAAAAAGAGGCTGGCCGCTATTTAGGCCGTACCGAGTTTGACAGTGTGGAAGTAGATAATGAAGTGATTATCCACAGTAAAAAGAAACTTACCATTGGCGATTTTGTGAATGTAAAAATTACAAAAGCTTACGATTACGATATTGAAGGAGAAGTAGTTTAACAAAACGATTATTTCTGATTATCTAAAATTGATTATTATTGAATAATGATTAATACGCCTAAACAAATTTCTTACGAAGCCACGGGAAGTTTTTCAAAAATAGTTTTGGATTATGTGAAAGGAGATGAACAGCTTCAACCTTTTTTTGCAAACCCTGTTTCGCCTGATGGTATAAAAAAAACGATTGAAGCAAGAAAATTATTTGCAACCAACAGAACATTGCTGGTGGATGTTTTACAAAAACATTATGCCAATACAAACCCAACTGCACAACAATTACAAAACATACAGCTTTTAGCCCACAGTAATTGCTTTACCGTTACCACCGCACACCAGCCCAATATTTTTACAGGTCACCTTTATTTTATTTATAAGATACTGCATGCCATAAAACTTTGCGAAAAGCTGAAAGCCGACATGCCCGAAAATGATTTTGTACCGGTTTATTACATGGGCAGCGAAGATGCCGACCTGGATGAACTGGGGCATATCTACATCAATGGTATTAAACACGAATGGAAAACAAACCAAACCGGCGCTGTAGGCAGGATGAAGGTTGATAATGCTTTGATACAACTGCTGGATACGGTTGAAGGAGAGATTGCAGTGCATCCCTTTGGTAAAGAAATAATTGACCAGATGAAAACTTGTTACGTGGAAGGAACTTCCATTGAACAGGCAACCTTTAAATTAGTAAATGCCTTGTTTGGCGATTACGGACTCATCATTGTATTACCCGATGATGCAGATTATAAAACGGCTTTTATACCCGTTGTGGCAAAAGAATTAAAAGAGCAGTTTTCTCACAGTATCGTTAAAGAAACTTCTACCCGTTTTCCTAAAGAATATAAAGTGCAGGCCGGTGGCAGAGAACTGAATATGTTTTACCTTAAAGACGACCGCAGAGACCGGGTTGAAAAATCTGCTGGTCATTTTAAAGTTATCGATACTGAAATTAGTTTTACTGAGCCCCAGATACTTCAGGAACTTGAAACAAATCCCGAAAGGTTCAGCGCCAATGTAATTCTTCGCCCGGTTTTTCAGGAAATGATTTTGCCCAATATCGCATTTATTGGCGGTGGTGGAGAGATCGCTTACTGGCTGGAACTTAAAAATGTTTTTGCAGCAGTTCAG
>Ga0209181_10003869_pt1 | contig 22733 bp, 24 predicted proteins | sample MAT05_FD_187208 | JGI IMG/M metagenome (GOLD analysis project Ga0209181, IMG submission 187208) | Freshwater microbial communities from Lake Fryxell liftoff mats and glacier meltwater in Antarctica - MAT-05 (SPAdes) (version 2) | ecosystem: Environmental > Aquatic > Freshwater > Ice > Liftoff...
AAACGTGCCGATCAGATCGGCACCTTGCGCAGCATCTCGATGCCGATCTCGCCGGCGGCGATCTCGCGCAGCGCGGTCACGCCGGGCTTGTTCTTCGTCTCGATCTTCGGCGCGTGGCCTTGGCTCAGCATGCGCGCCCGGTAAGTGGCTGCCAGCACGAGCTGGAATCGGTTCGGGATCTTGGCGAGACAGTCTTCGACGGTGATGCGGGCCATGGGCGGTACCTTTCGGAGGTCGGGTCAGATCAGGTCGAGCGCGGCAAAGACTTGCGAACGGTTTCGCATCTGGGCCGCGTACTTCAGGCGCTGGGAATGCACGACCGTTTTCAGGTCGAACAGCGCCGTCTCGAATAGGGAATTGATTATAACGAAGTCGAAGTGGCGGGCCTGCGCCACCTCTTCGCGGGCGTTGACCATGCGTGTGGCGATCACCTCGGGGCCGTCTTCGCCACGCCGCTGCAGGCGCTGCTGCAGTTCCTTCCAGCTCGGCGGCAGGATGAAGATGAGCACCGCGTACGGGAAGATCTGCTTGATCTGCAGCGCGCCTTGCCAGTCGATCTCGAGCACCACGTCTTCGCCGAGCATCAGCCTTTGTTCCAGGCCGAGCCGCGAGGTGCCGTACAGGTGGCCATGCACCTGCGCCCACTCGAAGAACTCGCCGCGCTCGCTCATGGCGCGGAACTCCGGCTCGTCGATGAACCAGTATTCGCGGCCGTCCTGCTCCTGCCCGCGCGCCGCACGCGTGGTATGTGATACCGACACCGAGAGGTGAGAATCGAGTTCGAGCAGGGCCTTGACCAGACTCGACTTGCCGGCACCGCTGGGTGCGGCGACGACAAAAAGGTTGCCTGGAATTTCCATGTGCAGATTCTAGAGGGGAGCCCGGCGATGGCTTGCCGCCGCCGGGCCCGGTCCTCCCGGTTCACGAAACGTTCAGCGCGCGGTCTTGGCGATGCGGACACCATCGGTGCCGTTGCGATACGCCTTCGAGTCGTAGCTGCCGTGCTCGCTGTTGCGCGCCGCGATTTCACCGCTGGCGATGGCCGCCAGCGTCTCGGCCTGAACATCGGCGCGGCTGCGCTGGGCGATGAACGGCGTGGGCTTCTGGAAGTCGCCTTCGGTGACGCTCAGCGTGCCGTTGGCGCGGGCTTGCTGCAGTTCCGCCTGCACCTGGGCGCGGCTGGTGGCCGAACTCAGGGGCTGCGGCAGTTCGTAGGTGGCTTCCTGGGCCAGCGCAGCGCCAGCGGCGGCGAACGACAGGGCGAAAGCGGCGACGAGGGTGGAGGTCTTCATGATGGGTTCCTTGATGAGTGACTCGGGTGACTTCGGGTTGCCTGGCGGTCCGGCTTCAGCGCCGACCACGGAAAGAATTCTGGAAACCCGGAGTCGCGCCAGCCGGACAGCCAGATGACAAATTCGTAATCTGGCCGAGCGGCTGAAAGTTCGACCGTTCGAGCCTTGCACATTGCTGACCTGCTGCCGCCCGCCCCATGCGTATCCTCGTGGTCGAAGACGAAATTAAGCTTGCCCAGTACCTGCACGAGGGGTTGAGCGAGAACGGCCATGTGGTCGACCTGGCGCACGAAGGCATCGAAGGTCGGCGCCTGGCGGTCGGCGGCGACTACGACCTCGTGCTGCTCGACCTGATGCTGCCCGGCGTCGACGGTTTCGGCGTGCTGGCGGCCCTGCGCGCCGCGCAGCGCAACACGCCGGTGCTGATGCTGACGGCGCGTGGTCAGCTCGAAGACCGTGTGCGCGGGCTGGAGCAGGGCGCAGACGACTACCTCGTCAAGCCCTTCGCCTTCAGTGAACTGCTGGCGCGTGTGGGCGCGCTGCTGCGCCGCGGCGCGCCGGCCAGTGCCCAGCCGGCCACTCAGCTGCGCCTGTGCGACCTCGAGGTCGACCTCGTCAGCCGCAAGGCGCAGCGCGCCCTGCAGCGGCTGGACCTCACCGCCAAGGAATTCAGCCTGCTGGCGCTGCTGTTGCGCTGGCGCGGTCAGATCCTCTCGCGCACCGCGCTTGCCGAACAGGTCTGGGACATGAACTTCGACTCCGACACCAACGTGGTCGAAGTGGCGGTGCGTCGGCTGCGCTCCAAGCTCGACGACCCTTTCCCGGCCAAGCTGTTGCACACCGTGCGCGGCATGGGCTACGTGCTGGAGGATCGCCAACCATGAAACCCTGCAACCCCACCCGCAGCGTCTGCAGCCACTCGATCAGCCGGCGCCTTTCCAGAAAGCTCGCGCTGCTGGCGATGCTGGTGATCGGCGGCCTGAGTCTGGCCAGCTGGATATCGATCAATCTGCTGGTGATGGACAAGAACGCCGAACAACTGCGTCAGCGCACCGCGCTCATCTCCGACATTGTCAATCTGGAGTCGCAGGCCGGCGGCGAGAACGCCGTGCTGGCGCGTCTGAAGGCCGACGCTCCCATGCGTGCCAGCACGCGGCTGGAGGTCTGGCATTCGGATGGCCGGCTCTTCTATGCCGACCTGCAGTCAGGCACGCATGCGATGTCCGAGCACACGCGCAGCGAGGAGTTCGCCGTGCTCGGCCCGCAACTCGGCGGCGAGCTGCTGAAGGCGCGTTACACCATGGACTTCTCCAGTGACGCCAGGATGGGCCGCAACTGGGCCGTCGTGCTGGTCATCGGCACCCTCGCGGCCGGTGCGTGTGTCGGCTTCGGCACGCTGTGGCATGTGCGCCGGCAACTGCTGCCGCTGCACGACCTGGCGGCGCAGACGCGTGCGATCTCGCCGCGCCAACTCGACCAGCGGCTGGCTCTGGCCGACCCGGCCGAGGAACTGCTGCCCTGGGTGGAGCAGTTCAACGCGCTGATGCAGCGCCTGGAAGGCGCCTACACGCAGCTCGAGGGCTTCCACGCCGACGTCGCCCACGAACTGCGCACGCCGCTGACCACGCTGATCGGGCAGACCGAGATGGCGCTCTCGCGAGAACGTTCCAGTGGCTCCCTGCGCGACACGCTGGCGTCGAACCTGGAAGAAACGCAGCGCCTGGCCGCGATGGTCAACGACATGCTGTTCCTGTCGCAGGCCGACCGTGGCGCCGAGGCGCGGCGGGGCGCGCCTGTCAGCCTGGTCTTGCTGGCGCGTCAGGTGGTCGAATTTCACGAGGCACCTCTCGAAGACGCCGGTCTGCTGCTGTGTGTCGAAGGCGACGTTACGGCCGCTGTCGACGAGCCGCTGTTCAAGCGTGCCGTCTGCAACCTGCTGGGCAACGCCACGCGCTTTGCGCAGCGTGGCTCCACGGTGCTCATCCTCATCGCGCCCGAAGCGGCCGAGCGGGTGCGGGTGGTGGTGCAGAACACCGGCGAGGCAATCGACGCGCAGTCGCTGCCGCGCCTGTTCGACCGCTTCTTCCGTGTGGACGCTTCACGCTGCTGTGATGGCCTGCAGCATCACGGCCTGGGCCTGGCCATCGTGGCCGCCATCGCACGCATGCATGCGGGCCATACGCTGGCCGAGTCGCAGGGCGGCGTGACGCGCGTCGGTTTCACGCTCGCCACAGACTGATGCCCGCAGAGCTCCGAGCCGGGTTTCGCTAGTGGCCGGACGCTGCCGACGCCAGGGCTTGCAAATCGCCCCCGGGTTCCTCGTCGACCATCGCTTCGGCTTTCAGCCAGTCGTCGAGTTCCAGCCCGTCGTTATAGCCGCGCTGCTCGTAAAAACTGTAGGCAACCTGGCGGATGCGTTCTTCGCGAACGACCACCGGAACCGCTGCGCCGTCGGGCTGGGGCCTGGACTTGCCAGCGCTCGCGCGTTTGGGAGCGCTCGCAGACTTTTTTGGGGCTGCGCCGTGGGATATGTGCATGAAGGATCTCCTGAAACGAAGGCGGTGGAATACTTCGGCGGCTTTGCCGAGGCCGGATCGGCGTGACCCTATGGTTGCCGGCGCTACGGCAGTTGAGCGTGCTCAAGGCATGGCGCCGCTGTCGGGTTTGTCTTTGTCACGTCGCGTCGATTGAGCGGGCTCAGTCCGCGAAGGCTGGGGCCGCTCACACTGGCGTGCGGTTCCCATGCCGCTCATTTCGGGTGGCTTGCAGGGCAGTTCGAATAGCGGCGAAGCGCGGCGGTGATGGCGGCAAACGGGGAGTCTGCGGACGACGACACGGCCCCGATAAGCGTGCTCGCATTGGCCGGTGGCGGCTACCTGGGCTTGTTCACGGCCATCGTGCTGGCGGCGCTGGAGTGCCAGGCCGGAGAACCGCTGGGCTGGCGCTTCGACCTGATTGCCAGCACCTCGGTGGGCGGCATCCTCGCCATTGGCCTGGCCTTCGAGTTGCCGATGCAGCAGATGGTGAATCTGTTTCTGACTCGCGGGCGGGAAATCTTCTCCGCCCGCGCGCTGCCCAACGGCCCGTCAGTCGCATGCTCGACATGGAGCGCTCGGTGCTGGGCCCTAAGGGCTCGTGAGGAAACAACTTGGACATTTGGCCGCTGGATTGGGATGCGATGCAACGCGCGAAGCGCGCCGTGTGGCGAGCCACACAAGCGATTCGCAACGCCGCAGCGCGCCCAAGGCCAGCGAGTCAAATGTTCAAGTTATTCTTAAACGAGCCCTAAGTACAGCGGGGAGGCCTTGCGGGCCGCGCTGGCCGGAGCGCTTGGTCAGCGCACGCTGGGTGACGTGCTGCACCACACCGTCGTGCCGGCCGTGAACGTCACAAGGAGCCTGACCAAGGTGTTCAAGACGCCGCATGACCCCGCCTCGCGCGGCGACGAGGCGCTGTGCGCCGTCGACGTCGCGATGGCCACCTCGGCGGCACCTGCGTACTTTCCGGCAGTGCGCATCGGAGACGACCTCTACGCCGACGGCAGCATGTTCGCCGTGGCTCCCGACCAGGTGGCGCTGCACGAGATCGAGCACTTCCTGGGCATCGCTGCGGAGCGGGTAAGCATGCTGTCGGTGGGCACCGCCACCGCGGGTTGCCAACCGGCCGGCGGCGTCGACAGCGACGACGGCGCGGTGGGCTGGCTCACCGACGGCCGGTTGCTGCTGACCCTGGTGTCGGTGCAGCAGCAGCATGTGCAGGCGGTGATGGAAGACAGGTTGCGCCGGCGCTACCTGCGCATCGATGCGCGCTGGCCGGCGTCGGCCGGCCTGGGCATCGACGTTGCCACGCGCGAGGCCTCGCAGGTGCTGGTCGATGTGGCGACGCAGGCGATCGAGGGGCTGAACACGAAGGCGCTGAAAACGCTGCTCGACGGTGGCCGTGGAAGGCGACTGGCCAGCGGCTGAGCAACGCTGCCGCCGCAGCCTTCGGCCGCAGCGCCGCAACCCGCGCCGGCCCGCCGGGCGGCGTGCGTTAGTGGGTCGCCGTCCCTGCGGGCGCCTGGGCTGGCGCGGCCGGCGTGCGCAACTCGCGGCGCAAGATCTTTCCCAGGTTCGTCTTCGGCAGCGGTTCGCTGCGAAACTCGATCAGCTTCGGCACCTTGTAGCCGGTAAGGTGCTGACGGCAATGCGCCAAGAGCGTCTCCTCGGTCAAGGCGGCATCTTTCTTCACCACGAAGATCTTCACGGCCTCGCCCGACCTCTCGTCGGGCACGCCGATGGCGGCGACTTCGGCCACGCCGGAATGCATCGCGACGACGTCTTCCACCTGGTTGGGGAACACCTTGAACCCGGACACGATGATCATGTCCTTCTTGCGATCCGTAATCCGGAAGCAGCCACGTTCGTCCATGTAGCCCATGTCCCCGGTGCGCAGCCAGCCGCCGGGCGCGAAGGCCTTGGCGGTCTCTTCCGGTCGCTGCCAGTAGCCGGCCATGACCTGCGGGCCGCGCACGCATATCTCGCCCACCTCGCCCACGGCCAGCGGCCGGTCGTCGTCGTCGAGCACCACGGCTTCGGTGGACGGCACCGGCATGCCGATGTTGCCGGTCCAGTCGACGATGTTCAGCGGATTGGAGATCACCACCGGCGATGTCTCGGTGAGCCCGTATCCCTCGATGATGGGCACGCCGGTGGCCCGTTTCCAGCGCTCGGCCACCACCTGCTGCACGGCCATGCCGCCGGCACTGGTCAGCTTCAGTGCCCGCTTGTCGACATCGGCGAATCCTGGCGCATCCAGCAGCGCCCTGTACAGCGTGTTGACGGCGATGATGGCGCTGAAGCGGTACTTCTTCAGGTCGTGGATGAAGCTGTCCATGTCTCGCGGGTTGCTGATCAGCACCGTCTGCGCACCGAACTTCAGGAACACCAGGCAGCTCATCAGCGCATACACGTGGTACATCGGCAGCGGGCAGACGAACACCTCCTTGCCGTCCTGCAGGCTGGGGGCCATCCAGGCGCTCATCTGCTGCACGTTGGCCACCATGTTGCCGTGCGTCAGCACGGTGCCCTTGGCCACGCCGGTGGTGCCGCCGGTGTACTGCAGGAAGGCGGTGTCGCTGTGCTCCAGCGGCAACTCTTCGAGCGCCTGGCCCCGGCCGGCGCGCAGTGCGGCGTTGAACTCGGTGGTGCCCGGGATATGCCACTCCGGCACCATGTGCCTGACGAACTTGACGACGGCGTTGGTCAGAAGTTCCTTGACGACGGGCAGCATGTCACCGACCTCGGTGGTGATGACAACCGGGTTCAGCGCCCGGTTGCGCTCGAGCACCTGCTGCACGGTGTGGGCGAAGTTCTCCAGCACCACGATGGCGACGGCGCCAGAGTCCGTCAGCTGATGCTCCAGTTCGGTCACCGTGTACTGAGGGTTCACGTTGACCACCACGAGGCCCGCGCGCAGCACGCCAAACAGCGCCACGGGGTACTGCAGCAGGTTGGGCAGCATGAGGGCGACACGATCGCCCTTTTTCAGGCCCAGGGTCTGCTGCAGATAGGCCGCGAAGTCACGGCTGGACCGTTCGAGTTCCGCGTAGCTGATCGACGCGCCCATGTTGCTGTAGGCCGGCAGGCTGGCATGACGCTGGCAACTGCGCAGCAGCACCGCGGCCAGCGAAGCAAACTCGTGGGTGTCGACCTCGGCAGGGATGCCCTGGGTGTAGTTTTGCAGCCAGATACGTTCCACTGGGTTGCCTCCTTGGTCCGATGGGAAGGCGCGGACCCTGCGTCTGCGCCGGGCTACCGGAGTGGGTCAATGTTGATCCTGCTCGTCGAAGGCCAGTTGAGCGTCCTCAGCACAAGGCTGAGCCCCCTGCACGCGGGACCCGGCCAGCCGGGCAGGAATCAGAAGCGCTGCCCGGGCACACCGGGCCGTCAGGCGACTTCCTCGGGTTCCCTGACGGTCTCCAGCCAGGCCACGACGGTGTCTGCCAGCTCGTCACCAGAGCGCCAGGCGGCACCGAGTTCGTCCTGGCCGAAGAAGTCACCACACACGCCGAGCCCGAGGGATTGATCCCACCAGCAATCCTGCCCGACAGGCATGTCGGCCGTGGCCCGCGCGTAGCGCCAGCGGTGGGCTGCGCTGTGGTGCCAGCGTGGCGCCGGGTGGCCTGGCAGCAGTTGGGCCAGCGCCTCGCGCAACGCGGCAGTGACGGTCTGCGGATCGTCTTCCAGGTGTGCCGCGCTCCATTCGTGAGTAGCTTGCGCGACCCAGGTGGCGCAGCCGGGTGGCGCATCTCGGCCCGGCTTGCGATCGTTGCGCACCACCCGCTGCAGCGGGCCGCGCCTAGGTTCTGCCGCGTCCCAGGGCCAGTCGACGTCGTCGGTGACGGCCATGAGCGTCCAGCAGGGGGTCACCGGCAGCGACAGCAGCGACTCCGCCCAGGCATCGTGATGGCCGGCCAGCAGAACCGCAGCCTGGGCTGGCGGCAAGGCGAGCATGACGTGGTCGAACGGGCCGTCTAGCCCACCGCCTGCCGCAGCCAGGAACCAGCCTTCGCTGGCACGCTGCAGGCGCTGCACGGAGTGATCCAGATGCAGCGGCACCTGCGCAACCAGATGCCGGCAGAGTGCGGGCATGTCGGGCACGGCCACATATCCCCCGCTGTCCAGCACGGCCGGCCAGTTGGCATGAACCCGCGGCCGCCAGGGCTGCACGCAGCCGGCGACACGCGCCCGGTCGAGCAGGGCCCTGAACCTCGGTTGGCGGGCGCTGAACCAGGGTGCGCCGTGGTCGAAACTGGCGGACTGCGGCAAACCCTGGGCATCGATCCAGGACGCACGGCGTGTCGACATGCGCCCGCCCACGCCGCGTGACTTGTCGAACAACGCCACATCCACTCCGGCTTGCTGCAAGCTGGTGGCACAGGACGACCCGGCCAGGCCGGCGCCGACCACGGCGATACGCTTGGATTGCGTCAGGTACGACATTTGACAGCCTTTCGTGTGTTACCGCTGCTGCGCGGGCTTGAGCCGGCGCTTGGCGAGTCCGGCATCAAACAGCTTTTGAAGCGCTTATGTTAGTTTATGAAGAGCTATTGCAACGAAAATTGTGCCCGTTTTTTTCTGTTTTCATTGTAAAGATCGCGTCAAACACGAGTCATTCCACAGATATCATCGTGATCCGAGCTTTTCAGAGTTGCGATTGATGTCTGATTTTGTCGATACCAACGAGGCCACTGTCGGTGCGCGGCTGCGCAGTGGCACGGCCGCCCGGCTGGCAGGCCTGCCAGTGACGACGCTGCGCGTCTGGGAGCGCCGGTACGGCGTCGTAGCGGCGCCTAAAACCGTGACGGGCCAGCGCCTCTATTCACCGCACGACGTGCAGCGGCTGCGCCTGCTCAGGCAGCTCACCGACCGCGGCCATGCGATCGGCACCGTGGCCACGCTGGCACTGGAGCCGCTGTTGGCGCTGATGGCGGCCGAGACGCCGGCCACGCCCGCATCGGCTCCTTCCGCATCGGACAGCCTTGTGCCCGCATTCCTGGCCGCGATGCCGCTCGACGCTGGCGACATGCCGGCGAACGCCGGCGAAGGCGCCGTGGTGGTCGTCGGGCGCGGTGCCGCGCTCAGGCTCGGCACCGCAGCCATGCCCTGGGCGCTGGTGGTGCATGAAGACCTTGACGCCGCCGAGTCGCAGCCCGCCACCCCACTGGCCACCGAAGTGCTGCTCGTGCACCTGCCTTCCTTGCAGCCGGTGACAGCCGAGCGGGTGCTTGCGCTGGCTGCAAGCCTGCGCGCACGCAGCGTGATCGTCACCTATGCCTTCGGCGCGGGCCCGCCGGCCGCGGCCTTGCGCGCCGCCGGCGTGCTCTTGCGCCGCGACCCTGTGGATGGCGCCGAACTGCGCAGGCTCATCAGTGGCTGGCGCGCCCGTCCCCCCGCCGCCGCAATGTCGATCGAACCTAGCCGTTTCAGCGATGAAGCGCTGGTCGAACTGGCCGAAATGCCTTCGGCGGTGGCCTGCGAGTGCCCGCGCCACTTGGCCGAGCTCGTCATGCAGCTCGTCGGCTTCGAGCGTTACAGCGCCGAGTGCGGCAGCCGCAGCCCTGCCGACGCTGCCTTGCACCGCCACCTCAGCCAGTTGGCCGGCACGGCGCGCGCCCTATTCGAAGAAGCGCTGGAGCGCGTGGTGATCGAGGAAGGGCTCGTGCTGACCCGCCGCTGAGACATGCTTCTTGTCTTGCCGGCCCGGCAGACCAGGGGGTGCGCCGGCATCCACCTCGGACTTCAAAACCCGGGGCGGTTCTAAGAGTACCTGGCGCGCATGTGCAAGTTGCGTGCACTCCGCGCGAAACCTTTCCTGAAGAACGAGTCTGTGAGCTGTACAGACAAGAAAGTCTTGCAACTTTTCTGGTACAGCCACCAGCCTTTGCCGACGGCTGCGGGCATCCGAACCGGGCAATCGCCAGTGCAGGAAGACGACGTCTTCCTCGCTCCAATCCACGGGCGACGCGTCGTCGTCGAGTGGGTCCAGGTCGGCCGCCTGCGAGGGCGACGCGATGGGTGGTCCTGCAAACGCAGGCCGAAACACGTTGAGCAAAGCGCTTGATGCGGTGTGCATCGTTACCTCCATGAAGAATCGAAGGCAACGCGCAGCACGGCTGAGGGCGTTTGCCCTCAGGGGGTGAGGAAAGGTCGGCAGTGAGGCCGACGCGAAGGAACTTCAGGGCTGGTTTGGGTGGCGGCTGAACTGCCCGGATCGGTGTGCCAGCTGCCGATCGACGAAAGCTTTGGAGGGGAGGGATGGGAGGGCGCAACGGCTCGCCGCGCTCCCACGTCTAAAGCTCGCTACGACGGCGCTATGGAACGGCCACCTCGGGCCGTGCTGTCGCTACGTTCGAGTGGCGACCGGGCCGACGAAGGCCAGCGCGCACGAGCTCGACGAGAAAACTCCAGGGCTTGCCTTGTTTGAATGCAGGGCCAGCTGCTGCATGGCGCGAAGGTAGCGGTGTGTCGACGCGCGCTCAACAGCGCAATCGTCCCAATCGCTGGCCGATGTCGAAAGGGCCTTCAACTGGCGACCAATCCGCGTGGCGATTGCTTCGGTGCCTGCGCACGATGGTGCTTCGTCGAGGCTGAACGGAGCACGGGCATGGCGGAACTACAGATCGTCAAGATGGACGAAGGCGGCGTCAACGCGCGGATCATCGCCAAGGAGACGAAGACCGACTTCCGGCGCGTCGAAGCGGCCAGCCTGAAGATGCCGGCGCGCTTCACCAGCGCCGAAGGCAAGCGCTTCTTCGTTCGGCAGTTCAACATCCTGCAGCTCAATGCCCACTTCATCTCCGTCATTGCACGCACGCGGCTCGACCACGACGACATCGCCAAGGTGGAGAGCGCCATTCGCACCCAGATGGAGGCGGTGACCGAGAACCTGAACAAGGCCATTGATGGGGCCGAGGCTCTGTTCAAGGCAAACGGCATCGGCAGCGCCGCGACCTGCGACACCGTGCCACTCGATGTGCAGGTCGGTGTGCTGTCTTCAAACGGGCGCCGCTTCCTGGAGGTCCTGGGCAAACTCGATCAACTCATGCCGCTGCTTCAGACGCTGGAGATCCACGAGGTGATTTCCGCGCAGGCGGTGGACATTCAGCGCGCGGGCTTGAAGCGCCAGGTGCGCGACGTGGCCAACGGGACGCGCAACTTCGCGACGGGTCTGCGCCGGCACATGAATGCACTCGGCGGTCGCGAAAGCAGTGATGGCGTTTCGACCGATGCCGGCGACGACATACCGTTGCTTGATGCGGAGGCGCCTAACGAGGCTCCGGCCGATGCGGTCGGAGAAGTGGCCCCGACCAGCGTTGTCGAAGCCGAAGTCGGGCAAGTCGCGTAGCGCGTGTTCCGCGACACAGTTTCCGGCGCGTAGGCGCCTGCGGCGGCGCCCGCCTGGCGGGGAACGCTGTCGCGCCAGCATCCGCTTCGGCACCATTGGCCGAGCTTGCCACGGATCGCAATAGCACCCCTCGACTGTGGCGAGGTCGGCAACGACTCCTACCGGGCAGGTCAATGACGTACTTGGAAGTGCGCAATCGACCCATTGCCGTCTGCCGCAGTCTTTTGGTGGAGTGACCGGTATACCCTCGAAGCAGACCCTGCGCGGCGTCCGGCTACCGCGACGAAATCCAGGGAGCTGCAGTTCGGCGACGGCACGAATAGCCCAGGGTTGTTGCCCACCGCCTGAATACTGGCAACCGAGTCCGATTCCGCCCGGCAGTGAGCTGGTGAACTTCGGCACGTCCAAGCCGCCGAAAGAATCGCTGGAAGCTTCGTAGGTATCGGCAATGCGGCGCTCTCCCAAAGGAACCCCAACTGTGGAACTGCGGAGATCGGACCGCGTTGGATGCTCAGCGGAACGCACGCGGATTGTTTACTTCGGAATTCACAGGCCGGCGCCGCCCTGTATCTAGATCGGGACGACCAGCGCCATCGCCGCTTCGTCGCGCCGAGACACGAGCGGACCCTCTCGCATCGCAGTCATGAGCTGGTCGGGCGTCGTGCGGATGTGCGCTTCCAGCGCCAGGGCGGCGCGCGCATCCTGCCGTGCCATGGCCAGCTCGAATATCTCAGCGTGCTCCGCGTGGACGTTACGCGGGCTGTGCGGCAAGGTCATCGCCAATTGCCGGTAGCGCTCACTGTGACGCGACAGCAGGCGCAGCACCTTGAAAGTCCAGGGCGATGCGCCAGCGGCGATTAGCGCCTCGTGATAGCGCGCATTGAGATGTTCCCAATGTCGTCTGCAGTCGGGCCGGATGGGTTGCTCGAAGGCGGAGAGCGCATCGAAGGCGGTTTGAAGCTGCTCGCGCCAGGCCGAGTCGCCGCGGCGGATCGACTGCCGAAGCGCTTCGATCTCGATGTGCACGCGCAGCTGCGTCAGGTCTTCGAGATCGGTGATGGAAATCGGCGCGACTCGAAAGCCGCGCTGGCCTTCGGCAACGGCGAGGGCGTCGCTGACGAGACGGGTGATCGCCTCGCGCAGTGTGCCGGCGCCGACGCCGTAGCGGTCCTTCAGGTGCTCGACACGCAGCTTCTCGCCAGGGGCGAGCCGTCCCTCGACGATGTCGTCACGCAGTTGTGCGTAAGCGCGTTCGATCAGCGTGCGCGACGCATTGGCGTCATCGCCGCTGTCAGCCGGCTTCGGAAATCGCGCCGCTGTGGATTGGAGAAATGCACGCTTCACCATTGCCGTCGTCACTCCTGCGCGCGTTCGTGCGCTCGTGCAAGCCGGTAGCTGAGTTGCGCACGGCTCAGGCCGAGCGCGCGAGAAGCCGCAGCAAGGTTGCCGCCGGCGCGTTGGACCGCCTCCTGAAGCAACGCGTCTTCGAGCGCATCGAGGCCAAGCCCGCGGCGCTGCATCTCGTCGTAAAGCGTCGCCGCTTCCGGCGGATTGCCGCGTTCGAGCTGGCCTTTGGCGTTGACGATCACCGGCACGGCGCCGGGTGCCACGACGAAAAGCTCGCCCACGTCGATCGGCTCGCCGGGGCTGCACAAAATGACGCCCCGTTCGATCAGGTTCTCGAGCTCGCGCACGTTGCCCGGCCAGGGGTGGCAGCGCATCGCGTCGAGCGCACGGTCGGTGAAGCCGGCGATGCGCTTGCCGTGCAGCGCGGCGAAGCGCTTCAGCAGGTGCAAAGCCAGCGGCTCGATGTCGTCTACGCGCTCGCGCAGCGGCGGGATTCGAATCGGGTAGACGTTCAGGCGATACATCAGATCACGCCGAAAGCGCCCGGCCGCGACTGCGGCTTCGAGATCGACGTTGGTGGCCGCGATCAGCCGCACGTCGACCTTGCGCACCGTCGTGCCGCCGAGGCGCTCGATCTCGCCGTGCTGCAGCACCCGCAGCAACTTGGCCTGCGCCGGCATCGAGAGCTCGCCGAGCTCGTCGAGCAACAAGGTGCCGCCATCGGCTCGCTCGAAGCGCCCCGGCCGTGCCGCACCGGCGCCGGTGTACGCGCCCTTTTCGGCGCCGAACAGCTCGCTCTCGATCAGCTCGCCCGGCAGCGCCGCGCAGTTCACGGCCACGAACGGCTTGCCAGCGCGCGGGCTCATCGCATGAAGTGCACGTGCGAAGCGTTCCTTGCCGACACCGGTCTCGCCGGTCAGCAGCACACTGACCTGGGTGCCGGCGGCTTTGCGCAACAGCGCCGTCGCGGCGAGATACGAACGCGACCGGCCGATCAGCGGCCCCAATTCATCGGCCGGCTCGAGCGTCGAGCGAAGCGTGTCGACCTGCTCCTTCAGATCTTCGAGGCGAACCAGCAGCGAGTCGGCGTCGTAGTCGCGCGCCAGCGCCTCGCCGTCGGGCCAGTTGGCGAGCGGCCGGCCCTCGATGCGGCAATGGGCGGCGCCGCAGGCCGAGCACTCGATCTCCTTGAAGAAGGTCGGCCGGCCCAGGAAGGCGGTGGTGTAGCCCGAGGCATAGCCGAGCAGCATCCAGCACACCGGCTCGTCCTGCGGGCCGAAATCGCGCACGTGCGACTCGACTTCCCACGAGTGGTCCCAGCGAAAGATGCCATGAAAGTGGCCGCTGTCGATGTCGAGATCGAACTTCTCCGGCGTCACCTGCACCGCGCCTTCCAGCATGTGCAACTGCGGACCGACCGAGAACATCTCGAACAGCGTGGCCTCGCCGCGCACCTGCCGCGCCAGGGCCGCGTCGCGCTCGCCGGCGGCGTAGCCCGAGCGCATCAGCACCCGGCGCGCCTGATCGCGGCCGATGCTCTGAACGAGCTCGCGGCGCAATGCGCCGAGCGCGGCCATGTGGACCAGCAGCATGCGCTGGCCGGCGAGCCAGATGCGTCCATCCCCGGCCGAGAAATGCACCAGCCGGCGCAGGTCAGCGTCGGAGGGGAGTGGCGGCAACGGCAAGGTCGACATTTTTTGGATTATCGAGATATGTGTCTGGCTTGCCTAGAGGGTCGGGCCCGACGTTGCCGGTCCAGTTGATCAATTGAGCAATTCCACTTCGGGCGGACTGCGCAATTCATTATGCTGCGCTGCCGCAATCCCGAGTGCCCTGCTCTGGCTTGCCCGCGCAAGGACTGTCTGGACCATTTTGCACGGGGTCAAACTTCGGGGTTTACCCGTGTTTTATCGAGATTATCGACATTTTCGGTATGTCATGGCACAGCGCATGCAATGTGTGACGGGACCGCCACCGACCCACCAGTTCGCAACCGCCATGCACCGCCGCACCACCAACACGCTGCCCATCGATGAGCCCCTGCTCGCCGACACCTCACGCAGGTTCGTGCGTCTGATCGAAGAGCGCAGCGATGGCCTGATCGCGTTCGAGTTCTCGATCGGCTGGCCCGAGCTGGCGGTCGAGTTGCTGTTGCCGACCGCGGCCTTCGCCGAATTCTGCGCCCGCAACAAGGTGCAGCGGCTCGACGACTGATCACGTTCCACACGTCACCCCCAAACGACATCGGAGACAAGCCAAGATGAACATCGACCTGCAGGCCCGCGAGATCACGCCGTTGCGCCAGACCTACGCGCACGTGGCCAAGTACATCGGCGAAGACAAGGCCGCCTCGCGTTATCAGGAGGCGACCTACGGCGCGCAGCCGATGACCAACTTCCACTACCGACCGACGTGGGATCCAAAGCACGCTCTGTTCGACGCCTCGCGCAGCGCCGTCGTGCTGGCCGACTGGTACGTGCTGAAGGATCCGCGTCAGTTCTACTACGCAAACTGGACCATGACGCGCGCGCGCCAGCAGGATGCGATGGAATCGAACTTCCGGTTCGTCGATGCACGTGGCATGGTCAACAAGATCCCCGACGAGGTGCGGCTTAAGGCGCTGCAGGTGCTGATGCCGTTGCGGCACGCGGCCTGGGGCGCCAACATGAACAACGCGGCCATCTGCGCCTACGGCTTCGGCACTGCGTTCACCGCGCCGGCGATGTTTCATGCGATGGACAACCTGGGCGTCGCCCAGTACCTCACGCGCCTTGGCCTCGCGCTCGACGAGCCCGAGGTGCTCGACGAAGGCAAGCAGGCCTGGATGACCGAGCCGCGCTGGCAGGTGCTGCGCCGTTACGTCGAAGACACCTTCGTGGTGAAGGATCCGTTCGAGCTCTTCATCGCTCAGAACCTGGCGCTCGACGGCCTGCTCTACCCGCTGATCTACGGCAGCTTCGTTGACGACGACATCGCGCTAAAGGGCGGCACGGCGGTCGCCATGCTGACGGCGTTCATGCCCGAGTGGCACGACGAGAGCGCACGCTGGGTTGACGCGGTGGTCAAGGCCGCTGCGGCCGAATCGCCGGCCAACAACACGCTGATCACGCAGTGGACGCAGGCGTGGACGGAACGTGCCCGCGCTGCCATCGCCCCCGTCGCCGAGCTCGCCCTCGGCGCCGCCGGGCAAGACGCGCTCGACGAAGCTCGCTCGAAGCTCGCCGAGCGCTGCCGCAAGACCGGCGTCGCCTGATTTTCAGAGTCGAGGAGACAACCACATGTCCAACGTATTCATCGCCTTCCAGCACAACGAAGAGTCGCGCCCGGTGATCGACGCGATCGTCGCCGACAACCCCGCCGCGATCGTCGTGCACTCGCCCGGCCTCGTGAAGATCGACGCGCCCGACAGCCTGACCATCCGTCGCGCCACGATTGAAGAGCAAACCGGCCGGCCCTACGACCTGCAGGCCATCCACGTGAACCTTGTGACCCTTTCGGGCCACATCGACGAAGACGACGACCAGCTGACGCTCAGCTGGCAGCACTGAACTCGCCGCCACCATCCACACCAGTTTGAGGAGATAGAGCATGGACACCCGTGTCGTGAAGAAGAAGCTCGGTCTGAAGGACCGCTACGCTGCAATGACCCGCGGCCTGGGCTGGGAAACCAGCTATCAGTCGATGGAAGACGTGTTCCCCTACGACAAGTACGAGGGCATCAAGATCCACGACTGGGACAAGTGGCAAGACCCCTTCCGCTTGACGATGGACGCCTACTGGAAGTACCAGGGCGAGAAGGAGAAGAAGCTCTACGCCGTGATCGAGGCCTTCGCGCAGAACAACGGTCAGCTCGGCGTGGCCGACGCGCGCTACATCAATGCGCTGAAGCTCTTCATCCAGGGCGTGACGCCGCTCGAGTACTACGCGCACCGCGGCTTCGCGCACGTCGGCCGCCAGTTCACCGGCGAAGGCGCACGTGTCGCGGCGCAGATGCAGAGCATCGACGAGTTGCGCCACTACCAGACCGAGACGCACGCTATCTCGCACTACAACAAGTATTTCAACGGCATGCACCATTCGAACCACTGGTTCGACCGGGTGTGGTATTTGTCGGTGCCGAAGTCCTTCTTCGAAGATGCATGCACCGGTGGGCCGTTCGAATTCCTGACCGCGGTGAGCTTCTCGTTCGAGTATGTGCTGACGAACCTGCTGTTCGTGCCTTTCATGAGCGGCGCGGCGCACAACGGCGACATGTCGACCGTGACCTTCGGCTTCTCGGCGCAGAGTGACGAGTCGCGCCACATGACGCTGGGCATCGAGTGCATCAAGTTCATGCTGGAGCAAGACCCGGCCAACGTGCCGATCATCCAGCGCTGGATCGACAAGTGGTTCTGGCGCGGATACCGCCTGCTCAGCCTCGTCGCGATGATGCAGGACTACATGCTGCCCAAGCGCGTGATGAGCTGGAAAGAAGCCTGGGAGATGTACGCCGAGCAGAACGGCGGCGCGCTGTTCAAGGACCTGGCACGTTACGGCATCCGCGAGCCCAAAGGCTGGAAGGACGCCTGCGAAGGCAAGGACCACATCAGCCACCAGGCCTGGGGCACCTTCTACAACTACAGCGCCGCCGCGCCCTTCCACACTTGGGTGCCGAAGCCCGACGAGATGGCCTGGTTGTCGGAAAAGTACCCGACGACCTTCGACAAGTACTACCGCCCGCGCCTCGAACACTGGCAAGCCGAGGCCGAGAAAGGCAACCGGTTCTACAACAAGACGCTGCCGATGCTGTGCACGACTTGCCAGATCCCGATGCTGTTTACCGAGCCGGGCGACGCCAGCAAGATCTGCTACCGCGAAGGAACGTACCTCGGCGACAAATACCACTTCTGCAGCGACCACTGCAAGGAGATCTTCGACTTCGAGCCGGAGAAGTACATCCAGGCGTGGCTGCCGGTGCACCAGATCTACCAGGGCCACTGCTTCAAGCCCGGCACCGACCCGACGGCCGAGGGCTTCGACCCGCTGCTCGCCGTGCTCGAGTACTACGAGATGAACATCGGCCGCGACAACTTCGACTTCGAAGGCTCGGAAGACCAGAAGAACTTTGCCGAGTGGCGGGGAGATCCACCACCGGTGCCGTTTGCACCTACCGGGCCGGCAACTGCACCGCAGGGAGATACAAAATGAGCGTCGTCGCCCTCGAGCCCTACTCGTTCCCAGCCGCCGATGCACGCGAGAACTTCCCCGCGCCGCTGATCTACATCGGCTGGGAGGACCACCTGCTGTTCTGCGCCCCGTTCTGCCTGCCGCTGCCGCCGGACATGCCTTTCGGGGCCATCGCCGAAGCTGTGCTCCCCGGCATCTACGGCTACCACCCGGATTTCGCGAAGATCGATTGGACGAAGGCGGAATGGCTCAAGTCGGGCCAGCCGTGGCAGCCCGATCCGGCGAAATCGCTCGCCGAGAACGGCCTCAAGCACAAGGATGCGATCCGCTTCCGCACGCCGGGGCTGACGGGCATCAAGGGCTCTTGCAGTTGAGCCTTCACGATCGATACGCCGGACCATGAGCTACTCGCTGACCATCGACCCGCTGGGCGCCACGATCGAAGTGGAAGAAGGCCAGACCGTGCTCGACGCCGCGTTGCGTCAGGGCATCTACATCCCGCACGCTTGCGGCCACGGCCTGTGCGGCACATGCAAGGTGCAGGTGAGCGATGGCGAGGTGGACCATGGCGCGGCGAACCCGTTCGCGTTGATGGAGTTCGAGCGCGACGAAGGCAAGACGCTCGCCTGCTGCTGCACGCTGCACAGCGACGTGACGATCGAGGCCGACATCGACGAGGAGCCCGACGCGCAGATCATTCCGGTCCGCGACTTCGCGGCCACCGTGACACGTATCGTCGCGCTCACGCCGACGATCAAGGCACTGCACCTCGCACTCGACAAGCCGATCCACTTTCAGGCCGGGCAGTACGTGCAACTCGAGATCCCGGGGCTCGGCCAGAGCCGCGCTTTCTCGATCGCCAACTCGCCGGCCGATGTCGAGAAAAAGGGTGAGATCGAACTCAACGTCCGCATCGTCGCCGGCGGTGCCGGCACGAGCTACCTTCACAACTCGCTGAAGGAAGGCGACCGGCTGCAATTGACCGGCCCCTACGGCCGCTTCTTCGTGCGGCAATCGGCTGCGATGCCGATGGTCTTCATGGCCGGCGGCTCGGGCCTTTCGAGCCCGCGCTCGATGATCCTCGCACTGCTCGACGGCGGCTGCACGCTGCCGATCACGCTGGTCTACGGCCAGCGCACACGCGACGAGTTGTACTACGACGATGTATTCCGTGCGCTCGCTGCCAAGCACGCCAACTTCACCTACGTGCCAGTGCTGTCGAACGAGCCCGAAGGCTCGGACTGGAACGGAGCACGCGGCTTCGTGCACGACGCAGCGAAGGCGCATTTCGGCGCCACGTTCACGGGCAACAAGGCCTACCTCTGCGGCCCGCCGCCGATGGTCGAAGCCTGCATAGCGACGCTGATGCAAGGGCGCCTGTTCGAGCGCGACATCTACACCGAGAAGTTCCTGTCCGCAGCCGATGCCGGCCAGGCGCGAAGCCCGCTGTTCAGGACGATCTGAAGCCGATCCGCCATGATTTTTGACAGCCGCACCAAGCTCAGCGTCTGCATCGCCAACACCGGCGAGAGTTACCCCTGCGCCCTCGACGAAAGCCTGCTGCGCGGCATGTTGAAGCTCGGTCGCAAGGGTGTGCGCGCGGGCTGCGTCAACGGCGGCTGCGGCGTGTGCAAGGTGCGCATCGTCGAGGGCACCGTCAAGCCGCTCGGGCCGGTGAGCCGCGCCCACGTCAGCGCCGAAGAAGAACGCTGCGGCATCACGCTGGCTTGCCGCGTCGCGCCCGTCACGGCGGTGCGCATCGAGGCGATAGGCAAGTTCGAGCGACCTTTTTCCAAAGAGCCCGCCATTGCGGCGGGTACGTCAACAACGCTGCTAACCACGCAGCAAGAAGGAGACATGTGATGGGTGTGATGAGAATCGGCCACGCAAGCCTGCGTGTGATGGACATGGCTGCGGCAGTGAAGCACTATGAAAACGTACTCGGCCTGAAGACCATGATGGTCGACAAGGCGGGCAACACGTACCTGAAATGCTGGGACGAGTGGGACAAGTACTCGCTGATTCTCACGCCTTCGGATCGGGCCGGCCTGAACCACGTCGCTTACAAGGTCGAGAATGACAGCGATCTCGACACGCTGAAGGCCAAGATCGAGGCCTGGGGCGTGAAGACGACGGAGTTGCCCGAAGGTACCCTGCCGTCGACCGGCCGCATGCTGCAGTTCAACCTGCCCAGCGGCCACGAGATGCGGCTTTATGCGATGAAGGAGTACGTGGGCACGGAAGTCGGCACCACCAACCCCGACCCGTGGCCGGACGGCATGAAGGGCGCCGGCGCGCACTGGCTCGATCACCTGCTGCTGATGTGCGAGATGAATCCGCCCGAAGGCATCAACACGGTGGCCGACAACACACGGTTCATGACCGAGGCGCTGGACTTCTTTCTCACCGAGCAGGTGCTCGTCGGCCCCGCTGGCGACATGCAGGCCGCCACCTGGATGAGCCGCACCACGACGCCGCACGACATCGCCTTCGTCGGCGGCCCGAAGAGCGGGCTGCACCACATCGCCTACTTCCTCGACTCGTGGCACGACGTGTTGAAGGCGGCCGACGTGATGGCCAAGAACAAGGTCAAGATCGATGTCGCGCCGACCCGTCACGGCATTACGCGCGGCGAGACGATCTATTTCTTCGACCCGAGCGGCAACCGCAACGAGACCTTCGCCGGTCTCGGGTACCTGGCCCAGCGCGACCGGCCGGTGACGACGTGGACCGAGGACCAACTCGGCAGCGGCATCTTCTATCACACGGGTGAGATGGTGGCCTCGTTTACCGACGTCTACACCTGAGCGTGAGCGGCACGTTGATGAGCACGACAACCCACAGCGTTTCACGACGCTGCATCGACTGGCGTGCTGCGCAGGCTGCGGCGGCCGCGGCCTGCGCAGCTGCCGAAGCCGAGGGCCTGCGCATCAACGTCGCCGTGGTCGATTCGGGCGGCGTGCTCGCGGGCTTCCTGCGCATGCCCGGCGCCTTCCTGCACTCGGTCGAGATCTCGATCGACAAGGCCTATACCGCGGCGAGTTTCGGCCTCGCCACCAGCCAGTGGCCGAAGATCCTCGCCGGCGACGAAGCGCTGCGGCTCGGGCTGCCGTTGCGACCGCGGCTCGTCGTCTTTGGCGGTGGGCTGCCGATCGTCGAAGCCGACGGCGAACTGATCGGCGGCATCGGTGTTTCCGGCGGCTCGGCCGCGCAAGACGAAGCCTGCGCGCGCGCAGGTCTTGCAGCGATCGGCATGGCCTGAACGCAGGCGCCCTCTCATTTCAAACTGCAGGCGAGACCATGAAGCAATACCTCAATTTCATCGGCGGCGAGTTCGTCGCCACCGGCAAGACCTTCGAGAACCGCGCGCCGGTCGACAACCGCGTGCTCGGCCTCGTGCATGAAGCCGGCCAGCGCGAAGTCGATGCTGCCGTCGCTGCGGCGCAGCGTGCGCTCAAGGGCGACTGGGGCCGCATGAGTGTGGTCAAACGCGTCGAGTTGCTGTATGCGGTGGCCGACGAGATCACCCGCCGCTTCGACGATTTTTTGCAGGCCGAGATCGCCGACACCGGCAAGCCGCTGTCGCTGGCCTCGCACATCGACATCCCGCGCGGTGCGGCCAACTTCAAGGTGTTCGCCGACATCGTCAAGAACGCACCGACGGAAAGCTTCCAGATGACCACGCCCGATGGCGGGACGGCCATCAGCTACGGCGTGCGCACGCCGCTCGGCGTCGTCGCCGTGGTGTGCCCGTGGAACCTGCCGCTGCTGCTGATGACCTGGAAGGTCGGCCCGGCGCTGGCCTGTGGCAACGCCGTCATCGTCAAACCGTCGGAAGAAACGCCGGCCACCGCCACGCTGCTCGGCGAGGTGATGAAGGCCGTCGGCGTGCCCGATGGGGTCTACAACGTCGTTCACGGCTTCGGGCCGAACTCGGCGGGTGAGTTCCTCACCAAGCACCCTGGCGTCAACGGCATCACCTTCACCGGCGAAACACGCACCGGCGAGGCCATCATGGCCGCCGCCGCCAGGGGCGTGCGGCCGGTCAGCTTCGAGCTCGGTGGCAAGAACGCCGGCATCGTGTTCGCCGATGCAGATTTCGACAAGGCGGTCGCCGGCATCACGCGCAGCGCATTCGAGAACTGCGGCCAAGTGTGCCTGGGCACCGAGCGCGTGTACGTGCAGCGGCCGATCTTCGACCAATTCGTCACCGCCCTGAAGGCCAAGGCCGAGGGCTTGAAAGTCGGCCCCTCCGAAGAGCCTGGCGTTGGCATGGGCCCGCTGATCTCGGCCGAGCACAAGCAGAAGGTGATGGCCTACTACGCAAAGGCACGTGCCGAAGGGGCCTCGGTGATCACCGGTGGCGGCGAGCCGAAGATGAGCGGCGCGCTCGCTGAAGGCCACTGGGTGCAGCCGACGATCTGGACCGGCCTGCCCGAGAGCGCGACCGTGATCCGCGAAGAGATCTTCGGCCCGTGCTGCCACATCGCGCCGTTCGACACCGAAGAGGAAGCGATCGCCCTCGCCAACGCCACCGACTATGGATTGGCAACGACCGTGTGGACGCAGAACCTCGGTACCGCGCACCGGGTGGCGGCCCAGGTCGAGGTCGGCCTGTGCTGGGTCAACAGTTGGTTTCTGCGCGATCTGCGCACTGCCTTCGGCGGCGCCAAGGGCTCTGGCATCGGCCGCGAAGGGGGAGTGCACTCGCTGGAGTTCTACAGCGAGTTGCGCAACGTGATGATCAAGCTGTGAGCGCGGTCATGAACGCTGCCGTTTCGACCAACCCCGAGTTGGGCCGGCGTATCCGCACCGGCGCGTTCGAGACCAATGTGCACGATCTCGGCGCGGGCCGGCCCTTGCTCTTCATGCACGGCTCGGGCCCCGGTGTCAGCGCCCGGGCCAACTGGCGCATGGCGATGCCGGTGATCGCGAAGCAGGCGCGCGTGACCGCGCCCGACATGGTCGGCTTCGGCTACACCGACCGCCCCGCCGGCATCGCCTACACGATGGACACCTGGGTGCAGCAGGCGCTTGACC
>Ga0209181_10003870_pt1 | contig 22732 bp, 19 predicted proteins | sample MAT05_FD_187208 | JGI IMG/M metagenome (GOLD analysis project Ga0209181, IMG submission 187208) | Freshwater microbial communities from Lake Fryxell liftoff mats and glacier meltwater in Antarctica - MAT-05 (SPAdes) (version 2) | ecosystem: Environmental > Aquatic > Freshwater > Ice > Liftoff...
AATGCAGCCCCAGGGGTGAACAACCTGCGCGTGGAGCTGCAATCGCAGCTCAACGGTGGTGAGCGCCTGATCGGCGTGAATGCCGCTGGCAACCCGGTGCAGGGTGCATCGATCGTGACGCGCACCATCAATGGCCAGGCCAATCTCGCGTTGCAAGCGGGCACGGTCGCCGGCAGCGTCATTCTGCGCGCCACCGCAGATCGGGCCGACAACAACGTCGACAACGGCATTACCGATCCGGTCGTATCCACGCGCCAGTTCACGATCTCCGATGGTCGTTTGTTCGACCTGCAGATCCAGACCGGCAACTTCGACCCGGTGAGCAGCCAGGTCGCGGGGCCGCCCTCTGGCAACAGCAATCCCGACGCGACCTATCAGTTCCTCGTCACCGCACTGGCTACCGATCGCTTCGGCAATCCGGTGCCGGCCGGCGCCGAGATCCGTTTCGGTCTGATCGACGAGCCGCAGGCCGCAGGCGAGTTCCTGATCCGCGGCAACGACGGCAACCCGCAGGAAAACGGCATCGGCTTCGTAGCGCTCGGTGGTGCATTCACCACCGCTGGCGGCGGCGTCGGTCCAGGCGACACGCTGGTCGTGTTCGCCGAAGACATCCCGGGCAACCGCGACATGGAAGCCGCACGCACCGTGGCCGCCGTGCAGAGCCCGAGTCAGCTGACCGTGACCCAGCCGTTCAACCCGAACGATGTCACCGGCACTTCGGTCGATGCAGGCCCGATCTATCCCTATGTGATCGGTCGTGCGGCGGACGCCAATGTGCGCGCCAGCGGCCTGACCGATTCGGCAGGCGTGGCCGCCAGCGTCGTGACCTACCCGGCGCGGCGTCTGGGCAAGCGCATCATCCTGTGGGCGCAAGGCAACGGTGCGTTGATCACGGGCGGTCGCCCGCGCATCGTCAGTGATGTCGAATCGTTCAACCTTGCCGGCGCGGGTCCGGGTGTGTTGACCGTAACGCCTGGTGGGATCACCTCCAATCGGCTCACGCCGGTACGGGTGTGCCTGCGCGACTCTTCCGGCAATGCAGTACCGAACGCCAGTATCGAGTTTGCGTTCTCCGATGCCGCTACCGGATCGGTCAACGGAGTGCAACGTGCGGGCCGCACGCCGCCGACCGCCAGCGATGGCTGCGTCACGGTCAACGTGGTGGCCAACCTCGTACCAGGCGCCACGCAGGGCGCGCTGCTGTTCACCAGTTCAGATGCCGAGGCGACGGTCGCGATCCGCGCGGTCGGCACGCCGGCGCTGGCCATTGGTCCCAGCCCGGTTCCGGCTTTCAACGGCACCAACCAGGTCGCCACCATCGCGGTGTGCGTCAACGACGGCGGTGGTGGGATTCCGAACGTTGTCATCTCCGGCACCTGCACCGTACCGACGGGAGGCACGACCGCAACCAACCCCGCAGTCGTCACCCTCAACGTGCCGCAGACCACGACGCAAGATGGTTGTGCGGTAGTTACGGCGACCTATACGGCCATGATCGTGCAGACGGGTACGATGGCGGCTCCAACCACCGAGTCGCGCACCTCGACCTGCACGATCAACACGAACGTCGGCTTGACCGGAACGGTGCAAGTCGTCGGTACCCGTCGCTGCGGCGATCTGCTGAACCCGAACCCGCCGGGTTGTCCCTGATCGATCCTGAAGGACCGACGAAAAGGCCGCCGCAAGGCGGCCTTTTTCGTTGGGCACGCGCTCGGAATAAGTTGCAGCAGCACTGATCCCGCCCTGTGGGTTCTGCCATGGCTCCGACCGGAGTCGCGGCACCCTGCAACGTGACAGTCGCCGTCAGGCCGGGTCCCGCCGAGAGGAACACCGTTGACGCAGCCGAACGCGTCGGTCCTGAATCGCGACCGCAGGCGCGGCATCACTCGGCCAATCGAGGAAAAGCTGAGCTTCAAGGCACAATCAACCCAGCGCGGGCGACGTCGCCCGCCCGGCCCATCAACGTTCGGGCTAAGATCAGCACAGGGGACCTCAGGAGGCTTTCCGTGGCCAGCGCCCGCACCGAGCTTGCAGCCGGCGAGATCGTGTTTCGCGAGGGCGACGCGCCGACTACGGCCTATCTGATCGAGTCGGGCGTGATCCAGATCGTGACCACCGCCGGCGGCGCACCGCGCGAACTCGGTCGCCTGGGCGCCGGCGACCTGCTCGGCGAAATGGCGGTGATCGACGCCGCCCCCCGTACCGCAACTGCGGTGGCGCTGACCGAATGCGTGCTGCTTCCAGTGGCGCGCGATCAACTGCATGAGCGCATCGATAGTGCCGATCCCGTGGTGCGTGCGCTGCTGCGCGCGCAGCTGGCGCGCTATCGATCGGCGCTGAACACCTTGCAAGGCAACCGCCGGGTGGCGCCCGCCGCGATGAACGATGCGTCGGCCGTACGCGCGAGCCTCGGCGACGCAGGCGCGATCGACAAGATCCGCCTCGAGACCCAACTGCGCGAGGCGCTTGAGCAGCACGTGCTGCAGGTGCGCTACCAACCGATCCACGACATGCGCTGTGAGCGAGTCGCAGGCTACGAGGCACTGATCCGTTGGGACCATCCGCAGCGCGGACCGGTGTCGCCGGCCGAGTTCATCCGCCTCGCCGAAGAGACCTCGCTGATCGTTCCAGTCGGCCGCTATGTACTGACCGAAGTATTCGCCGTGCTCGCGCGCCTGCAGCGCAGCGGCGTCGATCCACTGCCATTCATCGCCGTCAACGTGTCCTCGCGCCAATTGGCCGAGGAAGATGTGGTGGCGGCCGTGCAATCGATCGCCGATGCCGCCGGGGTGCCGGTCGATTCGGTCAAGATCGAGATCACCGAGAGCCTGACCCTCGATATCGACGGGGTTGCGGGCCTGATCGCGCGCGCCCATGCCTGCGGGGTGAGGGTCGCGCTCGACGATTTCGGCACCGGGTTTTCGAATCTCGGGCATCTGCACAAGCTGGCCTTCGATACGGTCAAGCTCGATCAGGGATTCGTGCGCCAGATGCTGCAGTCGCCGCGCTGCTACGCGATCGTGCAGGCGATCGTGGCCATGATCGCGGCGCTGGATGCGGACATGGTCGCCGAGGGCGTGGAGACCGCCGAGCAACTCGCTGCCCTGCGCGGGATGGGTTGCCGCTATGCACAGGGCTGGCTGATCGGGCGCCCGCAAACGGCCGATGATCTGATCGCCGGCATAAACGCCGCGCCGTAGTCCGCAGCGCGCCGTATCCGCAAGTGGCGCGCTGCGGACTACGGCGCCATGCGGCATCGGTCAGGGCGCAGCACAGCGCTGCATCAAGTCGTCGAGCTTGCCTTGCGTCACCGCGTCGATCGTGCGCGACCCCAAAACCCGCACCGCCTCGGCCGCATGCCCACGCGCGGCAGCAGCATCGCCGATGCTGCACAGTGCCGATGCGAGGCTGACCTGGGCATAGCCGATGTACGCATGATCAGGGCGCAGGGTGGCCTTGCGCACGCGCAGCACGTCGCGCAGCAGTGGCAGCGCGGTCGCATGATCGCCACTCGCCTCGGCGATCGTCGCCAGTACCTGCGCGCTGACGGCGCACTGCGCGTGGTCTGCCGACAGCACACGCCGGCACATCGCCAGTGCCCGCTCGCCGGACTCCCGCGCACTCGCGGACTTGCCGTTGCGCAATCGGGCCAGTGCCTGATTGGTCAACGCGTACGATAGCCGCGCATGTTCGCCGCCGTAAACGCGGCTCAACCCCGCAACCGCAGCATCGGCAGCGCGTTCGGCATCTGCGTGGCGGTCGACGCCCAGCAGCAGGTAAGCGCGATAGGCATCCAGGGCTGCGACCCGCGCATGCTCGGCGCCGAGCGCGGCAGCCAGTGCCGTCCGCGCACGCTCGGCATCCGCAAGCGCCGTCGCGAAATCGCCGCGCTGCTCGGCCACGTAGGCGAGCGTGAGGTGCGCCATGGCGGCCAACTCATCGCCGTCGCGGCCCGCAGCGGCCGTACGCAGCAGCTCCTGTGCCGAGCCCAGCGCCAGATCGAGGTCGCCCTTGAGCTGGGCGGCATTGGCGCGCGCGGCGAGCAGGCGCGTGCGGGCTTCATCGAGATCGGTGTTTGCCGCGATGGCGTCCAGTGCTGCGCTGCTGACCTCGACGGCCCCATCGTAGTCGCCGCGCCCAGTCAGCGCCTGCGCCAGCAGCGCCTGCCGCGTCGCCCACTCGCGTGTGCCTGGATTCGGATCGCTGGCCAGGCTGTCGCGGGCCAGGCGCTCCGCACTCGCGTAGTCGCCGAGCGACTGATTGACCTCGGCCAGCGTCGCCAGAACCGCCGCACGCACGTCCGGAATGTCGCCGAGCTGATCGGCCAGTGCCGCTTCACCGCGCTGGACCAGCCCGCGCGCGGCGTCGGCTGCGACCCGATTGGCGGCCGGATCGACATCGCGGAACATGCGCACGAGGAATCCGCTCACCGCCTCCGCACGCGCAGCGGCTGCACGCGCCTGGTCGCGCTGATCGGCAAGGCGCACGGCAAACGCGGCCGTAAGGCCGAGCATTGCGAGCAGCGACAGGGCACTGACGATGCTGAGTGCGGGATTGCGGCGGATGAAGCAGCGCGCCTGGTAGGCAAAGCCGATGCGATAGGCCCGTACCGGGCGCCGTGCCAGCCATGCCGACGCATCATCGGCCAATGCAGCGACGCTTGCATGGCGTTGGTCGGCGCTATGGCGGGTCGCGCGGGAGACAATGGCGCGCAGTTCGGGCGGAACTTCCTCGGGCCAGACGAATGTACGGTCCTGGCCACGCAGTCCGAGCGCCCCAGCTTCGTCGGCTGCCACTGCGTGCGTCGTCGCGCCGAGCAGTTCGCCGAGCAAAAGTCCGAGTTGATACACATCCGATGCGATACCGGCGGCGAGGCCCGCGCGCTGCTCGGGACTGGCAACCGCGGGCGTGTGGCCGGTCGCCATTCCGCTGTCGCGGCTGCCGGTCAGTCGTGCCACGCCGAAGTCCAGCAAGTGCGCCAGGCCCTCGGCGTCAACCAGGATGTTCGATGACTTGATGTCGCAGTGGACCAGCGCGCGGGCATGTGCAAAGCGCAGTGCGGCCGCGACTTGCAGCAGCAGTTGCACGCGGTGGCGCAGATCCGTGCCATGCGATCGGCACCAGTCGAGCATCGCATCGCCATCGATCCATTGCATCGCAAACCACAGCTGGCCATCGACGGTCTCGCCGCCATCGATCAGCCGCGCGATGTTCGGGTGCGAAAGATCCGCGAGGATCTGCCGTTCACCCCGAAACAGCTCGCGGGTCGCCGGTGAGGCCGCCAGCGCGAGGATCCACTTCAGGGCCACCTGCTGGTTGAACTGGCCGTCGGCGCGTTCGGCCAGGAACACCACCGCCATGCCGCCGCGGCCGACCTCGCGCACGATCCGGTACGGCCCGAGCGTATCGCCGGGCTGTGGCGCGTGGGCGCTTGCGATCGCGTCGAGCGCTGCACTACCAACGCGCCCGGCAAGCGCGCCGCCGGTTCGCAGCAGATCGTCGAAGCGGGTCATGGTCGACGTATTGTCCGCGCTCGACCGGCGCAAGACCAGCGCTGCCCCACCCGCGAGAATCCGTTTCGGGTTGCTGGCACCGCACGCACAGGCGACAATTCACGCCCGCGTGCGTTCAGCAACCGCTGCGACGCCGCAGCCCCCGCCTACCGGAAACACATTCAATGCCGACCCGCCGCGAACTGGCCAATGCGATCCGCGCTTTGGCGATGGACGCCGTGCAGCAGGCCAATTCCGGCCATCCGGGCATGCCGATGGGCATGGCCGACATTGCCGAAGTGCTGTGGAACGATTTCCTGCGTCACCACCCGGCCAACCCACGCTGGGTCAATCGCGATCGATTCGTATTGTCCAACGGCCATGGCTCGATGCTGCTGTATGCGCTGCTGCACCTGAGCGGCTACGACTTCCCGCTCGATCAGATAAAGCGCTTCCGCCAGTTGCACTCCAAGACCGCCGGCCATCCCGAGGCCAGCGAGTTTCCCGGCATCGAGACCACCACCGGTCCGCTCGGGCAGGGTCTGGCCAATGCGGTCGGCATGGCGCTGGCCGAGAAGGTGCTCGCGCAGCGATTCAACCAGCCCGGCTTCGACATTGTCGATCATTTCACCTATGTCTTTCTCGGCGACGGCTGCCTCATGGAGGGCATCTCGCACGAGGTCTGCTCGCTGGCCGGCACGTTCAAACTCGGCAAACTGGTTGCGATCTGGGACGACAACCGGATCAGCATCGACGGTCGCACGCCCGGCTGGTTCACCGACGATACCGCTGCGCGCTTCGAGGCATATGGATGGGAAGTCATCCGCGAGGTCGATGGACACAACTCCGAGGCGATCAAGGCCGCGCTGGTGTCGGCCGCCATCGATCCCGACAAGCCGACCCTGATCTGCTGCAAGACCCTGATCGGCTACGGTGCGCCGCACAAGCAGGACACCGAGGCCGCGCACGGCGCGCCGCTGGGCAACGACGAGATCGCCGCCGCACGCGAGCGGCTGGGCTGGCCGCACGCGCCGTTCGTGGTGCCCGAGGATCACTATGCGGGATGGAATGCCGCTGCGCGGGGCAGCGCATGGGAATCCGAGTGGGACACGTTGTTCGCCCGTTATCGCACGCAGTTTCCCGCACTCGCAGCCGAGTTCGAGCGACGCATGCGTGGCGAGTTGCCCGCTGCCTTTGCACAGGCGGCGCGGGCGTGGATCGACACCCTGCAGGCGCAAGGACCGGTGGTGGCGTCACGCAAGGCATCGCAGATGGCGCTGGATGCTTACGGTCCGCTGCTGCCGGAACTGATCGGCGGTTCGGCCGATCTGGCGCACTCCAATCTCACCCTGTGGAAGGGATCCAAGGACATCAACGCCGGCACCGCGCACGGCAACTACATCCATTTCGGCGTGCGCGAATTCGGCATGAGCGCGATCAGCAACGGCATCGCGCTGCATGGTGGCTTCGTGCCTTACGATGCGACCTTTCTGGTGTTCTCCGACTATGCGCGCAACGCCGTGCGCATGAGTGCGCTGATCCCGGCACACGCGATCCACGTCTACACCCACGATTCGATCGGGCTTGGCGAGGATGGTCCTACACACCAGCCGGTCGAGCATCTGGCCAGCCTGCGCTACATCCCCAACAACCGCGTGTGGCGGCCCTGCGATGCGGTGGAATCGGCCGTCGCATGGAAGCTGGCGATCGAGCGCAAGGACGGGCCCACCTGCCTGATATTCTCGCGCCAGAATCTGGCCCACCAGATCCGCAGCGCAGCGCAGGTCGATGCGATCGCGCGTGGCGGGTACGTGCTGCTCGACAGCGCCGATGCGCAGGTGCAAGTGCTGCTGTTGGCAACCGGCTCCGAAGTCGAACTGGCGATGCAGGCCGGCCGCCACCTGCAGCAGCAGGGCATCGCGGCGCGTGTGGTGTCGATGCCTTGCGCGGAAGCCTTCGATGCGCAACCGCTGGAGTATCGCGAGGGCGTTCTGCCCTCATGGTGCCGCGTGCGGGTTGCGGTCGAGGCCGGCGTGACCGACTACTGGCGCAAGTACGTCGGTCTCGACGGCGCGGTGATCGGCATCGACACGTTCGGTGCCTCAGCGCCCGCCGATCGCCTGTATGCGCACTTCGGCATTACCGCCGAGCGCGTGCTCGACGCGGCGCGCTTGCAGCTTGGCGCTCGCGCCTGAGCGCGATCCGCTGCGCGCGCTCAACCCTGGGCCGGCATCGGGACCGCGCCAAAATAGCGCACGAATTCTGCGTGCACGTCGGCGTGGTGCTCGAGCAGCACGTCGGGTGCGCTGAAGTAGTACTCGCAGGCGACGGCGAAGAATTCGTCCGGCGATTCGGCGGCGTAGGGGTCGAGCACGGTGTCCTCACCGCGTTCGACCTGCTCGCCGAGTCGATCGAAGCTGCGCTGCATTACCTCGCGCCAGCGACGGCGCTGGCTCGCGTCGGCGATCGGCGGGATGCCGTCGCAGGCGCCATCGGCCATGTCGATCTTGTGCGCAATCTCGTGAATGACCACGTTGAAGCCTTCGAAAGGCTGCCGCAGGTCGGCTTCGATATCGGCCCATGACAGGATGATCGGGCCGCGTTCCCACGCTTCACCGGCCAACTCGTCGTTCCACTCGGTGACCACCTCGGAATCGGAGTCGTGGTGGGTTCGCTGCACGCGGAACTGGCCCGGGTAGAGAATCACCTCGTGCCAATGCCCGAGCGCTTCGAATGGCAGATGCAGCAGCGGCAGGCAAGCTTGCGTGGCCACCAGCAGACGCATCTGCGAGCTCAGCTCGAGCGCGTGGGTGGTGGCGAAATCGCGCCGCGAGATGAACATCGCCACCAGCGCGCGCAGGCGCTGCAGTTCGTCGTCGCGGCGCGCATCGAGCAGACGCAGGGACTGCCGCAGCATGCGCCAGTCATCGTCGGCGATGCTCGGCGCCGAGACTGCGAGTCGGCGCGACAGCCAGCCAAACATGCTCTGCTACCGCGCCGCAGTGCGGCGGCTCAGGGACTGTGCAGCAGGCCGGGGAGCATCTCGCGCCAGCCGCGCTCGCGCCGTACCGGCGCGGTCTGTCCCGCATTGCCCGCTGGCAGTGATGCATCTGCAGGCGTTGCGCCCAACGCGCCCTGCGCCGATGCGCCCTGATCGGATGGATCGACAGGGTCTGCCGCGACGACTGGCGCTTGCGGGCTTACGACTGCGGGGGGCGTCTGCGGGGCGGGTGCTTTCGCGCGCAGGCTCGGCGTTGCCGGCAGCTCGAACTTCGGCAGCACCCGCGAAAGATCCACCGCCAGTGCCGATGCGGCAAACAACAGCGCCACCAGTGCCAGTGCCGCAAGAATCGCATCGCGCATCTGCTCGTCCTCCAAGACGTCCCCGCGCGCCCCAGCAGGGCGCGCGGGGCTCAGTGGTCGGATCCCGGCCTGACGCGGGACGCCCTGCCTGCCGCAGCATCCCCGCACCAGCATCGGGCAAGGGATCGGCGGCCGGCACCGACGGTACATGGATCGCGGCCACCGGCGGAAGTTCCCGCCTTACGCTGCGGTGCAGCAGGAGCTGGACCTGCGGCTCGGTCTACACTCCACGTCCATGCGGTCTGCATCGGCCCTGCCCAATGGGCAGCGGCGCTTCAATACAGGCAGGGTTTGGCGGATCGGCGGCGGCGCGATGGGTGCCGCGGGCCCGAACGGGTGTCGTAACGGTTGCATCAGTCAAGGCCGGGGGGTCAGTGTGTTGGAGCGGGCAAACAGCATGCAGCGAATGTCGGGCTATGCCCTGCGCCGGGCCCTGATCGCGGGCATCCAGCGGGTGATCGCGCGGCGCGACGAGATCAATCGCATCAACGTGTTTCCGGTTGCCGATGGCGATACCGGCACCAACATGGCGTTCACCTTGGGCGCCGTGCTGGGCGCGATCCAGCCGCGTCGGCAGGCGCACGCGGGCAAGTTGCTGATGCGTGCGGCCTCGGAGGCGATCGATGCCGCACGCGGCAACTCCGGCGCGATCCTCGCGCAGTACTTCCAGGGTGTCAGCGAGCAGCTGGCCTCGGCGCGCCGGCTCACCCCGGAAGCACTCGCGATGGCCAGTAACGCAGGCTCGATTCAGGCGCGCGATGCGCTGGCCGAGCCGCGCGAGGGCACTATCCTGTCGGTGATCCACGCCTTTTCCAGCGAGTGGAGTCGCCAGGTGCAGGGCGGGGCACGTGATTTCCGCAGCTCCTTCGGTGCTGCATTGAAGCGCGCGCGCACCGCACTGAGCGATACCCAGCGCCAGCTGAAGGAGTTGCGCGATGCCGGCGTGGTCGACGCCGGTGCGCTCGGCTTCGTCGATATGCTGGAAGGCATCGAGGCCTACATCCTGACCGGCAACGATGCGCTGCGCGAGGCCGCACCCGCGGAGCTTTCCGAGCCCGGGGTGGATACGCCGGTGCTGCACGGTACGCATCAGGAGCACCGGTTCTGCACCGAGTGCATGGTCAATGCCGACCCGGTCGATCGGCTGGGCCTGAAGGCTGCACTGCTGGCGCTGCCGCTGACCAGTCTGGTGCTGGCCGGCACCCGCGACAAGCTGCGTGTGCATGCGCATGTCAGCGAGCCGGGATTGCTGTTCGAGACCTGCGCCCGGTTCGGGCGCGTGTCGAGCGAAAAAGCCGACGACATGGTGCGCCAGGCCGACAGCGCTGCCGCACCACGCGCGCAGGTCGCGATCGTGGCCGACTCGGGTGCGGACATGCCGCCAGAGGAGATGGAGCGGCTCAACATCCACATGGTGCCGGTGCGGATCAGTTTCGGTTCGCGCGACTATCTGGACAAGGTGTCGCTGTCCTCGCGCGAGTTCTTCGCCGAGCTACGCGACTCGCCGGTGCCACCGCGGACCTCGCAGCCGCCACCGGGCGACTTCCGGCGCCTGTTCGAATTCCTGCTCTCGCATCACCGCGAACTGGTCTATATAGGCCTGTCGCGCGCGCTGTCGGGCACCTTGCAGTCGGGCGAATCGGCCGCCGCCCGGGTCGATCGTGCGCGCGCGCATGTGCTCGACTCCAACAATGGCGGTGCCGCGCAGGGTCTGCTGGCGATGGATGCGGCAACCGCAGCCGCGGCCGGCTGGCGTGCCGATGCGATCGCGCAGCGGGTCGCCGACATGGTGCCGCGTACGCACCTGTTTGCGATCATCAAGGACTTGAGCTACGGCGTGCGAGGTGGCCGCGCACCGAAGCTCGCGCTGCCGCTGTCGCGCTACTTCGGCCTGGTGCCGCTGATCCGCAGCAAGCCCAGCGGCAAGCTGGGCATTGGCGGCGCACTGTTTGGCCGCAGCAACCTGCCGCAGCGCTTCGCCGCCGCCGTGGCGCGCCGGCTGGACCCGTCGAAGTCATGGCGTCTGCTGGTCTGCCACTGCGACTGCGAGGCCGATGGTGAGGCGCTGCGGCTGGCGTTACGCGCGCGCATCCCGCATGTCGCGGCCGACTGGTTGATCGAAACCGGCAGCGGCATCGGTGCCCATGCGGGCCCCGGATCGCTGGTGCTCGGCGTGCAGGAAGCCGTGCCGCTGGATGCGCCCGCCCAGCGATGATCGCGATCGCGCTGGGCGCCAAACTGCTGCTGGCATACCTGCTGGGTTCGCTGTCGGGCAGCCTGATCCTTGGGCGCTTGCGCGGTGTCGATATCCGCACCCGCGGCAGCGGCAATGCCGGCGGCACCAATGCCTTGCGCACGCTCGGCTTAGCGTTCGCGCTCGGCACCGTGCTGATCGATGTCGGCAAGGGTGCACTGGCTGCAGCCGTGGGCTTGTGGCTGCCCGCCATCGGCGGCATTTCTCCCCTGGCGCAGGCGCTGGCCTGCGGCGTAGCCTGCGCGATCGGCCATGTGTGGCCGGTGTTCTTCGGCTTTCGCGGCGGCAAGGGTGCGGCGGTGGTGGTCGGCAGCATGGCCGTGTGCCTGCCGGCGATCCTGCTTCCGGTGCTGGGCGTGTGGGTGCTGTGCCTGTTGGGCACGGGATACGTGGGTCTGGCGACGGTGCTCGCGGGCCTGTCGCTGGTTCCCGCCAGCTGGTGGCTGGGTGAAGCGTCGGTGCGGCCGTTGCTGCTGGGGTTCTCGATCGTATTCGCGCTGCTGCTGCTGATCACCCATCGCGGCAACGTTGTGCGTCTTCTCGATGGCACCGAGCATCGCTTCGAGCGCGTGCGCGTGCTCGGCCGGTTGTTCGACCGCGCATCCCGCCGCGGCGCATGACGCTGGGCGAGCTGCTGTCCGCACTCGGCCAGCCCGAGGGTGTTTCCGGCAGTGCGCTCGCCGAGCGCTTCGGCGTCACCCGCGCTGCCGTCTGGAAGCGCATCGCGCAATTGCGCGCGGCGGGTCTGCGGATCGATGCGGTCAGCGGACGCGGCTATCGGCTCGCGCAGCCTCTGGACCTGCTGGATGCGCGCACGATCCGGGCGCAGCTTTCGCCACCGACCTTGGCACTGCTGGCGGCGCTGCGCATAGATACCGAGCTCGATTCGACCAGCAGCGCGCTGCTGCGCGCCGCGCACGCGGGTGCGGCTTGTGGCAGCGTGTGCCTGGCCGAGCACCAGACGGCCGGTCGTGGACGCCGCGGGCGCCAGTGGCAGTCGCCGATTGCAGCGCACTGCTATCTGTCGGTGCTGTGGCGTTTCGACGCCGGACTGAGTGCGCTCGGCGGTCTGAGCATCGCGGTCGGCGTGGCGCTGGCGGAGGCGGCTCGCGCATTGGGCGCACATCAGGCAGGTCTGAAGTGGCCCAACGATCTGGTCTGCGATCAGGCCAAGCTCGGCGGCGTCCTGATCGATGCCGGTGGCGAGTGGGCGGGGCCCTGTTTTGCGGTGATCGGGATCGGACTGAACGTGCGCATGCCGCCATCCAGCGCGATCGCGATCGACCAGGTCTGGACCGATCTGGCGCACTGCATCGACCCCTTGCCCTCGCGCTGCGTAGTTGCCGCCGCGGTACTTGAGCGCCTGCTGCCGACGCTGCAGCTGTTCGCGCAGGATGGACTGCCGCCGTTCATGCCGCGGTTCGCTGCATTCGATGCGCTGGCGGGCCGTGCGCTGCGCGTGCACGACGCCAGCGGGGCGTGGCACGGCGTTGCTGGCGGCATCGAGCCCGATGGACGCCTGCGCGTGACCGACGATGCGGGCATCGTGCATCGGCTGTCGGCCGCCGAGGTCAGCGTGCGGCGTACCATCGGCACATGAACCTGTTGCTGGATCTTGGAAATACGCGGCTGAAATGGGCGTGGTGCGACGCGAATGATCTGGGCGTGCGCGGCGCGGTGGCCCACGGTGAGCCCGACTGGGCGGCACAGCTGCGACCGGCATGGCGCGATTGCGCCGCGCCGGAATCCGTGTGGCTGGCTGTCGTGGGCCCCGAGCCCGCAGCGACGGCCCTGGAATCCGTGGTGGCGTCGATCTGGCCCGGCATTGCCGTGCGGCGGGTGGTATCGCCCGCTGCTGCTGCCGGGGTGGTCAACGCCTATGCGGAGCCCGCGCGACTCGGCGTCGATCGATTCCTGGCGATGCTCGGCGCGCGCGGCATCCTCGATACCGCGGTGGTGGTGGCAGGCTGTGGCACGGCACTGGCGATCGACCTCATGGATGCCGAGGGCCGTCACCATGGTGGCGTGATCGCGCCCTCGCCACCGCGCATGCGCGAGGCCGTGCTCAACAGCACCGCGCGGGTGGCCGCGCGTGCGCAAGTGCTGCCAGCTACCCTCGGTCGCAGCACCGAGGCGGGGCTCGAGTCCGGCTGCTGGCTGGCCGCTGCAGCGCTCATCGATCGCATCGTGGACGATGCCGCGATCGCGCTGGGGCAGCTGCCGCGATTGCTGCTGCACGGCGGAGACGCTCCGCGCATTGCCGCTCTGTTGCGGCACCGCGCCAGCCTCGTTCCGGACCTGGTGCTGGCAGGTCTTGCGCGCTGGACCACGCTGCACCGCGACTGAGCGGGTGCTGTGGCTACAATGTGCAGGCCACGGCGGTCTCGTGGCCCAATCATTGGTTCCGCATGATCCTGCGCATCGCCTTCCTGCTCTTGCTCGCCGCCAACATCGGGGTTGCAGCGTGGCTGTTCATCGCTCCGCAGTCGCGACCGCCGGCATTGCCGTCGAACGAGCCGGGCGTGGCGCCATTGGTCTTGCTGTCCGAACGCGAGGATGCACAGGCCGGCGCGTCCAGCGCGGAGCTGGCCTCGGCGCCGGAGGCGGCCTCCGACGGTGGCAGCGATCGCTGTATCTCGATCGGACCGTTTCCGACCCAGAGCGACATGCGCCGCGCGCTCAACGCGCTCACGCCTTCGGTCAAGCGGATCCAGTTCCGCGAAGCGCGCACCCAGCAGTCGCGCGGCTGGTCGGTGTTCTTGCCAGCACCCGCCACCCGTGAAGAGGCGCTCGGCGTTGCGCGCCAGCTGAATGCACGCGGCGTGCGCGACTTCTACGTGGTGACCGCAGGCGCGCAGCAGAACACCATTTCGCTGGGTCTGTTCAAGGAGCGCAACAACGCTGAACGACGCCGCGGCGAGATCACGGCACTCGGCTTTGCGCCCGCGATCACCGAGCGCACCGAGGACCTGCCGGTGTACTGGCTCGACTACGCGATCGCGCCGGAGTCGACCCTCGACTGGCGCCAGAAACTGCCGGATCTGCTCGACATCGGCGAACGCACCGTGGCCTGTTTCTGAGGTGACCGCGCCTCGTGAATGCGTCGTTATCGAATTGAACGGTGAATTGGGCGGTGCGATCATGGGAAGCCGAGCGGGATGCATGGCCATCGATGGCGGGCGGTGCGATCATTGGAATCTGAACATTCATTTTGCTGGCATAGCTCAGTTGGTCGAGTCCGGCGCGCTTTGCGCATGCGTTCAAGCGCAAGCGCTGCGCCGGGCGAGGGCGAGGCAGGAAGCCGAGCGGGATGCATGGCCATGGATGGCGGGCGGTGCGATCATTGGAATTCACACATTCATTTTGCTGGCATAGCTCAGTTGGTAGAGCACCCGCCTTGTAAGCGGGCGGTCGTCAGTTCGATTCTGACTGCCAGCACCATCCTGTATCGCCGCGCTCTGTGCGTTCGCTGTGCGACTGCCACCCCTTCACGGAATCTTACCCATGCGAGCTACCCAGCTGTCACTCATCGGTGCGCCCACCGACATCGGTGCAGGCCATCGCGGCGCGTCGATGGGTCCGGAGGCGTTGCGGGTCGCAGGCATTGCCCATGCGCTGCTGGCGCGCGGACTCGCAGTAGTCGACCGCGGCAATCTGGCCGGTCCGATCAATCCATGGCTGCCGCCGGCGGATGGCTATCGACACCTGTCGGAAGTGATCGCGTGGAACACGCTGGTGATGCATGCGGTGCGCGCGGAGCTCGACCTCGACCGCCTGCCGATACTGCTCGGCGGCGATCACTGCCTCGGCGTGGGCTCGATCACCGCCGTGGCCGACTGGTGCCGCGCGCGCGGCAAGCGCCTGATGGTGCTGTGGCTCGACGCGCACGCCGATTTCAACACCAGCCAGATCACGCCCTCGGGCAACCTGCATGGGATGCCGGTGGCGTGTCTGCGCGGGATCGGCCCTGAGGGTCTGACCCAGCTCGGCGCGCGGACGCCGGCGATCGATTCCGCGCAGATCCGCCAGATCGGGATCCGCTCGGTCGACGCGGGCGAAAAGCGGCTGGTGCATGCGCAGCACCTGGACATCTACGACATGCGCTACATCGACGAGATCGGGATCAAACGCGCGATCGAGGAGGCGCTGTCGGGCCTGACCCCCGACACCCATCTGCATGTCAGTTTCGATATCGACTTCCTCGATCCCGAGATCGCGCCGGGCGTGGGCACCACGGTTCCCGGCGGCCCGAACTACCGCGAAGCCCAGCTGGTGATGGAGATGATCGCCGACACCGACTTGTTGGGCTCGCTCGATATCGTGGAGCTCAATCCGGCCTTCGATGTGAGGAACCGTACGGCAGGGCTGGCGGTCGATCTGGTCGAGAGCCTGTTCGGCAAGTCGACGCTGATGCGCGACTAAGCGAACCGGCGCGCCGGAACTGCCTGATCAGCATCGCTGTCAGCACACCCTACTACCGCCAAGGACTGGAAAATGACGATTCGCGTGCTTGTATCAGTGTGCATGTTGCTCGCCCTTGCAGGCTGCGCGGCTACTCCCGGACCCGCCGCCACGTCGCTGCCGGCTGTCGCCACCGGACCGGGGTTCATCGAGCGCTCGCTCAGCGATGGCGACGCGATCATCGGCGCGCAGCCCGGCGCGATCGATTTCGATGCGCTGCGTGCGGCCGGCGTGACCCGCGTGGTGAACGTGCGCGGTGCAGACGAGATGACGTCGCTGGGATTCGACGAGCCGGCAACCGCTGCTGCGGCCGGCATGCGCTATGTCAATGTTCCGCTCGCTGGTGCAAGCGATTACACGCCCGCAGCACTCGAGGCTTTTGCGCGCGAGATGGCGCTCGAGGATGGTGGCAAGCTGCTGCTGCACTGCGGTTCCGGTTCCCGCGCAGGCCTGCTGTACGCGGCGTGGCTGGTGCAGTACCGCGGGCAGACTCCGGATGCAGCGATGCGCACCGTCGCGCCGCTGGGGCTGTGGCCATTGCCGCTGGAGCGCATGCTCGGGCGCAGCCTGAGCTTGCAGTTCGCCGATCCGGTCGAGAGCGATTCGTTCGAGCAGGGCGCCGACTGAGAACTCTGCGAGCGCAGCGATTCTTCAGCGGCTTCCTATGCGTGGCGCCGGAAGTACCACGCCGCGATCAGTATCAGGGCCAACGCCGGCAGCAGTTGGGTCAGGCGGAAATCCAGACCGTATACCGCCGCCACATTGGTCACCCCGCGCTGCATCACGCTCCAGCCGGTGGCCAGCAAGACGCCGAAGAAAAGCCGCTTGCCGAGCCCGCCGGAGCGTAGCGAGCCGAACGCGAAGGGCATGGCCACCAACACCACCGCAAGCACGCTGAGCGGATAGAACGCACGGCGCCAGAAGGCTGCGCGCCACTCGCCGGCGTTGAGCGCATTGCGATCGTAGTAGGCGATCCCGTTCGACAGATCGCGCAGTCCAAGAAAGCGCGGCTCGACCAGCGACAAGGCCAGCAGTCGAGGGTCGATCTGCGAGGGCCACACGAGCTCGGTGAGTTTTTCGGTCGTCACCGAATCGATGCCGAACGACTGTCGTATCACGTCGTGCAACACCCACCCATCACGCTTGTACTCCGCGCGCGCGGCGATCGCGATCCGCGTGAGGCGACCATCGGGTTCGAATTCGTAGATCCTCAGATCGAACAGCACCACGCTGTCGCCGAGGTTCTCCCCGCGCTTGGCGTTGAGCAAGGTCTCGCCGTCGCGCGCCCACACGCCGGTGCGGCCGCGCGCGACCAGATTCTTCGATAGCGCTGCGGCCTGCAGTGACTGCGCGCGCTGCTCGCCCCATGGCGCGAGCGTTTCGCCGCCGATCAACACCAGCACCAGCAGCGCGCCGACCGCCGCGACTGCAGCCAGTGCGATGCGCGACTTCGACAGCCCGCCAGCGCGCATGGCGGTAAGCTCGGCGGTGGGTGCAAGTGCACCCAGGCCCGCCAGGGCACCGATCACGGCGGCAACCGGAAACACCTCGTAGGCGCGGCGTGGAATGGTCCACGCAACGTGCAGTGCCGCAGTCAATGCGGTGTAGCTGCCCTTGCCGACATCGGGCAGTTCGTCGGCCAGCGAAATGAAACAGTCGAGTGCGACAAGCAGCAGCCACACCACAGCAATCCAGGACAGCACGCGCTGCGCGATCAAGCGGTCGGTCAGGCGCAGCCGCAGATTCATGCGCGCACCTCGCGTGGGGCTTTGAGCCGCCCGCTGGCCCGCAACATCAGCAGCGTAAGGGCCAGTACGCCGCCATGCAGCCACCACAGGCCTGCGGCCAGCGGCACGCTGCCGTCAGCCAGCCAGCCGCGACCGATACCGAGCAGGTTGCTGTACAGCACGTAGACGACAAGGGCCAGCAGTACCTTCGCATAGCGCGGCTCACGCGGCTGCGCGCGTGCCAGCGGCACGGCAAGCAGTGCCAGCAGCAGAGTCGACAGCGGCAAGCCGAGTCGCCAGTGCAATTCCGCGCGCTGCAGTGGCTGGTCGGATTCGAGCAGTTCGGCGGTGCTGGCGCGCTTTTCCAGCCGACGGTTCGGATCGGCCTGCTGTTCGGTCAGGCGGATGTCGTTGCGCTCAAAGCGCATCAGCCGGTAGTCCGGATCGCCGGGCGTGCCCTCCACCCGGAAGCCGTCGTGAAGAGTCAGGTAGCGCTCGCCGCCAGCGCGTTCCTGGAACAGCTCGCCGCGCTCGGCGGTAGTGATGTCGACCCGGCCGCCGCGCTCCTCATGCACGAACAGACGGCCGAAGCTGCTGCCATCGGCGGACATGCGTCCGACATAGACCACGCCTTCGCGGCCGCGCAGCTCGACGAAGCGACCGGCTTCCATCCCGATCACCAGCAGCGAGCGGTTGGCCGCATCGACGCGCGCGTCGGATTCGCGGATCGCCGCCGGGCCCAGCCAGAAAGACAGCAGGGCCAGCACGATCGTCAGCGGCACGGCAAGCAGGGCCACCGGGCGCAGCATGTCGAGGCTGGTGTAACCCGAGGCCGACAGCACCGCCATTTCCGAGTCGCGATACAGGCGTCCATAGGCGAGCAGGATGGCCACGAACAGCCCCAGAGGCAGCAGCAAGGGCAGGGCGTCCACCGAACGCAGGCCGATCTGCGAGAGCAGCAGGCTTGCCGGCATCACGCCGCGCGCGATGCGGTCGAGGGTCACCGACAGGGTGCCGCCGACCACCACCACCAGCAGCACGGCGGTGACGGCACCGAAGGCGAGCAGCAGTTCGCGCAGCAGATAGCGGTCGACCAGGCGAAGCATGCGGCGTCCGGGTTGGGTAACATGCGCGGTCCGATCCGATGCGCCGGAACCTGCAGCGCAACAGTCTAGCGGCACGCATGCATTGCGCGCCGCGCCATGGAGTCCCGCATGAGCCTCAGATTCAGCTTGAGTTCCGATCGACCGGCCACCATCGACGCCGATGCCGTGGTGGTCGGCGTATTCGAAGACCGCAGCTTGCCGCCCGCCACCGCAGCTCTCGACGAGGCCTGCGCTGGCGCGATCCGCAATCTGGTCGCGCTGGGCGATGTATCCGGCAAGCCCGGCATCATCACCCGTGTGTTCCAACTGGCTGGCGTGAAGGCGCCGCGGGTGCTGCTGGTGGGTCTGGGCGAGCCGGGCAAGTTCGACGCGGCGCGCTATCTGAAGGCCTGCACCGAGAGCGCCAAGGCACTGGGCAATGGCCCGGTGCGGCGCGCGGCGAGCTTCCTGCCCGAGCTGGAGCTGGCCGGTCGCGACGCCGCGTGGCGCCTGCGCCAGGCCGCGATCGCCGCCGATGCGGCCGCGTATCGATACACCGCGACAGTCAAGCCCAAGAACGGCCCCGGAGTGGCTGAGTGGCTGCTGCCTGCAGCTGGCGGCGAGGCGGCACTGGTGCTCGCGCGCGGTATTGCCGCTGGCGTGCAGCTGGCGCGCGAACTGGGCAACCTGCCGCCGAACATCTGCAATCCCGGCTATCTGGCCGACCAGGCGCGGCGGATCGCCGCCGAAGTCGACGGCGTGACCGTCGAGGTGCTCGAGCGCGATGAGCTGGCGAAACTGGGCATGGGGGCCCTGTTGGCGGTCAGCGCCGGCAGCGCCAATCCACCGCGACTGATCGTGCTGCGCTGGCAGGGTGGTGCTGCCGATGCCAAGCCGTTCGCACTGGTCGGCAAGGGCATCACCTTCGATACCGGCGGCATCAATCTGAAGGTGCTCGGCGGCATCGAGGAGATGAAGTTCGACATGTGCGGTGCGGCCACCGTGCTTGGCGCGTTCCTGGCATGCGCGCACATGCAGCTGCCGCTGAACCTGGTCTGCGTGGTGGCGGCGGTCGAGAACATGCCCGATGGCGCGAGCTATCGGCCCAGCGACGTGCTCACCTCGATGGCCGGTATCACCATTGAAGTGGGCAACACCGACGCCGAAGGACGCCTGATCCTGTGCGATGCGCTGACCTATACCCAGCGCTTCGCGCCGCAGGCCACGATCGACGTGGCGACCCTGACCGGTGCCTGCGTGGTGGCACTGGGCAAGCATGCGCATGGCTTGCTGAGCAAGCACGACGATCTTGCCGACGAACTGCTGGCAGCCGGCCAGACCGCGCTCGACCGCGCGTGGCGCCTGCCCCTTTGGGACGACTACCAGCAGCAGCTGGAGTCGGTGTTCGCCGATGTCTACAACATCGGCGGCAAGAGCGCCGGCGCGATCACCGCCGGCTGTTTCCTCGCGCGTTTCACCGAGGGCCAGCGCTGGGCGCATCTGGATATCGCCGGCACCGCGTGGGACGAAGGCCGCAAGGGCATGGCCACCGGTCGCCCGGTGCCGCTACTCGCGCAGTGGCTGCTCGATCGGCTGGCCTGAGCGCGCAGTCGCCGGCATGCCGCGCGCGGACTTCTACCTGATCGACAAGCCGCGCTACCGCGAAGACCCGCTGCGCGTGGTCTGCGTACTCGCGCGCAAGGCCTTCGAGGCGCGCCAGCCACTGCTGATCCTGGCCAGCGACACGGCCCAGGCGGAAGCGATCGATCAGCTGCTGTGGGAGTTCGACGACGACACGTTCATTCCGCACCAGATCGCCGGCGACGCCGACGATGCGGTCACCGCGGTGCTGATCGTGCCGCCCGGCACCGTCACCCCGGACCGTGCGCTGGTGCTCAACCTGCGCGATGAATGCGCGCCCGGCAGCTGGGAGCGGGTGCTCGAAGTCGTGCCGGCCGAAGCGGCCGCGCGCGCGGGCTCGCGCTCGCGCTGGTCCGAATACAAGTCGCGCGGAATCGAGATCGCCAAGCACGACATGTGAGTCCGCCCCCTCGCGCGTTCCGTGCGGCGTTGTCGCAGGCGGCGCGCAGCGTAGCGAAAAGCCCAGCGCAAACCGGGATTTTCCGGCCGAAAGACGGGTGTCGCTGCAGGGGCTGGGGCTTCGGCTGGTTGTGGGGCAGATTCCAACCCACCTGCGCGCAAGCCCGGCTGATCGTCCGGCTCATGGCCGCAGCAATTGCATCGTCGCGCGCAATCGACAGCCCTGACGCGGCAGCGTCTCGTTCGTTTCCCGCCAGTCTCGCGCAAAGCATCGTTGAGCATCCGGCGCAGCTGCCAGAAGTCGTTGCATTACATAGCCGCAGTGACGACCTGTGGCGGCTACAGCGCGGCGCGGAGCTCATCCTGCACTTGCGCAAGCATCCAGATCGCTTGCAGCTGCATTGCCGGAAACATTGCGAGTAACAATGCAGGCGGGTCGGTTTGCCACGCCGCGAGCGCCGTTTGCCGTGCACTCAACACCGGCTCGGCTGTTAATTATTCTGTTACCGGTATCGGCTACACTCTTGAGGCTAGTCAATCGATTCGAGTCGGTAGCGGTGTTTCCGCGAAGACTCTCTCACAAGCGCAATCCGCCACTGCATTCGTGTGCCCGGCCTGTCATGCCCGATGAAAACCACGATGAAAATGGCGTTGCTTGTTTCCGCTCTGGCCGCGTTCGCGACACCGGCGCACGCGCAGCCTGTTGGCGATCTGCTGTATCTGGATGGGTTTGAGTTTTTCTCCCGACTAAACGACACCGGTCAGAACGGATGCGCCAATAGCGGCACAATAGTCCTGATCGATCTGCCCTGCCCGCAAGCCGGCTTTCCGCGCCAAGATGGTGATTTAGGCCGTGATGCGTTGGCCCGTTCAGGCTCATTGGCAAAAATCGGCGGCGGTGAGGCCGGTTTCGACTTCACGAAGATCAGCAATAGCGGGGCTTCTTTGCCTGCCAGTGCTGGACTCGGTAGCGGGCCCAATGATTGGGCCTGCACGCGCGATAACGCCACCGGCTTATTTTGGGAGGTAAAAATCGACAGCGCACCGAACTTGCGGCATGTCGGACATAGATATACCTGGTTCAGTACCGATTTCAGCAGCAATGGCGGGGCGTCAGGGTTGATCGGCGGCCCTGGCAGTTGCAGCAACACGCTCGGGCTGTGCAACACCCAAGCCTATGTTGCGGCGATCAATGCGCTCGATTTGTGCGGCTTTAGCGATTGGCGCATGCCGGATCAGTTTCAACTGCAGGCAATAGTGAGCCAGACCCGCACAATGCTTACCCTGCCAGCCGTCGATCCCACGTATTTTCCGAACACCCGAAGCAGCTTTTACTGGACCGGAACGCATAGTGCCGGGGGCGGCGCTTGGGCCATCGCTTTCGCACGTGGCGAGATGAGTTTCGCGGTCGAGGAGACCACCCACCATATACGTTTGGTACGAAGTGGCCAATGATTCCCACCTTCCGCAAAGCCCCTTCGGGATTTCCCATGAAACGCCGTGCTCAGGTTTCGATACTGCTGGCTTCGACGTTTGCTGTAGCGCAGATCCATGCGCAACAAGTTTGCCCAAGCGGAAACCGGTTGGTGGCGCCCGATAACCGCTACAGCGTCGATGTCGATGGCGTCGTGCGCGATAGCCAGACCAGACTGTTCTGGAAACAATGTTCTGAAGGTCAATCAGGGCCCGGTTGCGCTGGCACGGCTGCCGTCTTGAACTGGCAAATGGCGTTGACAGCAGCAAGCATCAGCAGCTTTGCAGGCTTTAGCGACTGGAGACTGCCCAATAGAAATGAGCTGCTCAGCCTGATGGAGTCCGGCTGTTTTGACCCCGCGATCAATCAAACGCGTTTTCCCAATACATCCATGCTCCCCATTTGGTCGTCCACCAGCTATGTCGGTAGTGCTTCCGATGCTTGGGCCTGGGCCATGGATATCCGCACTGGCGCGCTCTTCGGCGACGCGAAGAATACGCCATTCAATGTGCGTCTGGTTCGCGGCGGAGACTGACAGGGGCTTTCAGGCCGACTGTGCTGCTGTGCTGCTGAACTGCTTGATTGCCGGCGATGTCGACGACGTCCATCGCAAGTGAGAGGCCGAACACGCATACGTCGGATTGGTTTGTGGATGATCGCGTGGTCTGACGCTGCTTGGCCATCGACGAACGCGGCAGAGGCGAAATCACAAGTAAGCGGGGGCGTTGGCGTTGGCGCGGCCGAGTGCGACGCAACGTGGCCTTCGTTGGTTCAGCTTCCTAGGGCGTGCGCGGCGGCGGGCTCGCGTCAACCACCCGCGCACTGGTCGCTATGTC
>Ga0209181_10003874_pt1 | contig 22716 bp, 15 predicted proteins | sample MAT05_FD_187208 | JGI IMG/M metagenome (GOLD analysis project Ga0209181, IMG submission 187208) | Freshwater microbial communities from Lake Fryxell liftoff mats and glacier meltwater in Antarctica - MAT-05 (SPAdes) (version 2) | ecosystem: Environmental > Aquatic > Freshwater > Ice > Liftoff...
TTGCGCAAGTGCTCACCCCGGCCAAATGGACAACGGAAGCGCCAACGCAAGTGAACGTTGGCGATGAAATTGACCTTGTTTTCAAAGCCACCATCGATAACAGTTGGTACATGTACTCTTCTGAGTTTGATTGCGAAGACGGCCCCATAAAAACGGATTTTATTTTCGTTCCTGATAACAGCTTTCAGTTAGTAGGCAAAGTCAAAGCCATCAACCCGCTGGACAAACACGATAAGATTTTTGAATGCGACTTAAAGATATTTAAAGGCACAGCAGAATTTCGTCAACGAATAAAAATTCTTTCGTCACCGCTCAAAATTTCTGGTGAATATGAATCACAGGTATGTACCGATCTAACCGGGCAATGCGTGCCAGTGAATGGAGATTTTGTTTTTGACAAGATAAGAGTCGAAAGTTCAAAGTCGAAAGTTGAAAGTTCAAGGTTAAAAGATCAAGTACACCAGGGAACGACCAACGACCAACGACCAACAACTAACAACGAATCTTCAGATTCCTCAAAACTCAAAACCAAGAACTTCGAACTTGGAACTTTTACAGGTCCCATTCTCGATCCTGACTTAGTGATGGACCAATCAAAAAGTAAATCACTATGGGGATTCATGTTGTTGGCTTTTCTAGCGGGCTTGGCTGCGCTTCTCACTCCTTGCGTTTTCCCGATGATCCCGATGACCGTAAGTTTTTTCACAGGCCAAGGAACAAAATGGCAAGCACTTATTTATGGTCTTTCCATCATTGTTATTTACTCGCTCATTGGCGCAGTACTCGCTCCGTTGATGGGCCCCGAAACAGCTAACCATCTCTCCACAGAATGGATTCCTAATTTGATTTTCTTTGCTGTGTTCATAGTATTCGGCCTTTCTTTCTTGGGATTATTTGAAATCACCTTGCCGGGATCAATCATTAACAAAGTGGATCAACAAGCCGAGAAGGGCGGATTGCTGGGAGTGTTTTTCATGGCGTTCACATTAGTGCTCGTTTCTTTTTCTTGTACGGGGCCGCTAGTCGGAAGCATTTTAGTTTCCTCCGCTGGCGGAGAGCGTATCAAACCAATTTTAGGAATGTTTGCCTTTGCATCTGCTTTCGCTATTCCGTTTACGTTGTTTGCTTTTTTCCCGGGATGGTTAAAGTCGTTGCCAAAATCTGGAGGCTGGTTAAATACGGTAAAAGTTGTTTTAGGCTTTGTAGAAATTGCGTTGGCATTTAAATTTTTAAGCATTGCCGATCAGGCTTTTCATTGGCACATATTAGATCGTGAAATCAATCTTGCTATTTGGATCGTGATTGTGGCGCTGATTGGTATTTACTTGATGAAAGGTTTTAGAATGCCTGGCGATACGGGTAAAGATGCCGAAGACAAAACGGTGGGCGTGCTTCGCGTTTCGTTAGCAATCGGGACGTTTACTTTTTTGATCTATCTAATCCCCGGGATGTGGGGCGCTCCACTGAAAGCACTGGCTGGTTACCTTCCTCCCATGTCTACACACGATTTTGATTTGGTCTCTGCCGGTAAGGACAAAAATCAAAATGAAATCTGTGATGCGCCCAAATATGACGAGTTTCTTCATTTGCCCCATGGCATCAATGGCTACTTCGATTACAAACAAGCAATAGCATGTGCACGTCAACAAAACAAACCGCTTTTTATAGATTTTACTGGTCACGGGTGCACCAATTGTAGAGAGATGGAAGCGCGTGTGTGGAGCGATCCACAGGTTCTACAGCGATTAAAAAATGATTATGTAGTGGTAGCACTTTATGTGGATGATAAAACTGAATTGCCCGAAAGTGAATGGTATACCTCATCGTACGACAAGAAAGTGAAAAAGACAATTGGTAAACAAAATGCTGATTTGCAGATTGCGAAACTCAACAATAACGCGCAACCCTTTTACGTCTTAGTTGGCGTTGATGAACGCGTACTGGTTTCGCCTAAACCTTATGACTTAAGCGCTGAAAATTTTGTAAAATTTTTGGATGAAGGCAAAAGCAAATTTAACCGCAACGCTTTGCTGGATTAGCTGTTTTTTTTAACTGCTCTTTTTCCTTTAATCTTGTAGTGACTTTAATCGAATTAGTTTGATTTCACCCTCAATTTCAAGGAAGACTATTTTTATTCTAGCAATTTGCTCGATTTTAGGGGCAATATTCTTTTTTGATTCGCCTATTCAACTCTTTGGGAGGGCTGATGACAATACCGGCAGTATTGATTCGATGTGCGTTGAACGAGAAATTCAGCCACTGGTCGTTTATGGAATGCAAGCGAATGGGTTACGAATCATTGAAGATGAAGTGAAAAGAAACCAACGCTTCTTCGATTTGTTTGATAGCGTTTATGTTGCTCCCCCCGTCTTTCAACAATTAAATTCATTGCCACGCCCTATTTTTGATTTTAGGAAAGTAGGCGCTAAAAAAAAATACACACTCCTTTACGAAAATGATTCTTTGAAGACAGCGCGCGCTCTCATCTATGAACCCAATAACATAGATTATGTCGTGTTCTATTTGAAAGACTCGCTGCAAGTAGAAATATGCCAACGTGAAGTTATTACGGTTGAAAAAACTCTTTCGGGCAGAATTGAATATTCGTTATCGGAGACGATCGAAGAAATGAATATCTCGCATGATCTTACCAATAAGTTTGTTGACATTTTTGGCTGGCAAGTAGACTTTCAGCGCTTGCAAAAAGGAGATCAATTCAAATTGATTTATGAAGAAAATTTGGTAGATGGAAAGCCGATAAGTGTTGGGAAGATTTTAGGTATTTATTTTGAACATTTTGAAAAAGGCTATTACGCCTTTCCATTTGATCAAGGGGAAGGAATGGATTATTTTGATGCGGAAGGCTATAGTTTGCGCAAGGCGCTGCTCAAGTATCCAATAGAATTCACACGGATTAGCTCGCGCTACAATTTGAATCGCTTTCATCCTGTAGCAAAAGTGTTTAGAGCCCATCTTGGAACTGACTTTGCGGCACCTACAGGCACACCCATCCGAAGTGTGGGAGAGGGAACAGTAGAAGAGGCGAAGTACACTAGCAGCAATGGCAACTATGTGAAGATACGGCACAATGCAACTTACACCACGGGCTACTTACATATGTCTAAAATCGCATCGGGTATTTCAGCAGGTACGCGCGTAAAGCAAGGCCAGACAATAGGATTTGTCGGTAGTACTGGTCTCGCAACCGGTCCCCATTTGTGTTATCGCTTTTGGCGCAATGGTGCGCAGATTGATGCGCTTCGAATTGAATTGCCACCCTCGCAACCGATCAAAGATGACCAGTGTGAATTATTTCAAAAAGCAAGAAAAACTTTTAGCAATCGATTGAACTCAATTCCGTTTCCGGAAGCGAAAAGAGAGATAATTGTAGCGGGTAACTGATTCGCAGATAAAAGATTACTTCTCTATCTTTGACTGTAAAAAATTTAGTGGCGTGAGTAAAGCATGGCTTGGCATTGGTGTCTTTTTGATCTCAACTACTTTCGCCTACTCTCAAAAAGTTGCTGTAGTACTCAGTGGAGGTGGTGCAAAAGGACTAGCGCATATTGGGGTACTAAAAGCGCTTGAAGAAAATGAAATTCCTGTTGATTATCTGATTGGCACCTCAATGGGCGGTATCGTTGGCGGCTGCTATGCAGCAGGCATGAGCCCAGCGCAAATAGAGCAAATAGTACTATCCAAAGAATTTCTCGACTGGGTAAATGGGAGGCCAGAGCGCGGGCGCGATTACTACTATTTTAAGAAGGATAACGATGCTTCCTTTCTAAAGCTGAATTTGTCGCTCGATTCCACATTAAGTTTTTTAATCAACACCAGTATTGCCAGCGACCTTTCTTTGAATTTTGCCTTGGCAGAAAAGCTAGCCCAGCCTTCTGCTATCGCAAAAAATAATTTTGATAGTTTGATGATTCCGTTTCGCGCAATGGCCGCAGATATCTTTACGCAGTCGGAGATTGTTTTGCGCAAAGGAATCTTGAGCGATGCATTGCGCACTACCCAGACCGCTCCCTTTTTTTACAATCCTATACGCATAGAGGGTAAGTATCTTTTTGACGGAGGAGTCTACAATAATTTTCCAGTTGACGTTGCTGAAAAAGAATTTAATCCAGACGTGATCATTGGTTCAAATGTTTCTTCCAAGGTGTTCAGTAGTTACCCTTACGGAGAGGACGAAAAATTAATTTCAAGATCGCTTTTGTACATGTTGTTGGATAAATCCAACCCCAGCGATGTGCCTGCAAATGGAATCTATATCCAATCAAACTTACAAAATTATTCAGTGTTTGAGTTTGGCAGAGCAAAGGCAATTATTGATAGTGGATATCAGCAAACCCTTCGGCAAATGGCCGAGATAAAATCCAAAGTAATGCATCGAAAAACAGGTGAAGAGATGGCTGCAACGCGCAACCGATTTAATAGCAAAGCATCGCCAATTGTTGTGGACAACATCAAATTTGATGGTTTTAGAAAAAGCCAACAGCTATACCTCAACAGGTTTTTTAAAAGTGGAAAACGCCCACTTTATGAGGAAGATGTTAAAGCGGGGTATTACAAATTAGTTTCAGAGCCTTTTTTTAATACTGTTTTTCCAAGCTTTGAGTACACTACTAATTCTCATTTTGATTTTAAATTGACAAAGAGGCCTCAAAATAATTTTCAAGTAAATTTTGGCGGGATCATCGCCACTAGAAATATCAACAGCATATTTTTAGGGGTCAATTATTACCATTTCAATAGGGCGCTTACTCACTTTTCGGCAGAATTCATGGCAGGTAATTTTTACAAATCAGCTTTACTGAAAACGCGGTTTGATTTTCCGTTTCTGGGTCAATTCTACGTAGAGCCAGAAGCCGTTTTCAACAGTTGGAGTTTCCTGCAGGGCGATGACATCATCCAAAGAAAATTCAATCCAACTGTCTTAGACCGAGTTGACAGACGGTATGGAGTAAATGTTGGCTTCCCGATTGGAGACCAATACAAGTTGGTGCTGCACGGAGCATACCTCAGCAACAACGATAATTTTATCGATGGCGATGTATTGATCTCTACCGACACCTTGGATGCGCTTAAAATAAAGGGCTATCGGGCTGGCATAAGGCTGTCGTCCAATTCATTGAATCGAAAACAATATGCGTCACAGGGAAGAGCCTATTCGTTTTCGATTAACGTGTTTGACCTAGATGAAGAATTGACTCCCGGCAGTACCTCACTGATTCAAAATTTAACCCGTAGTGAGCGAACGTGGGTACAAGGGAAAATTACACTTGAGCAGTATTTCAAAACTGGTATCTATAGCTCAGGTTACTACCTCGAGGGCGTATTTTCTAATCAACCGACTTTTTCAAATTACTTCAGCACTATTATTTATGCTCCGGCATTTAATCCCATGCAAGATAGTCGAACCCTGCTTCTTCAAAATTTCAGGGCTTTTAATTACGTAGCAGGAGGGTGGAGAAATGTCTTTTCAATTCGTAAAAACTTGGATCTTCGATTGGAAGCATATGCTTTCAAGCCTTTTGTTGGAATTTCAAATGGCATCGATCAACAGGCAAGGCTAAATCAAGACATTACAAAAATCTATTTTGCCGCAACAGCCGGGTTGGTAGCCCATAGCACAGTTGGCCCTATAAGTTTAAGCTTGAATTACTATGACGACAAAAATAGGCCGCTTGGTCTATTGCTTCATGTAGGTTTTCTGCTGTTTAACAAAGGTTCCATGGAGTAGCCGAAGTATTACCTAATTCTTTTTTCCCTCATTTTTCTTGAATTTTCAATTTTTAGCTAAGTTTAACCTTTTATACGCTGTGCCTAAGTTTACTAAATGCCCTATGAAGAAAAATGTACTATTTCTATCGTTATTTTTAACTTTTGGCATTACAGCCTCATGCCAGACAGTGCAATGGGCCTCCAAGGTAATAGACTTTTCGAGCGAACTAACTCCTGTGCAGTATGCCGCACAGCAGATTTTGGGTAAGCCAAATGTGCTGCCCGCAACAGGCCAGAACCCCAATGCGTGGACGCCTGATCGGCCAAAGCGAAAGGAATTTATAAAACTGGGTTTTGAGCGCCCTATGGAGATTCAGCAAATTGCGGTAGCCGAATCAAATAACCCCAGCGGCTTGTGGAAGGTTTTTTTGTACGATGAAGCTGGAAAAGAATACCTCGTGCAGACGCTGAACCCTCAAACCATCCCTCTCAAGGGGAGAATGAAGAACATTGTTATTGAAAAGACCGCATACAAAGTAAGCGCCCTGCGCCTTGATTTTGATGGAGCCGCGCTGGCGGATTATTTTTCGATTGATGCTGTAGCCATCGCTGACTCTAAGCTGCCAATTACCGCCATCGTCAATATTGCCGAGCTAATGGCGAAAGGGATCATATCTGAACGACTTGATACTAATGTCAACAGTGAATACAATGATCTAAATGGAATCTTATCGCCCGATGGCAGAACCCTATATTTCAGCAGAAGAAACCATCCGGGTAACGTGGGTGGCATCAACGATAAAGAGGATATCTGGTATTCTACATTAGATGCCAATGGCAAATGGACTTTAGCGCAAAATATGGGTCCTAAATTCAACAATGAATACCCCAATTTCATTAATGCAATCACAACCGTAACACCCGATGGCAAAGCCGCCATCATGGTGTTGGGCAACCAATACCTCGACAACGGCAAAAAAATGTTGGCAGGTATGTCGATAAGCAATAATGTAAATGGCGAGTGGACGGCACCCAAGCCTGTCAAAATCGAGAATGATTATAACTACAACGAAAAATCACACTACTTTTTGAGTAATACTCGCAAAGCATTGTTGATGTCAATCGAACGAGAAGATAGCAACGGAGACAGGGATTTGTATGTGAGTTTTCCCAAAAATGACTCCGTTTGGACTGAGCCACTTAACTTGGGCAAAACAATCAATACAGCATCTGAAGAAGCATCACCTTTTTTGGCTGCGGATGATAAAACCCTTTATTTTTCGTCAAAAGGATTTAGCGGCTATGGCGGCTCGGACATCTATCGCAGCGTTAGGCTCGATGATACTTGGATAAAATGGAGCGAGCCAGAAAATCTAGGGTCGGAGGTAAATTCTAAATTCGATGATCTGTTTTTTAATATTCCTTCTACAAGTGAGTATGCCTATTTTTCAAAGGGAGTTGCCGAAAATGATGTCGACATCTTTAGGTTAAAATTGCCAGTGTTTATGTTACCCGACCCAGTGGTGGTGGTCAAGGGTAAATTGATTGACGCTAAGACAGGAAAGCCAATTGGCGCAAAAATCATTTATGAAAGCCTGCCCGATGGCAAAGAAGTGGGGGTAGCGGAATCTAATCCTGTTACAGGAGAATATGAGATCCAACTTCCGGTAGGTAAAATGTATGGAGTACGAGCAGAAGCAAAAGATCACCTTTCATCCAATCAAAACCTTGATTTAAGAAAAATTGCTTACGGGCCTGTTGGTCAGGATATCAAATTGTCTCCGGTAGACGGAGCAATCACTGAAGGCAAGCCTGTGGAAATGCAGCCAATTGAAGTCACTCCTATTGCCGAAAATGCAAAAATTCCATTAAATAATATTTTCTTCTCTTTCAATTCTTCTCAACTGTCGGTAGAATCGTTTCCTGAGTTAAACCGGATTGTTGGGTTGATGAACGAAAGACAAGCTATGCAGGTAGAAATAGCTGGACATACCGATAACATCGGACCTGATGATTACAACATGAAATTGTCTGAGCGAAGAGCAAAATCAGTTACAAACTACCTCATCCAAAAAGGCGCTGCTAAGGAGCGGATAACAACCACATTCTTCGGAGAAACGAAGCCGATTGACAACACCAACACAAAGGCGGGGAACAGTAAAAATCGTAGGGTAGAATTTAAGATCATTAAGCTCTAGTAGTATGATTAAATTCATTTTGGCAATTTGTTTTTCAGCGTGGGCGATCGCGGGTCACACCCAAGAAGTAGATACGCTGATTTATGCTCAAGGAAAAATTATTAATGCGACCACCAAAGAACCGGTGATGGCGAAAATTTCTTACCAGAGCGAACCCTACGGAAATGTTGTAGGCTTTCTCAACGGATCATCTTTTCTTTTTCCACTCTTTGAAGGGGAAAAGTACTCTTTGAAAATAGAAGCGCCAGGCTATGCTCCTTCCAAGTATTTATTGGATCCTACAGAAGCGAAAGATAGACGAGTTGTTAAGGATATTGAATTGGCGCTGCCAGGTAGTGTGGCAGAAAATGCTGAGACCACGCACCGGATTGGAAACACGATGCTTTTGGACAACCTGATTTTTACTGTGGGTACGGCAAGTATCTCACCTCAGTCTCATCAGGAGTTGGATGAAGTAGTAAAGATGTTGAAAGACAATCCGCAAATGATTATTCAATTGGAAGGTCACACCGATATAAAAGGCGATCCTAAATTGAACATGGAGCTTTCGCAAAAAAGAGTGGATGCGGTAAAATCCTACTTGATCTTAAAAGGATCTGACAAAACAAGGGTTAAGACGAAAGCATTTGGTGGCACTTCTCCAATTAGCCGCGAAAACACGGAAGCCTCCCATAACATGAATAGGCGAGTGGAATTGCGAATATTGGCGAACTAACGAATAGCCAAAATCTGAAATTCGGTGGCTAGCTGTCCAAGCTGAATTAGCAAGCTCTGTTTTACTTTTTCATCCAGGTTACTAAAGGCAATGGAGTTTGCCAATATTTCTGAAAGCTCTTCCACGCGAGGATTGTCGTAGTTGTACTTTGCTTTTTCCAAACGATCAACACAAGCGATCCATTCGTGGTTGTTGAAAGCAACTACGGCCTGATTGAAGTAAAGCAGACCCGTTAGCTGATTTGACTTAACTTCCCTGAACAGATTTACTTGGTAACGATAGTAGGTTCTATTCTGAGACGAGGTGCTTGTCAATTGATTTTTCCGGTACGCATCTAGACTTTTTGCTACCTCTTGTGGATGCGTCTTAAAGCCGAAAAGACGATCGGTCGTTTCCAAAAGCACGTTACCTTCTCTTGTTTCGATCAGCAGAAAGATATGGTAGTTGGTTTCAATAATTTTGTAGTCAAATTGAAGGGATTCTAGTACTAAGCTAAAGAAAGCGGTTCCTGTAAGACAATCGTAATGTCCGGTTTCAAATAGCTCATTAAACCGTGAATAGGATTTGTATGACTTAAGAAATTTTTTATGTGCTTCGTTTACCATCGACTTCAAGAATTTGACATCGCTTTTTGCAGCACACATTTTTTCTTGTTGAGCCGCAAGAAAATTACCCACCGTTACGTGAGCCAGTTCCAGATTTCCTTCCGGAGTTGTCTCAATAAATTTTGGCAGTAGATTTCCTTGCGAGAAGCCCATTATTGGGGCAAAAACGAGGAAAAGTAAAAGATGCCTGGCCATGTTATGTCAATGTTACCGAATTGTTAATATAAAAGTAACAATTCGGTAACATTAGACAAGCGCTCCCCAAAAAAAGTTGTGTGCCCCATCACTAAATTTTGAATAACTTGTGGAAAACGCCTTAAAAATGACAAAAGAGTTCCCTTCGGTTGAAAAGGAAGAAATCATCACATTCTTCCGCAAGCAACAGCAGCAAAGCCTTGCCCAGCGGCTGCAGCCAATAAAAGAACGGAAAAAAATGCTGCGCCAATTCTCTGACTTTATTTTGGCAAATCGAGAAAAGATTGGTCAGGCCATCCATCGCGATTTTGGAAAGCCTTTGCTTGAAGTTGATCTGTCAGAAATATACCCAGTGCTCAGTGAAATTCGCAAGGCAATTGAAAATTTGGATCAATGGACCGCTCCGCAAAAGGTGGATGCGCCATTAACCTATTTGGGGACTCGATCAAAAATTGTTTTTGAGCCCAAAGGCGTTTGCTTGATTATAGCGCCATGGAACTATCCATTCAGCTTGTGTTTGGGGCCGCTTATTTCGTGCTTGGCAGCGGGTAACACCGCCATTATCAAACCTTCTGAAATGACACCAAACACATCTGCGCTTATTGAGGAACTAATGGCGGAGTTTTTTAAAGAAGAAGTGGTAAAAGTTATTCAGGGAGGTGTAGGGGTGTCTTCTGATCTTTTAAAACTACCTTTTGATCACATCTTTTTTACCGGCAGCCCAACGGTGGGAAAAATTGTGATGAAAGCTGCTGCCGAACATTTAACCTCGGTCACGTTAGAGCTAGGCGGCAAATCTCCGACCGTCATTGATTCTTCTGCCATCATTGGCGATGCTGCCAAGCGAATTGCCTTTGGTAAGTTTTTAAACAACGGACAAACTTGTATTGCGCCAGATTACATTCTGGTGAATGAAAAGGTAAAGGAAAAATTTATCACTGCGCTGAAAGAAGAAGTGCTAAAGTTATTTGGCGAAAACGGAAAGATTGACGAAAACAGTTCAAGTTACGCGCGGGTTGTTAACGAAAACCATTTCATCAGGCTGAATGAACTTATCTCTGATGCGGTTTCTGAAGGCGCAAAAATTGAAATGGGCGGGGCGGTAAATGCGCAGTCCAATTTTATCCATCCGATGATTTTGTCCAATGTTTCTACTAACTCCAGAATCATGGAAGAGGAGATTTTTGGCCCGATTCTCCCGGTTATTAGCTATTCGAACGAAGAAGAAGTAATTGAGCTGATCAATGGCAAACCAAAACCATTGGCGCTATATGTATTCAGTCATAGCAACGCCTTCAAGAATAAACTTGTTTCGGCAACCTCTGCGGGCTCTGTTTGTATCAATGAATGTGTGATCCAGTTTGCCCATGCCAACTTGCCCTTCGGAGGGGTGAACAACAGTGGAATAGGCAAGTCGCACGGGTATTATGGTTTTCTAGAATTCTCAAATCAAAAACCCATTCTGAAACAGATGAGCCGTTTTTCGTCCATCAGTTTTCTTTATCCGCCCTTCAATTCTAAACTGAAAAAGATCATTGTTACCCTGATGTTAAAATACTTTTGATTCCCTTTCGTTGTCATAGAGGAATTTAACTTCCTTGCCTTTCTGATTTGTTAATTTTGAATCTCAAATGATTTACCTATGAAAATTGTAAAAAGAATGTTGGTCGGTGTTGGTATTTTTCTGGTGGTGCTCATTGCTTCGGCCATCATTTTGCCGATCGTTTTTAAAGATGATATCAAAGCTGCCATTGACAAGGAGATCGCCAAAAGCGTGAATGCGGATGTTGTTTTTGATGTCAATAATTTTAGCCTTTCTGTATTCAGTAACTTTCCAAACATGACTGTGGAGGTGAAGGAATTAGGAGTGTTCAACCGCGCGCCATTTGAAGGTATTCATTTGTTTGTAGTTGATGAATTTCAAGTAGAGATAAATTTGAAAGATATTATTTTTGGAAACCAACTGCGCATTAAGGGAGTCACGTTGATTCATCCCCGAATAAATGTGAAAGTGTTGAAAGACGGTCGAGCCAATTATGACATTGCTATTCCATCCACGGACACGGTGAAACAACAAACTCAAGAGCCTAGCCAGTTTTCTTTTGGGATTGATCATTGGGAAGTGGTAAATGGTGAGTTGGTTTATGACGATGAATCGCTTGTCTACTTTATGTCTATAAAAGACCTTGATCATAGTGGTAGTGGAGATTTTAATGAACTGGAATTTGAACTAAAGACAAAGACCACGGCAGACTCTCTTACTGTGGCCTACGGAGGAACCGAATTTTTAAGTAACAAGCACGCGGTTGTGGATGCCATTATTGGTGTGAGTGAAGCTTATAGCAAGTACACCTTTAAAGAGAACAAATCCACCCTCAATGACTTTGTATTAAGTGCAAATGGTTGGGTAAAACTAAATGAGAATGCCTACGATATGGACATTTTATTTTCAAGCCCTGAAAACACATTCAAGAGTTTATTGTCGTTGGTTCCAGGAGTTTACACAAAGGATTTTGCAAAAATCGAAACCAAAGGAGATCTCATTTTTAATGGTTTTGTAAAAGGCACCTACAACGAAACCCAAATGCCTGCTTTCAATGTTGGTTTGATTGTTAAAGATGCAATGTTTAAATACCCTGATCTTCCTACCCCAGTCAATAACATCAACATGGATTTGGTCATCGACAATAAGACCGGAGTGATTGCTAATACTGTTGTTGATTTAAAAAAACTACACCTTGATCTAGGCGCTAACCCTGTGGATGCGCGCATGCTGATTGAGAACTTAAAAGATTATCGCATGAATGCAGAGGTAAAAGCAAAATTGAATTTGGCGGAGTTGATGAAGATAGTGCCAATGCAAGGACTTGAAATGAAAGGAACCTTTGAAGTAAATGCAAAGGCGAACGGAGTTTATGATAGTATTAGGAAAGTTATTCCAGCAGTTGATGTAACCATGTCGCTAACGGGTGGCTATGTTAAGGCCTCTCAGTTCCCCTTGCCGCTAGAAGATTTGCGCTTTACATCGACTGTTAAAAACACTACGGGTAAAATGGCCGAAACCATCATTCGCATAAATGATTTTAATATGCTGATGGAAGGTGAAAAATTTACTGCCGATGTTATGTTGCAAAATTTAGATGATTACACGTGGGATATTAAAGCCAAGGGCGGAATTGACATTGAAAAAATGACCAAAATCTTTCCTTTGGAGGGGATGACCCTAGCCGGTAAGGTAAAAGCCGATATTGAAACCAAGGGAACGTTCTCCGATGTGACTGCAAAGCGCTACGACAAATTGCCAACGAGTGGCTCGGCTTCATTAAAGGACTTTAAGTTTAGTTCCAAAACGCTGCCGTATGCTGTTGGCATCTCCCAGGCTGAAGCTTCTTTTAATCCACAAAAAATTGAATTGAAAAATACGAGTGGTACCATTGGCAAAAGTGATTTTAGTGTGGATGGATCGGTGAGTAATTACATTGGTTTTGTTTTTGGGAAGGAGACAATCAAAGGAAATGTAAATTTCAATTCGAATTTATTTGACTTAAACGAGTTCATGACTGAATCAAAAGAACCTGTAAAGAAAGACACAGCCTCTTTTGGTGTGATCCCCATTCCTCAAAACATTGATTTTGTATTACACTCTGATATCAAAACAGTAAAGATGATGGAGTATACCATGACCAACGCAAATGGCGATGTGGTGTTAAAAGATGGTATCGCCAATTTAAGTGGTGTTAAGTTCAATATGCTCGGAGGAGCGTTTGGGGTTAGTGGATCTTACAACACCAGAGATATAAAGCATCCGAAATATGACCTCGCTTTAAAAATTGAAAATCTTTCTATCCAACAAGCCGCCAACTCTTTTTCAGTTATCAAGACGTATGCGCCCATTGCTGGGCTTGTGAGTGGTAAGTTCGGAACGGATTTCAAAATCAACGGAGAGTTGGGTCAAGATATGATGCCAAAAATGAACACGGTGGCGGGTGCTGGGTTGATTAAAATTGCAGCGGCAACTTTGACCAAATCAAATCTAGTATCAAGCATCACTTCTTTAACAAAGCTCAACAACACCGACAACGTGACCTTGCAAGATGTACTCATGTCTGCATCAATTAAAGATGGCAGAATGAGTGTGCAACCCTTCAATGTAAAGTTTGGAAATTATGTGACAACGATCAGCGGCAGCAGCGGATTGGATAAATCTATTGATTACAGTCTCAGAATGATGGTGCCCGTAGGTCAATTGGGGTCACAATTTCAAGGATTCCTTAACCAACAAACGGGGTCACAAAATTCGACCTCTGAAATTCCGGTCACAATCGGATTGACGGGATTATTCAGTTCACCAAAAATCACTTTGCTAATGAAAGAACAAAAGGAGCAAGTGAAAGAGGCCGTGACGAACGCAGCAAAAGAAAAGGGAAAGGAAGTGCTGCAAGACGTAATCAAAGGTTCTCCCGCCAAGGACATTTTAGGTGATATTTTAGGCGGAGGTGCCAAGAAAGACTCTACAAAAATCGATACCACAAAGGCAGCCCCGTTGAAAGAAGCACTGCAAAACAAACTGAATAACTTCTTTAAAAAGAAAAAGAACTAAGCTAGCCTAGTCTACAAACGTGCAGGGTACAAAGTAGTGAGAAGGCCATAGTTGATAGGATATGCTGCTGTCTTGCCTCTGTATGGATTGTTGACCTCGGGCTATCGATTAAATCGTAAATCCTCCATCAGCCGTAAACACGCTTCCCGTGCAATAAGCAGAAGAATCTGAAGCGAGGTAAAGTGCCAGTGCGGCAATCTCTTCAGGAGTGCCCACACGTTTGATTGGCAACACTTTCATCATCATGGCCATTACTTTGTCGTTGCTCCAAAGCGCTTCGCTAAATTTTGTTTTGATCAGCCCCGGGCAAATTACGTTCGCACGAATGTTGTCATCGCCCCATTCTTTAGCGAAAACTTTTGTCAGTGAAATTAACGCAGCTTTACTCATGCTATAAATACCAAGCCCATGTTCCGGCCGCAAGCCACCGATTGAGCTAATATTGATTACACTTCCAGATTTCTTTGCTTTCAGTATAGGATAAACTTTCTTGGCCAGTTCAAAAGGCCCTTTGACATTCACCGCCATAATTTTATCAAAAGCTTCTAAACTTGTGTCCACTACAGGGCCGAATACTGGATTCACGGCTGCATTGTTTACCAAAATATCAATGGTGCCATATTTGGCAATTGTTGCTTCTGCCAATCGACCCACATCGGCCATATCACCCATGTGGCAAGCAATGGCTGTGGCTTCAAAACCTTTTGCCTTAATTTCGCCAGCCACTGCGTCTACCGCATCTTGCTTTCGACTGCTGACTACCACTTTTGCGCCCGCGGCAGCATAGAACTCCGCAATAGCCTGACCAATACCTTTTGAGGCGCCTGTGATCAAGGCCACCTTGCCTTCCAATGAAAATGGATTTTGCATAAAAACTTTATTTAGCGAGTCAAGATATGGATTTTTGGGAATTAAAGTTTCAGATCAATAGAACAAACAGAAGGAGCGTTCACCTTTGCACCCTTAGCGCCTCTTCGGTAATGTATAGATAGCTTAAGTTATTGGCATTTGCTGTTATCCCCCTATCTTGCTTGTTGTGAAAACTGTTGAGTTAAACCGTGTAAGTCATTCGTACAATGGGCAGACAGTGCTCAACAATGTATCCGTTTCCTTTGAAGAGAAAAAAGCCACCGCCATCATTGGAAAGAGCGGAAGCGGAAAGTCAACTTTATTAAAAACACTAAACGGCTTAGTCCTTCCGACTTCTGGCCAAGTAACTATTTTTGGAGAAGCCTTTGACTACGAACAAGTCAACGCAATTCGGTTACGGATGGGCTACATGGTGCAAGGCACCGGGTTGTTCCCTCATCTGACAATTGCCGAAAATATTTCAATTGCCGGAAGAATTACATCTACAAAAATCAATTCCCGAGATAGAATAAATGAGTTAATGGCATTAGTTAGCCTGCCGGAATCATTTAAGAAGAAGTATTCGTACGAATTATCCGGAGGCGAGCAGCAGCGCGTGGGCATTTGTCGCGCCCTATTTTTAAACCCACCGATTTTATTGATGGACGAATCACTGGGTGCATTAGACCCCATCACCCGACAAGAAATTCAGCTCGAGATTTTAAAGTTGCAACAAGTAGAGCCGCGAACCATTTTGCTAGTGACGCACGACATGCGCGAAGCCAAAAAACTTGCCGACTACATCGTAGTTTTGGACAAGGGGGAAGTCCAACAATTCGATACTACCGAAAAAGTGTTGAGTCAACCTGCCACCCAAGCAGTAAAAGACTTGATTGATGCATCACTCTCATGAGAAAGCTGTTAACCGCTATACTAATTTTCTCTTCGGTCACAAGTTTCGCGCAAAACATCCGCGTGGGCTCGAAGCATTTTAATGAAGGCTACATCCTTAGCGAGATTATTTCTCAACTTTTTGAAAGCGAAGGCTATACCGTTCAACGAAAGTATAATTTAGGCGGCACCTTGGTTTGCTTCGAAGCATTGCGAAACAATGCCATTGATGTATATCCCGAGTACAGCGGCACCATCTCTGCCGAAATCCTAAAACAAACTCAACTCCGTTACCCTGAAATTAATTCAGCTTTACAAACCCAATTTAATCTCGAGATTGCTGCGCCTTACGGGTTCAACAATTCGTATACACTCGTCTGCCGAAAGGAATTAAGTGAGCAATTAACCCTCACCACTATTTCTGATCTCATCAAAAACCCTTCCTTGCGATTCGGATTGAGTTACGAGTTTCTCAAACGGCAAGATGGATGGGACAATCTCAAAGCAAACTATTCACTGCCGCAACAGGCTGTCGGGCTTGAGCATGGCCTTGCCTACCAAGCACTCGCACAACAGAAGATAGACGTTACAGATGCCTACTCCACCGATGGCGAAATTCCCAAATACAACCTCACCGTTCTGCGAGACGATAGAAACTTCTTTCCAGCCTACGAAGCAACTTCGCTCTATTCAAAAAGTGTAGACGACCGCATAAAAAAAGTCTTAACAAAACTCGATGGCAAAATCTCTGAAGCCAACATGCAAGCCATGAACGCAGCGGTACTCTACCAAAAGAAAACATTTGCCGAAGTGGCCACGCAATTTCTATCGACTCAACTCTCTATTGCACCCAGCAAAATCAAAACCACTTCCGTCACCGCAGACGTGCTTAGCAAAACAGCCACGCATCTGCTTCTCACGTTCTCTGCATTGTTCATTGCCATTCTGGTTGCCGTGCCGTTGGGCGTTTGGTTACATTGGCGTCCGCGCGGTTCTGCTTCCGTCTTATACATCACCGGCTTATTGCAAACCATTCCGTCCATTGCCCTGCTCGCCATACTCATCCCCGTCTTTGGCATCGGCACCTTTCCCGCTATAGTTGCTTTGTTTATTTATGCGCTACTCCCCATTTTACGAAACACACTGACCGGCTTGCAATCGGTCGATCCACTTTTAAAAACCGTGGCCGATGGCATTGGTATGAACCGTTTTCAAAAACTGAAGCTCGTAGAGTTTCCGTTGGCTATGCCCACTCTCCTCGCGGGCATCCGTACGGCAGCGGTGATCAACGTGGGCACTGCCACACTTGCCGCATTTATTGGTGCAGGTGGCCTGGGCGAATTTATTGTTACCGGCCTGGCTCTCAACAGCACCGAATTGATTTTGCGCGGAGCCATCCCCGCAGCCATGCTCGCCCTCACGCTCGAGTTTGGTTTTTCCTTTTTAGAAAAATGGTGGGTGCCGAAACACCTTCAATCAAAATAGATTTTTGGGCGGCTGCCGGGCCTGCCTACCGGACAGGCAGGCTTTCGCTACTCGCCACCTCACGCACTCCCGATAGCTATCGGTACCATTTCGGGCTCAAACATGCGCTCAATCCCTGCCGCGGTAATAACTTTTATTTATAGATACCGATCGGTACCTTTGCACCATGCGCAATCCTATCGAAACAAAGGGAGCTATCCTGCACCATGCGGGCAACCTGTTTAACCTTCAGGGTTATAAGGCTACTTCGATCAGTCATATTACAGAAGCAACCGGCCTTACCAAAGGCGCGATATACCGACATTTTAAGAATAAAGAAAAGTTGGAAGAGCAATCTTTGGTCTACTTAACAGGAGTGATGTTTGAAAAACTGAAAACAGAGATAAAACAGCAAAATAATGCCATTGATAAACTGAAAGCCATTATTCATTTTTTTGAATCGTACATAACAAAACCACCGATCAAAGGCGGTTGCCCGCTCATGAATGCCGCTATTGAAGCAGACGATCAAAGTCCACACTTACGAAAAAAGGCGTACACCATTTTAGAAGTATTGAAAGAATCAATCGTAACAATTTTAAGTAACGGACAGAAATTTTCGCAAATCAAAAAGAATATCGAGAAGGAATATTATGCCACCATTATGATTGCCAGCTTGGAGGGCGCCATTATGATGAGCAAACTTTCCAGAACCAATCACGACATCCGAATGGTGATTTTACATTTAGAAAAAATGATTGAAGAAATAAAAGTTTAATTTTTCCGAATAAAAATCCATGAATAAAATACTCGTTCGATCAATCGGCCTATACATCAATACGTTGGCAGTGCTTGCTCCTAAATTGGCAGCTCGGAAGGGATTTGAGCTATTCTGCTGGCCGCGAAGAATCAAAATGAAACCACATCAGCTTGAATTCTTGAATCAATCGGACGAGAAATTTTCCATTGACTATGCCGGTAAAAAGGTACAAGCCTACCGCTGGGGTAGAGGCGAAAAGAAAATTCTCTTGCTACACGGTTGGCAAAGTCATAGTTATTGGTGGAGGTATGTGATCAATCGGTTATCAAAGGAAGAGTTTACTATTTATTCGTTAGATGCCCCTGGCCATGGATTATCGGAAGGAGATTTTTTAAACTTGCCACACTATAGCGGGTTAATTGAGCAATTTATTACTGAGCATAAATCATTGCACGCTATCCTCACACACTCTTTTGGCGGGTTTGCTTCGGTTTATACGCTTCATCGCTTGCCTCACCTCTTGGTGAACAAGTTGGTAGTAATGGCAGCACCGGGCGAAGTGGAATTCTTTTTCAACTACTATCAAAACATGTTGGGCTTATCAAAGAAAACAATAAAACTAATTACTGATTACTTTATTAAAACCATTGGTCATCCCCCTTCTTACTTCAAGATGGTAGATTTTAGTAAATCATTACAGCTTCAGGGCTTAATCATTCATGACACAGAGGACAAAGAAGCCCCTTTTCAAACAGCGGTGAATATGAATGCGATCTGGGAAAATTCAAAGCTTATTAGCACAACAGGCTTAGGACACAACCTCAAATCTAAAGAGCTGGTAGAAGAAGTGGCAAAGTTTATTTAAATTTTTTCTATCGCACGAAATCTCCGCTTGTATTTCTTGATTGTTATTGCAATCAATGCCCCTCCAATGGCGCTTGGCAAGACCCACAACACCCAGCCATGTTCAGGTAACTGTATATTTACAACCACAAAGGCGGTAGTTGCTGAAATATAGCTTCCTCCCATGCTGCTAATGTGCGTAAACCACCAGTGCATTTTTTCTTTAGGGGGTGTAATGAAATTCTTTACATCTACAAACAGAAAAGAGAACCCAACCGCGCTAAAGACAACCGCAGGTACACCCATTCCGCTCCCTTTTAGAAATAGCCAAATTCCATAGCCAAACAATGCCAAAATAAAAATCGCAGATACAGAAACGATCAGCCAATCCAGCGCAACAGGTTTCTGCCCTCGGTCTAATTTTTTCAACGAGAGGATACGATAACCGCGTACCGTTAAATAATAGCTAAAAAACCCAACCATCAACAAAAAATCATTTCGATGACCAATGGCCACCACCACCGCGCCAATAAACACCGCTGTCATTCCCACAAAATAAATTTTGCCGGCAAGGCGATGGACTTTACTGCCCTTGGTAGTAAGCATTGCTGCCAAACCACTAATCAGTGCCGTAGTGCCGCCCGCAATGTGCAGCACCAACATAATCGAAAGAAATTTTTCAGTACTCATGATGCAATAATATTCAAAGCGATGCTCTCCCGCCTAAAAAAGTTGAACGTATTGTAATTTGGACAAGATGGGATGTAGAAAGGGACCGGCCAAAAGCAAAAAAAGTCTTTACCCCACTAGCATAAGGCAGAAGACTTTAATAATGCGTTGGAACTATCGATGCTTTTGCATTCCGCGCGAGTAGCCGAGAATATTCAGCACTACATCGGCAGAGGGTTGTAAATGGGCTGCATCCAAAGATTTTTTACTAGAGTGCAGTTCTTTCCACTGAGTTTGCAACAAACTATCACACAATAGTGCTTTGTTAATCTCTCTGGTCTCCTCTTCCGAGGTCTCGTGGTACAAATACCTGATCAGATCGTTCTGGGTAAAAGTTTTTATCATAGGCTATATTATTTTTAATCATCTTCTTTCTTAAGTTGATCAACGCATAGCGCATTCTCCCCAGTGCCGTGTTTATACTCACCCCCGTGCGTTCTGCAATCTGCTGAAAGCTCATTTGCAAATAGTGCCTCATAATCAGCACCTGCTTTTGCTCTGCAGGTAATTCTTTTATCAAATCGCGCATGCGTGACCGTGTGTCCCGCAACAACTGCTTGTCTTCGTACGATTCTTCTGCAAATTGCATAGAATCAAATACGCTACTTCCGTCCTCCAACGTTACCTCCGGGTGGCGTTTACTCTTACGGAAATGGTCGATAGCTAGGTTGTGTGCTATTCTGCAAATCCAAGGAAGGAACTTACCTTCTTCATTATATCGACCTCCTTTAATGGTGTTGATCGCCTTTATAAAGGTGTCCTGAAGCAAATCCTGAGCTTCATAGCGATCTTTCACTATTAAATAAATGGCCGTATAAATACGGGATTTGTGTCTGTGAAGTAGCATTTCGAACGCCTCTTCGTTACCGGTTTGATAGAGCGAAACCAAGTGGCTGTCGCTAGATCTGCTGTCAATCATCGTCTTGCGTTTAAGTAACGTAAAGATGTCGTTCGATAGTGTGTGGGTTAGTTTAAATTTTATTAGAATTGAAAAATAGTACTATTTTTCGAAAACGCAAAAAAAAGTAACGAAATTCTTGCCTGTTGTATAATTTCTTTCGCTAATTGAACCGTTTTTCAAACACCTCAACAATTTATGGCCGTTACAAAGAAAAGAGTAATCAAAAGTCTTGAAAACCTGTCGGAAGATCTGCGCGACCTAATGCGCGAACAATATCCCAACGGCTATGAAGCAAGCATCTCCCGAATCATGAATGCTAAAAAGGAGCCAATTTTTGTTTTTCCGCTGGAGACAGAAGATGCGGTGTTTTTAGTTAAAGTGCCAGCCACAAAAAACAGTGATGGCGGCTATGACGTAGAATCGGGCAAAAAGCAGGAGTTTGAAGGGGATGATGATGACCTTAAGCCTGTTGCTGGCGATGATGACTTTGAGGCAGCTGGGGACGCAGATGATTTTGATGCCGAAGGAGATGGCGATGGCACAAAAGAGGCTAGCTACGATCCGGATTTCGACAATTAGCCAATTCTTAGTTTTAACATCCAGAGTTACGCCTGGTTTTTAATTTTTCATGCAAAGTTGCAAAAGGCGAAACGCCAAGATCTAAAGGTTGCCTAATCCCAGTTAAGGTAATGAAACACTATAGGTTCAGATGGTGTTTTTCAATTACATCATCTATCCTCACAATACGGGATTTATTCGTTCGTGTATTGGTGGCAAAAAATGATAGTGAGCTTACTAAGTAAGATTGGAACAAACGTAGGACAAGGCTTGTCTATTTTTTACTTTTGCGTTTTCTGATGAACAATACCTTCAACGATTCTTTTTTAGACGACCTCGATCCAAAAGAATACATTATCATTAAGCGGGCTAGGGTAAACAATCTTAAAAACCTGAGCGTGGCCATTCCAAGAAACAAATTGGTGGTAATTACCGGATTGTCTGGCTCTGGAAAGTCTTCCCTTGCATTTGATACGCTATTTGCTGAAGGCCAACGTATGTATGTGGAGAGCTTGAGTTCTTACGCCCGCCAGTTTTTAGGGCGCATGGAAAAGCCCGAGGTGGACTACATCCGCGGAGTATCGCCCGCCATCGCTATCGAACAAAAAGTAAATACGCGCAACCCGCGCTCCACCGTTGGCACTACCACCGAGATTTATGATTACTTAAAACTTTTGTTTGCACGCATCGGCACAACCTATTCGCCAATTAGCGGGGTAGCGGTAAAGCGCGATACTGTTACCGATGTTGTAGCGTATATCAACACGCAAAAAGAAGGTACACGAGTGATGATTGCCTGTCCACTAAAAGTAGAAAAGGGACGGAAGCTGGCCGATGAACTGAATCTATTGTTGAGCAAAGGATTTGCTCGCGTATTAATCAATGGTGAAGTAAAATTCATTGAAGAGGTTATCGGCACATTGCTAGTTACAAAATCGGTAGAAAAACCAAAAAAGAAGTCCACATTAAAAACAAACTCCTCCCCTCTCCTCGGGAGAGGGGCTGGGAGTGAGGTAGGTGAGGTGGAAATATTGATCGACCGCGCAGCAGTAAACGCAACCGATGAAGATCTAACCTTCCGTTTTTCAGATTCTGTACAGACCGCGTTTTTTGAAAGTCATGGCGATTGTTTGGTGTATGTGGAAGGTTTACCCAAAAAGAGTTTCTCAGATCGTTTCGAGTTAGATGGCATCAATTTTACAGAACCATCTGTAAATTTATTCAGCTTCAACAATCCATTTGGTGCCTGCCAAACGTGTGAAGGATTTGGAAAAATTTTAGGCATCGATGAAGACTTGGTATTTCCTGATAAAAGCCTTTCGGTATTTGAAGGTGCCGTTGCCCCGTGGCGCGGTGAGGTAATGAGTGAATGGGCAAAACCGTTGTTGAAAAATGGAATCAAGTTTGATTTTCCGGTGCATCGCTCAATAGGCGAATTAAGCCGTAAGCAATATGACCTGCTATGGAATGGCAACGAACACTTTGACGGCCTCCACGAATTCTTTCGGTACCTCGCCACCAAAACGCACAAGATCCAATATCGTGTGATGCTCTCTCGCTTTCGCGGAAGAACCACCTGCCCCGATTGCCGTGGAACGAAGCTGCGTAAAGATGCAGCTTACGTAAAAATTGCTGATACGTCCATCACTGATTTAGTTCTGATGCCGATTGAAGATGCAGT
>Ga0209181_10003876_pt1 | contig 22693 bp, 14 predicted proteins | sample MAT05_FD_187208 | JGI IMG/M metagenome (GOLD analysis project Ga0209181, IMG submission 187208) | Freshwater microbial communities from Lake Fryxell liftoff mats and glacier meltwater in Antarctica - MAT-05 (SPAdes) (version 2) | ecosystem: Environmental > Aquatic > Freshwater > Ice > Liftoff...
CAGGAGTTCCGCATTACCAGAGACACCGTTTATCAATATATGGCGAGAGCGGGGATGTGACGGATGCGGTGAAGGCAAAGAAGGGGGGTACAACGCCCCGGACAAAACTTTTACCGTTTTGGAGCGATGGGCATTTTTAACCAGTATACGGATACCCTAGACTCAAGGTTTTCCGCTCATGCTTGTTGGCTACATCCGGGTATCTTCCGAAACTGATCGCCAAAACTCCGATCTACAAGAGGAGCAGCACAAAGTCGGGGGTGAGTATCGTACGCGCATGATTCCAAAGGACACGACCCGTCCCATTCGGGTTTTTGCCCAAACGAAACATTGGAGTTTTTGGCAATCACACCGGTTTGGCGACTGGAGGTCGCTGTTGATTCCAAAGGCAATTCCTTGGCTGACCCCCGGCTTTGTGCTGCTCTCCGTCACGCATGCTTGCCGAAAGGACACCGATCCATCTTGAAGATGACCGCCGATGCGACGCCGACCGCGCCCGTTGCCGTGAAGCCGGAATGGACCACTTCATCGCCAAGCCCATCGAGCTACCCGAATTGCGCCGTGTTGTAGAAGGACGCGCCGAGCCGGTTTCGAGTTAGGGCTCTTGCCAGACCGCGATGCGATCTCAGAAAATTATCTTCAGCACGAGTTGGACGATGCGCGGTTCGCGCGCGCTGGTGATGCGGCCGAACAGCGGACTTGTCACGGTCGAAATCGGACCTCCCAGTTGCGTGTGGTTGAAGAAGTTGAACATCTCGCCGCGGAACTGGAGGCGAGCCCGTTCCGCCATTGTGAACTCCTTGAACACCGAGTAGTCGGCATTCCAGCCTCCAGGTGCACGCAGGCGATTGCGCCCAATTGCGCCGACTGTTCCAATCGCGTTCTGTCCGAACGCCTGCGGATTGAACCAGGCGTTGACCTGTTCCGCACGCGATCGGCCGCCGCCGAAATCGATCGCCGTTCCCGTTAGATCCGCGCGTTGGCCACCGACTCCGCTGAGCGCATTGTCACGGCCGCTGAAAACGTTGAAGGGCGTTCCCGCCTGCCCGGTGAAGATGAAGTTGCTCTGCCAACCGCCGAGCGCCGTCCGCAGCAAGGGGTGCGCACCCAGAAGGCGAGGATGTTCCACAATGCCGGACATCACCAAGCGCTGCGGAATATCGAAATCCGATGGGCCGCGGTTATTGTTGAAGTTGAACGGGTCTGGGCCGGTGCTGTTGCCTTCCGCTGTTGCATAGGACGAAATGTCGATCGACTTTGAGATGGTATAGTTGGCTAGCACGCTGAAGCCATGGCTAAAGCGCTTCTGCACGGAGAACTGCGCTGACTGGTAATTGGACAAGCCGCTACCTGACGCCAACTGCAAGGCGCCAATCGGCTGGTGGATGCGGCGTTGATTGATATTGGCGGGCGTGGCGCTGGCGCCGTAGATGGCCGGGTTGATCTCGGGCGAATTTAACAGGCGAGTGCCCTTGGAGCCTACGTAAGCGGCGCGGACCAGCCAGTCGCCGGCCAGTTGCTGTTCAATGACGAAATTCCAGCTCTGCATGTAGCCGACCTTCAAGTCCGGCCCCTGCAGGCCCCACGTTCCATAAGGTGTGAACCGGACGTCCTTGCCCGGAACGACGGGAGTAGGGTCGAGAATCGGGCCGCCGGCGTAGGGATCGGAGAGTTGGAAGGGACCGTTCACCACCGATTGCGCGACGAACGGTTGACCGGCCGCCGTACGGTTATTGAAAATGCCCATGTAGGTGTCATAAAAAATGCCGTACGCAGCGCGGATTACGGTGCGAGGCCGCACCTGATAGGCAAGGCCGAAGCGCGGCGCGAACAGATTCCCTTGCGTCGGGATGATTCCGTTCTCGAAACCACGATCACGTTGAAAAAGCAGACCGGCGGGTGCGTTGGGATAGGTCTCGGACTGACGTCCCGGGATGAATGTAATGCGCTTTTTGTACTTCTCGATGATGTCAAACCGGGGATCCCAGCGAAGGCCCACATTGACGGTCAGTTTTTGCGTCACGCGTATGTCGTCCTGCAGGAACAGGCCGGTGCTCCAATTGTAGATGCGGCTGTCCCAGAAAGACTGCTGCCGCCACTCTGAGCCGACGCCGAGCATGAACTCGGCAAAAGGGTTTCCGGCGTTGGAGCGGCCTGGGTCGCTCAGCATCTGGCCGTTGAAGCTGGCGGTGCCGCCGCTCATCCAATAGGAAGCGATATCCAGGCGGTAGCGCTTTACTTCGCCGCCGATGCGGAGATTGTGCTTCCCAGTGGCGTAACTGATGGTATTGCCCAACTGATACGTTGCTTGTGGCGAGTAATAGCCAAGGCCCAGGCTGATGCCCGACCAATTGGCGATACCGACGTCCATGGTGGCGAAACCGGGGATGTAGCGTGTGCGCGCGCCCAGTTTGGTGAACGAAATGTCCAGGGCGGGCGAGGGTTCGGCGGTGGGAGTGGTCTGGTGGAAGGTGGCGGTGAAATCGTTCAGCAAGCGCGGAGTGAAGGTGTAGCTGTGGTTGGTGGTGATGCTGGTGGAGCCGCCGTATTGGCCGCTCACGACATAGAGCAGGTTGTTCGGGATCGAGACCCACTTGCGGTCAAAGGCCAAGTAAAAAATCCGGGCGGAGATGCGCTGCTTCGCGGAGATCGCCTGATCGATGCGGCCAATGAACTGATAGTCGTCGGTGGGATTCACCGGGGTATTCAGCCGCAGTTGATAGGCGGGGTCGGAGGTGGAGGGCATGTAGTTGAGCAAGCCGCGCGAGACGGGGTCGATGCGGGACTGGGGGATGATGTTGCCGGGGAGGTACTGGCCGGGGGCGAGTGGATCACGGATGGCGCCGCGGCCGTCAGGGGTGAGCCAGGAGGAGAAGTCGCCGCGTTTCATCGCCTCGCTGGGCGCAAAGCGGAGCGCGCCGGGCGTGGCCACGCGCTGATTGGTCCCCTGATAGGAGAAGAAGAAGAACGTGCGGTCTTTGCCATTGTAAATTCGGGGCAAGACAACCGGTCCGCCGAAGGTGCCGCCGTACTGGTTTCGTTTCATGGCATCGCGGCCGGAGAAGTAGTTGCGCGCGTTCATCTTGTAGTTGCGCAGGAAGTTGAACGCGGTGCCGTGGAACTGGTTGGTGCCCGAGCGCGTCACCGCATTAACAACGCCGCCAACCTGGCGGCCGTATTGGGCGTCGAAGGTGCTGGTCTGGACGCTGACTTCCTGGATGGCGTCGGGGTTCGGGTAGGGCTCGGCGATGTTTGTGTAGCCGTCGTTGTTGTCGGCGTTATCGAGCAGGAAGTTGGTGGCGTTGCCGCGCGCGCCGTTGATCGATACCGGCTGGTGATACTGGCCGCCGCCGATGGTATTTATCTGGAGGGTGCCGGCTTGCGCGCCGCGGTCGGATACGCCGGCACTGAGCAACATGAGCTGGAGAATATTGCGGCCGTTCAAGGGCAGATCCACAATCCGTCGCGCATCCACGACTAGCATGAGATTGGTCGTAGTGGCCTGCACCATCACAGCATCCGAGCTTACGGTCACCTGTTCATTTACGGCGCCCGGCGTGAGCACGGCGTTGGCCTGCACATTGCTATTCACCTGAAGCGTAATGCCCGTTTGGACGAATTTCGCAAATCCAGCTTTTTCGACGCGGACATTGTACGAGCCCACCGGAAGCAGCGGGGCCACATAGCGGCCCGACTCGTCGGCGGCGACGGTACGGGCCAGGTTCGTGCCAGCATTGGTAATGGTGACGGTTACCCCCGGAACGACGGCGCCGGTGGAATCGTACACCGTGCCGTGAATGGTGCCGTTGGCTTGTGCAAACAGCAACGCGGGGAAAAGCAGGATCGAACTAAATTGGATACACCTCAGCATGAAAACCTCCCCAGGTTATCGGCGAGTATGCGGCCAACCGCCCGGTCACGGAAAGATGCATCGCCAGGGTTGTCCAAACGGTTGGACAAAAAATCCGGCGGGCGCCTTGTCCCGCCGCCGCCGGGCGGTTACGATAGCGCAGTGATTCGCAGTGGAGGAGACAACGGATGAACGAGAACCGGCCGGCGAGCTGGCGCCGCCGCTCTATTGTGCAAGGCTTGGGAGCGACGGCAGCTATCGCCAACGCACAGAACGCGCGCGCGCCCCGTCCGAATCGGAATCGCCGGGGGACGCTTTGGGGCCTCGTTTCAATGGCATCTGGATCCGAAGGCGAAGGTGACCGCCGTTTGCGACATCGGGCCTGAAGCGCTGCAGCGTCTTTCGAAGGCGTATCACGCCGCCACGTTTGACATGAGCCGAATCGCGGCGCATCCAGAGCGCGGAGCCAACAGCGGCACCGGACAAGAGGACGGAAGTCTTCTTCAACAAAACACGTCGAGGCTGCTCAGGCGTGGCAAAAGACTCCTGCGTACAATTCCAGGTTAATTGTTTCGCACCGCCTTCAGAAGGGTGTGCGGATCAAGAACTTTTCCGCCCTTGATTACTTTGAAGATCTTGCGGGAATTCTGAATCGAAGCCAGGGGATCGGCGTCCAGCACAACGATATCGGCCAGCTTGCCTGGTTCGATGCTGCCCAATTTTCCTTCTGCGTGAAGAACTCGCGCAACGTTGATGGTCGCCGCTTGCAGCGCAGCAGCCGGCGGTACCCCCGATTCCACCAGCAATTCCAGCTCTTGATGCAGGGAGAATCCGGGAGGACAAAACGGCTCCGGCGTGTCGGTTCCAGCTAGCAGCGGCACGCCCGCGCGATACAGAATCCCAGTCAGCTCTTTGTACTTTTGAAATTCCCGCTTGCGCAGATCGAGCGTTTCCGGACTGAGCGCTGTCTTCATCCTGTCGGCGCGATACTTCAACCAGTATTTCTTCAGCGGTTCCGGCATGCCGGAGTTATCAGCGTGCTGATAGTACTCGGGCAGGTCGGCCAGCAGGATCATGTTGCGAAAGACCACAAGCGTCGGATCGACAAAGACCTGACGCGCTCTGATCGCCTCAATCAGATCCTTCGCCATCGGGCTCTGCATGTCGACGTTTGCGCGCCGCTCCAAGGCCGTCTCCCCGGGCTTCGGCCCCCCCGGCGGGAAGATGAAATCGAAGACTCCCCAAATGTGCTCCAGGCTATCGATGCCATCGGCTACCGCGTCCTGGGCCGAGTATTTTCCCAGATGGCCTGTGACCACCAGCCCTTTCTTGTGCGCCTCCTCGATCACTTTGCGTCCGACTGGACGCTCTGTCCCCACATAGAGCTTGAAAGTGCTGACTCCCCACTCAGCCATGTCCGCGACAAACTCCGGAACCTTGTCGGGATTCGTGATAGGCCGCCCCCAATAGCCGTGATACGGCGGATTTCCGTCGATCAGTGGACTGCAGAGAAACATCCTTGGAGAGAGCTCCGGATGTTCGTCGGCGTAGCGGGCGAGCAGTTTTTGGGCGACCATGAGATCTCCCGTAGACCGGATCGAGGTGACGCCGTTGCCGAGAAAAAGCGGAAAAATCTGATCGCCGGTCATGTGTGCGAAATCGAGCACATAGGTGGTATGCACGTGCGCGTCGATCAATCCGGGAATCAGAAACTTTCCCCGTCCATTGATCTCGCGCGCCCCGCGCGGTATGCGGACCGGATGCTCTGGCGAGCCAATACTCCGGATGCGATCGCCCTCAATCACCACGGTGCGCCCGGGCAGCATGACGCCGTTGATCGCATCGAAGACGGAGGCGCCGCGAATCACCAGCGCGGGAGCCTGAGCCGTAAGCAGTTGCGATGCCGCAAAGACGGCGAAGAGTATGCGGGATCCCACCGGCATCAGAACGTGACCTTCAGGGCAAACTGCATCTGCCTCCCCATCGCCGCGCTGGAAATCTGACCGACCACGGCAGGGATATTAATGGTCGCGGCGGGAAAACCGAAGTTCGCGTGGTTTACCAAATTGAAGATCTCCCATCGGAATTGCACTGCGGTTCGCTCCCGAATGGGAAAGTTCTTAAGAAGCGCAAAATCCAGATTCTCCATGCCTGGGCCGATCAGGATGTTGCGTCCCGCGTTCCCGTTGACGAAGGAGGGCGCCAGCGCAAATGCCGACGCATCAAACCACCGCCTGATGTTTCGCTCTCCAGATGCCAGTTTGCCGTTGCCGATGCGGTTCGGACGATTCACGCATGCGCATCCGGCGAGATCCCCGGCCACTCCCGCGTTGAAGGGTGAGCCCGACTGCAACGTCAGAATGCCCGAGACCTGCCATCCGCCGAGAACGGCGTCGACTGCGCGGTTCGAGTTATTCAAAATAGCTTGGCCTTTGCCGACCGGCAGGACGTAGTTGAGTGCGCTAGTGAACCGATGCAAGCGATGCATGCTGCCTAGGCCCTTCTCCTTGTATGGATTGATCAGGCGGGCCCCCTCGAATCCCTCATTGTCGTTGAGCGTCTTGCTCCAGGTGTAAGAGGTCAGAATACCGAGGTTTCCGGAAAAGCGTCTCTCCACGCGCGCCTGCAGCGAATGATAGCTGCCGGAACCGTTGGTCATGTAGGCCGTCAGATTATTGAACTGCGGATACGGGCGGCGGGGCTGGACTGCGCCCGGTCCCGGAGCGGGCTGATTGAACGGCACGCCGTAGATCAGTCCGCGGTCGCGCTTCGCACCCACATAGCTGACGTCGAGAGCTATGCCCAGGAAAAGCTCGCGCTGAATCCCAAAAGACCACTGCTGACTCATGCCTTCGCGCCGTTCATTGTCGTGTGAATAGGTGATGTTGAAACGGGGAGGAAGCGTGCCACTGATGAGCGCATCCCGCACGTTCAGTTGCGGAGTCGCCGGATCGGAGATTACGGTACGCGTCAGACGCCACGGGAAATTGCCGCCCACATTCAGCAGATCCACGGAGAACGGGTTGTTAAAGTAGATGCCATAACCGCCGCGCAATGCGGTTCGGTTCGATCCGAACGGGCGGTAGGCGAATCCGAAGCGAGGGGCGAAATTCTTGTACCGCGCCTCAAACAACTGCGTCTGGTCGGCTTGCTCGAACGGAAAGGGGATTGTTCTGCCGTACGTGTTCGCCGTTCGAGGATATACAGCCTTACCAGTCGCCGGATTAAAGGATACCCAGCGGTCCTGCGCCTCGGTCCAGGGTTGGTTGAACTCCCATCGGACCCCAACGTTAATTGTCAGGTTCGGGCTGACCTGCCAGTCGTCCGTGATAAATGTATATAGGCTCTGACTAAACATCCTGACTCGATCCACACCGCCGGAAACACTTGCCGAAGCTGGCGTGCCGAGCAGCATGTCCGCCAGCCCGCTATTCGATCCGAGAACCGTCCGTTGGGTGCTGAAGATTCCGGTAAATTGGAAATTGCCGTTGAAGGAGCCGTCTGTGAACTGGTGCCAACCGGCCCTTCTGTAGTCGATCCCCGCTTTCAGGCTGTGCTTGCCGCGGCGGTGGGAAATTTTGGCCAGGCCCTGATATTGATTGCTCGTCTCGACGTTGGGGCGAAAACCCATATCCCCGAATCCGGCAAAGTCGGAAACACCGAAGATGGGTGCACCAAACGTGAACGGATCTCTGGAGGTTCCGAGAATGCCCGCCTCTCCGGCAATATCCTTGCCGACATTCTGCTGAATAAAGTTCGCGATAAACCGGTTATAACCGGCGCTGAACTCAACCACCGTTCGCGGGCTGGCAACCCAGGTTTCGTTCAACCCGGCTTGTTGCGGGCGCACGAGCTGGTTGTCTCCGCCGAGCAAAGGGAAAGCTCCAGGATTGTACGCCGGACGGTGGCTGATGCTGTACTTAAGAAACGCCGTGTGGTTATCTTTGATGCGCCAGTCAATCTTTCCGGTGTAAATGTCAATGTCGGTCCGGTTGCGCAAATCGGACACGAAATTGCGAATCGGATCGAGCACATTGGGGGCCGGATAGAACTGTTTGGCAATCTTGGTGGTAATCGGATCGAGGCGGCTGGTTGGAATGATGTTGCCAGCAAATGGGCCGCGGATGCTCTGACCTGCCCGTTCCGGGTCCGGCACGCTGCTGAACGGATCGTAGACCTGCCCGAGCGAAGAGAGGTCTCCACTCAACTGCGCCGCCGAAGGAACGCGGCTTACCCGTATCACTCCTTGCCTTGTTCGCGTTGCTTCATAAGCGCCGAAGAAAAAAATCTTGTCCTTACGAATCGGCCCGCCGCCGGCTGCGCCGAAGTTGTTCCGTTGGAATGGGGGCCGCGTGAGCGCGAAAAAGTTTCGCGCATCCAGCTTGTCGTTGCGGATGAACTCAAACAACGATCCGTGAAAGGCGTTGGTTCCCGACTTTGAAATCAGATTCAAATGAATGCCAGCCTTGCCTCCGAACTCAGCCGAGTAGGCGCTCGTCATCACCTGGAACTCCTGGATGGAATCCGGCGATTGTTTCGGCCCGGGCAATGCGCTCAGCGGGACCGTGCTCACGATGCCGTCGATGTAATATTCGTTGCTGTCGGCAGGCTGGCCGTTCGCGGCGATCGTCTTGTCGAAATAGTTCGATTGCGCATTGCCTGGCGCGCCCGTGTTTACGCCGGCGGAAAGCAGCGGCAGATCGAGGAAATCGCGCCCGTTCAAAGGGAGATCGACAATCGTCTTGCTTTGTATGATCTGGCCGCGCACGGAGTTCTCGCCTTCGATCAGGGGAGCCTGTCCGTCCACGGTGACGGTATCCGAGACGGAGCCGAGCTGCAATTTGAAATCGAGCCGCAGCCGGCTTTGCGCGTTTAGATCGATATTGGCGCGAGATTCCCGCTTGAAGCCGACGGCTTCCACTTCGATGGTGTATTGCCCCACCGCAAGCCCCACCAGTTCGTAATCGCCCAGATCGTCCGTGCTTGTCGAACGGTCGAAGTTGGTGCCGGACTGGCGGGCTGTGATGCTGGCGCTCGGAACGCGGTTGCCGCTTGGGTCGAGAACGGTTCCGAGAATCGTTCCTCTGGAGACTTGCCCGTTCAACTCCCCAATCAGGATAAATGCAAGAGCCGCTAGCCCATGGCAGAACCGTGGGCCGAAAACGCGTGTTTCCAGCAGCGCAGGAAAAAGTAAGATCGAACCAACTCTGCGACATCTCAGCATAAAATTCTCCTCAGAATACCGGTTAGTATGCGGCACTCCTCCCGTTCACATAAAGGAGTATCGTCTGCGTCGTCCAAGCTGTTGGACATAATTCGGAACGCGCCTTGCCCAGCCGCCGTCCGGCCGATACGATAACCCAGTAATTCGCCGCGAAGGAGAGTAGGAATGAACGAAAACCGGTCAGCGAATTGGAGCCGCCGCTCCGTCGTGCAAGGCTTCGGAGCAACCGTCGCCGGCGTCTCCGCTCAGGTTGCGCGCACCCAACCCGTTCGAATAGGAATCGTTGGCGGACGCTTCGGTTCAACCTTTCAATGGCATCTCGACCCTGGCGCCAAAGTCACCGCCGTCTGTGACATCCAGGCCGCGGCGCTGCAGCATCTTTCAGAGGTTTATCGCTGTAACACGACTTACAAATCATTCCGCGATTTACTCAAACATCCTGAGCTCGATGCCGTTGGTGTCTTCACTCCCGCGCCCTTGCATGCATGGATGGCGGTGGAGGCTATGAAGGCCGGCAAACATGTCATAAGCGCCGTTCCCGCCGGCCTGTCTGTCGAACAACTCGAAGAGATCCTCGAAACCGTAAAACGCACCGGCCGCAAGTACATGATGGCGGAAACCAGCTACTATCGCCCCGAAGTCATAACCTGCCGCGAATGGGCTCGCGAAGGAAAGTTCGGCACAATTTTCCATTCCGAAGCCGAGTATCATCACGAAGGTCTCATCCCGCTCATGTTCGATGATCGCGGCCTGCCCACCTGGCGTCACGGCCTGCCGCCGATGCTCTATCCAACCCATTGCACCGGCATGGTGGTTCCCGTTACCGGGGAGCGTCTCGTGGAAGTGCAAGCCATCGGCTGGGGTGATGGACACGAGGTCCTCAAGACCAACGCCTACCGCAATCCTTTCTGGAACACCACCGCGTTTTTCAAGACCTCGGGCGGCCACTCCAGCCGCATCGCCGTCTACTGGCACGTTGCGGCCGGCGGCACGGAGCGAGGGCAGTTCTACGGGGATCGGCTCTCCTACATTATGGAGCGCCCCGAACGTTCTCCCAATACCGTCGTCCGCATCAGCAAGAACGGACAGACAGTGCTGGACTCGAACGGTTACCCTGAGGGGAACGTTTCCATGGAGGCCTTCCAGCAGCCGGCCTATTTGGAGCGCCTCCCCGCGCCGATGCGGGTTAAATCCGGTCACGGAGGCTCGCATACGTTTCTGACTCACGAGTTCATCAGCGCCATCGCGGAAGACAGGCATCCTTCGGTCAACATCTGGGAAGCGATCGCCTACACGCTCCCCGGCATCGTCGCGCATCAGTCGGCTCTCCGCGGTGGGGAAGTCCTGAAAATACGGGACTACGGCACGGCTCCCGCCTAACCTCGAAATGGCCTCTGTTTCCCTCTCCCGCCAACAGTGGATCATTGCCATCCTGCTGTTCTTCATGATCCTGCTCAACTATCTGGATCGTGTCGTCCTCTCGCTTCTCAGCCCCGTCATCCGCGCTGAATTCCAACTCACGCAGATGGACTACGCCGTCGCCGTGAATGCCTTTCTCGTCGCATATGGCGTCATGTATCTGGGCTCCGGTCTCGTGCTTGATCGCATCGGATCCCGCACCGGTCTCAGCCTTTTTGTCGGCCTCTGGTCGGCGGCCTGTATGCTTCACGCGGCCATCGCGGGTTTCTATAGCCTCGTCTCCTATCGGTTTCTGCTCGGCGTTTTCGAACCAGGGGGATGGACGGGCGCGGTCAAGACAGTATCGGAGCGATTTGCCCCGGCCCAGCGCAGCCTCGCGGCCGGCATATTCACAAGCGGCGCCGGCATCGGTTCAGTCATTGCCCCGCCGCTCGTTGTCTGGCTCAGCCTCCATTACGGCTGGCGTAGCGCCTTCCTCATCGCCGGGCTCCTCGGTTTGATCTGGCTTCCGCTCTGGTCCATCGCCACTCGCAATTCCAACGCGCCGCCTGCGCCCGCGCCAACGCCAGTCTTCACGCTTCTCCCCCGCTTGCTCCGCGATCCCCGCTCATTGGCCTATGTCGCCACCCGCTTCTTCGGCGACACAACCGGCTACTTCTTTCTCTTCTGGCTCCCCGAATATCTCATCACTTCGAAAGGCTTCACACTCAAGGAAGTCGGCGCTCTCGCCTGGATCCCATTTCTCTGGAACGATCTCGGCGCCCTCGCCGGCGGTTACGCCTCGGGCCGACTGGTGGAGTGGCGTCAGCGCCCTATCGAATCGCGCAAAATCATGATGAGTATTGCCGCGCTTTTCGTCCTGGCCGGGTCGTTATTCCAATCGGCCTCCGGCGCTATCGGCGTTCTAATCTCAGTCAGCCTCTGCACCTTCGGCGTCGGCATCTGGTCCGCCAATATGCATGCGGTCGCCGCCGACGGTTTCCCGCAGCCGGAAGTCGCTACTGTCCATGGTCTTGCCGGGTCCGCCGGCGCCATCGGCGGCATTCTATTCAACACCCTCGTGGGCCATCTAAGCATGAGTGGAGACTACTTCTTTGCGTTTCTGATCCTCGTGGCCCTCCAACCCCTTGGCGTCGGCGCACTGTGGCTGTGGCTGCCGGACCGCCCTCCGTCAGCCAATCCGGTCACGGACAACGCGGCGTGATCCGCCAATGATGTTCTGCCCTGTCTCACGCAGTTCTTCCGCCAGCGCCTCAATCATCTCCGGCCGCACCTGGCCGATCGTCCCCGTCACACCCAATGCCGCCACAAATTCGCCGGTTCGCCGGAAAACAGGCACCGCCACGCAGCGCACTTCCAATTCCTCTTCCTGGTCGTCCACCGCATACCCGCATTGCCGCACTTTCGCCAGTTCCTTCCGTAGTAAGACTGCCGATGTGATCGTATGCCGTGTATAGCGCGCAAATGGCTCCCGTTCCAGCACGTGCCCACTGCGTTGTTCGGAGGAATGCGCCAGCAGCACCTTGCCCACCGCCGTGCAGTGCAGGTTCGTCCGCTTGCCCACATATGTGTCGAACTTGATCAGCCCCAGGCAGTCCGCTTTCTGCACATAAACGGCCTGATCGTGCTCCAGGATCGCCAGGTGCGCCGTCAGTTGCACCCGCTTCACAAGCTCATTCAAATGCGTCAACGCAATATCCGGCAGCAGCACATTGCGCATCAGTCCGCGGCCCAGATCCCACACCTTTACAGATAGCGTATACTTGTGCGAACCGGGCTCTCGCGCCACATATCCCAACCGTTCCAGACTCTGCACAATCAGGTGCATGGTACTCTTCGGCACCGCAAGCTTGCGGCTCAGTTCCGAAATATTCCAACCCCGCTGCGACGTGTCCAAAAACTCCAGAACTCCCAGCGCGCGCGCGATGGACCCTTGATGAGAGTCGCCGGAATCGGAAAACATGTGGTTACCACCTCCGCATCTCGTAGTAACTTTCCTGCGCAACGTAGCGCGCATTCATTCTACGGCCGGATCTCACCCTGCCGCCACCCGGCGGAGAGGAACCCCTTCCAATATAAGCAACACGGCGGCCACCTGTTCTAACGTTGTGTCGATATCCGCTTCGGTGTGCGCCGCCGAAATTGACCACTGCTTCGTGGCCAGCGGGAACGGATACACGCCGCGTTCAATCAGCGCCGCCCGCATTCTGTCGTCAGCGGCAAAGGCGTGATGCTCGGCCAGGTCATGCCAATCTTTCGGGCGGTGATCCATGAAATACAGGCAGAAGGCCGAACCCTGTCGCGCTACCGTCGCTTCAATGTCCAACTCCTGCGCAACAGCCTCCAGGCCCGCCTGCATCCGCGCCCCCAGTTTCTCGGTGTGACGGTACACTTCCCCGTCGTTCATCAGCAGCCGTTCGATCGTCGCGATCGCCGCCAACGTCGGCACTGGATGGGAGTTGTATGTCCCCGCCAACAAAACGCGCCGCGCCGGGTCCGGATCCACAAACCTGTCCATGTACTCTTTCTTCCCGCCCAGCGCCGCGATCGGATATCCGTTCGCCAGCGCCTTTCCGAACGCCATCAAGTCCGGCCGTACATTGAAAAGACTCGAACAGCCGCCGAGTGCATGCCTGAACCCGGTCTTCACCTCATCGAAAATCAACAGGAATTTGTATTTGTCGGCCAGCGTCCGGAGTCCCTCCAGATACCCCGGTTCCGGATGCACAATCCCGATGTTCTGCAGTATCGGTTCGGTAATTAGCGCCGCTACCCCGTACTGTTGGCAGACATGCTCCACACCGGCCAGATCGTTGAAATTCACCGCGTGTACCAGTCGCTGATGGCTTAGCGGCACTCCTGCGCTGATCGGATGATAAGGGTACTCGCCCCCGGCCCGCCGCGGCCCGAGCTGCGCGAGGGGCGTCATCAGGTTGTTCGAAACGTCGTTGTGCCAGCCGTTATAGCCCCCTTGCATATTGATGACGTGATCATTCCCGGTCACCGCCCGCGCCAACCGGATCGCCTGGTACGTCGCCTCGCTGCCGGTATTCAGGAACTGCACGCTGTCTACCGCCGGTACATGTTCGCAGATCAACTCCGCCAAACGACCCTCCTGAACCGTCGTCCCGGACCCATACAGGCTCGCATCCTCACGCAGACCGCGAATCACGGCCTCCGTTACGTAAGGATCGTTGTGTCCCAGAAAGTGCGGTGCAAACCCCGCATGGTAGTCGATGTAGTGGTTCCCTTCCGCGTCCCAGAGGTACGCACCCCGGCCACGAACAAATACAATTTCGGGCTGCGTCGCCCGATTCACGGAAACCACTCCTCCCGGAATGAACTGCCGGTTACGCTGAAGGATTTCCGCTGATTTTGGATATTGCTGGTTCAAAATACTTCCTTTCCTGGGAGAGTACATTGCGATTGGCGGCAAGGGCAATCGCCCTCCCCATTGAGCGTCCAACGGGATGGACATAGACAATCGGGCGCTAGTATTTACCAATCCGCCACGGATCCGTCCTTGTGAAAATAGGCCATCTTAACTTCGGGCTGGAATGGGTGCTTCCGCGCCTCCGCTTCATTAATGTCGATTCCCAATCCCGGCGCCGCCGGTGGGTCGCAACTCCCGCGCCCCACGTCCAGGGGAGTCGTCAGGATGTCGTCCCGCCAAGGTACGTCTGCCCGCACCACCTCCTGAATCAAATAGTTCGGCGTTGCGAAACCGACATGCAGACTCGCCGCCGTGCTCACCGGTCCCTGCGGATTGTGACAAGCCACCGAAATTGAATACGTCTCCGCCATCGCCGCGATCCGGCGGGCTTCGCTGATTCCGCCGCAGTGCGATACATCCGGCTGAATGATGGCGCAGGCCCGCTTTTCCAGCAATTCCCGAAACTCCCAGCGCCCCACCAGCCGCTCTCCGGTTGCGATCGGAAACGGCAGTGCCCGGGCCACCTCGACAAGCGCATCCACATGTTCCGGCCAGCAGGGTTCTTCATACCAGTACAGGTTGTAGTCAGCCATCAGCCGGCCGAACTGAATCGCTGCCGCCGGCGTCGTCCGCGCGTGCAGATCCAACATAATGTCCACTTCGTCCCCGGCTGCCTTACGCATGGCCTCCACGCACTTGGCCGCCTGTTTCAGGACTGCCGCGTTTTCTACCAGTTCGGCCACCGGAATCGGCATCGCTTTCACAGCCGTGAATCCGCGCGACATGCTCTCCAGAATTCTCTCGGCGTAGGCCTCAGCCTCTCCCGTCTTGTACATGCCTTCCAGGCTTCCGCCGCCCAAATGGTCGTAGAGCCGCAACGTATCCCGCACCGGCCCGCCCAGCAACTCGCACACCGGCTTCCCCAGGTCCTTCCCCTTGATATCCCACAACGCCTGGTCGATCCCGCTCATCGCCGACATGTTCGCAATCCCGCCGCGCCAAAAATACTGCCGATGCATAATTTGCCAGATATGTTCGATCCTCCGCGGGTCCTGGCCGATCAGCAGCACCGCCAGATCTTCCACCGCTCCCACCACGGATTTCGTCTTCCACTCCAGCGTCGCCTCGCCCCACCCGTACAATCCTGGTTGGTCCGTCTCAACCTTCACCAGCACCCAATTGCGCATCCGCGCGTTCACCACCAGCGTCTCTATCTTCGTTATCTTCATGCGTACTTTCCAAGATTAAGCGGCACTCCTGGAATCGCTCACCGGTCCCATCCGCAATGTCCAACATCTCGAACGAAAATCTGGTTGCACGGTCCAACAGGCTGGACAAAGGCCTCCCGCTCCGGCCGTGGAATCTGCCTGCTTCGCCTAGAATGAGGCATGCATGAACTCTTAGCAGGTACCGGCCGCGCCGATATCACTCCCGCCCCTGGTACTCCACAGGGCGGGTGGGGTGCGCAGACTCACCAGCGCGGGCTCGGCGCCGATCTTCCTCTCTACGCCACCGCCCTCGTCCTCCGCGACGTCTTTCAAACCGTCGCCATCATTGATGTCGATTCCATTGGCTTCGATCCCGAGTGGACCAAACGCATCCTTGATGCTGTGTCCTCCCTTTCCGGCCTGCCGCTCGAGAACATCCGCTTTTCCTGCACGCACACCCACTCCGGACCGAACACTTTTCGCATCCCCGTCATCACGGAGGGACACGACATGATCCTCGAGTATCTGAATGGACTCCCCCTCCAAATCGCCGGCGCCGTGTGGCAGGCGCAACAGAATCTCCAGCCCGTGCGCGTTGGCGCCGCCAGTGGCGCCTGCGACATCAACATGAACCGCCGCCAGCAACTGCCCGACGGCCGCGTCGTCGTCGGCCGCAATCCCGGTGGCCCCGTTGATCGAACCGTCCGGGTCGTCCGCATCGACGGCCTCAATGAACAACCCGTCGCCACAATCGTTCACTATGCCTGTCATCCGACCACCGTCGGCTGGCACGCCACCGTCGCCACTCCTGATTACCCGGGCATGGCGAAGCGCGTCGTTGAAGAACAACTCGGCGGCACCTGCCTCTTCCTCCAGGGCGCCACCGGGAACATCGGCCCCAAGATGGGCTTCACCGGCGATCTCAGCATTTACCGCCGCTTTGGCCACCTCCTTGGTCTGGAAGCTTCGAAACTCGCCGTTGGTATCGATACGCTACCCCGCGAACCCAAGCTCGTCGGCCTTCAGGAGTCCGGCACCACCATCGCCCTTTTTGAGGATGTCCCCGTCGAACCGCCGCCCGCCGCCCTCGCCGTCCGGTCCCGGTTTCTCCCGTTGCCATTGAAATCATTCCCCGCCCCTGCCGAGGCGGAAGCCGAAGCAGCCGCACTGCGCGAGAAACTCGCCGTCCTTCGCCGTGAGGGTACCGAAGCCGAAGTCCGCGCCGCCACGGCCATGGCCACCCAGGCCGGCATGCGTGCCGACCGCGCCCGCCTCTATCACGGCCGCACTCACATCGATTGGCAATTGCAGGGCATTCGCATCGGTCCCGTAGCCCTCGTCTGCATCCCAGGCGAACCGTTCACCGAAATCGGTCAGGAGATCGCCGCCCGCTCGCCCTTCCCGCATACGCTTTTCTCCGGCTACTCCAATGGCGGTTTCAGCTACTTACCCGTCCGCGACGCATATCCCGCCGGCGGCTATGAAGTGGAGACTTCGCCCTTCGCCCCCGGCGCCTCGGAGATCGTCGTCGAAGGGTCCCTCCTCATGCTCCAGGAACTCTGGTCCTCCGCCTAATTCTTGTTCCCTTTCAAGATGAGACTAATAGTGCTACATTGCCTTCATGGCAAGACCTCGAATTATCGATGAGCAGGTGGTGGCATCCGCACGCCAGGTGGTGCAGCAAACTCAGGACATCCGGGAGTTTCGGCAGGCCTTGGCGGTATTGCTGCCGGCGGAGTTGAACACGTCGCTGGAGCAGACGGCGCGGATGATCGGGGTCGGCCGAGCAACGGTTCCGCGGCTGCAGTCCGATTTCCGGCGGCGGCGGGACGCCGACAGCGCCAAACGTCCCAGTTGGGGTGGGCGGCGGCGAACCTTAATGAGCGAACAGGAGGAACAGGAGTTCCTGCGGCCATGGGCAGAACAGGCGCTCGCCGGTGGCGTGTTGGTGTTGTCGCCGATTCGAGCGGCGTTGGCGCAGCGCTTGGGGCGGAAAGTGGCCACTTCGGTCGTCTACCGCTTTCTGGCGCGCCATGGCTGGCGAAAGGTGGCGCCCGATACGCGGCATCCAAACAGCAAACCGCAAATTCAAGAGGCTTGGGAAAAAAACTCCCGGAAGACTTGGCGGCCCTGCTGACAGCGGACGCCGTAGGGACTCGCACCGTACGGATCATGTTTCAAGACGAGGCTCGCTTCGGACGAATGGTGCGGATTCGACGATGTTGGTCGCCAGCGCCGTCTCGCCCGATGGTCGACAACGGCTATGAACGGCAGTTCACGTATGTTTATGGAGCGGTCAGTCCGATCCAGGGAGAATTGGACTGGATGATTAGCCCGAAGATGAACACCGAACAAATGAACCAATTCCTGCTACAAGTAAGTGCGGCTCATCCGGAGGAATTCATCGTCATGGTCGTCGATGGGGCCAGTTCTCACAGATCCCAAGATTTGCGGGTTCCCGGAAACATTCGCTTGCATCGCCTCCCTGGCTATTCCCCCCAACTCAATCCGCAGGAACACGTCTGGGATGAACTGCGCGAAAAAGAATTCCCCAATAGGGTTTTCGAATCGATGGCGGCTGTCGTCGGTCAACTCGAAGAGGGCCTTCCCCGGATGGCCGCCAACACTCAAGCGCTACGGAGCCTGACCGCTTGGCCTTGGATAGTTAGTCTCATCTTGAACGCACATTATAATAAGCCGTTGCCGATAATGACGGAGTGCCTTCATTTCGCTGTTTGCTGTGAAGTGTTTTAGAGCCGGAGGCGCCATCACAAACAGGGAAGGCCACGCCCCTTCACCGGAGGCGTGGCCAAAGCGCTATTGAATTCCAATCAGAACGGCGTTCGAATCTCCAAGCGAATTACGCAAGCGCAGTCGGACGGCGCCGGTGGGCGCATTCGCCGGGATTGCGATATTCACCTGATTTACCCCGATAAAGCCAGGAGCCAAACCGCTGAACAGCACCTGGGGACGGGATTCGACTCCATTCAATGTCAGAATTGCCTCCACCGGAAGCCGGGTGGATTGCAGTTCGACCAGTGAAGCAGGTGCGCCGGTGACAACCGTGCCGTCAACCGGACCCAATCCCGATGCATAAACGACGAGCACATCGCCACGGGAAGCGGGATTCGCCGCGTCCACCAGCGCGCCGTTGCGGCTGTTGACGACAACACCGGCCTCGGTCCCGATGGCGAAGATGCCAGGGCTGGCCGAAGCAAGCTGGATGGCAATGGGCATGCTTGCGGCACCGTTCCGGGTAACGACGACTTGGGCCGTGGTCTCGCCGGCGAGTTGCCACGGAACCTGGACGTTCGCCTGTCCGGTGCTGGTGAAATAGAGGGGAGCCGAAAGCAGGTTGAAGTAGACTCTGGTTTCGGCCAGACGCGCCGGCAGTGGCACCGTGGTGGCGGCGACGGTGGAGGCGTTGAAATTCGTCCCGAACAGGGAAGCGATCGAGCCTGCGGAGACCGGCCCGGTACCGAAGCCCGCGCCGCGCAAGACCCCATTGGACATTAAGGTCGGCGTGGTGGGCGCATCCGGCGAGACTGTCGCAATGAAAAAACCGGCCGAGCCTGTTTGGCCGAGTGCCGCCAGGAACAGGCGGGTCGCGCCGGCAGGAACAACAAACTGTTTTAAGTCGCCACCGGCGGTATAGCCGCCGCCGATATAAAACGGTTGCTGAATCAGCGGTTCCAGACGGACACGGTTCTTGAGATCGCCGTCAAAGTCGAGCGCCGCGGGTTGAGTCCGGACGGTATCAGCTAGAAAAACGCCGACGAGCGCGCGGCATGGTCCATCCACCCGCGACAAACTATATTGCGCGCTCCGGGAGCAACTGGAGCCGCCATCGGGAGCCCGCCCATCAACGGCACCAACCGCGGTGATTCGCAAAGATTGGCCGGGTACCACGGGAATTCCGACAGACTTTGGGGAATTGAGCGGCGCCGATGCACCCGTAGATGCTTGCGTACCGTTGGCCTGCACAGCCAGCCATAGGTCGGCTGCGCCGGAGACCCGGATTGGATTCGTAGGCTCTTCCGGTATATCGGCCACCTGGACATCCACCGTAAAGAACCCGGCGGTATTTGGCTGGCGGAAAGCGGCAACGTAAAGGCGGGTAGCGCCGTTGGGCACCACGATGATCCTATTTTCGCCGCCGGATGTTCTTCCGGTACCGATGGGGAAGGGCTGCTGGATGAGCGGGCGGAGGACAGGGAATTCACGGGTGTCGCCATCGAAATTGATGTCCGGAGGTTGGGTTCGCGCGGTATCCGCGAGGAAGACGCCGACAAGGATCGCACACGGTGCATCGAGCCGGGAAATGGCGAAGACCGGGCTATGAAAACAGGCGCTCCGTCCATCCGGCGGAGCGCCATCAACTGAACCCGTCGCACGAAACTGCAGGCCTTGTCCGGGAACGATGGGTATCGATGTAACTTGAGGCGGCGAGTTCAGGGGCGCAGAGGCCCCGGAGGAGACTGTAATGCCACCCGCTTGCCCGGCAAGCCATAGATCCGAAGCACCGGAAACACGATAGGTTGCACTTTCGGCGGGCAGGAAACCTGGAGAAACATCGACCTGAAAGGAGCCAGTGTTTGAAGGGTCCGAAAAAGGAGCCAGGAAGAGCCGCGTGGCTCCTTGAGGCGTGACGAATGCGACCGCAGCGCCCTCCGGTGTGCGGCCTCCCCCTATGAAAAAGGGCTGCTGGATTAGTGGCCGTTGAATCGGGAGATTGCGGGCATCGCCGTTAAAATTTACGGAGGGAGGAGCAGGACGGGAGGAGTCAGCCAGAAAAACCCCGATCAGGGCACGGCACGGGGCATCCATGCGGGGAATGCCGAATTGCGCGGAATTGAAGCAGGCGGAGCCTCCGGACGGCGGACGGCCATCGACGATTCCGGTGGCGGCAAAGTTCAAGACTTGTCCGCCGACGATGGGAACGTTTATCTGGACGGGTGAATTGGCCGGGGCGGTATGGCCGAGGTTGGAAAGAGTGCCCGCGGGTTGGCCGGCCAGCCAAAGGCCGGAGGCTCCGCTGACTGTGACGGTCGTTTGGGCGAATGCCGGAAGGACGGAAAGGAGAATGAATAGTATCTGTTTCATAAAAGGTTATGCGTGAAGCAGTGGAATAAATGAAAAAGATCTTGGAGGGGCGCAAAGCGGTCACTCCCCTTTCGATCCTTCGAAGGACTAGCCGAAGGAGTAGTCGCCGTGGAATTTGAATGAGAATCGGTCGTTGCCGAAGAATATCGATCTGACCGGGAAGGTAAAGTTCACGCTTTGAGTTGAAACGTTCAATATTGCGAATCGGGTACGGATCGGCCACGCCCCTTTGCAGGAAGCGTGGCCGTTTTAACGAACAGGTACAGGGACTGGTTTAGTAGTCCATGCCGCCGGGGCCACCGTGGTGGTCGCCGCCAGCGGGAGCGGCGGACTTCTTCTCGGGAATTTCGCAGATCATGGCTTCCGTCGTCAGCATCAGGGCGCTGATGGAGGAAGCATTCTGCATAGCCGAGCGAGTGACCTTGGCCGGATCGATAACACCAGCCGCTACGAGATCTTCGTATTCGCCGGTTTGGGCGTTGAAGCCGTAGTTGGGGTTCTTGTTGCCGCGAACTTTCTCGATGATGATCGCGCCTTCGTAGCCGGCGTTGCCGGAGATCTGGCGGATCGGCTCTTCGCAAGCGCGACGGATGATGTCGACGCCAATCTGCTCGTCGCCGTCAACCTTGATGCCCTTGAGAGCAATCGCCGCGCGGAGCAGCGCAATGCCGCCGCCGGGGACGATGCCTTCTTCAACGGCTGCGCGGGTGGCGTGCAGCGCGTCTTCGACACGGGCCTTCTTTTCCTTCATCTCGGTTTCGGTAGCAGCGCCAACTTTGATGATGGCGACGCCGCCGGCGAGCTTCGCCAAGCGTTCCTGCAACTTCTCGCGGTCGTAGTCGGAGGTGGTTTCTTCGATCTGCGCGCGGAGCTGCTTGATGCGGCCGGAGATGACGACTTCGTTGCCGGCGCCGTCAATGATGGTCGTGTTGTCCTTGTCGACCGTGACGCGCTTGGCGCGGCCGAGGTCTTCCAGGCGAACGCCTTCCAACTTGATGCCGGTCTCTTCCATGATCGACTTGCCGCCGGTGAGGATGGCAATATCGTCCAACATGGCCTTGCGGCGGTCGCCGAAGCCAGGAGCCTTAACGGCGCAGGCGTTCAGGGTGCCACGGAGCTTGTTGACGACCAGGGTCGCCAGCGCTTCGCCTTCCACTTCCTCAGCAATGATGAGGAGCGGGCGGCCGGAGCGGGCGATCTGCTCGAGCAGGGGCAGAAGATCCTTCATGTTGCTGATCTTCTTTTCGTGGATCAGGATGTAGGGGTCCTCAACAACGGCTTCCATGCGGTCGGCGTCGGTGATGAAGTAGGGCGAGAGGTAGCCGCGGTCGAACTGCATGCCTTCAACGGTGCTGAGCTCGGTGACCATGGTCTTCGACTCTTCAACCGTGATGACGCCGTCCTTGCCGACTTTGCGCATCGCCTCGGCAATGATCTTGCCGATGGTTTCGTCGCCGTTGGCGGAGATGGTGCCGACCTGAGCAATTTTGTCGTCGCTCTCCACTTTCGTGGACATTTTGAGGACTTCTTCGGTGACCAGAAGAACGGCCTTTTCGATGCCGCGCTTCAGGGCCATCGGGTTCGCGCCGGCGGCAACAGCCTTCACGCCTTCGCGGAAGATCGCCTGGGCGAGAATGGTGGCGGTGGTGGTGCCGTCACCGGCAACGTCAGAGGTCTTCGAAGCGACTTCGCGGACCATTTGCGCGCCCATGTTCTCAAGCGGATTGCTGAGTTCCACTTCTTTGGCAACGGTAACGCCGTCCTTGGTGATGGTCGGGCCGCCGAACTTCTTCTCGAGGACGACGTTACGTCCCTTCGGTCCGAGGGTGACCTTCACCGCTTCGGCCAACTGATTCACTCCGCGCAGGATCGCCTGGCGGGCACTTTCGCTATAAATAATCTGTTTAGCAGGCATGAGTTAAAGAAACCTCCTTGATACTTGTTGCTGTTAGGCAATCACGGCGAGAACTTCGTCTTCGCGCATGATCAGGTATTCGTTGCTGTCGACCTTGATGTCGCTGCCCGAGTATTTGCCGAAAAGGATTTTGTTGCCGACCTCGAGTTCGAGGGGCACGATTTCGCCCTTGTCGTTCCGCTTTCCCTTGCCGACGGCGACGACTTCGCCTTCTTGCGGCTTCTCTTTCGCGGTGTCAGGGATGATGATGCTCCCCGAAACCTGTTCCTTTTCTTCGAGCCGCTTGACAACGATGCGGTCGTAGAGGGGACGAATATTCATTATGTTGACCTCCAGATACTTTCTTGCTGACGGTGCAAGGAACTGACCCTGCGTAAGCTGCCTGGCGGCGTTCAATAGTCGCGCCCGCAACCGGCGACACGGATGTGCGCCTGTGAATATTATTAGCACACTACCAAGAGGAGTGACAAAAAAATGATGTAACTCATTGAAAACAAGTGGAAGAAAAATGTTGCGCGACGTTGAAAGCGGCGTACTGCGC